>OJJV01000531.1_pt1 | contig 23570 bp, 26 predicted proteins | sample 1596391 | NCBI WGS metagenome assembly OJJV01 (sample SAMEA4350164, study PRJEB24818) | metagenome | biome: human; feature: gut; material: faeces | place: Denmark | collected 2013-09
TGGTTGTAATGTTTGAGACTGGTTATAGTGATGTTGTGGGCGGGGATTGGTCTGTAGGTTGTGTTATTTCGTCATCTGTGGATGAGTATTTTTTTGTTCAGGATGAGGACTGTATGCGATTTCATGTATGTTTTCGTGGGATCGGAGATGTGTATTAGATATTTTTTTTTTTTTTCAAGCAGAAGACGGCATACGAGATAGGAGTCCGTCTCGTGGGCTCGGCAGGCTTTCCGGGGGCGGCGGGGGCCTTGCCAACGTCCTGGAAGGGCGTGCCCCAGAAGTCACTGCCCATGCGGCGGACGTTGTTCTCCGTCATGGAGCGTATCACATCCAGCTGCTGCAAAATGATCTGATCTTTCTTATCCATAGTGGCACCTCTCAGTGAAATCGGATATGCCGCGTGGCACGCAGCAGAAGCGCAGTGATGAAGCCGGTCAGCGCACCGGTGAAAAGGGACACGGCCAGCAGGAAGGGCAGATAGCCCAGGACCATGGTGCTGCCAAGGGTGATGACCGCCGCGGCCATCTGGCCGATGTTGTGCGCTGCCGCGCCGCCGATGGACACGCCGTAGACGCTGAGCTTCGGCAGACGCCGCAGGAATATCATCACCAGCATGGCGGTCAGTCCGCCCAGCACGGAGAACAGCATGGCCGACAGGTTTCCGGCAAACAGTCCGCCCAGCAGACAGCGGGTCAGCAGAATGGCCAGCGCCGCGCCGGCACCCAACTGATACAGGGCGAACACCGTGACGATGTTGGCAAGGCCCAGCTTCACGCCGGGCAGGGGCACCAGCAGGGAGATGGGGAACAGCCCCTCCAGGGTACTGAGCCCCAGCGCCAGCGCTGCCAGCACGGCGCAGAGGGCGATGTTTTTTGCTGTCCACTTCATGTGCTCACCCCACGATCGCGTCAGGCGCGTCCGGCACGGACGCACCCTCCAGGTGGACGACCACCTGGGCAGGCAGGCACACGATGGACTGCCCGGCGCGGGAGATAGCCCCGGTGTGGACGCAGTCCTGGGTGGGACAGTCGCTGTCAGTCACGGAGACGGCGCCGCCCTCGGCGGCAATGTGCAGCGTATAGCCGCGGCTGGTGACGGTGGCCTCGGTGAAGTCGGACAGGGGGACACGGCGGACCTCCTGACCGGAGATGTCGATGACCACGGTGAGGGCGCCGCTTTGGTTTTTGGGCAGATAGAAGCACAGCGCGGAGACGACGGCCAGCAGCACGACCGCCAGCGCCACCAGCGCGTCAAAGCGGTTCCATTTCAGTTCAGGAGGCGAGGAGCTGGTAGACATAGGCGGTTCCGTCCTTTTCGTTGAAACAGTCAGCCAGGCCGGGGGTATAGACCACGCGGCCGTCCCGGGTGATGAGCACCATGTCAAAGGACATATCCTGGGAGCGCCAGAAGTCCACGGCGGCCTGCTCACCCATAACGTACAGGGCGGTGGAGTAGGCGTCGGCACGGGTGCCCTGCCCGCCGAAGCCGCCCCGTGTGACGATGGAGACGCTGGTCAGGTCACTTTGGACGGGATAGCCGGTCTTAGGATCGAGAATATGCTGGTACACCGTGCCGTCCGGCGCGGTGAAATAGCGCTGGTAGCCGCCGGAGGTGACCACAAAGGCATCCGACAGGCTCAGGGTGCAGACATAGCCCTCGCTGTCGGCGGGATCCTGAATGGCCACCGACCAGGGCTTGTTCTGGGCGTTGGTGCCGTAGACGTACACGTTACCGCCCAGATTGGCGCAGCCGCCGGTGAGGGCGCTGCGGTGGAACAGGACGGCGGCGCAGTCGGAGGCGTAGCCCTTGGCGATGCCGCCCAGATCGACGGAGCAGCCCTCATCCAGAGAGATGCTGCAAAATTCGGACTGGTGGACGTGCTCATAGCCCACCAGAGGCAGCAGCGCGTCGATCTCCGCCTGAGAGGGGACGCGGGGACTGTCGGAGGTGATGCCCCACAGCTCCACCAGCGGGGCGATGGTGATATCGAAGGCACCGTCCGTTTCCTGGCTGTGCTGCAGCGCCCACGACAGCAGCTGCGCACCGTCCTCGTCCCAGACGGCGGAGCCGTCACGGTTCAGACGGGAGACCTCGCTGGTGTCCACCGTGCGGGAGAGGGAGGATTCCAGCGTGTTGACGGTGCGGCTCAGGTCAGTCAGCACGTCATCAGCGCCGTCGCCGATGGCCACGAAGGTCATGTAGGTGTCCATGGCGAAGAGCTCCAGCGTCTCACGCTTCTGAGTGCCGCAGGCGGCGAGCGACAGGGCCATCAGCGCGGCCAAGATAAGGCAGGCAAATCGTTTCACAGTTCCCGCCGCCCTTCCAGGGCCCGCATGAGCGTGGCGTCGTCGGCGAATTCCAGGTGGCCGCCCACGGGAATACCATAGGCCAGGCGGGTGACCTTGACGCCGAAGGGCTTGAGCAGCCGGGCGATGTACAGCGCCGTAGCTTCGCCCTCGGTGTCCGGGTTGGTGGCCATGATGACCTCAGTGATGCTGCCCTGGGCCACGCGGTCCAGCAGGGATCTGATGTGCAGATCGTCGGGGCCCACGTGGTTCATGGGGGACAGCACGCCGTGAAGCACATGGTAACGGCCGCGGTACTCCCGGCTGCGCTCGATGGCGATCACGTCCCGGGGGTCGGCCACCACGCAGATGGTGGCGTCGTCGCGCTTCTGGTCGGCGCAAATGGGGCACAGGCCGCCGGCGGTCAAATTCTGACACACGGGGCAGAGGGTCACGCTGCGCTTGGCGTCCATGATGGCGTCGGCAAAGGCCCGGGCCTCCTGCTCCGGCAGGGACAGCACATAGAAGGCCAGTCGCTGGGCGGATTTATAGCCTACACCCGGCAAGCGGGCGAACTGCTCCACTAATTTTTCCAGCGGAGCGGGAAAATACTCCATAGGATGTTACCCTCTCAGTTCTTTGATCTTGGCGGGGATGTCCGCAGCCTTGTATACAGCGCTGCCGGCCACCAGCACGTTGGCGCCGGAGGCGATGCAGAGCTTGCAGGTGTCGCCATCCACGCCGCCGTCTACCTCCAGTTCGCAGGCAGGGTTCATGGCATCGATATAACCGCGGATGGCTTGGACCTTGGGCATCATATCGGCCATAAACTTCTGACCGCCGAAGCCCGGCTCCACGGTCATGACCAGGATCAGCTCCACCTTGTCGATGAAGGGCAGGACAGCGCTGGCCGGGGTTTTGGGCTTGACGACCACGCCGGCCTTTTTGCCCTTGGCGTGGATCTTGTTGATGGCGGAGAGAATATTCTCCTCGGTGTCCGCCTCCACATGACAGGTGACGATGTCCGCGCCGGCGTCGCAGAATTGCTCTACATAGCGGACCGGGCGATCGATCATCAGATGGACATCCAACGGCAGGTCGGTGGTGGGCCGAATGGACTTGACCACCGGAATGCCGATGGAGATGTTGGGTACGAACAGACCGTCCATCACGTCCACGTGGACGTAGTCGGCGGTGGAGATCTTTTCGATGTCGCGGGCCAGATAGGCAAAATCCGCGGACAGGATGGAGGGGGCGATCTTGATCATAGAGCAGCTTCCTTTCGCGCCGCACCGGCAGCGGTGCGGCGGCATAGTATGGGATATGCAGGCCCTGCAGTGCGGCAGACAGCGCAGCCGATCCCGCCCGGAGAGGTCGGGGCCTGCGGCGAGCCGGCGGGTGACCGCCGGCTCGCGGTGCATAATCAATTTATTATAGCATAGGTTTATGGCGAATTGCAAGGCGGCGGGACTGGTTTTGCACCGGCAGTAAAAAAACAAAAATTTGTCCATTCTGTGAATTTTGAATAAAAGGGGTTTACCTTTGCTGACTTTTCCTGTAAAATACCTTGTCAGAAAACCTGCGGTGTGGACGCGGAAGGCAAAGGGACGGTTTTATGAACTTCTTGCAACGTATTGGCAACGCGCTGTCGCGCTTCATGTATGGGCGCAACGGTGTGGACCGGCTGACGCTGACCATGGTCTGGACGGCTCTGGTACTGGATATCATCAACATTTTTCTGCGGGAGAAGGTGCCGCTGGCATACAGCATCATCGGCACCGTGGCCGGGATCATCACCCTGCTGGCACTGTTCCGGATGTTTTCCCGCAATCTGGAGAAGCGCCGGGCGGAGAACGCGAAGTTCATGGAGAAGGTCTGGTGGCCCATCAGCCGACGTATGGCCGGGAAAAGGCAGCAGCGGATGGATAAAGAGCACTGCTACTTTACCTGCCCGGGCTGCGGCGCGGTGTGCCGGGTGCCCAGAGGGAAAGGGCGCATTGTCATCACCTGCCCCCGCTGCGGCAATGAGATACACGGAAAGTCATAAGGATAATAAAAAGTCCACCCCTTTTGGGGTGGACTTTTATCGTTGTCACAGCACTTTGCTGAGGAAATCCTGCAGCCGGGGGTCCTGGGGATGGTCGAAGATGTCCGTGGGGGAGCCTTCCTCCAGGATCTTTCCGTCGGCCATGAAGACCACACGGTCGGCTACCTCACGGGCGAAGCCCATCTCGTGGGTGACCACGGCCATAGTCATCCCGTCCTTGGCCAGGTCGCGCATCAGGTCCAGCACTTCACCCACCATCTCGGGGTCCAGGGCGGAGGTTGGCTCGTCGAAGAGCATGACCTCCGGATCCATGGCCAGCGCCCGAACGATGGCGATACGCTGCTTCTGACCGCCGGAGAGCATATTGGGATACTCGTTGGCCTTGTCGGACAGGCCGATGCGCTCCAAAAGGGTGCGGGCTTGGGTCTCGGCCTCAGCGGGTGTTTTTTTCTTCAGGGTGATGGGCGCCAGCGTGATGTTCTGCAGCACAGTCTTATGGGGAAACAGGTTGAAGTGCTGGAACACCATGCCCATCTTCTGGCGGTGCTGATCGATGTTCACCTGCTTGCTGGCCAGGTCTACACCGTCGAAGTAGATTGCACCGGAGGTGGGCTCCTCCAGCATATTCAAGCTGCGGAGCAGCGTGGACTTGCCGGAACCGGAGGGGCCGATGATGGCCACCACTTCACCCTTGTGGATATCCAGATCGCAGCCGTCCAATGCGTGAACGGTGCCGTGGTTGTATTCCTTGACCAGGTGCTTTACGGAGATGAGAACTTTACTGCTTGTCGCCACGGCGCATTCTCCTTTCTATGGCCTCGATGGCTTTGGAGGCGGGATAGTTGATGCAGAAGTAGACCAGCGCGGCCAGCACGTAGGGAGCCAGGGTGATGTAGCTGTTGCCGGAGACGGTCTGGGCGGTGTACATGATCTCCGCCATGCCCAGCACGGAGCAGATGGAGGACTCCTTCACCATGGTAACGACCTCATTGGCCAGGGCAGGGAGGACATTCTTGATGGCCTGGGGCAGCACGACCAGACGCATGGACTGCCAACTGCTGAGACCCAGAGAACGGGCCGCCTCGGTCTGCCCCTTGTCCACGGCCAGTATACCAGCGCGGAATATCTCGGCTACATACGCCGAGCTGTTCAGCGCCAAAGCGACCACGCCTGGGATAAAGCGGTTGATGGCAATGAAGCCGAACAACAGTGTCCGGGGCAGGCTAATGTAGTGGAACAATCCGAAGTAGATGATGGACAGCTGCACCAGCATGGGGGTGGAACGGAACACGGCGATATACGCGCCGGCGAACCACTTGATAGGCTTGATCTTGCTCAGGCGCATCATGGCCAGCAGCAGGGCGGGGATCACGGCCAGCAGCACGGACACCACCGCCAGCAGCAACGTGTATTCAAAGCCGCGGACAAAGGCGGAGCCGTACTTAGGCAGGAACGAGAAGTTGAAGAAGTTGGTGTTGTCCATGTTGACAAACAGATCATTCCACGACATAGACGAAGCATCCTTTCAAAAGTTCTTAAGAACACGCAAGCGTGCAAGGCATCTGCCTTGCACGTTTGCGATAGGGAACAGGGAGATCAGCCCACGTAGCTCAGGCCCACGTTGCCGTCCAATACCAGCAGGTCGATGGTGCCGTTTTTCAGCTCGGTGACCAGGGTGGGGACCAGAGACTCCAGAACCATGCCGTTGGCAGCTTCGGGGAACATATCCGCGGCGGCCATGGCCTTGGTGGTGTTCTTCTGGGCGCCGATGATGACGGAGGCCTGGTTGATATCGTCAACGGTCTTGTACTTGTCGGCGTCGGAAGCCTTCACCAGAATGACGGGAGGCAGATCGGTGTAGTAGGGATCGGAGAAGTCACAGGCCTTGGCACGCTCCTCGGTGTACTCGCAGGCGGCCAGCACCACGTCAAAGTCGCCGTTGCTCAGGGAGGTCACCAGGTTGTCGAAGTTCATGGACTCGATCTGCAGGGTCATGCCCATGGACTCGGCGATATACTTGGCTACTTCCACGTCGATGCCGGCGTACTCGGTCATAGCGGCATCAGCGAAGAACTCATAGGGGGGATAATCGGGGCTGGTGCCCATGACCAAAACGGGCTTGTCGCTGGCAGCGGCATCCTCATCGGCGGCAGCCAGATCGGAGGAAACGGAATCGGGGGTGTACGTCTCCTGAGAGGCGACCTTGTTCTCGATCTCCTTGATCAAGGCACCGTCATTGGCGGTCAGCTCAGCGATGGCCTTGTTGATGCCCTCCAGCAGACCCTTGGGGTCGCCCTTCTGCACCAGGACACGGTAGGGCTCCGTCTCGCCCCAATCCACCACGTTCTCCAGAACCACCAGAGAATCATCGGTGTTATCGGTGTTGGCATCATCCTTGGCGGTGTCGTCAGCCTTCTGGCCGCAGGCCACCAGGCTCAGCGCCATGACCAGCGCCAGCAGCATTGCCATAAACTTTTTCATGTTACTTACTTCCTTTCAAAACATATATGGTCCTATACCGGGAACCGGAATATAGACGGTCATATTGGAGGTTCCCCTCCTGACGATGGCTACTATACACCTGACGTGAATAAATGTCAACATGAATTTGTATAAAAATCCGCACGAAATGTAAATTTGTACAAGAAGCACATGATAAACTGGGGGGCAAAGGAGAGATGGTTGTGTATATTGCTGCATACGATAGTCGCATAATTGAATAAATATGCAAATATGCAGAGTACAAGAAAAAAGCGGAAGCGCCAGCCTTTTGGCTGGCGCTTCCGAATCCAAAAAGGGAGCCATGAAGAAGCTGCCGTGTTTACATTTCGATGAGCCGTGCGGCATACAGGTAGGTGCGGGCGTAGTAGCTCTCGTACAGGGAACTGATGATGACACCGCTGGAGGTGCTGGCGTGGATGAATTGCCCGTTGCCCAGGTAGATGCCTACATGGCCGATACCGCTGCCGCCGGTGGCAAAGAACACCAGGTCGCCGGGGGCACGTTCCTCTGTGGTGACGCCGCGGCACATATAATACTGACTGGTGGCGCCGTGGGGAAGGCTGATGCCAAAGGCACCAAAGACCTTCATGGTGAAGCCGGAGCAGTCGATGCCGCTGTAGCTGGTGCCGCCGTAGCGGTAGGGGGTGCCCAGATATGTGTACGCCTGAGAAATGACATCTTCCAGCAATGTATTGGTGGCGGCGGTACCCTCATAGTCCGCGTAGTGCACGGGCTGGCAGTACTCGGCCAGAACGTATCCGGTGTCGGTACCATAGGTGATCTTGTACCATTCGCCGTCGTCAGTAACGTCCAGCAGCTGGGCTGCCTTGCCGTCAAAGATGATGCGAAGGCGATCGGCAGAGGTGTCCGGCTCGGCGCGCAGGGAGAGATAGGAGCCACAGTCTACCAGAACGCCGTCATACTCTGCCAGAAAGTTCTGCTTTTCCAGAGCAGCCGTTTCCTGCAGCAGGGCCTGGGCGGCCAGTTGATTGAGGGTGGGTGTCTCGCCGCCGTCCAGCAGGCCGGAGGCCTGGGCCAGGCGCAGGCCGCTGCCGGTCTGCATAGCGGTAGCAGCGCTGGATGCCACGCCGTTGCCCGCCAGGACCTCGGCCGCGGCGGCGTAGCCGGTGGTGTCGATGGGCGTGGCCTCGTCCGCGTTAGCGGCGGTGACAGCGCCAGAGAAAAGCAGCAGGCCGGAAAGGCTCAGCGCTGCGATCTGTTTTCCAAGCATGGGATATTACCTTCCGTTCGCATAGGATCTGCCGGGGTAAGGCTCCCGGCATATACCGTCAGTCGGCGGGGAAATGGCTCCCCCGACATCTAACATGAATTATCATAGCACAAGTCTATCAAAAAAGCTACACAAAAATTACAAAATGGAAACAAAATTTTCAGAATGGTTATAATTGAAAAGGAAACTTGCAATATTTGCATAGCAAGTGCTATAATAACGGCAAAAAGTGCGGAGGTGAGCACATGGAACCATTGCAATATGAGGCGAGGGGATACCTGAAGGAGCCGTTTCGGTTGTTTCATCTGGCGGACGGGCGGGGGGAATATATCGAATACCACTACCATACGTTCCACAAGATCATCATTTTGCTGGCCGGCAGAGCTGGCTATGCGGTGGAGGGGGAACGGTACGAACTGGCGCCGGGGGATTTCGTGCTGGTGGGCAGCGGGAGCATCCACCGGCCGGTGGTGGAGACGGGGGATTACTATGAGAGGATGATCCTGTATATCGCACCGGACTATCTGCGCGCACTGACGGCAGGGGACTGCGATCCATCCGAGTGCTTCCGACAGGCACAGGAGACATTTCAATATGTATACCGGGACGAGGGCGGCAGCCGGGTGCGGCCGCTGTTCCAGGCATTGGCGGAGACGGTACGGCAGGGAGGCTACGGGGCAGCGCTGCTGGCGCAGGCGCAGTTTACGGAGCTGATGGTGGAGGTGAACCGGGTGGTCCGGGGTGGCCACCGGGTAGGCGCCGCCGGCGGCGACAGCAAGGTGGTGTCACTGCTGCAATACCTGAACCTGCACCTGGCGGACCCGCTGACCATTGATGAATTGGCCGCGCGGTTTTATATCAGCAAGTACCACATGATGCGCCGGTTCCGGCAGGAGACGGGGTATTCCGTGCATGGATACCTGACAGAGAAACGGCTGCTGCTGGCCCGGCAGCTGTTGGGCCAGGGCTGCACCCCGGCGGAGGCGGCGGCACAGGCGGGGTATCAGGATTACTCTACCTTTTCTCGGGCCTATAAAAAGCAGTTTGGCCATGGGCCTTCGGCGGACACCAAAGGAAAACAGCAGGATTTGCAAATAACAACGCAGGAATTCTGATTTACTTTGCGAAAAATGCCCGTATAATAGGGGCTGTAAGACTTCATTTGAGAGAGTTGGAGGTTACTATGAAAAAATTTCTGAAGAACTACTGGTTTATTCTGTGTATGCTTACCGGCATCGTGGCAGGCTGCCTGGTAGGCGCGTTTGCGCCCAGTTTCGGCAGCAAGATCGAGTTTTTGGGTACGCTGTTCATCAATATGATGTTCTGCGTGGTGGTGCCTATGGTGTTCTGCTCCATTGCCTCCGCCATCGCCAATATGAAGAGCGTGAAGCGCGCCGGCAAGATCATGGGCGTGACCATCGCCACGTTCCTCGTCACCGCCGCCATTGCCGGTGTACTGATGTATATCGTCTGCCGCATCTTCCCGCTGGTAGATGGACATTACACCATCGTGGAGGGCGAGGTCGGCGAAGCGCTGGGCTTCGGCGATATGATCGTCAATTTCTTTACGAAGCCTGACTTTGCGGAGCTGCTGAGCCGCCGGGCCATTCTGCCCCTGATCGTGGCGGCGGTGCTGTTCGGCTTCGGTGTCCAGATGAATGGCGGTCCCGAGACCAAGACGGCGCAGTTCCTGGAGGATATCACCAACTGCATTATGAAGACCGTAAAGCTGGTCACCTACTACGCGCCCATCGGCTTCTTCGGCTTCTTTGCCAGCCTGGTGGCTACCTACGGCCCGACGCTCATCGGCGATTACAGCCGTACGCTTATCATCTACTATGTGATGAGCTTTGCCTATATGTTTATCTTCTTCCCCATCTATGCCCGGTTCGGCGGCGGCAAAGGCGGCGCCAAGATCATGTTCTCCAAGCTGTTCCGCCCGGCGGCGGTGTCCTTCGGCACCTGCTCCAGCGTGGCTACCATTCCCACCAATATGGAGGTAGCGGAGGAGTCCGGCATCAGCAAGGACGTGACGGATATCGTGCTGCCCTTGGGCGCTACCATGCACATGGACGGCTCGGCCATGTCCGCCATCATCAAGGTGGCATTTCTGTTCGGTGTGTTCGGGATGGACTTTTCCACGGATAAGGCTATTTTGGCTATCATCGTGGCGGTGTTCTCCTCTGTGGCCATGAGTGGCATCCCTGGCGGAGGCGGTACCGGCGAACTGGTGGTTTGCACCATCTTCTTCCCTGACCAGCTGGCCATCGCGTACCCCATCGCGCTGGCTATCGGCAATCTGGTGGATCCTCCCGCCACCATGGTCAATGCCGCAGGCGACTATGTGGTATCTTTCATCGTGTCCCGCTATGTGGACGGTAAGGACTGGCTGCAAAAGAAGCTGCACGGCAAGACGGAAGGATGAATACGTGAAAAAGGCAGCGGCGGACGCAAAGCGTCCGCCGCTGTCTTTTTGGGGGAGAGAAAGGCATGGTGATGTGTGGTTTATACATGGATCTCCGCCTCGGAGTACAGCGCTACCTTCGCGCCGGTGGCAAACTCGTTTTTCCCTATCGTTACCATCTCCCGGACTTTTTGGTGACCTCATTATATGCTTAACTTATAAATAAGTAAAATTGATGTTCATTATATGAACATGCAGAAATGTTATTTGAGCATGCATCGATACAAAGCGTTTTTGAAGGTGGCGTAGGTGGGCAGCTGCTGTGACGCTTTACAGCTTTAGTCGACAAAAATATTTTTAATAAGGTGGTTTACTTTCGCAGACTAAAATGCTATACTGGCATCAGTACCCAAAAAGGGAGAAAGAAGGAGAGACGATCATGGTTCGAACCGCAAAGTCCAAGATCGGAAAGAAAGAAAAGAATGACCGGCTGTATAAGGCCATTCTGATGCTGGAGACGGAGGAGGAGTGCTATAACTTCTTCCAGGATCTGTGCACGGTGTCTGAGCTGCGGAGTATGGAGCAGCGCTATGAGGTAGCCACGCTGCTGAATGACGGGATGATCTACAACGACATTCTGGAACGCACCGGCGCATCCAGCGCTACCATCAGCCGAGTGAACCGCAGCTTGATCTACGGCAACGGCGGGTATGAGAGCGTGCTGGAGAAGATGAAGGAGAAAGAGAAGAAATGAGCTGCTACGAGGCGCTGGCCGGTTCATATGACGCGCTGACCGAGGATGTGGGCTATGGAAAGCGGCTGGATTTCATCGAGAAGCTGCTGTGCCGCAGCCGTATCCCAGTGAAGCTGGTGCTGGACTTGGCCTGCGGCACCGGGACCATGAGCTGGCTGCTGACGCAGCGGGGTTACGAGGTCATCGGCGTGGACGGCAGCGAGGATATGCTGGCGGCGGCCATGAGCAAGGGCAGGGAGACACAGGGCGTGCCGCCTGTTTTCCTGCACCAGTCCATGCCGAGGCTGGACCTGTACGGCACGGTGGACGCGGCGGTGTGCTGTCTGGACAGTCTCAACTACCTGACGGACCCAAAGGACGTACAGCGGACATTCCGGCGGCTGCACCTGTTTGTGGCCCCCGGCGGGATGCTGGTGTTCGACGTGAACACCGCGGCCAAGCTGGCGGCGCTGGACGGTCAGGTATTTCTGGATGAGACGGAGGATACCTACTGCGTGTGGCGGACGGAGTACCACAGGGGCCTTTGTACCTACTACATGGACCTGTTCCGCCGCCGCGGCGACGGCGCATGGCGCCGCAGCGCGGAGGTGCACCGGCAGCGGGCCTACTCTGTGGAGGAACTGACCGCCTGGCTGGCAGCGGCGGGCTTTGGCGATGTTCGGGTCTACGGCGATATGCGTATGCGCCGGCCCCGTGCGGATGAGCAGCGGGTCTACATCAGCTGTGTCCGCAAATAAAGCGGCCCGGTACTCGGGCGGATCAAAAGGAATGACCGCGCCCCGCCCTTTTGGGCGGGGCGTGTGAGGCGAAAGAGGGTTATATCTATGGCAGATCGTATCGTAAGAGCTATTTCCACCGACGGCATGGTGCAGGCGGCGGCCATTTGCAGCCGCGACCTGACAGAGCGCGCCCGGCAGATACACAAGACGCTGCCTGTGGCCACGGCGGCGCTGGGCCGCACACTGGCGGCGGCGTCCATGATGGGCAACGCACTGAAAAGCGACGGCGCCAGCCTGACGCTGCAATTCAAGGGCGGCGGTCCGCTGGGCACGGTGCTGGCCGTCAGCGACAACGAGGGCAACGTGCGGGGCTACGTGACCAACCCCCATGTGGACCTGCCTCTGCGGCCGGACGGCAAGCTGGACGTGGGTGCGGCCGTGGGTCATGAGGGCACATTGACGGTCATCAAGGACCTGCACATGAAGGAGCCCTATGTGGGCACCATCGATCTGCTGGGCGGCGAGATCGCCGAGGACGTGGCGGGCTATTTCGTGGAATCGGAGCAGATCCCCACCGCCTGTGCCCTGGGCGTACTGGTGGACCGTGACCAGAGCGTCAAGGCCGCCGGCGGGTATCTTATCCAGCTGATGCCCGGCGCGGGGGAGGACGTCATCACCAAGGTGGAGGGCGGCATCATGGCCGCAGGGCCGGTTTCGGCGCTGCTGGACAAAAACGACGACCCGGAGCAGCTGCTGCGGGATGTGATGAGCGACTTTGACCTGAAGATACTGGAGACGTGCCCGGTATCCTACAAGTGCTATTGCAGCCGGGAACGGGTGGAACGGGCGCTGATCTCCCTGGGCCGGAACGAGCTGGAGCAGATGCTGGCGGAACAGGGCGGCTGCCAGTTGACGTGCCAGTTCTGTGACGCGGTGTACGACTTCTCGGCGGAGGACCTGAAGGGCCTGCTGAAAAATATGTAAGGAAAAGGACAAAAATTGAAAAATTTTTGTTGACAGATGCGGATGGGAACGTTATAATATACCTTGTCGTTTGAACGACAGGTACGGGAGCATAGCTCAGCTGGTTAGAGCACCTGCCTTACAAGCAGGGGGTCACTGGTTCGAGTCCAGTTGTTCCCACCATCCACACGGCCAAGTAGTTCAGTTGGTTAGAACGCCAGCCTGTCACGCTGGAGGTCGAGGGTTCGAGCCCCTTCTTGGTCGCCATATGCCTCGGTAGCTCAGTTGGTAGAGCAGCGGACTGAAAATCCGCGTGTCGCCGGTTCGACCCCGGCCTGAGGCACCATAGGCGCTGCAATAGTGGTGCCGCCTGCGGGCGTAGCTCATCTGGTAGAGCGCGACCTTGCCAAGGTCGAGGTAGCGAGTTCGAGCCTCGTCGCCCGCTCCAAAAAGAAACACCATCCGTCAGGATGGTGTTTTCTTTTTGGAATGTCGCGGGCAGGCTTGAACTCGCTGCCTCGACCGGCGCGGAGCGCGTTAAATCAAGAGGTCCGGCAGGGCTCCTGCGAATGGCTCTGCCATTCGTGGGATGCCGGTAGCGAGTCGAGCCTCGTCGCCCGCTCCAAAAAGAAACACCATCCGTCAGGATGGTGTTTTCTTTTTGGAATGTCGCGGGCAGGCTTGAACACGCTGCCTCGACCGGCGCGAAGCGCGTTGAATCAAGAGGTCCGGCAGGGCTCCTGCGAATGGCTCTGCCATTCGTGGGATGCCGGTAGCGAGTCGAGCCTCGTCGCCCGCTCCAAAAAGAAACACCATCCGTCAGGATGGTGTTTCTTTTTGGAATGTCGCGGGCAGGCTTGAACACGCTGCCTCGACCGGCGCGAAGCGCGTTGAATCAAGAGGTCCGGCAGGGCTCCTGCGAATGGCTCTGCCATTCGTGGGATGCCGGCAGCGAGTCGCGCCACGTGATGAGGACATCGCCGCCCGAACGCTGGAGTACATGACTGCGATGGAAACTGCTCCGCAGCCCGAAGCCAGCGGGCTGGAGGGTGACTACCGCATCCTTGCCGACTTCAATGGCACGATACTGGCGGGAACGCATAGTAAACACGGCATCCAGTTTGTTACCTGGGATCGGGACTATGATCGCACAGACGTGGCTCTCCGATGGCGAAATACCGGTGCGGCTGAAAAGTGGGATCGAAAAAGCAGAGTTTTCGCAGAAATCCTTTTTTGGCTTCATTTGATTACTTTATTTTTTGGCAGCGGTGTGTTATACTCTAAAGATAACAATTCATGATGGGTGCACCATGTGTTTCTCCTATCAAAGATAAAGCAGGGATCATATGAAACGAAAACGAAATCGCAGCGGATTTACATTGATGGAAATGCTGATCGTCATTGCGCTCATTGCCGTACTGATCGCGATCGCGATTCCGGTATTTGCGTCACAGCTTGAAAAGAGCAGGGAGGCCACAGACCTTGCGAATGTACGCGCCGCGTATGCACAGGTCTCCACAGAGGCGCAGCTCGGAAATTTTGAGGCCACGGTCACGGTCGATCTGAAGCAGAAGCAGGCGGACTGGCAGTCGGTCGATCCGGTAAATATCGGCGGCATCGTCCATTACAAAGACCAAGGAGATACGGATAATTGGACGGGTGTTGCTTCTCCCAACGGGACCTGTGTCGTCTCCTATAGTGCGGATCGCGGAATTATTTTAACCTGGAATGGGAAGGCCGATCCGTCCGGGAAGAAATACCCGTTTAATACAAAGGAGACGGATTTCTTCCAGCTTTTATACAATACGGATTTTTGGAGCAAAATGCAAACGCATTCAAACTTTGAGTTTGACTCCAGATGTCCGAATTCGGAATATGTTCCGACCATTACCGCGGCGATCAAAAAGCTGGATAACAGTCTTTTGCAGCAGCCGGACTGCACCTGGGCTTTTCTCGGCAGCGGAATAGACGGGAAAGAGGCAGACCGATATCTCTTTTGGACATCCCTGAACACGGATAAGGTCGGGGCCGGAAAGGAAATTCCCGTGATCGTCCAGACCGGGGACGGGAAGTACTATGTTTCCGAAACCACGACCGGCAAGAGGACGAAAAACGGCAGCGAATATGTCGCCGTTTCCCAATCACTTACTTCGCAAAACCAGTATAAGCAGATTCTGAAAAACGGAGAAGCGTTTTCTTCGTTAGAGGAGGCCTACGACGCCTACCTCAGCGCTTTGGGCAATTCCAAGTATGACTCGGTTCGCGGGTCTTAAGGCATTTCCACCGATATGACGCTTGTTTTTCCGCGTGTGCGCGATCGACAAAAACGCCGCCCGAAAGGGCGGCGTTTTTGCTTGCCGCTTCTGCGGCTTACCCCTGTCGGTATCGACCCGGAGAGAATAGCTGGTTTACTGCCCGCGGCGCCTGCCGTTCCACGCCAGACCGGCAGTGCTCAGCAGGGCGGCAGCGGCATAGAGCGCCACGCCGGGGTCCGTGGTCTTGGGGCTGGCGCTGCTGCCGCCGATGGTGAACTCAGCGGTGGCGTCGCCCTCTGTGGATAGAATGGTGACGGTGTGCTTGCCCGCCGCCAGTGTCTGGAGGTACACGGCCTTCAGATAGACCTCGATGCTGCCCTCCTCGGCGATGTAGTTGGACTTGTCAAGGGTCTTGCCGTCCACCTGCACGCCCTGGAAGCTGGCGAAACTGGCGGAGGACTTAAACGTCAGACCGTAGATGCCGCCGGAGTAGTCCGTGGCGCTTTTGGCGTCCTTCGCCGTCAGCAGCGCCGTGATGGTGGGCGTAGAGGGGGAATAGTAGTAGCCGCCGGTAGTGGGGGTGCTTGCCTCGGGAGTCATCGTCAGGTCGGTGAGCACCCACATGGTGCCATCGGAGCCGTCGCTGGTATCGCCTTCATAGCGCGTATAATTCATAAATTTTCCGTTGATCTTCAGCTTGGTGTCGGGCCCAAATACATATCTGTTGCCATAAATAGTCGTCACATACACACCGTAATGATAGGCCTTTCCGGCCTCAAAAGCGGTGATTTTGTTTTCATAGAAATTGCCGAAGTCTGTAGACATCGCACCGGTCGTGCTGTTCAGTTCCCACCACTCGCAGCGGTAGGCGTATTCTGCGCCGTCGGGCACCTTGCCGGTGAACACGGGCTTGCCGCCGTCCTTAAAGCTGACGGTGACACCGTTGATCTCCACCACATCAATGACGGTCACAGTGGGCATCGTGATCGTTTTAATGGATGGGATATACATGGAGCCGCCGACGAAGGGTGCCGCCACTTTTTGACCGTTCACGGTAATGACGGTTTCGCTGCTAAAAGAATACCCATCTTTCGGCTTCAGCATGATGGAATACACATAGGTCTTGCCGTTTTCAAATGCGGTGATGGTGGGCAGAGAGCCGTGGGAGTCGTTGTCGGAGTACCAGGCGGCAACGGGTTGGTTGTTTTCAAATTGCTGCCAGCACTCGTAGAGGATATCATAATTGTACTGATTGGCTGCCCGCTTGGCGGTTGCCCGCGGGGCATCGCCCGGCTGATAGTCGAATTTCACGTTTTCAATGGCGGCGGCAGAGATGGTGGTTGACTGGCTCTCGTCCGGGAGGTCAACCGCATAAATACCATAAACGCGCAGCTGTGTGCTCATTTCCTTTATTTCAAGATTTGTGTGGTTACTCGGCGTACCCCATTCATAGTCTCCGACGGAAACAACCGTCTCGTCATCACTGAAAAAATAACCACTGTCTGCAACAAGTACAATGTTATAGGAATAGTGGTGACCGGCTTCAAACTGTGTGATATGCTTATCCTCCGCAAGCGATGCCATCTTTTCCGAGTCGGAGTACCAGTAGCGCCCCGTGCCGGACCAAACGCCGCCTTCCACTTTTTGGTAGATTTCGCGCCAATACTCATAGGCAACGGTACAGTTGCCCTCGGTTACGGATGCCGTTTTCCGCGGCGTATCCCCTGCCTTGTAGCCGATATGCGTATACGCTACCTTGACCTTTTGCATGTAGTTGACCCCATCTGCAAACGCCGAGATCGGCGTCAGCGACAGCGCAAGGACCAGCGTAAGGAGCAGCGCCGGAAAAAACCTTTTCTTTGCCATTTTGTTCCATCCTCCTGTTTCAATTTTTCACGTATTTACAAGCTTTTTACATTTTCTATTGTACCACGGCGGCCGAGGCAGGGAAACGCGATTACCGGCTGCGGCGATTGCTGGTTTTGGAATTTTTTTGCTTCACTTTTCTGCCATATGGGCGTATACTATACACAGCTTTCACCGCAGGAGGTGCGCCATGCGCTTTTGTGAGCAGCTGAACGAATACATCACCCGGCTGGACTGCCGGGGCAAGGAGCTGGCGGAGGCCGCCGGGCTGTCCGCACCGTCCCTGAGCCGCTACCGCACCGGCGAGCGCACGCCGGGCCGCGACAGCGCCGTGCTCACAGCGCTGAGTGATGCTTTGGCCGATATGGCCAAAGCAAAGGCGCTGCCGGATATGGACGCGGACACACTGTATAGCGCGTTCCTGCAATGCGATGAATATGCCGGCACGGACAGGAAGATGCTGCGTGAGAACTTCAATGCGCTGATCGAGGTCATGGGACTCAGCGTGGCGAAGTTGTGCCGCTGCGCCAACTACGACCCGTCCGCCATCTTCCGATTCCGCCGCGGCGAGCGTCAGCCGGCGGAGCCGGAGCAGTTCGCCGCCGCCGTGGCGTCCTATGTTTCCCGGGAGATGGACGGCCACGCCCAGCGGGAAGTGGCCGCCGCACTGCTGGGCTGTGTCGCTGAAGATCTCGGCGACCGCGCCGTCTACTGCCGGCGGGTACAGGATTGGCTGCTGGGCAGCCATGCGCCCCGGGAGGACAGCGTCTCCCGCTTCCTGACCAAGCTGGATGAGTTCGATCTGAATGCGTACATACGCTCCGTCCATTTTGACGAGCTGAAGGTCCCTGTGGCGCCCTTCCAGCTGCCCACCAGCCGCAGTTACTCCGGTTTGCGGCAGATGATGGACAGCGAGCTGGACTTTATGAAGGCGGCGGTGCTGTCGCGCTCCACAGAGCCGGTGTTTATGTACAGCGATATGCCCATGACGGAGATGGCCCAGGACCCGGAGTTCCCCAAGAAGTGGATGTTCGGCATGGCGCTGCTGCTGAAAAAAGGTCTGCGGCTGCAGATCATCCACAACATTGACCGCAATCTGCCGGAGATGATGCTGGGATTGGAGAGCTTCATCCCCATGTATATGACCGGCCAGATCGAGCCGTATTACTTCAAATCACCCCAGGGCGGTGTGTTCCTGCATTTCCTGCGGGTATCCGGCACCGCCGCGCTGACCGGCGAGGCTGTGTCCGGCCACCATAGCGAGGGGCGGTATTACCTGACCAACAACCGCACAGAGGTGGCCTATTACCGCCGTCGGGCCGACGCTCTGCTGGAGAACGCCAAGCCGCTGATGGAGATATACCGTGCCGACGGCGCTTCCCGGCTGAACGCGTTTCTGTTGGCAGACAGCCGCACCCCCGGCCGACGGCGGTGTGTCCTATCGGCGCCGCCGCTGTATACCGCGGACCCCGCGTTTTTGGCGGCGGTGCTGCAAAGACACGATGTGCCTGCGCCGGATCAGGAGCGTATCCTGGCCCACGCCAAAAGCCGCCGGGAGCAGGCCGAAACCATCCTGCGGGACAATGAAATGGTGTTGGCTCTGCCCCGACTGACAGAGGAAGCCTTTGAACGATACCCGATGTCCCTGCCCCTGTCAGGATCGTTCTATGAACGTGATATACCGTATACCTATCAGGAGTATCTGGAACACATCGATCAGACAGAACAGTTCGCGGCAGTGCACCCGCGCTGCCGCCTGGAACTGACCGCCGACAGCACCTTCCGCAATTTGCAGATCGTCATGCACGAGGGGCGGTGGGCCATGGTGTCCAAGGAAAAATCACCCGCCATACATTTTGTCATCCGTCACGTCAAGCTTCGTAGTGCTATTGAGAGCTTTGAGCCGCCGCTGGTGGAGGAGTGACAGCCCGCGCGGTCAGTAAGCACCGGCGTGTTTGTGGTCAAAATTATGGTCAAATCCCCGTTCTGGCGCAGAAGAAAAGCCCTGTAACCGGCATGGTTACAGGGCTTTTCACTGGCGCAGTGGGAGGGATTCGAACCCTCGTGCCGCTTTTGACGACAACACGATTTCCAGTCGTGCTCGTTATGACCTCTTCGATACCACTGCATATTCGATTTGCTGACAAACAGCATGGACTATTATACCAAAAATACCAGGTTTGTCAAGATGGAATTTTCGGGGTGAGTTGTGGAATTGACAGCAAATATATAAGTTAACATAATGTGCAATTTTGAACAATGGAAATCTGCTGATTATAGGGCGGTGTATGGTTTACATAACCATACACCGCCCGGATGCGATACCGCGATTATTGCAGCTTGGAGCAGACCTCGTCCACGGCGTCGTCAAGGGCGCAGGTCAGGCGGTGGAGGGTTTTGCCCGCCTGGGTCTTGCGGAACTTGGGCGAGGGACGAAGGGCGTTGTCCAGCAGGACGCCGACAGCCATGCCGGCGACCATTCCCTTGAGGAAAGTACACGTTTTCATCGTGTTCACCTCTTTTTCGTTGCATTTTTATCCTTTATCGGCCTGTGTACAGTATGCCCGGCAGAGGTGAAAAAATGCGAAAAAGACGGCGGTGTTTCTTGCCAAGCGGGGGCGGAATTGGTATAATACCATGGGACGATGTCAGACACTTGCGTAGATGTTGTTTATAGGTTATCTATACACTATTTATATGCCATTTGTCATTTTGCGTGCTCTTAGCGCGTGTATATGGGAGCGCAAAGGTAAAAAAGGAGAACATGATGTTTGATTTGGAATTGCAGCGGCGTATCCGCGAGAAAAAAACACCGTTGGCGCTGACGCTGGCGCCAGAGGCGGAGAAGCTGAATGGGAAGTTTGTGAAGAACTTTATCGATATGTTCGGCGACACGCCCATGGCCCAGGCGGAGGCGCTGCGGTATCACGGCACGACGCTGCTGGACGCGGCGGCGGGAAAGCTGCCCGCGGTGGTGCTGCGGGGCGGAGCGTATCTGCGTCACGGGATGATGGGGGCGGACGTGCTGGCGAACCTCGTCAGCGCGGCCCATGCCAAGGAACTGTATGTGATACTGGATATGAACACCGCGGAGCCGGAGTGCTGGGCCGGGTACGGGGCGGACGCCGTGACGGTGTGCCCCTACGGCGGAAGCGGGTGCCTGGAGGCTGGGGAGATGCTGCCCATCGCGGCGGTACGGACTGGCGGACAGGTGCAGAGTCTGGTGGCCGGCGACCGGGCGCTGTGGCTGTCCGTGGCGGAGCAGATGGCACGCCGGGGTGCAGCGCTGGCTGTGTCCACGGGGTACAGTCTGGATGTGAGGGACGTGCGGAGAGTATGTCCGGGGGCGTTTTTGCTGCTGGAGGACTGCGACGGGGAGAATGCGCTGCCGGCCTTTGACGATATGGGTCACGGGGCGCTGGCGGCAGACAGTGCTTTGCAGTACGCGGCGGAGCCGGCGGCGGCGGTCGAGGAGGCGGTCCGCGCGTGGAAGCAGTGGGTGACGGTGGTATGACGCGGCTGTATCTGATCCGCCACGCGGAGGCGGAGGGAAACCTGTACCGCGTCGCACACGGCCACTGCAACGGGCTGATCACCAACTACCGGGGGTATCAGCAGATCGACGCTCTGCGGGAGAGGTTCCGGAAGGTGGACATCGACGCGGTGTACAGCAGCGACCTGTACCGGACGCAGATCACCGCACGGGCCATTTGGCTGCCCAAGGCGCTGCCGCTGCACCTGGAGCCGGCGTTCCGGGAGATCTGCATGGGGGAGTGGGAGGACCACACCTGGCATGAGCTGAACGTGAAATACCCGGAGGAGATGTACAACTTCAACCGGCGGGCCGACCTGTGGCGTGTGCCGGGGGCCGAGACGGCACAGCAGGTGGTGGACCGGTTTATCCCGGCGCTGGAGCGCGTGGCCCGGGCCCATGAGGGCGGCACCGCAGCGGTATTTTCCCATGGGATGGCGCTGCGGACCGTGCTGGGCGTTTTGCAGGGGCAGACGCTGGCGGAGGTGGGGCAGACGCCCCACGGGGACAACACCGCCGTGTCGCTGCTGGAATGGGAGAACGGGACGTTCCGGGTGGTATACCGGGACGACAACAGCCATCTGACGGAACGGGGACTGTCCACCTTTGCCAGGCAGAGCTGGTGGAAGGAGAAGAACATGGTGGAGTCCGGCGAGGGCTACGGCCCGCTGCCGGAGGAGAAGCGGGCGGCGCTGGGTATGCCAGCCGGGGGCGAGGCTACCGGCGTGTGGTACGGCGAGGCGCTGATCGGAGCCTTCAGCCTGTCCGACGAGGGGGACGCCCTGCGGCTGAGCTGGTATGGCCTGACTCCGCAATGGCGAGGGAAGGGCCTGGGTATCCCGCCCATGGGGCAGGCTGTTGACGCCTGCCTGCGGCGGGGGAGGGATATCCTGCGGGTGGACTGCCCGGACAAGGGGCTGCGGCTGTTCTTCGCGCGGCTGGGCTTTGTGCCCACGGCGGGGGATACCATGGAGAAAGATGTGCGGCGTATTATGCCGCCGGTACCGGCGGCGTGGCAGTAACGGCGGGGGATTTTGCGTCAATACTTCGCGGCGGGGGGAGGGTTTCGCCGCCCCCTGGCGCGAGCAGCTTTCTTTCATCGTTGAAAGAAAGCTGCCAAAGAAAGCCGCTTGAAACTACGTTTCAAGACTTTCTTGGCGCGGGGACAAGCAGGTGTTGCGCCTGCGGGCGCGGGATGGGGAGTTTCGTGCTCCGGCACGAGTAACTTTCTTTTTTGTAAAAAGAAAGTTACCAAAGAAAACCACTCAAACCTATGGTTTAAGGACCCTTGGCGCGGGGAGGGCAAGTGCAAATTTGGCGGTGCTGATCTCGCGGAATTGGTGCGGTGGGTGACATTGTTGTCGGTTCAGGGATCGCTTGTACCGCTTGCGCCGCTGCCGCTGACAGCAGTGAGGGTAGGGGTTGGTGCGCTGGTCGAGTGGCGATTATCAAATCGCGCCTTTGCCGCCTTGCGGCGGCAAAGGTAGGTGTGCCCGTTGGGCACAGGATATAATTATTTCTTAGCCTGCGACACGGCAGAACGAATAATTTTTGCCGTAGTAGCAGGCAGCGGCAGCGGAAAGCTGTGCTGGCACAGTCGGGGGAACGACAACGATCAGGAAAACGCCGGTTACGTGAGGGAAAGCGCGGGTGGCAGTGAACAGGCATAGCGCGCTGAGGAAGTGCAGAAACGCAGTTTCTGCCGGCGTTCTTTCCCCCATTTCTTCCGCTGTTGGAAGAAATGGGGCCGTCGGAGACAAAGAAAGCGCTCGCGCCGGGGCGCGAAATAGCCCCTGCGCCGGCTGCCGCTGACAGCAGTGAGGGTAGGGGTTGGTGCGCTGGTCGAGTGGCGATTATCAAATCGCGCCCATTGCGGCGCGAAGCACCGCAATGGGTAGGTGTGCCCGTTGGGCACGGACATAATTATTCCTTAGCCTGCGGCGCAGCAGAATGAATGTTTTTTGCTGTAGTAACGGGCAGCGGCAGCGGAAAGCTGTGCTGGCACAGTCGGGGGAACGACAACGATCAGGAAAACGCCGGTTACGTGAGGGAAAGCGCGGGTGGCAGTGAACAGGCATAGCGCGCTGAGGAAGTGCAGAAACGTAGTTTCTGCCGGTGCTTTTGGCTACTTTTGTCACCGCAGACAAAAGTAGCTCGCGCCGGGGCGCGAAACTATCCCCGGCGGAGACAAAGAAAGCGCTCGCGCCGGGGTGCGAAATAGCCCGCTGCGGCGGGGACGGGGGGGTTACGCCGCTGCGCGACGGCACCTCATCCGTCACGGCTTCGCCGTGCCACCTGTCTCCCTGCGGGTCGGTCCGCGGGTCTGACACGCCACCGGCGTGTCATTCAACACCGCGAACCCTGCGAGGGGAAGGCTTGGGCTTGTGCGGCCTGGGAACCCGTCTCCCTGTGACCTCATCAGGGGGAAGGCTGACGCCTGCGGACGGGAGGGGGGACGAAGATAGGATGGAAGTTGGGAGTGAAAACACATGGAAAAAGGAATGGAATTTCTGCCGGTGAGCCGGGAGGAGATGATCGACCGGGGCTGGTATTACTATGACTTTCTGGTGGTGACGGCGGACGGGTATATCGACCACCCCAGCTTCGGCACCACGCTGATCGCTCGGCTGCTGGAGAGCAAGGGTTATCGGGTGGCGATACTGCCCCAGCCGGACTGGCACTCGGCGGAGGCCTTCCGCGCCATGGGCAAGCCCCGGTACGGCGTGCTCATCGGCGGCGGGAACCTGGACTCGATGGTGGCCCACTACACGGTGGCCAAGCGCCGCCGCACCCGTGACCTGTACAGCGAGGGCGGGCAGATGGGCAAGCGGCCTGACCGGCCCACGATCGTGTACGCCAACCGGGTGCGGGAGGCGTGGCCGGATGTGCCCATCGTTATCGGCGGGCTGGAGGCGTCGCTGCGGCGGTTCGCCCACTACGACTACTGGGACGACAAGGTGCGGCGGAGCATACTGTTCGACGCGCCGGCGGACCTGCTGGTGTACGGCATGG
>OJJV01000532.1_pt1 | contig 23535 bp, 20 predicted proteins | sample 1596391 | NCBI WGS metagenome assembly OJJV01 (sample SAMEA4350164, study PRJEB24818) | metagenome | biome: human; feature: gut; material: faeces | place: Denmark | collected 2013-09
ATTTCTAATTCTTTTAATTCTTTATTTTTTGAATTAAATAAACTATTTTCTCTTTTTAATGAAAATTCAAATTCCTCTAATTTAGTATTTAAATCATCACGTTTTTTCACAACATTTTCTAAATCGGTTTCTAATTTTGTTTTCAATTCTAATTCCTCATAGTATTTTTTCAAAAGTTTCTGTTCTTCATTATCTAAATTATTATTTAGCATTCCTTCTGTTCCACTTATTTCTTTTTGAATGGAATTATATTTTTCTTGATTTTCCTCTAAATTATTTATTTTATTCAATCTACTTTGTTCTGTTGCAATATAATTTCTATGTTTTGTATATATTTTATCTTCAATATTTTTTAATTCATCGTCATTTTCATTAATATGATTTTCTAAATCTTTTATATTATTAATAATATTATCTAACAATTTTAAATTATTTTCTAATTCGTATTTTTCTGTAATTATATTTTTAGATTTTATTTGACTACCACCCGTTAGTGATCCACCAACATGAAGTAAATTTCCATCTAAAGTAACCACCCTATAACGATAATTTATACTTCTACTAATAGTGTTAGCGCTATCAATATCTTTTGCAACAATAACATTTCCTAGTTGATTTTCAATTATGTTTTTATATTTTAAATCATATTTAACTAAATTTGAAGCAACATCAACAAAACCATCAACGGTCTTAATTTTTTGAATACTATCTGAATCTATATATTTAGGTTTTATGATATTAAGTGGGAAAAATGTTACTCTACCTAAATTATTGCTTTTTAAATAATTAATTGCTTCCTTAGCGCATATTTCATCATCAACTACAATATTAGTTGATGCATACCCTAAAACCGTACTTATTGCAAGCATATGTGACTCATCAAATTCAATTAAAGAACCAATAACGTTATGTATACCTCTTAACTTTGGATTATCTAAAACTGTTTTTACAGCATGTGGCAATGAACTATTATTATCAATTGATTCTCTAAGATATGTTATTTTGTTTTCAATTATATTTTTTTCTCTTATTTTTTTAGTTAATTCTTGTTCATAAGTATTTTTACGAGTTGTAATACGATTTTTTTCATTTTCTAATTTTTCTAGTTCTACTTTTATATCATTAACAGCAGTTTCAATACTTTCTATTTCATATTTAAAAATATTAATGTCTTTACTAAGTTTTAATTCCTGTTCTCTTAATTCAATTAAGTTATTATGAAGCTTGGTATCAGCAACAGCGTATTTTTGTCTTTCAATTAAAATATTCTTTTCACTATTTATTTTTTCAACTTCTTCTGTTTTTTTAAGCAAATCTTGTTGTAATTTATTTAATTTTAAATTCAACTTATTAAGTTCTACTTTATATTCTTCTATTTCTACTTCACTATTATTATTAATTGTTGAAATTGACATTATTTCTTTATTTAATTCTTCTATTTTTTGTTTATTCATTTGATATTTAAAATTCAAATTAGTAATATCATTTGTAATAACAGCTACTTCTATTTTTTCAAGTTTTTCCTTTTTTTCTTTATAAATAATAGCTTTTTCTTTTTGTTCTCTTAAAGGACTAACACGATTATCAAGTTCAGAAATAATATCATTAACACGATTCATATTATCATGAGTTCTTTCTAGTTTTCTTAGAGCTTCTTTTTTCCTTGTTTTATACTTTAAAACACCAGCTGCTTCCTCAAAAATAACTCTTCTTTCACTTGGTTTACTACTAATTATTTCTTCTATTTTTCCTTGAGAAATTATATTAAAGCTTTCCTTAGCAATACCACTATCCATAAGTAGATCTGTTACATCTTTTAATCTACATTTTTCGTTATTAATCAAATATTCGTTTGTTCCATCTTTATATACACGTCTTTTAATTGACACTTCCTCATAGGGACTATTTAAATATTTATCTGAATTATCAAAAATTAAATTAACGGTCGCAACATTCATCGGACGTCTGGATTTACTTCCGGAGAAAATAACATCTGTCATATTTCCATCACCACGAAGTGATTTTACAGATTGTTCTCCTAAAACCCATCTAACAGCATCTACAACGTTACTTTTACCACTTCCATTTGGTCCAACTATTCCCGTTATTGTATTTGGAAGTTCAATTGAAATTTTATCAGCAAATGACTTAAATCCACTTGCTTCAATTTTCTTTAAATACATATTACCACTCTTTCATAACTCATTTTTTATTATACTATATTTTAAAGTAATAAGGCAAATAAAAAGATCCCTTTTTGGAATCTAATTACATGAATATCCTGCTTTTTCTAAACTTTTTTTCATTGTGTCATAATTATTATCTTCATCAACTGATAAAATTCCTGACATTTTACTAACTTCGGCTGATACTTTAACTTCAATGACATTTCCATTTAAAGACATACTTGCTTTTCCACCATTATCCTTAACTTCTTTTATAGAACTATCAAGTTGTTTTTTAAACGCCTTATATAAAATATCTTTATATTGTTTTTGGTCACTTAAATCAACACTCATATTAAAATTTGCTTTATTTGCTTTTTCACCGATAAATTTAGCAGTAAATTCGCCTTTCATTTTCATACCAGATTGTTCTTGTTTAATTGTACATTTTAAAGTTTTTGGTCTAATTGATATAAGTATTCCACCTACTACCACTATAATTATAACAGCTACTATTGCAACTATAATAACAGGATTTGTTCTTTTAGGTTTGTTTTTTGTATTATCACTTGCAGTATTATTTACCTCTTCTAATGCCTCACCACAGCTTTTACAAAATTTTGCTCCCTCTTCATTTTGAAAATCACATTTTTTACACTTCATAACTTTACTCCCTCTATCAATTACAGCATCTAAATACTGTCACCGTAAACATAACATTTTTAAATCTTTATGTCAAATATCTTTCTGACAATTTTCACAATAATATGTACCTCTTCCACCTATTCTTATCTTAGTTATTTTTTTATTACATTTTGGACATATTTCTTTATTATGAACTAGAAGTTCATTTTGAAATCTACCATGTACCCCTTCACTAGATTCATAGCTTCTTATTGTTGTTCCACCTAATTTTATAGCTTTTTCTAAAACGTTTTTTGTATTATCAATAATTGATTGTAATTCTTTCTCATTTAATTTAAATGCTTGCTTTAAAGGATTAATTCGTCCTAAAAAAAGAATTTCATCAGCATATATATTTCCAATACCAACTATTATTTTTTGATCTAATAAAACCGTTTTTATAGGTAATTTTTTGTTTTTATATTTTTCTTTTAAATATTTTGTATTTAAATTATTATCCCAAGGTTCAAGTCCTAATTCATTTAATGGTTTTTGATTCAAAATATTTTCTTTCTCTATCAGATGCATTCGCCCAAATTTTCGAGTATCACAATATCTTAATTCTGTATTATCATTAAGTAAAAAACTTATATGTTCATGTTTTTCAATTTTAGAACCAATTTTTCTAATATGATATTTACCTTCCATACGTAAATGACTAAGTAAATAATAATGATCTAGTTCAAACATTAACCATTTACCACGTCTTTTTATATCATTTATTTTTTCATTAATAATTTCCTTTTTAAATTCTTCTTGCGTTGGGTATTCAATAATTTTATCATAAATAACATTAACACCTACTATTGTTTTATTTACAAGTATTTTTTTTAAATTATTTTTAACTGTTTCTACTTCAGGTAATTCTGGCATAATATTCACCTCATTTATATTTTAGCACAACAATTAAATTTTTTTATTTTTTTTCTTTGTATTTTTTCTAATAAGTGATATAATCTTTCTATTAATAAAGAAGGTGTAATTATGATTAAATTAAAAGAAAAAGGACAATTAATTGTTTTATCTGGACCAAGTGGTTGTGGTAAAGACACAATTTGTTCAGAAGTTTTAAAGAGAAATAAAAATACTTGGTTATCTATCTCTTGTACATCAAGACAACCTCGTGGAAAAGAAGTAAATGGTAAAGATTACTTTTTCCTTACAAACGAAGAATTTGAAGAAAAAATTAAAAATAATGATTTCTTAGAATATGCAAAGTACAACAATTGCTACTACGGAACTCCTAAAAGTAAAATAGATGAATATCTAAATAAAGGAATTGATGTTATTCTTGTAATTGAAGTACAAGGAGCTTTAGAAGTTAAAGAAAAAGTAAAAGATGCTCTATTTATTTTTATACTGCCACCAAGTATGAAAGAATTAAAACGAAGACTTAAATCACGTGGTACAGAAGATGAAGAAAAAATTATGAATCGCTTTAAAATAGCATATAAAGAAATAAACCAAATAACAAAATATAACTATGTTGTTGTAAATGACGAAATAGAAGAGGCTGTAACTAAAGTTAACTCTATTATAATATCTGAAAAATGTAGAGTTGATCGTATTGAAGAAGTATTCTTAAACAATGAAGAAGAATTAATTCATGAAACTCTAATGGAAAAAGAATTTGATAACAGTGTTGATGAAATAGGAAAAAAATGATATTCACATATCATTTTTTATATATCTAAAATTATTTTATATTTTACAGTCCAAATATCAAATTGATATAAATAAGCAAGTAATTCTGGGCCTGTCATTAATTGACCAAACCAAGGAGTTTTAAAACTTTCTCCTCCTGTTTCTATTAAATTCATCAATTTATCGTAATCAAAAATTTTATATAAAACAGATTTCTTATTTTTTAACCTTTTCTTTAACAATTTAATCATAATCTTCGTATACTTAGGATTATGTGTTTTAGGATAAGGATTTTTCTTTCGATCAATTATTTCTTTTGGTAGAATATTTTTAAAAGCATGACGAAGTAAACCTTTTTCTTGATTATTTCTATATTTATATTCCCAAGGTACATTCCATAAATATTCTATTAATTTAGTATCTGCGAAAGGAACTCTTGCCTCAAGAGAAGCACGCATTGTCATACGATCTTTACGATCTAGTAAAGTTGGCATAAACCAAGTCATATTTAAATAAAATAATTTTTTTAAATTTTCATCATCAGAAACATTAATTTCACTTAGTGTAAGTTCACATTTTTCTTTCACAAAGTTTTTCAAATCCAATTTTTGAGCTAAATCCTTTTTTATCAAAGATATTCTCTCATCTAAACTATCAATCCAAGGAAAATTTTCACGTTCTCTAATCTCTTTACGATAAAACCATGGGTATCCACCAAATATTTCATCCGCACATTCACCACTTAAAATAACTTTATGTTCTTTTCTTATCTGTTTACTAAACCAAAACAAAGAAGAATCTATATCAGCCATTCCCGGATAATCTCTTGCAATAACACTCTCTTTTAATGTTTTAGCTAATTTGCGCTGACTAATAACCTCATATGTATGATTAGTTTTAAAAGCATTTTTCATAATATCAATAAATTTTTTATCTTTAGAAACTTGAAATTTGTTAGCCTTAAAATACTTATCATTATCTTCATAATCAATAGAATAAGTATCTAGCACTTGATTTTGTTTTTTTAATTCATTACTAACAACCGCCGTTATAATACTACTATCTAGTCCACCACTTAAAAAAGTTGAAATTCCTACATCTGATACCATTTGTCTTTTAATGGAATCCATAAGCATTCTTCTTACTTTAGTAGAACATACTTCAAATGTATCATCAAACTTTTTATCTTTTACATTCCAATATCTTTTTATATCTATAATTCCTGCTTTATAAGTTAAATAATGAGCTGCCCTAAGTTCCTTAATACCTTTAAAAATACCACTACCAGGTATTTTAGATGGTCCAAGTCCTAATAATTCTTGCAAAGATTCCTTATCAATAATAGGTTGTACTAAGTCATTTTTAAGTAAGGCTTTTATTTCTGATGCAAATAAAAAATTGCCATCTATTTGCGTATAAAATAAAGGCTTGACTCCTAAACGGTCACGAGCAAGAAATAGGTCTTTACCATCGTATATAGCAAAGGCAAATATTCCTTCTAATTTTTCAACTATTTTTTCCTTGTAACACGCATAACCTTTCAATATAACTTCTGTATCTGATGTTGTATTAAAACTATACCCTTTTTTTATCAATTTTTTTCTGATACTATCCGTATTATAAATTTCACCATTATAAATGATAACATAATTATCGTATTTCATTGGTTGTTTCCCTTTTTCAGGATCAATTATAGCAAGTCTTTTATGACCAAGTAAAACATCATCACTTATAAAATATCCTGTACTATCTGGTCCTCGATATTTTAACGTTTTAGTCATTTTTTTAATAATTCTTTTTTTGTTTCTTAAATTTTCATTCTTATTCATCCACCCTGTAATTCCACACATTTTATTACCTCCATCAATATAACTTATGCAACAAAATCAATATAGACACAGTAACATTTAAAAATATTTGTTCATATAATAGAAGTATGAGTCTTGGGGGTAATATATGAATACATTAATTCTTGGTGGAGATAAGAGATATTATGAAATTATTGAAGCTTTTAAAAATAAAAAATACAATATTGATTTAGTTGGCTATAAAAACAAAATAGATAAAACAAACAACTTAAATATAAGTGATGTTGATGTCTCAAAATATGACATCATTTTATTTCCTGTTAACGCAATAGGAGAAGATTATACTATTAATGGTGAAATAAATTTTAAAATTAATCCTGATTTTTTAAAACAAGCAAAAGATAATGTTTTAATTTTTTCAGGTATTAAAACACCTAAATTAGATGAAATTTTAAAAAATGGGCAAAAAAAAGCTTTCTTTCTTATGAAAGATAAAGAGGTTATTAAAGACAATGTTATTCCTACTGTTGAAGGAATTCTTGCTGATATCATTACTAATACTGACATAACAATTAAAAATGCTAACATTTTAGTTATTGGCTATGGAAATATTGGAAAATACTTAGTTGAAACTTTAAATCATTTGAAAGCAAATACAATTGTTAGTATAAAAGAAGATTATGATAAATATCTTTTAGATCAAAAAAATATTTATAATATTTTTTCTAATGATATTCAAAAAATGAATAAAGCTTTAGAAAAAACAGATATTATTATCAATACGGTTCCTTCCCTAGTTTTGGATAAGAACTATATTGATAATATTAATAATAATGCTTATGTATTAGATGTATCATCACGACCTCATGGTATTGATAAAGAGGCACTAATAAAAAAAGATATCAATTTCAAAATATATCTTGGTATTCCATCAAAAATTGCTCCTAAAACATCAGGATTAATTTTATCTAAGAAAATTAATCATATAATAGGAGGTTAAAATGGCAAAAATAGGATTTGCAATCACTTCTTCTTTTTGTACAGTTTCTAAAATTATAGAACAAATGATTAGTTTAAAAGATTTAGGATATGACATAATTCCAATTGTATCACCAGCTGTTATAGAAAAAGATACACGTTTTGGAAAAGGAGAAAATTTTAAAATTTTAATTGAAAAAATAACAGGAAACAAAATTGTTTCTGATATTATTGAGGCTGAAAAGTTTGGACCTAAAGAAAAACTTGATTTGTTAGTTATTGCACCTGCAACTGGTAATTTTATTGCCAAACTTGCAAATGGAATTACTGATTCAACTGTAACCATGGCTACAAAAGCTTCACTTAGAAATAATATTCCTATCGTAATTGGTGTTTCAACTAATGACGGTCTTGGAATGAATGGAAAAAATATTATGAATTTAATCAATACTAAAAATATTTATTTTATTCCTTTTGGGCAAGATGATTTTATCAACAAACCTAACTCATTAGTTGCTCATTACGATTTACTTATTCCAACTATTGAAAAAGCTTTAGATAATAGTCAAATTCAACCAGTTATTAAAGAATATAAAAAAACCAAATAATTGGTTTTTTTTGTCAATATTTTTAAATAATTATTCCATCTATATCATCAGTTATAACAAAATTAAAAACATCATTAACTTTTTTTATTTTATTTTTACTAATTAAATAAATTTCTGTACTAAGATTTTCCTCATTTATAACATCACCTAATATTGTTCCTATTTTTACTGTTTTCATTTCAATTTTAGAATTATTTATAATGGTGGTGATAATTTTATTAGTTTGAAACTTATTAAACTTTAATCCTGTGTATAACTTATAAATAGTATCTAAATTGTGATAAATTATTTCTTTTTCCTGTGGATAATTTTTATGTTTTATCCTTTTTATTAACTTTTTTTCAAAGTTTTTTCTAGGTAATTTGTTTATTTCTATTATTTTAATTTCAGGGTACGTACCTATAAATCGATTTAGAAGCTTTTTTATTTCTTTATTTTTTTTAGGAATTATTAGATAACTTTCTTTCATTTTATTGGCTTGCATAATAGCATCTATTGTTTCTAATATTTCACTTAGATATTTTTTTAAAATAAAGACACCATTATATATGTATCTTCTATAATCTAGAACATTAACAAGCATTACTTTTGGAAAAACGTCTTCATATTTACATACGAGTGGAATTTCATTTTCAGTATAAGTAATATTTTTTAATATTTCTAAGAATTCATTTTTAGAATATTTTCCAATATCATTACATGTATCTTTATCTATCAATTTATTTTCTTTATAATCATTTTCAATTTCAATACATTTTATTTTTTGATTAAAAAAAGTTTCTTTTTCAACAAAATTAGTCACTATTCCACTTACACTTGAATAAATATAGGTTTTATATTTACCTTTTGTTTTTCCAATTACCATTCCTTTTAAAACATAATCACCTTTTTTTACTAATAAGGTTATATCTTTATCACTATTAATACTCAAAGGAATATAAATATACTTACTACATACAGCTAACAAACGACTATCAGATATATCATTATATCCTAATAATTTTGAAGTCATAAGCTCACCTATCCTACTTAAATTATACACTATATCTAAAGAAAAAAAAAGCTCCGATACCGTAGTACCAAAAGCTTTTTATTTAATCATAAAATTCACGCCTTTTCTTTCATTTTTAACACTTATTTTATAACCACACAAATCAACTGATTTTTTGATAATAGATAATCCTAGTCCAAATTGACCTTTGATACCTTTTTTGTAGGGAGTAAAGATTTGATCAAAGATTTTATCATCGATAGGATCTCCATCATTATAAAAATTAATTGTGTTGTTTTTTATAGTGATTTTTATATTTTTATTTGCATATCTAATAAAATTATTGAAGAAGTTATCAACAATTGTTTCCCATATATCTTTTGTTCCATTATAAATCGTATTTTTATCTTTAACAATTAATTTCCAATTTAAATCGGAACGATGAAATTTAAACTTTTCCATCGATGATTTTATAATAGGAACTATGTCTATTTTTTCTGTTGATAAATCATCCATTTCTTTTAAGTAGTCTAATTTATTTAAGTATAGTAGGGAGTGTACTTTTAATTCTAAGTTTTCTAATTGTTCTTTTATTACTTTTTTTGTTTGTTCAGAATCAATCATATTATCATCGAACGCTTCTAAATATGATTTCATTACTGTAATAGGAGTTTTAAAATCGTGAGAAATGTTTTGATACATTTGGTTTTTGTATTCTTCCTCTTTTATTAGATTTAAATGCATATTATCAATAGCATCTGATAGAATTTTTAATTCATCATCAAAGTGATATTGATATTTTGTTTCATAATCATCACTATCTATATTATCGATTTTCTTTTTTAAGTATTCTATTTTCATTACTAATCTTCTTGACCATGCTATAAGTAATCCTGAAATAATTATTAATGTTATAAATAAAACAGGAATTATTTTAGATAGAATGTCTTCTCTTATTTCATGGACATAGTTATCGTTAGTAATTGAAATCTTTAATTCATACTCATCATATGAAGTGTAGTAATAGTATTTAGTTCCTTTATAAATAAAATTACCATATGGCTTATTTATTCTTTTTAGTAGTTTTTTAGGAGTAGTATTGATTATTTCTAAAAAGTTTTTAGAAATTCTAGTAGAATTATCTGTAATATATATATAAGCTATATTGTTTTCAATTTTATTTTCTAAAGTATCATCATTTATAAATGATAGGGGTTGTTTTAGATATTCATATATATTTTTTTCATATATAGGAAATAGTAATTTAGGTAGTAGAAAATACAAGCTTGTTAGTATAATTAAGAATATTACTAATACTATTGATAGTAATTGTTTATCTAGATCTTTTTTAAATATTCTCATGTTAATCTATATCCAAATCCATAAATTGTATTTATACTTAACTTTGGCATTTTTCGTCTTAATCTTCTAACTAAGTCATCCACTACTCGATCACTTCCAAAGTAATCATCACCCCATACTATTTTTAATATGTCTTCACGACTAAATGATTTATTTTTATTATCTAAAAACATAATTAACAAATCATATTCTAAGGTAGTTAAATTTATTATTTTTTCATTTTCATATACTAGTCGTTTATTTTTGTCAATTATATACGTTTCATATACAAATTTGTTTTCTGTTTTAGAATAAACTCTTTTTATGATATTGTTGACTCTTAGGACTAATTCTTTTGGAGAGTATGGTTTTGTGATGTAGTCATCACTTCCTAATTCTAGTCCTATTATCTTATCTAAATCTTGATCACGAGCTGATGTAAATATAACAGGAACATTTACATTTGTTTTACGAACTTCTTTTATAATATCATAACCACTTATTGAATCGCCTAACATTATATCCAAAATCCAAAGTTTTATTTCTGTATCTTGAATTTTATCTATGGCATCACGCCCATTATAACAGCTTATAACTTCATACCCTTCTTTCTCTAAATATGATTTTATTAGACTATTTAAGTTTTTTTCATCTTCAACTAAACAAATTTTATACATAATAACACCTCATATAATATTATAACATAATAATTAATCTTTGTTCGGAGTGTTTACTATTTGTTTTACCACCTCCATTTCTATTACGATTTCATTATACAAAGTAAATGTGTATATAATTTGATAAAATTATGGGAAATTGTGGAAAAGAAAAACCTTAATAGAAATTAAGGTCTTAATCAAATAAACTTTCTAAATTAATTGTTGGAGTAGATGAATCATTAATGGCATTTGAATTATCACCATTAATCAAGTTTTTAATTGTATCTTCTTTACCATTAGTTAAATCTTGTTGTATTATATATTTCAAAGCTACTTTGTGTTTCTTTTCTTCTTCATCTGAATAACCGGTAAAAATTATGTTAGAAATATCTTCATGATTAAATAATATAATCGTTTTATTATCCACAATTCCTTCCGGATAAATACAAGCCGAATAATCATATATTTTATTATCAGACACATTGGTAACATAATAACCTGTTATCATTATTCTCTTTTTGCCTTCCTTTAAAAGAACTATTGATCCAATAGGTAAATATTTGTTTTTCATTATTTACTTCTATCTACTAATAAATACACATCATCGTTATTTTTAGGATCAATTAAACTTAGATACACATTTAATATTTCATTTTCTGGAATTTCTAAAAATTCTAAAACTGAAAAGGCTGCTTTCATATTTATATTGTTAAAGCCTGTTTTATCGGTTAATAATTCTTCAATTAAACTTATTTTCTTTAGCAAATCATTTTTTTCGTCTTCTGTTATACTATTATTTGCAATAAGATTACTTATTTTTTGTTTTTTTTCATTGAATTTTTTCTCAATTTCATCAATCATATTGTTTCCTCCTTATTTCCAAAGACCAAGAATAAATTCTTGATGGTCACCCCAATAATCATAACCAACTTGAAATAAATCATGAATTGTTTTTACTGGGACTTCAATTAATCCAGCGCCGTCCTTATTTATATAATACTTATATTTATTATCTGATATTTTAACAGACAAACAAGTTAAGGTCTTTCCTTCTTTTCCATTTTTTGCTTTTTGTAATAATGTTACATGTGTATTTGAATTTTCTGAAGAATTAAAGAAATTTGACTTTTGCTTTTTTAAGAACCCAAAAGTTTCAAATCCATCTAATTTTTCTAACAATGGATTCAAAACTCTTATTTTTGAATCTATATTTTCATTATAGTTAGAACCAAATAATTTTGAATATATAGATGAATCTCCAAAATTTTCGTTTATTTTTTTTGATAAATCATCAATATTTTTCTTATCAGGGTAGATTGTTTTATCTATTTCTTCTACCCATTTTTCATCTAAACTACTACGTTTTGTAAAAAATTCTCTTAATTTGCTACCACCTTTATCGGATAAATCCAAATCTAATGGTGCTCTAACAAACCCCATTGTTTTAGCTCCTACTTTTGTCGATATTAAATCTATCATTCCACCATAATTATTAGTAGCATCTGCAAAAACTTTATATCCGTTTAATTTTATTTCGACAAGTTTATGTGCTCCAATTTTCTGACGACCAACAATCTTTACTTCATCTTCAGAAAAACCAGCTTGTAACAACAATTGTTTATAAAGTTCTGACCATCCTTTACATATAACTTTGTTTCCTTTTAAATTATTTATATCTAATACCTGTTTATATATATCTTCATTTTGAGTTACAAAATAATTTTCATCATATTTTACCTTTTTAGATAAATTTATATATATATACCTTGCTTTTTCTACTTTACTTAAATTATTTGGCATAGAATCTAATATTTCACTTTTTAAACTTCCAATACTTTGTTTACTTTTTTTAACTAATAAATTATCAATTTTTTTCGAATCCTTTTTTATTCCTTTTTCTAATTGTTTCATATCTGATTCTAAATTATCAAAAATATCATTTTTATATTCATGATTTTTCATATATTGTATATAGACATCAGATTCTTTAATATCAGAATATGTTGCATATTTTTCCATCTTTAAATTTAAATCTATTCGAGCTTGTTCTAGTGCATCATCAACGTTTTTTTTATTTAAAGATAAATCAACATATCCACCCCTCATTGAAAATTCACTTTCAGGATCTATATATTTCATTATTTTATACATTCTATATTTCATATCGCCTTTAAATTTAGCATAATTATATTTCAAATTTTTTACTTCTTTTATTCCGCTATTAAAAAAGTCAAAATGATATTGAAAAGTATTTATATATGCCCTCCATGGCCTACTTATTACCTTTTTATTATATTCATTTTTAAAATTAGGCTTATAATTATCATATTCCGTTTTAGATACTTCTTTATATTTTAATTTATTTCCTTCCTCTTTTAAAACAAGATAGGCCTGTTTTGCATTCTTACCAGTTAAATCATAATTACCAGCAAATGTAACTGCTTTATCATTGTATTTTCTATATCTAAACTTTTTAGTTATTAATTCATCCGCACTAGGATAAACTTTTATTGCTGTAACTTTTGTTAATACCTTACTTAAATTAATAAACCCACTTTCAAAGGTTGGCGCTCCACCAAAAAAGAATGCCTTCCTTTTAAACCCATAATTTTTAAAGAAACCTTTTGATCTTTTTATATAATTTGAATCAAAAATTTTCTTTACATTTTTAGCACTAGTAATATGATACAAACCTTCTTTAGAAATTTTATCCATCATAGGTTTATCTAATTTTGAAGTTCCAAATCTTGAAAATGATGAAACAACACCAGTAGGAACACCAATTGCAGTCTTAACAATGCTAAATTTTCCACTTGCAAGTTTCGTTAACGAAGAAGGAGAAATATTTTTAATAACACCTTTAGTTGATTTAAAAGTTTTATTAATGGAACTTAAAGCTTTTTTAGAAAGATCCGCTTCACCAATTGAGGAAGCAATGCTTCCAACAGCAGCTGCGGTTCCAACTGCTTTCCATCCGCCATCATTATCCCAATTTTGTTGAAAGCTCTTATCATTATATATACCTTTTAAACCAGCATAAATTGGAACTTCTACCGCAGAATCTGCCCCATCTAAAGCAATTCTAACTCCACTATTAACAAACTTTTGGGCTACTGTTTTTCCTCCTGTAACCGTTAAACCATTAATTTTTGCCCCAGCATAAAACTGAACACCTTCTATTGCACCATTAATAGCACCATATCCAAGTCCTTTAACAACGGATGCTCCATCATTCCAAGCATCAGATGTTCCTTTGCCAACTCCAGCTGCGCCTGCAACTGCTGCCATACCAGTTGATGAAACTCCTGTTGCTGCCGAAGCACCGGTTGATGTAGCAGAAACAGCTGCCCCACCTGTTCCAAAAGTTAAAATACTTAACACCACAACTCCAGCTACATAACCTACTCCTGACAAAACATTTGCCACTGTTCCATCAGGTGAAATAAATGATTTTTCAGATAACCATTTTCCATAAGCAGTATCTTTGTAAAGAATATCAGAAAGTTCATCTACAACTTCATATGATACATAACTTTTAGTCCATTTCCACATACCCTTAGTCGCACCAAGTGTTTCACCTGTTACTAGATATGAAACACCATCAGCAATACCTGTTCCAACACTTGCAATTCCTGACCCCAAAATAACTGCAAAATCTAAAATTGCTTCAACAAACTCTAACAATCCTTTCAATATAGATTGAATAGCTGTTAAAACTGTTGCAGCACATCTTTCAATAAAATCTAAAACTTTACTTGCGGCGCCCTTCAGCCATCCCCAAAAAGATTCTGCCACATCAACAATTTTTGCCCCAATACTTTCTGCTTGTTCTATTCCCCAATCCAAAGCACTATCTGTATTTTCAGCTTGTTTTGCGCCAGTTTTCTTTACATTTTCAGTTGGATTTAAACTTATTTTTTCAAAATTATTTGTATCATTTGTCTCAGCTATCACCGCTGCACCGACCATATTGGCATTCTTTACATTTAAATCATAAATAGATTTAAACCCATCGTTGATTTCACGATTACTAACATCTTTATCAGCTTTTTTTACAGAAAAAGACTGTATTTTCATCTTATTATTACTAAATTTCTTATGATCTATTTGACTTTTTTTGATATTTTTTATTTGAGTTTTTTTAGTATTTTCAAATTTTTTTATTTTACTATTTGATTCTAATAACCAAGAATTAATTCCTTGAACATGTTTTTTTAAATTACCTAAGTTATTATATAAATTATTAACATATTGACAGTAAGAAAAATCTGATGGACATTTAATTTCATTGGCAGTGAGCATTGCCTCATATATATTGGATGCACTTTTTGCTATTTCTGGTTTCACATATGTATTAATTTTATTAGCTTTATATGTTATTGCACCCATATATCCATCTCCCTAACTATTAATCTTGCTGTTAATTTCCGGTAAAACACTTTCCTTTAAATAATTTTTTATTTGATCATTTTCCTGCTTTATTTCATCTATTTTATTATTATCAGCGCTCGCTCCATCAATCTTAAAATAATGTTTAAGTTCATTTTGAGCTGTTTTTAAATGGTTACCACTGCTCTCTAAAGATTTTATAATTTTTTCTATTTTATTTTTTAAATTAACATACTCTTTTTTTGTATTATCATCCATGATTATCCCTTAGACATTAATTCCATTTTTTTTATTATATCATTTAAATTTTGTTTAAATTTTGTTTCTTCATCATCTACTAAACCAAGATGATATATTTTAGCAATTTGATTATGATCAAATAAACAAATTTGTTTAGAAGAAACATAACCTTCAGGATACATGCAACCACTATAATCATATATTTTTTGTTCATCATTTTCTGGCATAGAACAAAATCCTGTAATCATTACTCTTTTACTACCACCATTCAACATAACTACAGTTCCAACTGGTAAATATTTATTGGGTATTTGATTATTTTCCATAATATTCCTCTCTTCCTTTAATTATATTTTTAGACATTAATATTAGATTTAATATTAATGTCTAAAAACACAATTGTTTAAATTGTATTTTTATTTTTATTAATTTTTCAAATTTTCTTGAATAACACTCTTTAATTTGTTATCAGCATCTTTATATGCTTTTACAGTACTATCTAAAAATTTACCATAATTTTCAACAGTAGTATAAAAACTTTTAAATTTAACTTTTAATTTGTTATATTTAGATGTTAATTCTGTTGCAGCACCACTTTGCCAAGCACTACCCATTTTAGCCATTTCAGCATCAACTGCATCTAAAATTTCTTTCATTTTTGTTTTACAATTTTTCAATTTAGTTGCGCTGGCTTCTACTTGTGTATAACTAATTTGCATACTTACATCTTGCATATTATATTTCCTCCTATTCTAAGCGGTTTTTTTCATTTTATTTGCTTCAGTTTTGATATCACCTTGTAACTTATCCATAGCACTAGCAGTCTTTTTCATAAAATCACCATAACTATCAATTACTTTGTACAAATTCAACATATCTTCCTTGTAGCTTTTAATAGATGAAGCAAAAGCTTGATTATCAGCACCTTTCCAGTTTGCCGCTAAACTTTCTACTTCGCTATAAACTTCTTCATATTTCTTTTTAAATTCTTGTGCTTTTGAAGAAACTACTGTTCCCATTGATTTCAAATTACTTGTTTTTGCACTTAAATCTGCCATTAACCTCACCTCCTTTAATAATCTATACCAACATCAATTTTGATCCATTTCTTATATTTGAATCTTTAATCGTGATGTCGACATCAATTTTATTTCCTGTTATTCTATCATACAAACCTATATTATTATCTATTTTATAATCAGGATTTATATCTATTAATGCTTTTTGTATTAAATAAATAATATTAACAATTTTTTTGTTAATTGGTAAAAATAAATCATATTCTTCACTCAAAGTGGGAATATATATTTGGACTAAAACTTTATTCATTTTATCACCTTATTCTTCAAAAAAATCTATTAACTTAACTAAAGTAGCCTTTGAATTCTCAACAACAAATCCAAAGCCTTCATCTATTTCTTCTCTATGTGAAATTTGTGAAACAGACAATTTGTATTGTTCATTAATTCCATTTCCTATCCATATAAAATCATTTGTTTTAATACAGGTTGTATACCATTCATCATAATCAAATTTTCCAATATTATCTAATTCATCCATGATAATAAAATTAATATCATTTAAATTTTTACTTAAAATTAGTGTTTCGGTAAATTTAGTAAATGCTTCTTCATTAACCTTTTCTTTATACTTATCCAAGCCTATTAAAATAAACAAATATGGTTGATACGAAGAAGAAGAATTTATATTATTAACATAACTTGTTATTCTTTCATTTACTACATCAAAATTAGAATTATATAAAATGAATTTGTCTGAATTTAAATCGATAAAATCCATTGCATCAATAACTACAATTTTATTATTAGAAACAATAGATGCCTCAAATATTAAAGATTTTATAAAATTGTTACTTTCATATACATTTTGACCAGTTATCAACTTAACAGTTTCACCTTTAAAATTATAATTTTTTACTCCTAAGGTATCTTTATCAATACCAATAGGCAAATTTAATTCAACTATACTATCTTTTACATATTCATACGTTACTACTTCAGGTAAAACAGGAATCTTTTTAGCTTTAATGTGATAATTAGATTGTAATTGTTTACAAAAACTTTTTATATAATCATTTAATTTTTCATCTTCACAAATATAAGCCGTTTGAAATTCATAAACATTATCATATCTTATTAATCCTCTTCCAATTATATCGGAAGGTCTAACACCATCACTCTTTCCTAAAGCTGTACTATAATCACTTTCATCATTTAATTGTAAAGTCAATATCTGTTTACAATTTTGAATTAATCTATATCGAACAGAATTAGGATTACTTGCGCTTATCACAAATATAATTCCAGCTTTAAATCCATCTCTAGTAAGTTGGATTAATATCTCATCATTTTCATCATATGTATCAGCAAAAGCTTCATAATTATTAATAATTACAACTATCATCGGTATTTGTTTTCCACTATTTTTAATATATCCTTCATAATTACCATTAAAATCAGCAAACAATTTTTTTCTTGTTTCAATCATTTCTTGAATCATTTGAAACAAATTATTCACCTTTTCGCTCTCACTAAGAGTAACAAAATCTCCAACCTGTGGAGCATTTTGAAACATTCTTAAAGTTTCAGCTCCAAAATCTAACAAATAAAGATTTAACTCCTCAGAAGAATGAAAACTTATAAGCGAATAAACCAAAGTTGTAACAAAATTTTCTATTCCGCTTCCTGCACTTCCATAAACAATAGCATTTCCATCATTAGATAGTGGTAAGGTTAACAAATCTTGACGTTGATTATTAGGATCATCATACTCACCAATAATAGGATTTAAACAATTTTTACTCGCATGATAATTATATTTTTTAATTAAGTCTGATAAAGTTATATATTCTGGTATTTTAGGTAACCATAGTTGGTCCAAAAAAATCGACTCTTGTTTTGCTAAATCAGATAAATATTTAACAATATTAGTTAATTGTTCTCCTTTTGATTCAACTTTCAACTCATTTTTTGATTGTTCTATTGTTTTTAAAACATATCCTATATTATCAACAAATAAAATTGAAGAATCTACTTTCTTTTTGACAATTTCTGATGGTATATAAGGAGCACCACTCCAAGCTGATTGACCTAACATAAATAATTCATTATAACCAACCTGTAAATAAAATCTTCCTGTTTCCTTTAAATAAGCAGCATCTGGACAACGGATCATTTCAGAACTATCAGTACTATCTTGAACTTTTAGACATACCTTAAACTTTGAATTACTCCAAATTTGTTCATTAACAACACCACTTGGTTTTTGAGTGGCCAATATCAAATGAACCCCTAAACTTCTTCCTATTCTAGCTGCACTTATCAACTGCTCCATAAATTCTGGTTGTTGAGATTTCAACTCAGCAAATTCATCACAAATTATAAATAAATGTGGTATAGGCTCATCTATAACTCCATCCCTGAAAAACTTTTGATACTTATATATATCAATTGTACTTTCATTTGTTTTTTCTCTTAATCTATTAAAAACAGTTTGCCTTCTTCTTAATTCACTTTGAATTGAGGCAAGGGAACGATTCATTTCAACCTTATCCAAGTTAGTAATTGTTCCTACTAAATGTGGTAATTTTAATCCTGTTTCTTTATTTTCAAAAGCTCCAGCTAGTCCACCACCCTTGTAATCAATCAAAACAAAAGCAACTTCGTATGGATGATAATTAATAGCCATCGACAATATGTAAGTTATAATAAATTCACTTTTCCCCGAACCGGTCATACCAGCAACTAATCCATGTGGACCATGAAATTTTTCATGCAAATCCAAAATAAAACTATCACCATTCGTGTCCACACCAACTGGTGCTTGTAAACTTATAGTTGGCTTATTATTTTCCCATCTACTTAAAGGATTTAATTGTTCTATTTTCCCAACATTAAACATTTCCAAGAAACCAATTGATTTAGGTAATTTTTTTTCTAAAGATTTACTATCTAAACTAAGTGGAATATTAGCCAATTTTTGACAACATTCATCCATGTTTATATCTGAATTTAAATCCGCAACAAATTGTTTTTGCTCTTGTGTATTTAAATCCGTTTCTATATAACCAGAAACTTTCTTTTCTATACATAAAAAGCTATTACATTCATCTGGACATTCTGATATTTTTGAAGCTTCAAGTAACAATGAAAAACCAATATTTCTCTTAGTATCTAATATGTTCTTAATAATATCTAAATTTCTAGTAGCTTTCAAATCGTCGACTATAATAAAGTAATAAGGGGCAAAACTTTTATAATCATAATTTGTTTCCGTTTTTTCTTCCATATTATTATATTTTCTGTTATAAAATATTTCTAACAGATAATTTGATAATTGCTTCATTTCATCTGTGTTTGTCGCAAAAAATCTAATTTGTTTATCATCGTCCCAACAATTTGGTAAACATTTCAAACTATTCCATTTATATGCATTTTCCTCATTTGTAAAAATAACTATCTTTAAATCATCATAACTATAAAAAGATAACATTTGTAATAATAAATTATCAATAAATTGTTTTGATTTCTTTTTATCCGAAATAACAGAAACAATGTTTTTTTCTGCAAAAGATAAAGTCAATGGAACATTTGGAAGCCATTTTGTATCATTAATTAACTGATGAACATAATCTTTCAAGTTATCCTCTTCCATTGTAAAATCTGCTTCTGTATAAGAAATATTTATATATGGTTTTATATTACCAATTCCAAGTCTTAATTCTAAAAAATCGTCATATTCAATTTTTCTGGACCATAAATTAGTTTTTCTTCCCATTATTACATTATTACAATAATTAAAATCCGGATGATTTTCATACAAAATTTGAGTTTGCCTTTGCATCTCCCTGTTAATATCAATTCTTTTTTTGTCTATATACTCTTTATATTTTTTTTGACGGATTCTTTCATGTTTTTTAGTTTGCTTTTTTTCATATCTATTTAAAAGAATAGGCCATAAAACCATAGAGCATAACATAGCTATACATATAACTAATTCTGGGATAACAGATTTAATACTTGTTTTATTTACTGCCACTTGATTTAAAATACTAACCATACTAACCATAGAAGATGCTCCCATAGTAATCATAGGTCCTAAAGTATAAACAGCTGGCATCGTATTTCCATCCTGTCTAGATGGTGGTGAGTCAATATTAACATCAACAGTTTCAAGTTTACTAACAAATCTAGGTGTTTTTAAAAAATAATCATTATCATTATATAATTCCAATTCCAATTCTTTTTCATTAAGATCAACATTAGTATTAACCTTTTCTTCAGACATTGGTTGTAAAAAATTATAATTAGTAGTAACTCTGTTTTGTGGATTATTTATTAATAAAAAATCTTTAAATACAACGATATTTAATCCCATTATAAATAAATTATCACCATAATTTAGATCTTCATCATAAATCATATAATTATTTAAAAAAGCATTACATTTTAAATTCAAATTTGTAAAATGCCATTTATTATCATTATATATTAATTTAGCTTGTTGTTCTGCAAGAAATGGATTGTTATATGAAATAGGACTAGAACTATTTCTTCCAATTATTAACTCTTTAGTATTTTTTATTTCAAACTTTTGATATGTGTTATCAAAGGTTGGTGAACAGTATAAAATAGAATAATGATCATCATTTATATTTTTCAGATAATAGAACGAATTTATATTTAAAGTTACCTTATCTACAATTAAATTATTTTGGATAATTTGAGTTTCTTCATTTCCAATTAATTGCCACATTCCATTAATAGCTTCTATATTAATTAAATTCCTTTTTAAATCATTTTTATAATCAAAGATATTATATATTCCCTGTACTTTAGAAGGTAATTTATGAATAATCATACTATTTGGTTCTATTAAATATATTCTCATAAAAGCCTCCTATTCTACTATGTAATCATCATATCATATATCATAAAAAAAAACAATAATACAGAATATCACTAAATTGATATTTTTATATTTTTGTTTTCCCATAAGAATAAATCAATTATATTTTTTTAAATAATAGTTATTTCTTTTTTCTTCTGCTAAAGTGGAAAAATCACCATGTCCTGGATAAATTTTAATCGTATCAGGATAATTACTAATTTTTATTAAACTTTGTTCCATTTCTTTAGAAGATCCTGTTTCCAAATCAGTTCTACCAATTGTTCCTTTAAATAAAAAGTCACCAGTAAACATAAAATTATATTCATAAAAATAAATACTAATGGAATCACTCTTATGACCTGGTGTATATATTATTTCAAATTTATATCCATCAATATCATATCTTTTTTCTTCTAAATTATTTCTATCATAAACTTTAGCGTTATAATTTTTAGAAAGCTCATCTAAAGCTCCTACATGATCAAAATGATGATGTGTTACTAATATAAATTTAACTTCGTTCGTTCCTATTTCCTTTACAATTTTATCATAATCATCACCAGGGTCTACAACAACACAACCATTACCATTTGTTAATATATAACAATTAGTTTCAAGCTCTCCAACTTTAATATTTCTTATTTGCATTTTTCACCCTCCAATATTTCTCTAACAGGTCCATAAGTTTTTCTATACCCCTCAATTAGTCCATATTTATGAATTGCTTCTAAATGTTTTTTTGTAGGATATCCTTTATGTGAGGCATATCCATATTGTGGATACTTTTTATCAAGTTCATACATCATACTATCACGAGTCACCTTAGCAAGTACACTTGCAGCCGCAATACTTATACTTTTAGAATCACCCTTTATAATAGAAGTTGTGGGAATATCTAAATCAAGTGGCATAGCATCAATTAATACATGCTCTAAATCTATTTGCTCTTCTACTTTTGATATAGCTTGCTTCATTGCAATTTTAGTTGCTTGATAAATATTTACTTCATCAATTATTTCAGGTTCAACTACACCTATTCCATAGCAAATACAGTTATCTTTTATATAATCAAAAAAAACATTTCTTTTTTTTTCACTTAATTTTTTGGAATCTGTAAGTCCTTCTAAAACAAAGTCTTTAGGAAGTACACAACAAGCAGCTACTACAGGTCCTACTAATGGACCTCTTCCAACTTCATCAACACCACCAATATAATTAATACCTTGTTTATATAATTTATTTTCATATTCCCATAAATCCATATTATCACCATATAAATTATACACTAATTATTCTCTTTTGCATATACTTAATATAGATAGGAGAGTGTGTCATGAAAAAAGATAGAAACTGTGGAGCAAATCCATACCCAATATATCCTGCTTACCCAGGAATGAATATGTTACCAGGAATACCTGGTATGCCAAATCCTAATATGGGAATGTATAATCCTATATCATATGGCGTAAATACTAGTGATAGTTCTGTAAGTACAAATACCATTGAACAACAATTAAATAATTTAGAACAACAAATTAATTTGTTAGATAAAAGAATTACTAATTTAGAAACTATGTATAACAATAATAATTCTATTTCTTATAATAATAAATATAATAGTTCGAATTATCAAATGATGTAATTATAAAAAGGAGCGATTTTAAATTGCTCCTTTTAATCTTGTAAATATTCTTTTATTTTATCAACTGATATTCCTGATGCCAAAGCTACTTGATCAATTCCAAAATCATTTACCATTAAAGCGATAATTGATTGTAAAGAATTTACTTTACTCTTATAAGTTAAGATTGTTTTCCTAAGTACTTGAACCTCAGATTGAAGATTTTCTACTTCTTCTTCCATATTTTTACTTTGTTCTTGATATTTTTTTATTACTTCTTTTGTTTCCCTTTCTAAATTATTATATTTCATTTTTAAAACATCTAAATTTTTAACTTTATTTTCATACTCTTTTATTTTTTTATTATGAATAAACATATTTTGTTCTAATTCTTCTAAGATATTATTTCTTTCATCTGATTCTTTCTTAATCATTTCGGTTAAATTATTGTTATTCATAATATCATCCCCAATTAATATTCTAACACTATTGTACCA
>OJJV01000536.1_pt1 | contig 23413 bp, 19 predicted proteins | sample 1596391 | NCBI WGS metagenome assembly OJJV01 (sample SAMEA4350164, study PRJEB24818) | metagenome | biome: human; feature: gut; material: faeces | place: Denmark | collected 2013-09
CTTTTCCTCTGTGCTCATTTCTTCCTTTCCAAACCGCAAACTGAATTTGCGGTTTGGGTTTTATAGCAAATTTGCGACAACCTCTCAGTCAGCTTCGCTGACAGCATCCCTACCCCTTTTGTCCCTTCGGGACATTTCCCCCTGATAGGGGGAATCGGCCCCTGGGAGGGGAGCCTTTCTGTGGCGGGATGGAGCCGAGGGGAATACTCCGGCGGCTTCGCCGCCTCCGTGCCGACTGGATTTTCTTTTTGATTTTGCGCAAAGCGCAAAATTGCGGCGTTGACACGCCGCGAAATCCAGTCGGTCGAACCCGAGGGTTTCTCGCGCCCCTCAGCGCAGCCATGCAAAAACGCCATCCCAAATGGGATGGCGTTTTTGCATGGTGGAGCTGAGGGGAATCGAACCCCTGTCCGAAAGCAACTTGACAGGACTTTCTCCGGGCGCAGTCTGTTATTTACATTCCCTCGGTGCGGCGGGAACAGACACTCTTCGCACCTTGGTAGCTTCATGATGCATGACGCAGGCAAAGCTTACTGCGTTCACGGACGCCGCTTCGTCACGCCCAAGCCCGGCTCGCGGCCCTTCCGGGGAGGACGGGTTGCCTAATTAGGCAGCCAGAGCAACTTTAGAGTTGTCAGTTAATTTAGAAAAATTGCCCGTTTTATGGAGGCCAGGCGCCTCCGCCCGCTTATCCAGCCTCACTGCCCCCGTCGAAACCAGTGCAGCCCCATATAGCAGCGGGAAACCGCTGCGGATCGCTGGAAAACTCTAACTTAAACTCTCGTTGCTTTTATCATCCACTTCATGGGCAGGATCTTGGCCACGAAGCGATAGAACTTGTTAAATACGGTCGGCGTGTAGAACGTCCGGCCCTTTTTCGCCGCCCGAATTGTCCCGGCAACAACCTTTACCGGGTCACACCATGGAATATTGCCGAACAGGTCATGGTCGCCCGCGGCATCGAAGAACTCGGTCTTCATGGGGCCGGGACAGACGGCTGTGACGGAAATGCCCTTGGGGCGCAGCTCGTCGGCGATGCCGCCGGTAAAGGCGGAGACATACGCCTTGGAGGCGCTGTAGACCGTCATGCGGGGCGTAGGGCAGAAGGCCGCGATGGACGAGACGTTGATGATCTTCGCCCCGCGCGTCATAAATGGAATAACTGTCTGCGTGACCATGGTCAGCGCACGGACATTGAGGTCAACGACACGCATAACATCTGCTGAGGTCGCGCCGAAGCCGATATTGCCCGTCGTGCCGCAGCCCGCGTTATTGACGAGCACGCGCACGTCGGCCTTCTGCTCGGCAAGCTTTTCGCCGAGATAGCGGAAGCTCTTGGGGTCGAGCAGGTTGAGGCCGATGCACACGAATTTCTTCTCCGGGAACTGCTGGGCCAGCTCTTCGAGCTTGCCCACGCGGCGGGCGATGAGCCAGAACTCTTCGATGTCGGGAAATTCGCGCACGAGCTGGCGCGTGAACTCCGCGCCGAGACCGGCGGACGCGCCGGTGATGACGGCCGCGGTCATCCGCGTCCGTAGGGGTCGCGGAGCTTGTCGGGTTCGGGGTATTCCTCGCCCTTCGTATCGACGCGGATGGAGGCGATCTTCTGCTCGGTGAGCGGACGGTCGTTGCCGTCGGTCTTCGTCGCGGCGATCTTGTCGACGACGTCCATGCCCTCGAGCACCTTGCCGAAGGCGGCGTACTGCCCGTCGAGGAACTCGCCGTCTTCATGCATGATGAAGAACTGGCTGCCCGCGGAGTTGGGCGACTGCGCACGCGCCATGGAGACCACGCCGCGCTTGTGGCTGAGGTTGTTCTTCACGCCGTTGAGCTTGAACTCGCCCTTGATGCAGTAGCCGGGGCCGCCGGTGCCGGTGCCCAGCGGGCAGCCGCCCTGGATCATAAAGCCGGGGATGACCCGGTGGAAGATCAGGCCGTCATAGAAGCCCTTGTTGGCGAGCGCGATCATGTTGCGCACGCTCTGCGGCGCTTTTTCGGGGTAGAGCTCGCAGACGATCCTGCCGCCGTCTGCCATCGTGATGGTCATAATGGGATTTTCCATGGGTTACCGTCCTTTCATTGCGCGGTCGATCTGACGCTTGGCGTCTTTTTTCGCGGCGTCCTCCCGCTTGTCGTAGAGTTTTTTGCCCCGGGCCAACGCGACCTCGACCTTGACGAGACTGCCGCGGAAGTACACCGAGAGCGGAATGAGCGCATACCCGTCCTGCTTGACCCGGCCGAACAGGCGCATGATCTCGCGCTTGTGCATGAGGAGCCGGCGGGGACGGAGCGGATCCTTGTTGAAGATGTTGCCCTGCTCATAGGGCGCGATATGCATCTGCCGGATATAGAGCTGCCCGTCCTTGATCTGGCACCAGGCCTCCTTGAGGCTCAGCGTGCCGAGACGGATGGACTTGACCTCAGTGCCGGTGAGCTCGATGCCGGCTTCGAATTTTTCGTCGATGAAATATTCATGAAAGGCCTTCTGATTTCTTGCGGCGATCTTCACGCCCTCCGCCATCGCGCACACCTCCTCCCGGCGAACATATGTGGTGATATTATACGTATATTATACCTGTCCTGTCAAGGCTTGAAACCGCGAAGACGGCCGTATGGCGCACATTCCGCGGCCGGCGCGCATAGACTACCGGTATTCCAGAACTCAGGAGGGGCTTATTTATGGCGGTGACGCAGTATTTTCTAGGTGGGAATACCGTCCGGGGCTTCGTGTCGTTTTATTCCGGCTTCTGCCGCGGGCCGGAGGATTTTCTGTGGGTCATCAAGGGCGGGCCCGGCTGCGGCAAGTCGAGCTTCATGAAGACCATCGGCCGCGCGGCGGAGGAGAAGGGGCTGGACGTGGAATACGTGCTGTGCTCCGGCGACCCGGAGTCGGTGGACGGCGTCTATTTCCCCGCCCTGCACACCGGCTACGCCGACGGGACCGCCCCGCACGTGCTCGAGGCCGTGACACCGGGCGCGGCAGGGCTGTATCTCGACCTCAGCCGGTTCTATGACCGGCTCGCGCTGCAGCCGGAGCGCCGCACCATCGAGCAGCTGCAAAGGCGCTATCAATCGCTCTACCGCGAGGCATATGCGAAGCTCGCCGCGCTCGCGCCTGCGGCCTGCCGCCTGCCGGACGCGGACGGCGCGCAGCGGCGCTTCCTCCGGGCGGTGACCTGCCGGGGGCTTTTCCAGTCTGCGCCGCCCGCGGGAGCCGTGCAGCTCGTTTCCGCGGCGGAGCTCGAGGCGCTGCGCGCGCGCCCCGGCGCCGTCTGGTACCAGAATCCGCTTTTCCCGGATGTGACCGAGGCCGTCTGGCTGCCGGGCGAGGCGCGGTACTACCGCGGCCCGGATACGCCGCTGCCGGAGCTTTCGGACGTTTTTTCCCTGCTTGCGCAGGCCAAGGCGCTGCATGACGAGCTGGAGGCCGTCTATAATCCGCACGTGGACTTCGCCCGCGTCTACGCGCTGGCGCACGCGCACGCGCTGCAGCTGCTGGGGTGAGCGTTCGCTGCGATCGTTCAAAGAAAATTCAGTTGTATCTGCGGGGAAAATGTAGTAAAATATATTGAAATTTAAGAATATCCTACTCAGGAGGGAATACCAATGAAAAAACCGATCGTACTCGTGATCATGGATGGCGTGGGCCGCGGCGACGGCGGCCCCGGCGATGCTGTCAAGCAGGCCAACACCCCGACGCTCGACAAGCTGATGGCGACCTGCCCCATGACGTGGCTCAAGGCGCACGGCACGGCCGTCGGCCTGCCCACTGACGACGACATGGGCAACTCCGAGGTCGGCCACAACGCCCTCGGCTGCGGCCAGATCTACTCCCAGGGCGCCAAGCTCGTGCAGGAGTCCATCGAGACCGGCACTTTGTACCAGTCGAAGACCTGGGTCGAGCTGACCGACAACTGCCTGCAGAACGGCAAGGCCCTGCACTTCATCGGCCTGCTGTCCGATGGCAACGTCCATTCCAACATCTCGCACCTGATCGCCATGCTGAAAAAGGCCCGCGAGATGGGCCTCAAGAAGGTCTACTGCCACATCCTGCTCGACGGCCGTGACGTCCCCGCGACGAGCGCGCTGGAGTATGTCGACCAGCTCGAGGCCGTGCTGGCCTCCCTGTCCGACGCGGAGCACGAATACAAGATCGCGTCCGGCGGCGGCCGTATGGTTATCACCATGGACCGGTATGAGGCCAACTGGCCGATGGTCGAGATGGGCTGGCGCACGCACGTGCAGGGCGAGGGCCGTCAGTTTGCCTCCGCCAAGGAAGCCATCGAGACCTACCGCGCCGAGAACCCCGGCATGATCGACCAGGATCTGCTGCCCTTCGTGATCGCAAAGGACGGTCAGCCCGTTGCCAAGATCGCCAACGGCGACAGCGTCATCCTCTTCAACTTCCGCGGCGACCGCGCGCAGGAGATCTCCCTGGCCTTCGACCGCAAGGACTTTGACCACTTTGACCGCGGCGACTACACCGGCGTGAAGTTTGCCGGTATGCTGGAGTACGACGGCGATCTCAAGATCCCGATGCACTATCTGGTCGAGCCGCCCGTCATCCGCAACACGCTGACCGAGGTCCTGTGCAAGGCAGGCGTGCACGAGTACGCCGTGTCCGAGACGCAGAAATACGGCCACGTCACCTACTTCTGGAACGGCAACCGCTCCGGCAAGGTCGACGAGAGCCTTGAGGACTACGCCGAGGTCCCGTCCGACGTCATCCCGTTTGAGCAGGTGCCCGCGATGAAGTCCGTGGAGATCACCGATCTGCTCGTCGAGGCCATGGCCTCCCACAAGTATCAGTTCCTGCGCTGCAACTACCCGAACGGCGATATGGTCGGCCACACCGGCGTTCTGAGCGCCGTTATCACGGCCATGGAGGCCGTCGACGCGGCGCTGGCCCGCGTGAAGGAAGCGGCCGACAAGTACGGCTACACCCTGCTCGTCACCGCTGACCACGGCAACGCCGACCAGATGCTCGAAACGAAGAAGGGCAAGACCAGCGTGCGCACCGCGCACTCCCTGAACCCCGTTCCCTTCATCATCTACGATCCGGACAACAAGTACGAGATCAAGGACGGCCATTATGGCCTTGCCAACGTCGCGCCGACCATCGTCACCATGATGGGCCTCGAGACCCCCGACTGCTGGCAGCCGAGCATGATTTAAGCTTTATTCCCAACAGGCGGGGCATCCTGCCCCGCCTGTTTCCGACGTTCGTTCTCCGGAGGTATTTGTCCCATGCGAAAGAAGCTCTCAATCCTTATGATTCTGATCCTGGTGCTGGCGCAGCTGTGCGCCTGCGGCAAGACGCAGGCTGACCCCGCGCCGGCAGCAGGATCAGAATCAGCCGTCCCGGCAGCCAAGCCGGACGAGCCTGCGGCCGAGGCGCCCGCGCCGGAGCCGGCCGATCCGCATGTGCCCGACCGCGTACTGGCCTCCAGGCATTATTCCGCGGAGATCTACGAGACCACCATCCGGCAGTACCGCTGCTCGATCGAGAGCCGGGAATACGTCGTCTCCGACGGCGTGACGGCCCGCGCCTTCCGCGCCACAGGCGTCGGCGGGCCGAGCAAATTCCTCGACCATACCGTGCAGGAGGGCGGGACACTACACTACTTTGACGCCGCCTCCGGCAAATGGGTCGAGACGCCGCTGGCCGAGGGCAAATACGCCTCGCCGGTCGTCGTGATCGAGCTTGCCTCCGGCGCGTCCTACTTCCTCGCGCTACCGCGCACCTTCGTCCTGCACGAAAACGACACCAAGGAATACCTGCCGGAGATGGACGGCACGCTCTACGTCACGAAGACGCCGGACGGCTTCCATCTGACCGTGAACGGCTACGGGCTGGCCGAGGGGCGCGTGACGGACTGCCTGATCCTCTCCGCACCGTTCCAGCTGGTCGACTGGAGCATGCAGAACTGCGCCATGGCCTGGGTCACCTATGTGCAGAACGGCGCGTCCCACTGGTGCTTCGACGGCTATTACCGGAAGGCCCCGTCCAACTATATCCCCACCGGCACAAACTACTATTACTGCTGCGCCGCGTCCTACTGCATCAAGGGCTTCCTTTCCCGTATGCCCATGTGCAAAGAGGCCGCCGCGCTCACCATCGTCATGCTCGACACCATGGCCCAGCGGCAGAACGAATACGGCTACTGGGCCACCGAGCCCGGCAGCGAATGGCTGCAGGGCGACTACGGCATCGGCCCGGGCTTCTACGACACCCGGTTCAATACCGACCTGCTGGAGATCTACATCAAGGCCGCGCGCAAGTTCGGCAAGGGCATGTTCGACGAGACGATCAACCGGTACCTCGGCTTCTTCAGCCAGATCGCGGACACCAGCCACATCTCCACGGAGTCGGGCGGCTGGCTGATCCCGGACTACTGGCACCCGTCGGAGATCACCGCGCCGCATACCTCGCTCAACCATCAGGCGTCGGAGTGTCTGGCGCTCTACCACGCGTCCGACCTGTTTGACCGCGAGGATCTGCGCGCGCTGGCCGACCGGATGCTGCTGGCCATCGAGGATACCGGCTCCGGCTGGGTCATGCCGGACCACAATCTCTACTACAGCATCAAGCCCGACGGCACCTACGTCGAGGGCGACTATCCCTACCTCACCTACAATGATCTATTGTACCTGCGCAAGTATCTCACCGGCTTCGGCAAGACGGAAAACGAGACGCTGACCTATCTCATGGGTGAAAAGCTCCAATGGATGCAGAGCCACGGCGTCACCGGCTATGAAAAGAGCTGAAATCCTATTTTTTACTTGTACTTTCCCGGTGAATCGGTTAGAATGAATTGAATATCCCAGAAGGAGGAATCTTGATGATCCGTATGAATACAGACCTCGGCCAGATCACGGTCGACAGCGCTGTCTATACCAATATCGCCGGCTTCGCCGCGACCAACTGCTTCGGCGTCAAGGGCATGGCTGTGCGCTCCATGACGGACGGGCTTGTGCATCTGCTGCGCAAGGAAGCCATGGGCAAGGGCGTCAAGGTCACGTTCAACGCCGACAATTCCCTCTCCATCGACCTGCACATCATGGTCGACAAGAATGTCAATCTCAGCGCGATCGCGTCCTCCATCATCGGCGAGGTCCGCTATTTCGTCACCAAGTCCACGGGCACCGAGGTGCGTGCCGTGAACGTATTCGTCGACTCCATGTCGGTCGACTGATCTCAATTCACGCGCACACGCTGGCGCTCACGGAGGTAAACCACCATGATCAAATCCATTGACGGCGCGGTATTTTCCCGGATGATGCTCTCCGCCGCTGCCGAGATCGACCTGAATAAGCAGAAGGTCAACGAGCTGAACGTCTTCCCCGTCCCCGACGGCGACACCGGCACGAACATGAGCATGACGCTGAACGCCGCCAGCACCGAGCTGCGCCGCGCAGAGAACGTGACGCTCACCAAGGCCGCCGATATGACCGCTTCCGCGCTTCTGCGCGGGGCCAGAGGCAACTCTGGCGTCATCCTGTCCCTGCTGTTCCGCGGCTTTTCCAAGGCGCTCAAGGGCAAGCTCGAGGCCGACGGCCGCGACTTTGCCGCCGCGCTGACCGCGGGCGTCGAGGCCGCCTACAAGGCCGTCATGAAGCCCGCCGAGGGCACCATCCTGACCGTCTCCCGCCTGACGGCGGACGCCGCGCGCGACCTCGCCGAGGAAAACTGCGAGATCGAATACGTGCTCCAGCACTGCCTGGACACCGCGCACGCCGCGCTCGACAATACCGTCAACCAGAACCCCGTCCTCAAAAAGGCCGGCGTCGTCGACGCGGGCGGCATGGGCTTCTGCCTGATCCTGCGCGGCATGCTCGAGAGCCTGCGCGGCAACGACGTTGTCTGCGAGGACACGGGCGCGGCGAACGAAGAGGCTGATTTCGGCATTTTTGACTCTGAGGACATCACCTTTGCCTTCGACACGGTCTTTATCGTCCGCAAGCGCGAGGATATCACCTCGCTCGACCCGCTGCGCGAGTATCTCGGCAGCATCGGCGACAGTCTCGTCATCGGCGAGGACGACGAGGCCTTCAAGGTCCACGTACATACGAACATTCCGGGCGACGCGCTGAGCGAGGCCCAGAAGTATGGGACGCTGGAGCTGGCGAAGATCGAGAACATGCGCCTGCAGCACGACGATCTGACCGCCGGGCGCAAGGCCCGGTCGACCGACGATCTCGAGGCCGTGGAAAAGGAGCTGGAAAGCCAGCCCGCGCCGCAGCCGGATGGCCCGGCCGCGCCCGAAAAGCGCTACGGCAGCGTCGCCGTGTGCGCGGGCGAAGGGCTCGCGGGCGTGTTCCGCGATCTTGGCGTCGACGAGATCATCGAGGGCGGGCAGACCATGAACCCCTCGACCGAGGACATCCTCCACGCGATCGAAAAGACCCCGGCGGAGATCGTCTTCGTCCTGCCCAACAACAAGAACATCATCATGGCCGCGCAGGCCGCGGCGGAGCTCGCCGCGCGCGAGGTCGTCGTCATCCCGACGAAGACCGTCCCGCAGGGCATCAGCGCGATGCTCTCCTTCGACCCCGGCATGGAGCCGAGCGAGAACGAGGCCGCCATGACCGACTGCCTCTCCGGCGTCATGACCATGCAGATCACCTACGCCGCGCGCGATTCCGACTTTGACGGCTTCGACATCCACGCAGGCGACTACCTGGGCCTGTGCGACGGCGCGCTGGCCGGGACCACGCAGGACATCACCCGCCCTGCTCGCGACCCTCGCGGACAAGGCCGCGGCGGCCGGAAAGGAATTCATCAACATCTTCTACGGCGCCGATATCTCCGAAGCCGACGCCGAACAGGCCCTGGCTCTGTTCCAGCAGCACGCCCCCGACGCCGAAGTCAACCTCGTCTCCGGCGGCCAGCCGATCTACTACTACCTGATCTCGGCAGAATGACCGATCCAAAAAAGACGCTCCCGGAGGGAGCGTCTTTTTTCTGCGTGCGGAGCTTTTTGCGCTTGCGTGTGCGGGAAATATTTACTATAGTAATATTGGAAGAAAAGAAAAAAAGGAGGAATCTGTACGATGAAACGGAAACTTTGTGCGCTGCTGCTGGCGGTGGGAATGATCGTCTCATTTGCGGCCGCGGCCGGGGCGGCTGCCTTTGCCGATGTGCCGGGCGGCAGCTGGTACGCCGCCGGCGTCAGCCTCGCCGCGGAGAAGGGGATCATGACCGGGACCGGCGGGACGACCTTCTCGCCGCGCAGGCCGGTCAGCTGGGCGCAGGCCATCACGATCGCCGCGCGTCTGCACGCGCAGAACACCGGCAAGAGCGTCCCGGCGGCGGACGAAGAAGAAGCCTGGTACGCGCCCGCGCTCGCCTACGCAAAGACGAACGCCCTTCTGCCGCCCGACTGCCCGGAGGATGAAGCGGCCCTCACCGGCCCGCTCAGCCGCAGATCGCTTGCCTATCTGCTGGCAAAGAGCACGCCGCAGCCCTTGCAGACCATCAACGACGGGCAACTGACGGATATCGACGCGCTTTCTGCCGACGAACAGGCGGCCATCCGCACCGTTGCGGCCGGCGGCGTCATGGCCGGCAAATCCGGCGGACTGTTTGACCCGGAGGGCCGCACCACGCGGGCAGAGCTCGCCGTGACCGTCGCGCGCCTGCTGGACCCGGCGCTGCGCACCGCGCAGGACCGCAGCCGCCAGAACATCTCCGATGATACGCTCGGGAACTTCACCACCGGCGGCATCGCCGATGAGGCCAGCGACGGCTATACCTACTGTCTGGTCGACGGCTGGTACAAAAAGGACATCGGCGAGACCTCCTACGTGCTCCGCCGGGACAAGACGGGCGCGCAGACCGTGCTCTGGTCGACGCTGGACTACCGGCTGAAGGATATCTGCCTCTATGACGACTATCTCTATATGCGCGGCGGCCGGATGAAGGAGCCGTATGGCGAGACCGTCATGCGCATCCCGAAGACCGGCGGCGAGCCGGAGATCCTCTACAAAAACACGCTCGGCATCGAGACCTATACGCTCTATGACGGCCAGCTGTACATTCTGGAGATGTCCTCCAAGCCGGAGAACTACAAAAACTGGAGCTACCGCATCTGCCGCGTGGAAAACGGGCAGGCAAAGCAGATCGGCCGGAGCCTGAATTTCGACCAGGCGCTCTTCACCGACGTACTCTACGGCTTCGGCGGAAAGCTCTATTTCATCCGGGATGAAAGCAGCTCCTGCGGGCTGTACGCGATCGATCTGGAGACGGACAAGCAGGAACTGATCTATGACGGAAACTTTGAAGAAGCCGTCTTCTATGACAACAAGCTCTACTTCATTCCCTGGGACAACCATAACTACGGCCACGCCTTCTACCGCCTCAGCCTGACCGGCGGCGAGCCGGAGCTGCTGTTCGATATCCCGCAGGCCGCGACGCAATCCATTGCGCTGCGCTGCTACCACAACACGTTCTATCTGGTCGGCCGCACCAGCAAGGCTGTCTGGCGACTCGGCATGGACGGCTCGCTCACGCAGGTGGCCAGCATCCTGACGGGCCTGTGCCAGACGCTGAGCTTCTTCGACGATCAGCTCGTCATCTCCGTCGACGAGCCGCAGGGCACGGCGACCGAGGACAACATGCTCTGGTCTCTCAGCCAGCCCGGCGGCACGCCGTCGATCTTCATCGACTGGTTCCGCCTCCCCGGTGAGGTCCGGCCCGCAGAATAAACAAACACCCCCGCCGCGATGCGGCGGGGGTCGTTGTTTTTTATCCCTTCAGCTTATCGAAGAAGCTTTTGCGTTTGGGCTGGCCGTCTTCGCCGACGGAGGATTCGAGCTGGCGGAGCAGCTCCTTCTGCTCGCGCGTGAGCTTGGTCGGCGTCTCGACGACGACGGTGACGAACTGGTCGCCGCGCGTCTTGTAGCCGACGTAGGGGATGCCCTTGCCGCGCAGGCGGAAGGTGGTGCCGGTCTGCGTGCCCTCGGGGATCTGGTAGCGGACCTTGCCGTCGAGCGTCGGGACCTCGATGGACGCGCCGAGCGCGGCCTGCGTGAAGGAGATGGGCATCTGGCACATGACATTCGCGCCGTCACGCGTGAAGATCGGGTGCTTGCGCACCGAGACCGTCACGAGCAGATCGCCGTTCGGGCCGCCGTTCGATCCGGCGTTGCCCTCGTCGCGCACGCGGAAGGACTGGCCGTCGTCGATGCCGGCCGGGACCTTGACCTTGATGGTCTTGGTGTGGCGGACCTTGCCCTTGCCGCGGCAGGCGGTGCAGGGGTCGGTGATGATGGTGCCGGTGCCGCCGCACTGCGGGCACGGCTGCGAGGACTGCATGGTCATGCCCATGAAGTTCTGCTGCGTGCGCACGGTGCCGGTGCCGTGACAATACGTACAGGTCTGCGGGGTCGTGCCTTCCTTCGCGCCGGTGCCGTGGCAGGTGCTGCAGGTCTCGATGCGGGAGAAGGTGATCTCGCGCTCGCAGCCGAAGGCCGCGTCTTCAAAGCTGATCTCGATCTCGCTGACAACGTTCTGGCCCTTGCTCGGCCCTCTTCTGCGGCCGGAGGATGACGAAGCGCCGCCGCCGAAAAAGTCGCCGAAGATATCGCCCAGATCTCCGAAGCCGCCGAAGCCGCCGCCAAACCCGCCGCCGAAGCCGGCGCCCGCGTTCGGGTTGAAGTTCGGGTCGACGCCCGCGAAGCCGTACTGGTCGTACCGGGCCTTTTTGTCGGCGTCGGAGAGGACCTCATAGGCCTCGTTGATCTCCTTGAACTTTTCCTCGGCAGATTTGTCGCCGGGGTTCTGGTCGGGGTGATATTTCATGGCCAGCTTGCGGTAGGCCTTTTTGATCTCGGCGTCGGACGCGTTCTTCTCCACGCCCAACACCTCGTAATAATCTCGTTTGTTCTGATCTGCCATAGTTTCTCACCTCAGATTCGGTGGGCAACAGCCGATAGGGGCGGACGGGCCGCCCCTATCAAGCTATATTCCGCGAATTAGTTGTCCTTGACCTCTTCGTAGTCCGCGTCGACGACGCCGTCGTCACTGCCGCCGGCCTGCTGGCCTGCGCCCGCGTTCGGGGCAGCGTTGGCCTCGCCCTGCGGAGCCGCGTTCTTGTAGAGCTTCTCAGACACGGCGTAGAACGCCTTCTGGACCTCTTCGGTGGCTGCCTTGATGGCTGCAAGGTCGGTGCCCTTCTGGGCGGTCTTCAGCTTCTCGATGGCTTCCTTGACGGGGGCCTTCTCTGCCTCGGTGACCTTGTCGCCCATCTCGTTCAGAGTCTTTTCGGACTGGTAGATGATCTGGTCGGCGTTGTTGCGGGTGTCGACCTCGTCCTTGCGGGCCTTGTCTTCCGCCGCATACTGCTCGGCTTCCTTGACGGCCTTGTCGATGTCTTCCTTGGAGAGGTTGGAAGACGCGGTGATGGTGATCTTCTGCTCAGCGCCGGTGCCGAGGTCCTTCGCGGAGACGTTCACGATGCCGTTGGCATCGATGTCGAACGTGACCTCGATCTGCGGGACACCACGGGGCGCCGGAGCGATGCCGGTCAGCTGGAACTTGCCGAGGGTCTTGTTGTCGGCAGCCATCTCACGCTCGCCCTGCAGGACGTGGACCTCAACGGAGGTCTGGTTGTCAGCGGCAGTGGAGAAGACCTGGCTCTTCTTGGTCGGGATGGTGGTGTTGCGGTCGATCAGCTTGGTGAACACGCCGCCCATCGTCTCAATGCCGAGCGACAGCGGAGTGACGTCGAGCAGCAGCAGGCCCTTGACGTCGCCGCCAAGCACGCCGCCCTGGATGGCTGCGCCGACAGCCACGCACTCGTCGGGGTTGATGCCCTTGAAGCCTTCCTTGCCGGTCAGCTTTTTGACCTCGTCCTGCACGGCCGGGATACGGGTCGAGCCGCCGACCAGGAGGACCTTGGAGATATCATTGGCAGTCAGGCCTGCGTCGGCCATGGCCTGCTTGACCGGGCCCGCGGTCGCTTCGACCAGATGGGCGGTCAGCTCGTTGAACTTTGCCCGCGTCAGCGTGACGTCGAGGTGCTTCGGGCCGGTGGCGTCAGCGGTGATATACGGGAGGTTGATGTTGGTGGAGGTGACGCCGGACAGCTCGATCTTGGCCTTCTCGGCGGCTTCCTTCAGTCTCTGCATGGCGACCTTGTCGTTGGACAGGTCGATGCCCTCTGCCTTCTTGAACTCGGAGACGAGGTAATTCATGACGCACTCGTCGAAATCGTCGCCGCCGAGGTGGGTGTTGCCGTTGGTGGCCAGAACTTCGATGACGCCGTCGCCGATGTCCAGGATGGAGACATCGAACGTGCCGCCGCCGAGGTCATAGACCATGACCTTCTGCTCAGCTTCCTTGTCGACGCCGTAGGCCAGCGCAGCCGCGGTCGGCTCGTTGATGATACGCTTGACGTCGAGACCGGCGATCTTGCCGGCGTCCTTGGTGGCCTGACGCTGGGCGTCGTTGAAGTAGGCCGGGACGGTGATGACGGCTTCGGTGACGGTGCCGCCGAGGTAAGCCTCTGCGTCAGCCTTCAGCTTCTGCAGGATCATCGCGGAGATCTCCTGCGGGGTGTACTTCTTGCCGTCGATGTCGACTTTATAATCGGAACCCATGTGACGCTTGATGGAAGCGACGGTGCGGTCATGGTTCGTGACAGCCTGACGCTTTGCGACCTGACCGACCATACGCTCGCCGGTCTTCGAGAATGCCACAACGGACGGGGTGGTGCGGTTGCCTTCCGCGTTTGCGATCACGACGGGCTCGCCGCCTTCCATAACAGCCACGCAGCTGTTGGTCGTACCAAGGTCAATACCAATAATCTTGCTCATAATAAATTTCCTCCTATATGAATGCCTGTATTTACAAATTTATATCATGCCGGATCTCCGGCGGGGATGCGTGTTAATTTGCGACCTTTACCATTGCGAACCGGACGACCTTTTCGCCGACCTTGAAGCCCTTCTGGAAGACCTCTGCAATGACGTTTTCACCGAGGCTCTCGTCCTCGATGTGCATGACCGCGTTGTGCAGCTGCGGATCGAAATGATCGCCCGCCGCGCCGAAGCTTTCGACGCCCAGCTTTTCCATCACGGAGACGAGCTGGTTCATCGTCATCTCCACGCCCTTTTTAAAGGCGGCGTCCTGCGTTTCCTGGGCCAGCGCCCGCTCGAGATTGTCGTACACCGGGAGGAATTTCTCCACGGTCTCGGACCGGATCTCGGTATAGAGGTTGTCTTTTTCCTTCTGACTGCGCTTGCGGTAGTTGTCGTATTCTGCGGCCAGCCGCAGGTAGCTGTCATGCTCCTGGGCCAGCGCCTGCTGCGCCTTTTCAAACTCGGACGCTTCCTGCTGCTTGGCGGCCTCGGGCTTTTTTTCCTCGGGCTGCTTCGCGGCTTCCGCTTCGGGCTTGGCCTGCGCGGCGGTCTGCTCGTTCTGCTCGGCTGCGGAAGCTTCCTTTGCCTTTTCTTCCGAAGCCGGGCTGCTGTTTGTTTTCTTACTCATATCTTCTATGCCTCCGGATCATGGTGCTTGTTGTCCGGCTCCTCCAGAGCCGGGGTCTGGTTTTTCTGGAACATCCGGCTGAGGTTCTCAGCGAAATAGCTGAGCCGGGCGGTGATCTGTGCGTAATCCATTCTTGTCGGGCCGACCACGCCGATCAGGCCCTGCATCCCGTCGCCGATGTCGAACTTCGTCATGACGACGCTGGTGTCCTTGAGCTCCTTCGAGACGTTTTCCGGACCGACCAGGATCTGCGTCCGGCTGTCGGAGGAGAGCGCCGCGGGGAGGTTGGAGACCACATCCTCATCGAGGGTGGTCAGCATTTTCTGCGCCTTGTCGATGTCGTGGTATTCCGGCTGACCGAGGAGCCTGGCCTGGCCTGTCATGTAGACCTCGCTGCGCTCCTGATGCAGCAGCGTCGTCACAAAGTCCATGATGACGGGGACGAGGCTTGCCGCGTTCCCGGCGCTTCTCGTCACGCGGGACAGAAGCTCCGGCGTCAGCTGGTCGGCCGTCAGCTCCGTGACGCTTGCGTTCAATACCGCGCCGAGCAGCTTCAGATCCTGCTCCGTCAGCTCGACCGGGAGCCGGATGAGCTTGTTCTTTACGGAGCTGTCGCTCAGCATCACCACGAGGATGAAGCTGCCGCTGTCCGCCAGGATCAGGTCGAACCGCCGCGCCGTCAGCCCCGCGGGCCGCGCCGCCATGGCGTAGGCGGGCAGATTCGTCATCTGCGAGACGAGCTTGCCGACCTGGGAGACGACCTTGTCGACCTCCTGCATCTTGAGCTCCATCGCCTGGTTGATGGACTTGGCCTCGTCGGTGGACAGGCGGTAGTCCTGCATCAGCTCGTCGACGTACAGCCGGTATCCGGCAGGGGACGGGATCCGTCCGGCCGAGGTGTGCGGCTGCTCGAGATAACCGAGCGTGGTGAGGTCCGCCATTTCGTTGCGGATCGTTGCGGAGGAAAAGTCCATGTCCGGCATCTGCGCGATCGTCTTGGACGCGACCGGCTCCGCCGTGCGGATATAAAGATCTACGATCGCCCGCAGGATCTTCTTTTTCCGATCGGAAAGCTCCATGTCTGTTCCTCCTTTTCGTCTTAGCACTCCATTTCCCTGAGTGCTAACCGAAGTGTACCACCGCCTGCCTGCAATGTCAAGACCTGCAGACTTAAATTATTTGTGAACAATTCATATCTTATGTATGAAGGCGGAAAAACACGCCGCAGCGGCCGCTGCGGCGTGTGAAAAACCGTTATCCGAACAGAAGCTGCATCATCAGCGGGATCGTCAGCATACACGCGAGTGTGCTGACAAAGACCCCCGCGGAGGCGACGGATTCGTCCGCCCCGTACTGGTAGCTGAGGATGGTGGTATTGGTGGCGACGGGCATGCACAAAATGACCATCAGCACGTGGAACGTGAAGTCGTTCGTCAGCACGTGCCGCAGCACGAAAAACGCCGCGAGCGGCATGAGGACCATCTTGAGAATCGTCAGCGCGTAGATCCGCCAGCTGCCGAAGATCTGCCCGAAGCGCATCTGCGCGAGCGAGCAGCCGACGATCAGCATGACGATCGGGCTCGTGATGTCGCCGACATACTTGACGGCCTGGTGCAGCAGCGCCGGAGGCTGCCAGCCGGACAGATAGATCGCCAGCGCGGCCAGCGACGCCGCCACGCACGGCTGCCGCAGCACCTGCCACTGGAACCGGAACCGCGCCTCGCCGCGGATGAGGCTTGCGCCGTAGCTCCAGCAGAACAGCTGGAAAAACAGCACGAACAGCGTCACATAGAACGTCGCCTGATACCCCAGCAGCGACTCGACGATCGGGTAGCCGAGGAAGCCGGTATTCGAAAAGATGAACATGAACCGGTAGAGCCCCGCCTCGCTGCCCTTGACGCGCAGCACCTTTGCCGCGGGGAAGCTCAGCGCGATCAGCCCGAGGTAGATCAGCACGATCAGCCCCGCCAGCCGGAGCGTCTCGCCGTTGGAGAGCAGATGCTCGCCCGTCAGCGCGGAGGCGAGGATCTGCATGGGGTTGGCGATGTTCACGACCAGCGCGGAGAGCTTTTTGTTGCTCTGCAGGTCCATCGCGCCGCCCTTGGCGGCGGCAAAGCCGGTGGCCATACAGAAAAACAGGACGACCATCTTCCGGCACAACGCAAGAATATCCATCGCAGCCTCCTCAGGAACCGAAGCAGTCCGGGCACGGCTCGTAGCCGCCGGCCTCGGCCGTTTTCCGGCTGTAGATCCTGCATTGATCCGGCTCGAGCCGCGCGCAGCCGTAGCGGTGATAGAGCATCGAGCCGTCGTCATTCACACAGACGACGTTTTGGTCAAAAAATGCCGTCTTCTCCCGCAGCCGGTCGATCTCGGCCTGCTTTTCCTGCAGCTTTCCATCGAGCGTCACATAGCCGAAGGCCCCGCCCGCCAGCAGCAGCGCACAGAGCAGCGCCAGCACCGCGTTTGCTACCTTGCCGCCGCAGGATCTTTTCTCCGGTACGGGTGCGGGCTGCGGCTTTCCGGGCCGCGGCTCGCGTTTGACGGGCGTCTGCATTCTCCCGACGGGCCGCAGCGCGGACCGCGGCTGCGGCACCTCGCCGTTCAGCCCGCAGCTTTCGCAGAACAGCTCCCCGTCCGGGATCGGCTGCCCGCATTTGATACAAGTCGTCATAGGTGGTCGTTCCTGCTTTCTCTTTCTCTTTGTCAACTGATGCTAGTATAGCGATTCCTGCCCGGAAAGTAAACCAAAACCCGGCCTTGCGGCCGGGTTTTGCAAAAATAATTCTTATTTGCCGTCGCCGCGCAGCGCCTTGATGTCGTCGCCGCGGATGTACTTGCCCATCGGCTTCCACAGGATCCAGCCGACCAGCAGCACCAGCGCGCAGTCGAGCACCATGTAGGAGCCGTTGTAGAGCGCGGAGTAGAACCACGGAGAGGTCATCGTCATGCCAAAGAAGGTCTCCGGCATGTACTCGCCCCAGACCGTCGCGCCGACGACATAGTGGACCAGGAAGCGCAGCGCGCTGCCGAGGAGCGTGCCGTAGAAGAAGCCGAAGCGCTTCTTGCTGAACAGGCCCGCGAAGCCGAGGACCGTAAAGGCGAAGATATAGTCGCCCAGCATCGACTGCCAGCTCCAGGCGTATGCGCCGTCCAGAAACAGCTGCAGCAGGCTGAACGCGAAGGACGCGAGCATGCCTGGCCCGAAGCCCCAGCGGGAGCAGAACAGGAAGATCGGCAGCATCGACAGCGTGATCGAGCCGCCCTGCGGCAGCTCATAGAGCTTGAGATACCCGAGGATCTGCGCAAGCGCGATCATGATGGCCGCTTCGCACAGGCAGCGAAGCGTCAGCTTGGATTTTTTCATAAAAAATCCCTCCAGAAATAAAAAAGTACCGCACACAACCGGATCTGTTGTCGTGCAGTACGCAGCGTATCGATACGAGTCCATATACGAAGCAGCTTCCTACGCCGGCATTACCCGGATCAGGTTTGAGGGACATGCGAAAACGCAATCTCAGCCGGTCGCCCAGCGCCCCTGTGTTCGATTGTCTGTGGTCTGCCCACATTATACCGTCTGACCGCCGGTGCGTCAAGAAAAAAATAAGCGCGATCCCTCTTGCAAATTCGGTAAAAACCGCTAAGATAGTAGGGCTGACATTCCTTCCGGTAAAAGAGGTATCACCCGTATGAAACACGCATCCTCCCGGGCGCCCGACCTGCTGCACGGCCCGGTTTTTTCGAATATGACCCGCTTCTTCCTGCCGATCATGCTGGGCTCGCTTCTGCAGCAGCTGTATTCCATGGTCGACGCCGTCGTCCTCGGGCGGCTGGTCGGCAAGACGGCGCTGGCCGCCGTCGGCGGCTCGGATCTGGCGATCATCAATCTGGTGGTCGGCTTTTTTGTCGGCCTGGCCTCCGGCGCGTGCGTCGTGGTCTCGCAGCATTACGGTGCAGGGGAAGACGGTGCGGTGCGCCGCGCGGTCCACACGGCCATTCTTTTCTCTGTCGTGATCGGCGCGGTCATGACCGCGCTGGGCATCGGCCTGGCCCGGCCCATCCTCGTGCTGCTGGACCCGCCGGCCGACACGCTGGAGGATTCCATCGTGTACCTGCAGTGGTACTTCGCCGGGATGATCCCCTCGATGGTCTATAACATGGGCGCGGGCATTCTGCGCGCGGTGGGCGATTCAAAGCGGCCGTTATACTTCCTGATCGTCTGCGCGCTGGTCAACACGGCGCTCGACCTGCTCTTTGTCGCCGGCTTCCGTCTCGGCACGGCCGGCGCGGCCATCGCCACCAGCCTGTCGCAGCTGATCTGCGCGGGGCTCGTGGTGTGGACGCTGACGCGCATCCCCGGCGCCTGCCGCCTGCAGCTTTCCGAGCTGCGCTTTGACCGGGCGCTGCTCGGGCGCATGACGGCCATCGGCCTGCCCGCGGGGCTGGCCAGCGTCATGTACAGCGCGGCAAACGTCATCATCCAGAAGGCCATCAACCTTCTCGGCACCGACGCGGCGGCCGCCTGGTCGATCTTCTGGAAGCTGGACGGGATCTACTGGCCGGTCTCAAACGCCATCGGCATCACCGTCATGACCTTCACCGGGCAGAACTACGGCGCGCGCCAGCCGGAGCGTATCCGGAAGATCATCCGCACAGGTCTTGGCATGCACCTGGGCTTTTCCGCGCTGTTCAGCCTGACGCTGTTTCTCACGCGGTATCTGACCGTGCGGTGCTTCACCGACGATCCAGCCGTCATCGCCGAGGGCGTGACGATCATCTGCATGCTGGCGTTTTTCTACCCGGTCTTCTGCTGCGTGGAGGTCTTCTCCTCCGCCATGCGCGGCTGCGGCAACAGCGTCATGCCGACGGTCCTGACCCTTTTCGGCACGTGTCTGCTGCGTCTGGCGCTTTTGTACACGGTGACCTTCCCGCACCTGAGCAACTGGACCATCGCGATCTGCTACCCCGCCACATGGGGCACAACGTCGCTGCTGTTTCTCATCTACTACCGCTTCTTCCGCTGGATGCCGGGCCAGAAGCCGCAGACATAAAAAGATCCCGCCCTCACCGGGCGGGATCTTTTTATCTGCAGCCGCAGTACGGGATCGTTTTCCGGTCCGCGAAGCGGTAGGTGCGCAAAAAGGCTTCGGGCTGCAGGCCCTTTTCCAGATAGTTGAGGAGCAGAAGGGCGCAGGCGCGGCTGTCGCTGCCGGCCTTATGATGGTCAAGCGAGAGCTGCAGGTGGTCGCAGAGGGTGTTCAGCTTGTGGTTCGGCAGGTAGGGGTAGGCGCGCTTTCCCATCTGGCAGGTGCACAGATACGCTGCCTCCGGCTGCCAGTCGATGTGGTAGTCGTGCAGGCAGCTGGCCAGCACGCGCAGGTCGAACGGCGCGTTGTGCGCGACCAGAATGTTGCCGCGCAGCATCGGCTCCAGCAGCTGCCACAGCGCGGCGAACGTCGGCTGGCCGCGCTCCATCTCCGGTGTGATGCCGGTAAGGGCAACGTTGAAGGGGTCAAAATGCGTCTCCGGGTCGACCAGCGTGTCGAGCTCCTGCACGATCTGGCCTTGCTCGATGACGCACACGCCGATGGCGCTCATGCGGCGGTTCTGCGCGTTCGGCGTCTCCACGTCGAAGGCCACATATCGTTCGTCCATGCTTATTGCCCTCCGTCTTCCCGTTTTCTTCTGCGCAGCGGGCGACGTCCCTGCGAAAGCTGCGCCTTGGCCGCGTTCAGCCCCTTCCGGCACACGAACATGACTGAGAACGCCAGCAGACCCAGAACCACCAGAATGAGCAGCGACGGGTTATCCAGCGCACTGAGCGTAAACAGGTTCGGCAGGAAGAAATAGCACAGGGCAAACACCGCCGTCAGGCCGATCATCATCGCCTTGCGCAGCTTGTTGAACGGCTGCGAGGTCTGATAGACCATCAGCAGGCCCACGACGCCCATGATGCCCGTGCAGATCGTCGAGAGCATTTCCTCCCGGATGTGGAAGGCCAGATAGAACAGCATGACGCCCACCACCAGCACGAGGTCCGTCAGCGCCGCGGGCAGCGCGCGGAAGATCACGTTGCGCATGAACTTTCCGCTGATGCGGTTCTCGTTCGGCTCCATGGCCAGAACGAACGACGGGATGCCGATCGTCAGCGCGTTGACCAGACTCAGCTGCGCCGGGGTATAGGGATAGGGGAGCGTAAAGAACAGGGTAATGAGCGAGAGCACGAAGGTGAAGATGTTCTTGACCAGATACAAAGAGGCGCTGCGCTCGATGTTGTTGATGACCCGCCGCCCCTCCGCCACGACGGAGGGCAGAGCGGAGAACTGCGAATCGAGCAGCACGATATGCGACGCCTGACACGCCACGCCGGAGCCGGAGGCCATGGCGATGGAGCAGTCCGCTTCGCGCAGGGCCAGCACGTCGTTGACGCCGTCGCCCGTCATGGCGACGGTATGCCCCGCCCGCTTCATGGCCGCGACAAGCTTTTTCTTCTGATCCGGCGTGACGCGGCCGAAGACGGTCATTTCCTCCGCCGCCTTTGCAAGCTCCGCATCCGTTTTGAGCGTGCGCGCGTCGACGAACTTTTCCGCGTCGGGGATGCCCGCGCGGCGGGCGACCTCGGAGACGGTCAGGGGATTGTCGCCGGAGATGACCTTGGTGCGCACGCCCTGCTGGGCGAAATACGCGAAGGTCTGCGGCGCTTCGGGCCGGATCTTGTTGGACAGCAGGATGAGCGCGAGCGGCATCATCTCCGCCGTGAGCGCCTCGTCGTCCAGCTTCCCGTCGTACAAGGCCAGCAGCAGCACGCGGCAGCCCTTGGCCGACCATTCCTCGGCCTGCGGCAAAAACCGGTCCTTCTCCGGGCAGGCGGCCAGCAGGATCTCCGGCGCGCCGAGCAGATACGTCTCGTCCTCATGGAACGACACGCCGCCGTATTTCTTTGCCGACCGGAACGGCATGGCCGCGATGGCCGTCTGCATGGACTGGCCGGTAAAATAGCGGCGCAGGGCGGCCATGGTGTCGTTGTCGTCCTGCATGGCGCAGACGTAATCGGCCATGATCATGCGGATGTCGTCCGCGATATAGCGGTCGGGCTGCAGGGGGACGATGTCGTCGACGGTCATCTTGGGCTCGGTGATCGTGCCAGTCTTGTCGACGCAGAGCGTGTCGACGCGGGCCAGCGTTTCGATGCAGCCCATATCGTGGACCAGCGTGCGGCGGTTGGCCAGCCGGATAACGCTCGCCACGAGCGCAAGGCTCGTCAGCAGATACAGTCCCTCCGGGATCATGCCGACGATCGAGCCGACCGTCGAGGTGACGGCGTCGGCGACCGGGCTTTTGAGCCACAGGTATTCCTTGATGAACATGACCGCCCCCAGCGGGATGACCAGAAAACCGATCCACTTGATGAGGCTCGTCAGCGAGCGCATCATCTCCGACTGCGGCTGCGAGCCGGTCTGCCGGGCCTCAGTCGTCAGGCGGGAGACGAAGCTGTCCGCGCCGACCTTCGTCAGCCGCGCGCGGCAGCTGCCGCTCACGACAAAACTGCCGGAGAGCAGCGCATCGCCCGGGCGCTTGACGATCTCGTCGGCCTCACCGGTGACGAGCGCCTCGTTGACGCGGCACTCGCCCGCGGCCACAACGGCGTCCGCCGGGATCTGGTCGCCGGGGCCGAAGACAGCGATGTCGTCGCGCACCAGCGCGGCCGCCTCGGTCTGGACGATCTGCCCATCCCGCACGGCGCTGCATTTCGGCGCGGACATGATCCGCAGGTTATCGACCTTTTTCTTGACCCGCAGATCCTGCACGATGCCGATGAACATGTTGCAGAAGACCGGCCCCAGGAACGTCAGGTTCAGCCACTGCCGCACCGCGATGACGCAGCCGGCCAGCAGGAAGAAGAGGAAGTTAAAATACGTGCAGACGTTTTTGACGATGATCTGCTGCACGGTCGCGCCGGGAGGCTCCACGGGGCGGTTGTCCCAGCCGCCCTCCAGACGCTCGTGCACCTGCTCGCCGGTAAGCCCCAGCTCCGGATCCGCTTCCACAGCCGGGATCTCCACCCGCTGCGGCCGCTCCGGCTCTTTCGGTTTTCGCTTCAGGAATGACGCTGCCACAAATGCCGTCCTCCTTTGAATGATTGCTGATATCATAACACATCTTCGGCAGAATTTATCAACAAAGTGTATATTTTCAGAAAAACATAAGAAACGGCCGCAGCCCAAAGAACAAACGCACCCCCGATGGCTTCCCCTATGAGGGGAAGCTGTCGTCGGAGGCGACTGATGAGGTGGACTGTGCCGCGTAAACGAAACTGCCCCACCTCATCCGTCACGGCTTCGCCGTGCCGCCTTCCCCTCATAGGGGAAGGCATTGGGTGTGTGCAAATAAAAAACTCCCCGCAAAAAGGTGCAGACCAACAAACTTGGCCTGCACCTTCTATGGATAGCAGATATTCCACGGCAACTAGTTGCAAATTTGACACCCCCGTATCAGGCGGCGCGTAGTCGGACGCCCGTAAGGTGAGTCTCGTGTGGAACGACATCTAAAAATTAGGGGCTCACCTGAATTCAGATGCAGAATGCACCAAACGCGTCCCCAAGCGCCCTTTTCTCCCCTATCTTTTCCCGCGCGAGGGAAAAGATAGGGCCGCCGGAGGCACGTCAGAAACGACCACGACGGAACGAATCCTTGCAAGCAAGGCTTCTTATCCTCTGTGCTCGTTTCTTCCTTTCCAAACCGCAAACTGAATTTGCGGTTTGGGTTTTTCTATGCAAATCTGCAGCAACCTCTCAGTCAGCCTGCGGCTGCCAGCATCCCTACCCCTTTTGTCCCTTCGGGACATTTCCCCCTGATAGGGGGAATCGGCCCCTGGGAGGGGAGCCTTTTCTGCTGCGGCGGGATATGAAAAACCCCCGGTTT
>OJJV01000543.1_pt1 | contig 23239 bp, 19 predicted proteins | sample 1596391 | NCBI WGS metagenome assembly OJJV01 (sample SAMEA4350164, study PRJEB24818) | metagenome | biome: human; feature: gut; material: faeces | place: Denmark | collected 2013-09
ATTATAAAGAGGAAGCAGCCGAAAGCCTTCTTCCTGGAAAACGTAAAAGGGCTTTTGATTCACGACAAAGGAAATACAATAAAGACCATATTGAAAGTCCTTCGTGAAGATTTGAACTACTATGTTCCTGATCCACAAATTGTGAATGCAATGAATTTCGGGGTTCCGCAGCATCGGGAGCGTGTTTATATCGTTGGATTCAGGAAAGATCAGAATGTGACAGATTTTACATATCCAGAACCAACAGACACGACAAAAACATTCGCCGATATAAAAGAGAAAGAGGTCGTACCGTCAAAGTACTATCTTTCTACTCAATACATAAAAACTCTTGTTGCTCACAAGGAGCGTCATGCTGCAAAAGGGAATGGATTCGGATATGAAATCATACCTGACGATGGAGTCTCCAATGCAATCGTAGTTGGAGGAATGGGACGGGAAAGAAATCTTGTCATAGACAAGAGGCTGAAAGACTTTACTCCAACAACGAGGATTAAAGGCGAAGTGAATCACGATGGAATAAGAAGAATGACCCCACGAGAGTGGGCACGTCTCCAAGGATTCCCAGATAATTTCATAATCGGTGTTGCAGACGCTTCTGCGTATAAGCAGTTCGGCAACTCCGTTGCTGTGCCAGCCATTCAGGCGACTGCCGCTCAATTATTAAAGAAAATCAAACTCTCTAAAACGAAATAGCCATGTCAATTACAGGAAATATAGGCGAGTGGAGTGAGATATATGTCTTGCTGAAACTCTTAGGCGATGGAGAAGTCCACGCTGGAGACGAGAACTTGAACGAGATCAAGAATCTCGTGTATCCGATTATTATGATATTGAGGGAAGAGGCTGATGGTAAACTGAAATACTTGCCAGAAAACAGTGATGTCGTAATTCAAACATCAGACGGAACAGAACTACTTCGTCTGCCAGCAAAGGAATTCGAACATCAAGCGATGAGCTTATTATTAGCCTTACGAAGTGTTAATGAAAAAGACTCCATCAAAAAGGGCGCATTTGGCATTTCTTATACAGAAGATTTTATGACGAAGATTCATTGCCACACATTGAAGGCTAAATCTTCTGATAAGACAGACATACGAATTGTCCTTCACGATAGGAGAACTAAATTGAATACTGAGATGGGATTTAGCATCAAGTCTCAACTTGGCGGAGATTCAACATTGCTTAACGCAGGCAAGACCACAAATTTCAATTTTAAGATTTGCGGGAACAAACTGAGCGATGCAGACATTGAATATATCAACACCCTCAATACAAAGCAGAAGAAAGTAATTCTAAGGGTTCAAGCCATTGAAAGCAAAGGGTGCCATCTTGTATTCGACAAGGTTGATAATCCGATTTTCAGAAACAATCTGGCAATGCTTGACAGTAGCCTTGGAGAAATCATTGGTTTGTTGCTTCTTGAACAACTCGAGCAAGATACGAATATGTTAAAGGATTTGGTTCGTACTCTATCCGAGAAGAACCCTCTACACTTTGATATGTCACAGAGTATTCCGTACTACGAATATAAAGTGAAGAACCTCCTAACATCATCCGCTCTTGGAATGATGCCAGGAAAGGCTTGGAATGGAAAGTATGACGCTAACGGTGGTTATCTTGTGGTAAAAGAAAGTGGAGATGTCCTCTGCTATCATTTCTATGACCGCAACCGCTTCGAGGACTTCCTCTACAATAATGCATATCTTGAAAGAGCAAGCACAACAAGGCACGAGTATGCTCAAATCATCAAAGAAGAAGAAGGTTCTTTGTCATTCAAACTGAACCTCCAAATACGACTAAAATAATAGTATAACCCCTGCTGTTCTGCTTAAATAAGAACGAATCACATATCTAAATCCTTTTTGCTATATGAATAACGTCAAATCCCATATAGAAAAAATACAATGTCTGGATTTGAAAGCGCTTTCTGATCTTTTGAAAAAACTGCTGGACAGAAAAGGGTTTTCAGATGTTATAATTGAAGATGATTGTCTAAAAGGAGAGTTACCTTCTCCTTTGACTTCTGATACAACAAGCGTGATTTTTGTAACTTTTCCACATAAACTTGGTGGTGGTAATCCAGAATATGAGCAAATAAGCAACCAGATAAAAACACTACGTGATAAATATTTGGCAGATAAGGTATTCGTATACTCTAAGGAGGTCATTACAAAAGGTTTTCAAACATCGTTAACTCAATATTCTAGCCCGATAAAAATTAGTTATATAGGTAGAGATGAGCTAATTAACTTAGTGGATGATGTCTTCCCTGATTTTTGGCGTCACGATGACATCCAATTATTAAGTTACGAGAAAGGTTTTATGGAGTTCATCGCAAATGATAACGATTTAAAGAAATTGAAATTTCCCAACGATAACTACTCAAAACTGCTGGATATTTTCATTGAACCTCAGCTTACCCGATACTATCAAGATAAAAAGACGAATACTCCTGTATCTAAAAGATATTCTGTTCAAGAATTAATTGAATATGATGGGAATGTTATAATTGATGGCAGTGCAGGTGCTGGTAAATCAACTTTGCTGAAACGTATAGGTGGAAAGTTAATCGATCTTAATTCGTCCACAATAGGAAAGAAACATTACCCAATATATCTTACCTCTTTAGATATATTCAAGGCTGATTTTAGTGTTGGTAATGCCATTCGTGCAAAATTATCGGATTATACAGAATCGTCATTAACAGAACTGTCTCATGAGTATGATGTTCAGTTGCTTATTGATAGTATAGATGAATTTGACGAAAAACGCAGTGAGATATTAGATGATCTTCATAAGATTTGCTCACAGAATAGTATAAAGTATTACATTGCATCTAGAAATGGAGATGGACTTATTTCTACCTCTATACCAGCATTGTCATCATTTTCAATCAGAAAATTTAATCTCACGCAAATAAAACTCTTTCTTGATGCTTTTTTCTCAGGAGACGAGGGGAAATCAAGCACCCTTCTTGACGCACTGAGGAATAATCAAATGATTGAGAGGCTTCCGATGACTCCTCTAACCTTGTCGTTAATTTCTATTCTTTTTGAAGAAACTGAATTTGAGATACCTGCAACATTGTCAGATATTTACGATAACTTCAATACCCTTATTATTGGTAAAGCTGTTGTTTCAACCAAAATTGAATTTATTGACATTTCTTTTAAAGAAAGAATTTTGTCTATTTATGCTTTAAAACTCCTAGAGACAGAGAATCATATACCCTTAAAAAGAGATGAATATATAGATTTCTTCAAAAAATATTTTGAAGGCAAATCTCTTCCGATTAAAAAAGGAACTTTAGAAGATGTCCTAGATTATCTTATACAGAATACAGGCATACTGTACCTTAAAGATGGGGATAGAGTTCAATTTACCCACGACTCATATATGGAGTATTATGCGGCTTTGGAAATCTTTAAGCATAGAAGAGACATGCAGCAGCAATTGGTCGCAAACTTTTTTGATCCCAATTGGCAGAATGCAGCAGTATTTTATGCTGGAGAATCGAAAGATATGCCAGCTTTCCTGCAAGAAATTAATAAGAAGATTCAAAGCGGGGCAAAGCTTTATGATCTTATGTCAGGCATATTTGGCGCTGGGTATATTTTACAGGCCTTATACCAAACGGATAACCAATACCGTAAAGACACAATTATCAGTGCTTTGCAATTATCGATTAAATGTTTGCATTTTTTTGAAATGATGGCTGCTGATGATGTAGTCCTTTTTAAGGACTATAAGATGCCTATCTTAAATTTAATCAACTTTATATATTTCTATGAGTCCTTCAATTCGATAACGCTTGCGGAGCCTTTACGCATGGCTTATAAAGAGTTGTATTCGATATTTAAATCAAAGGGATGTCCCGATATGGCTGTCGGGTACAATCTGTTAGAATTAGCTTTCACGCTGGATTCAAAGAGAATAATGGATCAAACAGCACTACAGGAAGTTGTAGATACTCCAGAGATTTTAAAAGACCCTAACTTGAGTTTGCTTGCATCAATATCACTGGAATTACTAGGGAAGGAAAAATACAAAGATTTCATAACGGACATTAAACGGAAATTATCAAGTTCAAAAGAAGTATGTAAGGCTTTAATCGGTACCTCAGTGTCAAAACTCCGCTTTTCTGCTTTTGACACAATTCACTATCAATCCAATGTGAAGTTGTTGGTTGAAGGTAAAACCGATGCGGCAATAATAGAGTATGCTTATTTGGTTCTGTCAGGAGGGATGCTTCCATATTGGAATATAAGTAAAGCTGGTCGAAATGAAGAAATTGGTTCCTGTGAGCAGGTGAAAAAGACTTTAGAGCAAGCATATGCTCTATTAGACCCCGATAAAATAATAATTGGGCTATTCGATCATGATAATGCGGGACTTGGATCTTACCGAGGTCTTAATACAGATTTTATAGAGTTAGAGAAAAATACCATCAAGAAGCACAAAGACGGGAATATATATGCCTTATGCTTACCAATTCCTGGAGAGATGGAAGATTATATTAAAGAACGGCAAGAATCAAATTATTTTGAAATCGAGCACTACTTTGGTTATGAATATTTGAGAGATGCTGGTGTCATTAAAACAACCGACATTCCGGGAATCTATGACATAACTGGGAACAAAATAAGTTTTGTTAAAAAAATAAGGAGTGAAACAGATCCGTATATATTTGAGAAATTTCTTGTGCTATTTAATCAAATCGATAAAATAACACAAGAAAAAGTAGATTATATCCTATAGTCGTTATTAATGTAATCTCGCACAGATGAATATATATCCGAAGGGTATATGGCTCTAACAAGTAGTGGGAGAGAGAATAGTGCCACAAGTGTGGTAGTTATTATCTGAATGTATGCAAACTGCTTGATAATTCTTATGCTGTTCTTTCGTAAGCCTCCGGTGAACCACGTATGATTTCGGAGCATTGTCACCCAGGCGGTACATTTCATTCCGCTGCAGGTGGTACATTTCAAAGTGATATGCGATTAAGTCCTACTTGGAACAACGTCGTCGAGTTGGCTCTATTAGCCCCGAGTCGGACCGATTAGTTGCGATTAGCCTCGATTAGTGGCCGACTCGGCCCAAGTTCGAGGAAGAAGTTCGGATATGTCCTTGCCGTCGCGATGACAGTAAGGCAGCTTGCGGAGAACATCCTCCATCCATTCTCTGGGTTCAACCCCTGCAGCCTTGCAGGTGCTTATAAGTGAGTAGACGATGGCAGCGCGGAAGGCAGATGCGTCATTGCCGCAGAACAGGTAGTTCTTCCTTCCTTATGTTGGCAATACCATTATGTTGGCATTGTAAGATATATTATTGTACCTCAGCGAGTTGGTCTTCTTGCGCACAACATAATGTTTGGTATATTGCGACAGGTCCTCAAATGGACCGGAGCAATATATGATAGACACACTATTCCAAATCAAGAGAAAAGTGGAGGCGCATATGAGCGCTCCACTCCTGAGGGAGCGAGAGTCGTTCCTTTCCAAGAAACAGTCGGAAGGAAATGGCCTACGCTCACTCCAAATGACGGCAGACCAACTGTTGTTTGCCACCCACCATTTGTCATTGACCAATGAGACCGTCATGGTGGATTTGTCAAACATATTGGCTATGCAGCGCGATTACGATGGCTGTAACCGGAATCGAGAAATGCAGCAAAAGTGGTAACCAGAGTGCAACATAAATAGTAACAGTAGTACAGCGAAATCGGTAACAAGAGTGCAGCAAAAACGGTAACAGGAATGCAACGTTTTTGAATATTATGACTATATCACATTAAATGTACCTTCTGGAGCGTTTTCAAATGTACCACTTCGGATATGGTCGCTTTCGGTTCGGCAAAGTTATTATTTTTTTTGATTTTTCCTTCTCATTGAGTCTCCTTTGAGTTCAATCCGAACCGCGTTAGCGGTGAGGCGATCCATGATGGCGTCAGCCAAGGTTGGTTCATTGATGTAGTCATACCATTTTGAGACAGGAAGCCGTGATGTCACGATCACTGATTTCCTCTGATAGCAGTCCTCAAGTATCTGCAGCAGGGCCAGACGCGAGTTGTTGTCGAGCGGTTGCAGTCCGAAGTCATCAAAGATGACGAGGTCATTTCTCTCGATATGATTGATGACCTTAAGAAGACTTCCGTCAAGTTTGGCGAGCGCTATCCGCTCGACGAACTTGTTCATGGAAAAGTATTCCACTCTGTGTCCCATGAAGCATGCCTGCCTTCCGACAGCACATGCCAAGAAGGACTTTCCGCATCCTGTCTTGCCGTCAATGAGTAGATTCTCCGCCCTGTCAATGAAGGTGCAGTCCATAAGCTTGAGCGGCATCTCCTTGTTCAGGTTCCTCTCCTCCGAGCAGATGACATCTTCCATAACGGCGTTATAGCGCAGTTTGCTGGTCTTCAGGTACATCTCAGTCCGCTTGCGGTTCCGGTACTGCTGTTCGGCTTCGGCAAGCCTTGCCATGAATGTGTCCAAAGTTGGCCATTGGTTTACGGGCATGCCCTGAAGGGCCTTGTAGCATTCTGCCATACCCTTGAGCTTGAGTCCCTCCAACTGGAGGATTGTTTCTTGTGTGTTCATTAGTTTGTATTTATTTGCGTGCCAGCGTGGATGTCCTATTGATATGCAGACGACCCTCTTACGTTGTCATTCTTCGGTATGTATGGCATCATATCCGATTGTGCCGGAGGCGTGTCGTCAAGATTGTTCCTAAGTATTGCTTCGATGCGTTTATATGTAGAGGCCGTCTTTGGCTCTATTCTTCTGCAGGCCGCCTCAAGACGTTCCGCCCCGTATTTTCCGGCCAGGCGAAGGACACCTTGGCAGGAACGGTAGGCCTGCTGTACAAACAAAGCGGACTTAAGGATACAATCGATGGATTCACGCGTATGGGGACCCACTTGGCTGGCCTTTGACAGCAGATAGGCGGCATTTATTTCCTTTGAACGCTTGTATGCTATATGCTTCTCGGGCATGTGCGATTCAACTGTCGTGTATCCATCGGAGTGCTTCCTGTCGTGAGCCGCGATTCTGTCCAGACCAATCCAGACTTCCACCTTCTCCGCATCGTATATAACCTTGGCTTTCTTGCCTATATGCTGATAGGGTACGCTGTAGAAGTGGTTCTTGTCGACTTGGAAGTGATAGGTGGAGTTGATGGTGATTCCCTTGGTATACTTCAGGAGGAATGGCTTTGGAGGCAACGGTAGCATATAGGAACGTTCCTCTCGTTCATACTGTTCCCTGCGGCTGTATGTCTTGTTCTTGCGGGTCTTGCTGTTGAACATATCGTTCAACTCATCCAACTTGCTGTTGAGCTCATCATAGGAGAAGAATGTGTCACGACAGATACGGCTGTAGTAGTACCTGTATGTCTGATTGACAAGGCTTTCGGCTGGACCTTTGTCCCGTGGCTTTTTGGAGCGGCATTCATCCAGCTCGGTACCGTTGTGAAGACACCACTGGCTGGCGGCTTCATTCAGAGTTGGCTCGTAACGGTCAGTCTTCTTTATCCACTGACGCATGTTGTCCGTCTTTGAGATCTCTGCCACACCGCCGAAGTATCTGACGGCCCTTGAAAGCGATTGGAAGAGATATTCCATCTTTGCACTTGGCAATGCGGTCACATAGCTGAGCATTGAATACGGCAGGACACACACCAGTACAATCGCCCGTATCGCTTCTCCGGTATCTTTATCGACTATCCACAGATTGTCGCCGGCGAAGTCAAACTGCATCTCACGGCCTGGCTCGTACGCATTATGGTACTTGTAGTCGTGGTTCTTTTCGTATTCCTGGATGATTGCCTTGAACTGTGTATATCCGTAAGGGTTGTCCGTGCTCCTAAGATATTCCCCGTACAGAACGTCATAGGTCATGCGCTTGCGCCTCATGTCCTTTGCGTAGCCTTCAACATTCTCTTGCATAAAGGCATACCTGTCTGCGTCCCTGCCACGATGGCCATAGCCTTTTTGCATGATTGCCTGCAGCTCAGCATCGTTCAAGGAAAGGAGATCAGCCATACTCCTGCCGGTCGCTTCAGCGCTGTCTCGACAGTCCCTTAGAGATGTGCGGCTGAGTTGCAGCTTTCGTTCCATCTCTCGTAGTGATGTCCCGCGTGAGAGCTCGCGGATGATTACTCTGATGTCTGTCATTGTCGCTTTTACGTTTGCCATAACCCTGTGGTATTCTTGTTGCCACAAAGTTACATTGTCAAACCGTTCGCGACCATTCCAAAGGGGCTGCCCCCAACCATGCTGGCACTGGTTAACTGGGGGGGCGGTACATTTGATTCCGCTACAGGCGGTACATTTCAAGGATATGAGATTGGAGCTTTCCGGGAGTCCTGTTCTGGTGACGGCTTCCGGTGAATACGGATTCCTCGGCAACGGGTCGTATATGTACATAAATTTCAACGACGAGGATTTTCCCCGCGAGGATGTGGACTGCTTCCTGATGGGAAGAGGTCTTGGTAAATGCAAGTACGAGATCGCATGCATCGAGCATTCCGTCAAGCCTCTTGTCGGCAGGGACGGATACGGGAGGTGCAACGTCTGTTATCTGCACGGATAAGACAGGAACTCTTACCAAGAATCAGATGCAGGTTTATGAAACTGCTTTTGCTGGTCTTTCGGATCAAGCTCTCTTGGAAGAGAATACGTCAAGTCTTATCAAAGAATGCATTGCTGTCAATACAACTGCAAACCTTGATTTTGCAGATCCTTCAAAGATTAAGGCAATCGGAAATCCAACGGAAGGCGCGTTGCTTCTTTGGCTCCATAAAGCTGGTGTTAATTAGGCTCATGTAAGAAAGGCGTGGAAATCAAGGGACTGGATGCGGTGCTGAGTGACCCTTCCGTCAAGGTTTATCATATGGGTACCACGCTCAAGAAACTGGGAGAAGGCCACGAGTCATACGACAAGGCCGGCCATTCGTTGGTGACAAATGGCGGCCGTGTACTGATGGTTCTTGCTTCTGCCCCTGATCTCAAGTCAGCTCATGACAAGGCTCTTGAGGCTGTGTCCAAGGTGGATTGCGATAACCTCTTCCACCGCACTGACATCGGGCATTGGGCATTTGAATAGCCTTCGCTTATAAAATAACTCCGGCAGCTGTAATTTTGATTTTGACTTCCGAGTCCCCTTTTTCAAGTTCTATCTTGAACCAGTCTCCTGATGGGGTCTCCACGTATTCGGCGTCATCGATTTTCCAAGATGGATAAGATGTGCTGATCTGGGTCAGAACGGCTGCCGGAAGTTCGTTTTTACGTACATCCCACTCTGTGCGGAGCCAGTTGTGGTCCTTGCTGAAATACACATCCTTGCCGCGCCTTTCGTGTACAATCTCGACTTCGATTTCGCCGTCATCATATTCTGTATCTATGATTGCTGCTCCAGGGTATTTCTGTCCGATGAATTTCTCGAGTTCGGACTGGATGTCTGTCGGGAGATAGTCCTCGTAGTCGTAGTCTGAATCGATGTCCACCACTGTCTTGATGAGGGCTCCTTCTTCAGAATAATACAGGTCCGCTTCCTTTTCGATATTGCCGGAACGTGTCTCGACCTCGATGACATAGAAGGTCTCCATGCCGTTTCTCTCGAGCTTGTCGATGTCATCCACTTTCCAGTCAGCATATTCACTTGCCTGGAAAGCTGTCTTTACGGCTTCCGGAAGTTCATTGTACGAAATCTCGCTTTCGGTCATGCACCACTGTCCTGAGCGGTTGAACCATACGGAGAAGTCATATCCTGCGTTGGCTGAACGTGTAGCGACTCTGTTGAATTTCGCCACGTCGTAGCCGTTCTTGGATGTCCATTTTACATTGACTGCATCCGGATAGCGTTCTGCCAATTCTGCTTTCGCTTTTTCGTTTATCTGGCTGTCAGCCGAAGCTTTATTGCAGCCTTCAAGTGTCATCAGGCAGATGCACATTGCTATAATAAATAAATTTTTCATTGTACTATAATTTATTGATTTGTAATTTTTTTATCTCTGATTATCCGGGCTATCGGTCGAGTCCTGCAAGATTGAAGTTCTTGTCGAATTTCAGTTCGAAGCCATTGTCCAGTTTCAGCTCAAGTTCTCCGTCGTCATACTCGGCCTTGGTGATGAACGAGTCGGGATACATTTCATTGACCTTGTCGGCTGCTGCCTGCGGAATTATGCCGTCGGGGATGCTGTTGCGGTGACGGTTGATTTCCTTCAATTCTCCGTTGCGACGGAATTCCAGTTTGGTCCCGTCCGTGAGCACGATTTCGTAGGAAATTTTCAGCAAGTCTCTGTCTTCTTTGGCAAATGCTATTTTTTCATCTTGAAAGTGCTCGGTGATGAAGCTCAATGCGTTTTCCGGAAGTGATTCCGGGCTTGTCGCCTTGTCGTGCACGAGGTTTGACAGGAAATAGCCCAATGTTCCTGCTGCCGCGAGCGAAATGATTACTAAAATGATCTTCTTAAACATAACATTGTCCTTCTTTGTATTGCGAAATTATAGTACAATTCTGGAGTGAATCTGTAATCGGCACGGAAATTCTGAACTTTTTTCAGAATTTTACGCTGAAACGGTGCATTCCGTCCACATAAGAATAGGTGAGTAGCATTCCGCATCTGTCTGCAATGGTTTTGGCAAGTGCCAGCCCCAGTCCGGTAGAGCCCTCTTTTTTCGAGCCCTGGTAGAATCTCTCAAAAATCCGGCTGCTGTCCAGAGGCGAGTCCCCGCTGTTCTCGACCACGAGTTCGTTTTCTGTCAATGTCAATGTGACCTTGCCGTCCTCAGGGCTGTGCACAAATGCGTTTTTGATGATGTTGGTCACTAAAATCGTGGCGAGCGTCTCGTTCATCTTTATCGTGACAGGGGAGTCCGGTATTTGTGCTGAACAGGTTATCTGCTTGCTGCTGAAGATTTCCCCATACAGTTCTTTCTGGGACAGCACCTTGGCTGAAAGGTCTATGTCAGTCACGTCAGGGAACTGTCCGTTGTCGATTTTCGTGAGCAGGAGAAGTGTCTTGTTGAGTCGCACGATATGTCCGAGTTCGCGTTTCATCTGCACGAGTTCGCCGACGCTTTCTTCTCCCAATGTGTCATTGTCCAGCATCCAGTCGATCCTTCCTCCAAGCACGGCAAGCGGTGTCTGAAGCTCGTGTGAAGCATTGCCTATGAACTGTTTCTGCTTTTCGAAGGCTCTGTCGGAGCGGTCAGTCGCATCTGTGGCGGCTTTCTCCAGCTGACAGAATTCCCGGATGTCCGAGTTTATTGACAATCTGCCGTGTGACTTTCCGGGTGTGTAGGCATTGAGCCAGTCGAGAATCATGTATAGCGGCCGCATGCTTTTCTGGAACACGACGAGAGTGGTCACGATAACTGTCAGCAACAGAATGAGATACAATGCGAGTATCCACCAGAGGATGGTCTTTATCAGGTCATCTTTTTCGATTGTGGGTGTAGCGACAATGAGTTCAAAACATCTTCCTTCACGGTCTCTGAATATCGTCTTGAGAAATCGTGCAGGTTCTTGTTCGTCTGTCTCCTGAATGTAGAAGTCTGCATCGTAGTACTCCATCCCGGTATGTGAATTTGCATAACTCTCCGCAACTTCGGAAATGCTGTAATGCCCGTCTGTCATGATGTTGGCAACCGGCAGCTTCTTCCCGGACAACTTCTTGACCATCAGCTGTTCAGCGTAACTTTCAAGCAGGTCGTCGGCCTCGTCATTGATCTCATCCACGATGACGAAGTAAAAGACCATCGCCCAGAGCGCGATGACCGGGAGCAATGCCATAGACAGGCGTACAGCGATATTGTGGATCAGTTTCATTCTTTGGTGACGGGTTTTTGCCTCACGTGTTCTAATTGAGATTGTGTCGTTTATAGACGAGTCTGTCCCTTATTCCTTAGTGACGAGTTTGTATCCGAATCCGTAAACTGACTTGATTTCTATATCGGCGCCGGCTTCTTCCAGTTTTTTGCGCAGATTCTTGACCTGCGAATAGATGAAGTCGAAATTGTCCGCCAGATATATGTCGTCGCCCCACACGGCTTCTGCCAATACTGATTTATCTACCATGTGCCCCGGTCTGAGCAGGAAATAGTGAAGTATGTCGTATTCTTTCTTCACCAATGTCAATGCTTTTCCGCAGACTTCCACTGTGCGGCTGTCCGGGTTGAGCTTGACATTGCCATAGACTATTCCGTTGCGTCCGCTTCCGTTGCTTCTTCTGGTCACGCTCTTGATTCTGGCCAGAAGTTCTGCCGTGTGGAATGGCTTCGGGAGGTAGTCGTCCGCGCCCTCTTCCAGTCCGATAATCTTGTCCTCCAACGAGTTGCGGGCGGAAAGTATGATCACTGTCAATGTTTTTCCTTCTTCCCTGAAGGCCTTCAGCAGGTCGAGCCCGTTTCCGTCTGGAAGCATGATGTCCAGCAGGATGCAGTCATATGAGAACAACGACAGCTTTTCCCACGCCTCACCGTATGTCGAAGCCACTTCCACGACATAATGCTCCTTCAGCAATGCTCTCGCAATCAATTCCTGCAAAGAGCGCTCGTCTTCTATTACCAGTATCTTCATAGTTCCATATCAATGTCCTGAGGGCTGCATGTCTTTTCAATAATTGTCAATGCTCTGAAAGACACGAGCTTACCCTTGCCGTTGTCAATGCAAACCCTTACGGTTCATCATCGTTTCCGTTTCTCACGACTCGACGAAATTACAAATAAAATCTGGAACGAATCTGAAATTTCTTCTGTTTTTCTTAAGATAAGTAAATGTTAAAAAATAACCTGCTTCATTTTGGGGGCTCTCTTATGCGGCCATTTGCGGCCATGACATACTGTTGAGAACGGTTGAAAAGCCGCCCTGATAACAGCCTCCGAAAAAGTGACTATAATTTAGATTAAACCATTGATTATCAATGATATAGTATAGGAAACTGGAGAAATTTTCGTAAATTTAAGGGTAATTGCAATGCTCTTAAAATGATAACGAAAACTCCTCCAGAAGTCCTTTCGCCAAGCGATTTGGCGTATATGTCCACGCTGAACGAAAGAGACAGAAGATGGTTCCTGGCCACAAAGGCCGCCGACCTCAAGACTCAAGGGCTCAGCTACCGCAAAGTCAGTAAAATTATTTTGGATTTCTTTGACATAAGGGACGGCCGAAAATGGCTCAGCCAATTTCGAGATGGATCTTTATACGCTTCAGTTCAGGTGGATTCCCTCGCTGATTGATGCCGTGGTGAAGGGGAACTTGCCTTGTCAGGCATTGGCGGACGTACCGTGGTGGGAAAAATGTCTGAAGGAACAGGGGATGACTAAGGCTGACTTCTCGTTTGAGGAGATCAAGGCTGAAGTAAAGAAGATATCGGAGGAGAAAGGGCGGATATGTCTGACATTCCCCTATCCGAAACGCGCTCCGCTTGCTAAATATGCTGTCATTGACTTGTTGGCTTCGTGGCGGATCAACTATTACACATTGGAAATGTCCCTCGATGACACATGGGTGCTTGGATCGCAGGATGTTCACAGGCACAGCTACATCCGTCAGGTGCCTGATTGCCAGACGATGGCGGATTTTGAGAGGGAGGTTGATCGACCTTGTGATGTTGATCGACCTTACGAGTGCCCCACTCCTGAAAGAGCGCGAGTTGTATGGAGATGCGTCTGATTTGGCTATGATGAATCGAATTCCGATCACATTCGATTTCACATCGGAAACTTTAGACTGGTGGAGACAAAGCGTAACGTTCACGCCTGATGAGTATGAATCTGTCTTAAGCAGGGATATGGAATCATAATGACAGCTGTTCGAGCGATCTACCTTTACAAACCACGGACACAGGGAATGGCAGCAGAGATGCGTACATGGCATGTCGGTGTGGCTGACCCTCATTTACGAGATGGGGGTCGGGCACGGCAGGATGGGCTACAGAAGTGCGCATGCCGGATAGCCTCTCGGATGCGAAAATGGTTAATAAGGCCGCCCTTGATTGTCCGGACGCACCCCTCGAGAGACATAAAGTTGGGGAAACGTTTCCCAAGAGTGCAGGCTGCACTCTTGAGGAGCAAAAGAGGCCGAAAGTGTTACCGAAGGGATTCGGAGCAAGCCTAAAGTGCATAGAGCCGAAAAAGAATATCTCACAATTAAAGAGAATGGACAAAATTGCCAGACAGCGCATTTTGCGTATTCTGTCAGTTTTGCCATATCATCTTTCCTCAAATTTCCGGTTTACCTTTCAGGAAATGCGACATTAACGGTAATAGCACAAGACAATGGGAATGAATATGAGTATAACCCGCAAAGCGGAACACCGCCAGACCGCCCCTCCGTTCAAAGCATCAAGGACGAGAGGCGGAGCGTTTAATTATTAATTCACCTACCGCCCCTGAAAATGAACCGATATGAACTTGACTCGGCGAGAATATACTTGTAATATTGCAACCATAATTTGATGGTACAGTAAAAATGGAAACGTCAGACAGTCGCCTAACGGAACACCGACACCTCCTCTCGAAGTGCCGCTCACAAGAGAAGAAGAGCCATCCCCAACGACAGGAGGACTGCATTAATGAATATATCCACGGAAACAATCCTCAAAAAAAGTGCTTAAAGTCCGAAAATATCACTACCTTTACAACGTTTCAGACCCTATGATCTGGAACGGACATATTGATGAAAGTGTTTTCGCACTATCCTTTCAAGAAAATGTGGTAGTTTTCAACGAGTATAAGGATAAACCGACAGCACCGTTCATCTGTATTCGCTTGCGTGTATTCTACACCCAACGATACAGGTGTGGGGATTGTTTCCGTTTATTCATACTCAGGTTCTACCACAACCTTCTTGAAGATAAGCGACGAAACGGGCTCCACACTTTCTTTAATCAGTATAATGTTCCTTATGGGGGTCATAAGGCCATTTTTGAATATATGAAATGATTAGACCAGATAGACATCATCCTATTATGGATATAAATTCAGGCTGCTCAAAATCAGAGGATTTCGGTTCATTTACTCCGGATTCCTCTGTTATTATGGTTGAAATGAATAGCCTTGATAATATGTCAAATAATTTGCTATATTTGCTTACTTTGTAACAAGCTCCGAGATTCAAAATGCAGTTTATTTGTCATTTATCTGCTGTCTTTATGAATAAAGAGTTTGGGAAGCAACTACGAACCAATTTGTAAATGAAGAGGATACTCACTTTATACCTTATAATCTTTTCCACATTTGAGGCAAGCGCTCAAAATAAATTGGCGCTGCTTATTGGCATTGGTGAGTATCCACAAGACTCCGGATGGCCAACAATTCACGGGGATAATGATGTGGCAATCATCAAAAACCTCCTAATCGGTCAAGATTTCAAAGAAGATGACATCTGCGAGCTCACAAACTCAGCGGCAACCAAAGTTGGAATTATGTCGGCTTTGGAATCAATACTTCAAGAGGCGAAGCAAGGAGATGTTGTTTATATTCATTTCTCAGGTCACGGTCAACAAGTCACGGACCTTGATGGTGACGAAGATGACCACTATGATGAAGCCTGGATTCCGTATGATGCACGCAAAAAATATGAAGCAGACGTATACGAAGGTGAGAATCACATCATCGACGATGAGTTAAACAGTTATTTAAACAGACTGAGGACAAAAGTAGGAGTTCAGGGGAAAATTATAGTTGTGGCTGACGCTTGCCATAGTGGAAGTGGCTCACGCGGGATCTCTGATGAAGAGGTATTCGTACGTGGCACAAGTGAGAAATTTGAAATTCCAGTTAAGAAATTGAATATAGTGAGAAAAGAGGCTCCTGTTCATTGGCTATATGTAGGAGCCTGCAAGCCTTACCAGACAAATTATGAGTTTAAATCAAATAATGGGACATACTACGGGAGTCTTTCATATGTAATTTCCAATGATTCTGAAGATTTAGCGACTTCAACATATTCGGAAGTGATAAATCTATGGAAAAAGGCCATGGTGGAAATCTCACGTTATCCTCAGGATATTGATGACGAGGGAAGGCCAAGTAGAAAAACCAACACTTTGTTTTGAATATGACGGACAATGAATACATAACTGGATTCAGGAACAATGATGAGGCGGTTATTACCACCTTCTATAAACGTATGCGTTCCTCATTCATTTCATACTTTCGGTCTCATTACTCAAAAGATGATTCTTACATTCTGGATCTCTTTCAAGACTCCTGCATAGTTCTTTGGAACAACATCTCGCACGGTAAGTTATCTGAAGAAAGCCTTCATTGCACTCTTTCAACTTATTTTCTCTCAATAGGGAGATATACAATGATGGCAAAAGACAGGAAATATAAAGAAATCGTGGACGACGAGAAACTATCACGCCTACATCTCATTGATGACAACGCCGAAGTTCTCAAGGAAAAGATTGAAAAGGAAGAGTTCGTGTACAGGGTCGTCAAAGAGATGAAACCGCCCTGTTCTCTATTACTGAAAGCTCATTATTGGGATAAACTCTCCGGAATGGAAATCGCCGTAAAATACGGATATAGTGGTCCTGATTCTGTAAAGTCTCAAAAGTTCAAGTGTATCAAAAAATTGAGACCCTTGATTGAGGCGTTCCTGAAATTGTAGGTTACCTTTTGTTAATATAAGTCATAAAGAGGATGTTAGAACTTGAAAACATACAAGAACAGATCGACGCTTATATCACAGGTACTATGCGTGATGATGATAAAGCCATCTTTGAAAAACAACTGCTTCAGAATGCCGATTTGAAGCAAGAAGTTGAAGTGCAGACATCTATCGCAGATGCTGTACAAGCTGTTCATTTGAAACAGCTACTCAAAGGTGCTGAAGCCAAACTTGACGCAACCAGAATATTTCGGAGAAAATGCTATCAATATGCAGGTTTAGCAGCATCATTTGTTATTATCTGTGCCATCGGCTTATCTTTCATTCAATCAAACAAGTTCAAAAAATTAGGTGGGGCTCTGTACGCAGATGTGGTTATGCCTAAATCGCGTGATATGAATACCCTTGACAGTCTTCTTTCAGTTGCATATTATCAGATCGGTTCTGGAGAATATGAATTTGCTCAAAATTCCTTGGACGAAGCTAACAAGAGGATTACGGAAGAGCTGAACATTGGAGCCTTTGATGAAGAGTCAAAGTATCAACATCAACTCATAAGGACAAAACGGTACGACACACAGTGGTATCAAGCAATTCTCTTAATGAGACAAGGTAGAGTACGAAAAGCAAAGGCGATCATAAAGGAAATCGCCAAGTCTAACGGGCCTTACTGTAATGAAGCCAAAGTATTAATACGAAATAAGTTTATCGTTAAATCCAAACAACAATGAAAAGATTCTTTTTAATTGTGTGCCTTTGCAGTATCACTACTGTATTATTCGCACAAGAGGAGAAGCCGGTTTCTGACAAGAAGGCATCTCCTGAACTGACTGCACTTCAAACAGCAGCCGGATTGGTAAAGTATGGTTATGAAAATCACTCTGCGACTGCTTTGATTGAAGCCGCTAAGATCATTTCCGAAACCAAGGTTCAAGATTTAGAGGCTGAAGTAACTCATGGAACTTCACAGGATGTTCAAGACAAAGCCTCTTCTTTTTCTATGGATCCAACCATACTTCTGGCAGATGCTCTGAAATATGCTGGCAAAGACAAGGTCGTTACAGCTTATGCAAAGCAGGTTGAGAAATCCATCAACTCTGGAAATACACGAGGTGCTGTCGGAGGGCCGAAATATGCGGAAAGTCGTGTGTATGGGAAAGACTATGACCTCTACCAGATTAAGTTTTGGGCCAATGAACTTGCTGAAGTTATCGTAGTTGGTGATGGTGACAATGACCTTGACCTTTATATCTATGACGGCAACGGCAACCTAATTGCCAGCGACACTGACTATACCGATCAGTGCGTATGCCGTTGGGTTCCTGCATGGACAGGTACATTCACAATCAAGATTGTCAACCGAGGCATCGTATATAGCAACTATGCTATCGCCACAAATTAAGGATTGGATCCGACTATTATAGGGGTTGTGTATGCATTCATAATATGCTCCAACCCCTTAATCCATATAACTGAACCATAATGAGAAAAACCGCAGTATTCATTCTTTCCCTATATCTTCTCCCCATTGTCTCTTTTGCACAAGGATACAATTCCAAGGGAGGAAGCCATCGTGGATATCAGACACCTTACACACAACAAGAACGACAACCGAGCCATTGGTCCGGTTCCGGAGTAGCATTAGGAAGCAAAGTACTTGCTACCAACAATCACGTTGTAGATGGTGCCACACATTTATATGTATATTTTCCAGAGACCAAAACTAAATACAAAGCAAAGACTATTACTGTTGACTCCACCAATGATCTTGCTCTCGTAAAGATTGTAGATTCTGATTTCAAGGGATTTCCGACCATTAAATATGGATTCAAGAATGATATTGAAGATGTCGGCACAGAAGTATTTGTGTTAGGTTATCCACGTGTTGACACAATGGGAGAAGAAGTAAAACTTACAACAGGTGTTGTAAGTTCCAGAAGTGGTTTTCAAGGAAATCAATCCCAGTATCAGGTCTCGGCAGCGGTTCAGCCAGGAAACAGCGGAGGCCCGCTTTTCAATGACAGCGGTGAACTTATAGGTATCGTTTCCGCAAAGCACACCGATGGTGCGGAGAATGTAAGTTATGCTGTGAAACTTAATTACCTAAGCGACCTAATTGCCAAATCAGGTGAAAGCATCAACCTTTCTCGCACAAGCCAGATTTCCAATATGAAGCTTAGCGAGAAATGTAAGGCCGTTATTCCGTGCACAGTAATGATCATCGCCGACAACGAACGTGAAGGCCAGAGTCAAAGAGAGACCTCAATCACTTATGGCACAACTGGCAAGTATCCTATCCGCGTGAATATGCCTGAAGTACAGAGAGCAAATGACAATCACGTCGGTATAATTGGGATTGAGATAACCGAGAAAGAAACAGTTATGTATATGACAATTATAAATCCTACCAATGAAGAACGTTGGTACAATATTAATAAAGGAACCTACATAATTGATAAGAGTTCAGGCAAGAAGTATCTTCTCAAAGCCGTAGAGAATTGTGAAATTGCGCCTAAACGTTCTTCTCTTCCAGCTGGATGTCAAGCCGACTTCGTCCTCCACTTTCAACCAGTACCTGCATACGCCACCAGCCTTGATTTCTGCGAACCATCTGAAGATGGTTGGAAGGTTTTAGGAATTCAAATAAGATAGTAATGGAATTGCATATGTATGTAAAGGATAAACTTGTATATAGGATAATTCCTCAGTCGAAGCCTGATAATTTTGAAATTAACGACACGATCCCTATCCCAATGGGAAGGGACGACTTCCCTTGCAGCCCACGAAAAAAGGAAACTGAAGATTGTTTTGAAGAATTAAGGGCCTCTTCTTTTTCGAATTTTCCATCAAGGAAATCATCACTGTTTGTCCTACCTTATGACCAAACAATCGTAAACAAATGGTTGAATGATCATTACCATATAGATTATGACTACACATTATGCACATTACGCCTTACAGGCACATTAATATGGTGCGATGAAGACAAGTTTACTATTGCAGGGTCTATGCCCTTATTACGAGAAGCATACGCCAATGATTATTGGGAAGGTGCCAGAGACTCTTATGAATCTTTTGACTTACTTGAAGGCTTGTTTCATGGCGAAGCCACACTGGTAGACAAAGAGGACAAACATTTCTGCGCTCTATTCCCCTCTAAAGTTTAGATATTCTGCCTTTACCCACTTACTAAACCATATTATAATGAAAAAGATAGCAATAACAGTCACCGCGATTATAGCATATAGTCTCTGTTTGGCACAAACTGCGAATACAATAGACGTTTTGTGCCAAAACGCCCTTGTGGCTACTGAAAAGGATGATTATGCCTTAACTAAAAAATACTTTGACGCTGTTATTGCCGAATGCCAAAAGAATCCAAATTCTGACCTTCTACTAAACTTGTCGGAAGATGTATCCGATTATGTTATTCTTAATCAAGCAAGGATTAATCAACAAGATGCTAAGGCTACCGCATCACAGCTGATTCAATTGCAGTTACAATGCCTTAATTTTTGCGCCAACAATGGCTTCTTCCAATCAAGTGAAGAATATGTCAACGCAATTCATACAGCGTTAGTCGGTATGGGAGACACATTAGCCGATGCTGGATTGATGAATGATGCGGAGGATTGTCTGAAAGCCGGGTTAAACTTATTCCCGCAAATGAAAATCTTTACAGAAGAATACCCTTTAGGTTATGAACGCCTCGCATATTTCTACTCTAAGTATCAAGATGAATATGACAAAGAACTAAGTCTTCAGTATGAGGGATTCAAGGCTGCCGCCTCATTATATGGAGTTGACAGTAAATTATGTAAGCAGATTTTCGGTCGTATGTGCACGTCATACTGTTCTGATTTAGCCTATTTATCATTCGAGGGTGCTCAAGGCTCCAGATATGACTCATTTGATGTCAGGATAATTCCATACGATGACTTGATCAACATTATCGGTCTTTGGGCTCAATATAAGAACGAGATTTGTGGGCAGTATGGGGTAAAGATAAGCGAGACGCTTTTCCCCGACAATATCCCTAACATCTATGGCGATGGAATGATGCCGTTTGACTCCTCACTATGGGACATTTATGGTAAGACATTAGCAGCCATCAATTTTGGCAGAATGGACGACTACGAAAGGAATGTTAGTCAGTTCCTTAATGAAATCACCGACATTTCTAAATTGAACACATATTCAGAAGGCATTGTAGCATCATTGCGAAACCATAATTATGTTAATTATGCTATCCGTCTATATGATACTTTAGAACAAAAGGCTATTGGTCATCAAGGTGCATTAGAACTTATTAGATCAGCAGCAGGCAGAACTGCATTTGCCTATGGATTTTTTGACAAAGCCTGGTCTTATGTCAAAGAATCAGATGCGGTAAGAAATCCAAAGATATATTTGAACAAGAGAGTTTACTTTGATGATATTATGCTTATGGCTGCATTATATGCAAGTAAGCGGGAGTACACCAAAGAGAACGAGATTCTAACACAGGCCTTAAAACAATCTGATTCACTTGGGAATGTAATTTCGGATAATACTTTACGGATTCTATACAATAATTTGTCTGTGTCATATAATCATCTTGGGAACTACGAGGAATCTGTTATTGCTTTACGTAAGGCCATTGAAATCGCAAAGAGGATAATGATAAGCAATAATGAGAATATCGATGATCCGAAATGCGTTCTTTGGCCTGCAATAGAATACGGGAATCTTGCTGATCACTATTATAAGCAAGGAAACCTTGATGAAGCAGAAAGACTTTACAAGAACTGTATGCTTCACTATGAAGCCAGCGATACAAAAAGCAACAGAATAGGTTATGTGATAGATGGATTAATGGCCATCGCAGAGGTGCGACATAATATTATCTCCTTAAAAGAATTGTCGAAAAAACTATACTCTACGCAATTCAGGCAATACCTTGTGCAATCTTTTGGTATGACAAAAGTCCAGCGAACAGATTTCTGGAATAAGATGAATACTCACCCCTTGGAGGTCATTGCACAGTTTGCTCTCAATAATGATACTTTCTCAGATGTCGCTTATGACATTTCTCTGCTCCAAAAGGGTTTCCTTTTGAAGTATGAACAAATTATCGATAATAATATCGTCAATAGTGACGATAGCCAACTTAAGGCTTCATATTATGAATTCAAGAAGGCTGAAAGCAAGGGCGATAAACTACGTTATGCTCTTGAAGAGAAGGTTATGTATCTTTATTCTAAGCATCCCGAGTTTATCAGAGAGGCGAACTTCACAACTTGGCAAGAAGTGAGAGCAAACCTCGATAAAGGAGACGTGGCAATAGAATTTGTCAAATGCTGTTCAGATGGGAAGAATGCTTCTTATGCGGCTATTATCATTCGTCCCGAGTGGAGTTTCCCTTACACAGTAAAACTTGCTTCAGAGAATGAAATGAACACAGTGTTCTCAAAGGGTCCAAGAGCTTACTATGACAATGATAAACTCTATTCAATGACTTGGGGACAACTCGAACCTCATTTGAAAGGCGCAAAAAGGATTTTCTTCTCTCCGTATGGTGTTCTATCTCAAATGAATATCGAGATTCTCCAAAATTCCAAGGGCAAGACAATCTATGATGTATTTGATATGCATAGAGTTTCCTCAACTGCTGATTTGAGTGTGATGGATCTGACTTCGTACGAAACCGCCACTCTTTACGGAGGACTCAACTATGATTTGGATACCAAATCAATGCAATCAATAAGCCGTAGTTACGATAATCAATGCAAGATCACGGATCAAACAACGTACGATATTAGAAATTATAGCAGAAAAGGATGGAGTTACCTTCCTGGTACCAAGACAGAGGTAGAACATATCCAGTCTCTCCTTGACAAAGGAAGGATAAACAATATCATTTTCACCGCAGACTCGGGAACAGAAGAATCCTTCAAGGCTCAATCCGGACATAGTGCCCAAATAATTCACATTGCCACGCACGGATTTTATCTGAGTGAAAGCCAGGCACAAAAGATGGGCAATGATGTTTTCACACACAACGATACAGATTCTCACTCATATCCACTGCGAAGAAGCGGATTGCTAATGTCAGGGGGACAACATATATGGATGGGAGAAGAAATTCCCGAAGGGATAGATGATGGCATTCTTACAGCTGAAGAAATTGCCGGCTTGAATCTTTCCAACACAAATCTACTGGTATTATCTGCCTGTCAAACAGGCTTGGGAGAGATCGGAGGCGATGGCGTATATGGCTTGCAGAGAGGATTCAAAATAGCCGGAGTCGGCACAATAATTATGAGCCTATGGGAAGTCGATGACCAGGCAACATCATTGATGATGCAGACATTCTATCGTAATCTCATTAAAGGTAAAAGCAAGCGGGAATCTTTTGCCATCGCTCAATCAGAAGTGCGAAAGAAGTACGATGATCCTAAATATTGGGCAGCATTTATAATGTTGGATTAAGAATAATTCCCTACGTACAATAGTTCGTTAATTTTTCCAGTGCCTAAGCGGCCCTGGCAGTAAATAAAACCAGTTCTTTGAAAAGTTTGTCAATAACTTGTGGGTCCGGTCGCAGACCGGACACGCAAATAAATCTGTTGAGC
>OJJV01000556.1_pt1 | contig 22784 bp, 15 predicted proteins | sample 1596391 | NCBI WGS metagenome assembly OJJV01 (sample SAMEA4350164, study PRJEB24818) | metagenome | biome: human; feature: gut; material: faeces | place: Denmark | collected 2013-09
TCCCCATGCACTTGTCCCCGACGATGAGCTTCACGCCATCCAAGCCGCGTCCGCGGAGCCACTGGAAGAAGCTGACCCAGCTGGCCTTGTCCTCCTTCATGCCCTCGGCAGCGCCTAAAACCTCACGAAAACCGTCCTCATTCACGGCGATCGCCACCAAAACAGCAACATTTTCGTACTCTCCGCCCCAGTTGCGGCGCAGATAAATGCCATCCACGTAGACATACGGATACCGACCACCCTGCAAAGGGCGGTTGCGCCAGTCCTCGATGTGGACGTAGGCTTTCTTGTTCAGCTCGCTGATGGTGGCAGGCGAGACCTTGCTGCCCCACAGTGCCTCAGTGATATCCTCCACACGGCGCACGGAAACGCCAGCCAGGAACATCTCGATGAGGGCTTCCTCCACGCTGCTCTCACGGCGGCGATACCGCTCGATGATGGCCGTCTCAAAGGACACGCCCTTGAGTCGGGGCACGTGGAGCGTGACGTCGCCGGAGGTTGTGGTGAGGTTTCGGTCATAGTGTCCGCTGCGGTAGCCCTGACGGGCCTCGCTGCGCTCGTAGCGGGCCGCCTGCGTCAGTGACTCCGCCTCCTTTTCCAGCAGCTCGTTCAGGGTTTCCTCCACGCTGCCGCGGACCAACTCCTTGATTTGCCCCTTGATAATTTCCTCATTAAGCTGTACAATTTTCTCGGACATAGACTGCACGTTTTTTGTCATTTCGCGCATGAGCTATTGTCTCCACTGGCCGAAATCTGTATGCTGAAAACACCAAGGCCAGATTATTTGGCTAAAACGGAAAATACAGAGAAAAAGGAGACGAAAAAAGATGAGGAACATCTGGAAGAAGCTGACGGCTTCTCTGCTGGCGCTGGTGCTGACAGTACAGCTGCTGCCCGTATCCGCGCTTGCCGATGAATTCGAAATCGATGACGAACGGCACGACACATTCACCTATGAGCAGCCGGATGTGTCAGGCGAAATTCCCGAACTGCGCGGCGAATACGAAAAGCACTTCAGCCTTTCCGACGGCACATATTCAGCCGTCGTGTACCCCTACCCCGTTCACTATGACAGCAACGGCACTTGGCAGGAAATAGATAACACCCTGCGTGCGGGAACAGAGCAGTACACTGTGCCTGCTGAGGCTGGCACGGAGTACGCGGAACTGATGCCAGTGGAGCTAGGCGGTGAGTTGGTGTCCTTGGCCGACTCGGAAGATGATACAGCGGCCGAACCTGCTCCCGCAGAAGATCCCACAGATGCAGTGGAACCATCACCCACGGAAGAACCTACGGCAGAGGAACCCAAGCCAACAGAGGAACCTGTGGATAGTGGCAACGACGCAGAGATAATAATTATCGACGATGAAGAAAGCCTGGACGCAATAGCTCCCCCTGCGGAAGAAGCACCGGTTACAACAGACGCTCCCATAGAGGATGTGCCTCCCGAAATAACTGACACACCAGAATCTCCATTGGAGCCGGAGGAACCCGACTCTTCTCCGGAACCTGCCGCAGATTTAGAGCTTGAGGATAAGACGGACGCACTTACATCTGATGGGATGGTGGAGTTGAACGAAGCCGTACTTCGGAATACAGCAAACAACTTTGGAGTATTCCTGCCGGCACGGTTCACGGGAAATAACCGCGTCGGTGTGAGTTATAAGGGCTACAGCGTGTTCTTTCGCCCGGATGATGCGGAATATGTAGACGCAATGAGTGTTGCGCAGCAGGCGCTAGACGAAGAAACCGCGACCCCTGCAATAGGCGAGGCTGTGTATGCCGGGCTGTACAAAGGTGTAGACGTCAGATACTCTCTGGTCGGCCAGATGCTGAAGGAGTATTACGAGTTCAGCGCGTTGGAATATACACCTGGCGAGATTGGGACGACACTGAATGCACCAGGACTCATTTCTGTGTTGTATGAGGACGGTACAATAGAGCTTCAAAACGATGCTGGGGAGGCAATCTTCGTTATTCCTCGGCCATATATGCTTGACGCTTCTGGCGCAGCGGAGTTCAATGTTGAGACATCGGTTCGGCTGCTTACAAATGGCGAAATTCGCATAGTCTATACTCTGGACAAGGAATGGTTGAACGCGGAAGAGCGCGCTTGGCCTGTCACGCTTGACCCGAGCATCAAGATTCTGGTGACAAATAAGAGCGTAGAGGATACGACAACATACTCAGGCCGTCCTAATGCGACAACCGCATATTGGCAGAACTTCATGGTGGCCGGTTGGATGTATACGTATATTAACTGCCGGTCGTATGTGAGAATAAACGCATTGCCGGAACTGAAGAGCACGGACGTTATACTTGACGCATCGCTGCGAATATACGTAGAGGGCAGAGCTGCAGGCAACCTTACCATCGGTGCTTACGCGGTAACAGAAGACAGCTCTCTTGCATATGACTGCATAAACTGGGCAAACACCCCTGCGGCAAGCGATAAGGTTTTGGACTACCAGAATATATACAAATACAACGGTCTACATTATTGGAATATAACTAAGGCCGTCCGTGCATGGTATGACGGCAGTCTCGTAAATAACGGAATCATGCTGAAAAGCGATGTCGAGGATACAGGCGTACAGAGCTACGCTATGATGTATCAGGTACAGTATAACGCAGGCTATGGCCCTCAATTGACGGTGCACTACACGAATGCCAGCGGCATTGAAGATTACTGGGATTACAGTACTCAGGGCATGGGACGTGCAGGCACGGCATACGTCCAGAACTTCAGCGGCAACCTTGTCATGCAGCGCACCGACATGAGCTATTCCGGAAACCGTATGCCCGCGTCAGCCGGATTCTATTACAATCTGAGCGACCGCAGCTCCGATGTCGGCTATGGCTACGGCTGGCGCAACGCATATACACAGACCATCGGAGCCGTAACAGTCGGTGGGACTAACTACTATAAGTGGGTAGACGGTGACGGCACAGAGAAGTACTTCCTATCGAGTAATGGCGTCTGGGAAGATGAAGCCGGTCAAGGCTACACCCTGACCGTTTCCGGCTCCTCGTACACGATACGCGACAAAGGTAACAACACTCTCAGCTTTGACTCAAGCGGCAGACTTGTAAGCATCAACGACGGCAAGATATCTGCCAACAAGGTCAGCATAAGCTACGTTTCCAGCGACGCTTCCAATCTCCGCATCGACACGGTTACGGACGGAGCCGGGCGCAAATACTCCTACAGCTACTCCGGAGGACAGCTTGCGTCTGTATCCTATCTTGGTTCCGGAGCGGACGCGTTAGAAACTGTGACATACACATATTCCGACGGCAACCTGACACAAGTCAGCTTTGCCGACGGCAAGACGGCGGAATACTCATGGTCAGGCCATATAATGACTGCCGCAAAGGACATTGCCCGCAGCGACGGCAGCCGCGACACCTTGACCTTCTCCTACATCCAGAACCCCGCTGCATCCACATTCCCTGTACGCATTTCTTCGCTGGCCTACACATCCTGCGGAACGAATATCTCTTCGCTTGCATTTGAGTACGCGACGAATTATACTAAGGTTACGGACAACACCGGGCGCTGGATGGCATACCAGTTCAACAACAACGGCAATACGACCTCGGTATACAATAACGAAGGTCAGGCGCTGTACGGTCGTTATGCCAAGGACGAGAGCAGCAGCGGACGCGCGAACCAACTCGTCGCAAGCTCGCGGCTTCAGATAACCGATGCATGGGATGACGCCGTAAGCGTCACAACCTCCGACGGCGAAACGCTGTCCCTCATCAGCCATAGGAATCTTGTATCCAACGGAGATTTCAGCTCCGGCCTGAGCGGCTGGACAGGGCGCAATAACGGCAGCGGCGACGGAGCCGTGTCTGTTCCCGGTATAGTCTCCTCTGACAACATATCTGCGCTTTGCATCAACGGCAACAGCATGGCGGCCAAGTCCTATGTCTATGGCATATCCCACCCCGGAGGGCAGGTCGGTGATGTATTTACTTTCGGAGCGTGGGTAAAGTCTGTAAGTGCGCCGGTAAGCAACAAGCCCGACCCGAACGCGAACTACATAAGGGACAATTGCATTGCGCTGTCTTTTGAAAAAGACGGCGTATGGCAGTTCAACAAGTATATCCACGCAAATGACAACTGCGAGGACTGGCAGTTCCTCTCCGGCAGCGTCACCGCCTCGAAGGAATACGACACGATCTATTTCCACTGCATGTACGGCTATAATGTCAATGAAGCGTACTATACCGGAGTGCAGGTATTCGAGGAACCATTCGAGGCAAAATACGAATACGATTCGAACGGCAACGTCACAAAGATTACCGACATCGATGGGCGCGTCACCAGCTACGCTTACAACAGCAATAACGACGTCACAAGCATTACCATGCCGGGCGGCGGGCAGTACAGCTACAGCTATGACGGCAACCGGCTCCTGACCGAGACGGTCAGCGCCACGGGAGTGCACACGAGCTACGGCTACGACGCCTACGGCAACAGCACCTCCGCGACCATTGGCGGGGACGGAAACAAGGTCATCCGCAGTGACACTACCTACACCTCGGACGGCAACATGACGGCTTCCGTCACCGCTGGCGACCGGAACACCGTCACCTACGCGAACGACACCGACCGCTCGCTGGTCAATTCCGTCACCGACGCGAAGGGCGTCGCAACCGGATACAGCTACGACAGCATGAGGAGGCTGCTTGCAACTGCCTGCGGGGACGCCGCGGTCACGAACAGCTACACAGACGATCTGCTCTCGACGCTGACCCATACCAATACCAGCGGCAAGACTACGACCTACAGCTTCATCTACGGTGCGGCAGACCTTCAGACAGCAGTGAACATAGGCAGCCGGAACCTCGTCAGCAACGCCTACAACTCCGGCACGTGGACGCTTTCCTCCCAGACCTACGGCAACGGGGACTACTGGAAGTACTTCTACGACAACATGGACACCCTCACCAGCCGGTTCACAAACTGCTCCGACACAGAGGGCATAGGCTTCTATTACACCTATAACGGCAAAGGAAAGCTTGTCCGCATTGAGATGAAGTCCGTCACGATAGCAGACGGGGCAGTCACCGGCGGGACCCTGCTCTCGTCCGAGAACTATCTGTACGACGGCTCTGACCGGCTCATCCGAGTGGTTGAGACTGACGGCGACAATGTTGTTCTCCATGATTTCAGCTGGACATATGATGCGAAGGACAATGTCACGGCGCTGACCGAGAGCATAGGCGGTAAGAGCTTCAGCTACACATACGCCTATGACGACGACAGCCGTCCGACCACATTCGGCTACGGCGATGTCACCAAGCAGATAACCTATGACGGTCATGGCCGCAGCTCCGGGACGACGGTCAAGAACGGCAGCAGCACCGTCCTCGGCACCGGCTATGCCTACCGCGACGTTGACAGCACATATACTACCACGCAGATCAAGTCTGTCACGAACTCCTACGGCGGCAAGACCGCGAACTTCAACTACACTTACGACGCCAACGGAAATATACTCTCTGTCTCCGGCGACCAGACCGTAACATACGAGTATGATGATCTCGGCCAGCTCATAACCGAGACGATAGGCACCGGCGACGATCAGGTAATAATCCGCTACACCTACGATAACGGCGGCAATCTCATCAAGAAAGTCCGCGAATACACCACCGAGGCTCCGGAACCCGAACCGACGCCCGAACCCGAACCTGAACCGACTCCTGTTCCTGAGCCTGAACCGGAACCAGACCCGACGCCGACTCCCACGCCGACGCCGACTCCCGAACCTACTCCAAAGCCTTCCCGCGAGCCTATCCCCATCAACCCGCCGGTCACGCCTACACCGTCCATAATGAGCCTCGGCGACAGCGACACTGCCGTCAACAGTTCTGACCGCGTGACGGTGCAGGAGGAAACGCTCTATACCTACGGTGACGCGGAATGGGGAGACCTGCTGACCGCGTATGACGGCGAGGAGATAACTTACGACGGCATAGGCAACCCGCTTAGCTACCGCGGCTGGACGATGAGCTGGCAGGGCGGCAGACAGCTGGCAGGCATGACCAAGGGCAGCGACACACTGAGCTTTGCCTATAACGAGTCCGGCCTGCGCACAAGCAAGACCGTCAACGGCGTGACTCACAACTACGTCTGGCAAGGCAGCAAGCTGGCAGCGGATATTACTGATGTCTACGCCCTTTACTTCCACTATGATTCCTCCGGAGAGGTCATAGGCTTCACCCGAACCTCGAACGGCACTGACACCGAATACTTCTACGTCAAGAACCTTCAGGGGGATATTCTCAAGGTCATAACCGCAACCGGCACAGAAGCGGCCACATACACTTACGACGCTTGGGGCAAGCTGCTCACTTCGACGGGCGACATGGCAGATGTAAATCCGCTGCGGTATAGAGGATACTTCTACGATGCCGAAACTGGCTTGTATTATCTCCAGAGCAGATACTATGATCCGGAAGTCAGCAGGTTCATAAACCCAGATGTGTTTGCTACAAGCGATATCGATGGTGTTCTCGCCGCAAATATGTTCGCATATTGTGAGAACAACCCAATCAGGAACACGGACTCCACCGGAACTATTGGTGCAGACACACTGATAGGCGCCGCTACAGGCGCAATAACCAGCCTTATTAGCGGTATAGCATCTGGTGATAGAGGCACAAAACTAATTGCAGATGTTGCACTTGGCGCTATGGCAGGAGCTACTAAAGGCACTATTAGCACTATATTTTCAGCAGTTGCGGCTGTAACCGATGCATACAAGTGTTATAAAGAAGGCGTTTCAATAGAAGGCTGCGCAATTGTGTTTGTAAGTGAATTCGCCAGTTCTTTTGTTGGAGGTTCAATATTCCCAGAAGGCTTCTTTGGTAAAGGCGTATGGGAAGCACTTGGTATATCTGCTTTTGATCTGTCAGTTGGCTTCGCTGTGAATCTTACTGCTTCGCAAATTTCAACTAACGTTGCAGAAAATCTCTACATGACTGAACCTTCACGGGGAGACAAAACCTCCAATCAGCCGGTAGGAAATCTTGCATATATTGAGCCCCTGCAGGTAATGCACTATGGCGGCGGAACTTGGAGGATGGCAACACGATGACAGAAAACTATAAGCAAGACGCAGATAGGCCGGCAGCCCGCATACATCCTAAAAAAAGCGACTCATTGCTGCTCTCTGCCCTTTTTCTGGTTTGTATAGTTATCCTTATTATTGGGCATTGGGAACATTGGGAAATTCCTCAGGATAAAACATATTCTGTTGCATTTGGAGTTTTTATCTATTGTATATTTCTTTATTCTAGGCTGCTTCAGCGGGCATCTATTGACCCTCGCAAACTGCGATATTATATTTTCGGAATAATACCTGTGGAGATATACTGGTATGACGTAGCCCAAATTGGCACGGTCTTTATATCAGCAGAGGCTCCAGTAAAAGAGAAAGATACAGAAATGCTGGGAGAAATGTTTGTCTTAGTTCTGAAGCCATGCAAGAAGTACGAGGAAGGTTCCAGAACAATTCGCTGGTGGCATATTCGACCTAAATGGAGGCATCCATTTCTGGTGAAGAATATTTACTGTGACACAGAAAAATACAAGGAAGTCCTTGAAGAGTATTCGCGCAAAAAAGTCAGTTTTGAAATAAAGTACAGATAGGCTTCTACTACACCTATAACGGCAAAGGAAAGCTTGTCCGCATTGAGATGAAGTCCGTCACAATAGCAGACGGCGCAGTCACCGGCGGGACGCTGCTCTCTTCCGAGAACTATCTGTACGACGGCTCCGACCGGCTTATCCGCGTGGTTGAAACTGACGGTGACAACGTTGTTCTCCATGATTTCAGCTGGACATATGATGCGAAGGACAATGTCACGGCGCTGACCGAGAGCATAGGCGGTAAGAGCTTCAGCTACACATACGCCTATGACGACGACAGCCGTCCGACCACATTCGGCTACGGCGATGTCACCAAGCAGATAACCTATGACGGTCATGGCCGCAGCTCCGGGACGACGGTCAAGAACGGCAGCAGCACCGTCCTCGGCACCGGCTATGCCTACCGCGACGTTGACAGCACATATACTACCACGCAGATCAAGTCTGTCACGAACTCCTACGGCGGCAAGACCGCGAACTTCAACTACACTTACGACGCCAACGGAAATATACTCTCTGTCTCCGGCGACCAGACCGTAACATACGAGTATGATGATCTCGGCCAGCTCATAACCGAGACGATAGGCACCGGCGACGATCAGGTAATAATCCGCTACACCTACGATAACGGCGGCAATCTCATCAAGAAAGTCCGCGAATACACCACCGAGGCTCCGGAACCCGAACCGACGCCCGAACCCGAACCTGAACCGACGCCTGTTCCTGAGCCTGAGCCTGAACCGGAACCAGACCCGACTCCTACTCCCACGCCGACTCCCGAACCTACTCCGAAACCTTCCCGCGAGCCTATCCCCATCAACCCGCCGGTTACTCCGACGCCGTCGGTGATGAGCCTTGATGACAGCGACGCTGCCGTCAACAGCTCTGACCGCGTGACGGTTCAGGAGGAAACGCTCTACACCTACGGTGACGCTGAATGGGGCGACCTGCTGACCGCGTACAACGGCGAGGAGATAACATACGACGGTATAGGCAACCCACTTAGCTACCGCGGCTGGACGATGAACTGGCAGGGCGGCAGACAGCTGTCCTCCATGACCAAGGGCAGCGACACGCTGAGCTTCGCCTATAACGAATCCGGCCTGCGTACAAGCAAGACGGTCAACGGTGTGACTCACAGCTACGTCTGGCAAGGTTCAAAGCTTGCTGCGGATATTACTGATGCCTACGCCCTTTACTTCCACTATGATTTCTCCGGAGAGGTCATAGGCTTCACCCGAACCGCGAACGGCACTGACACAGAATACTTCTACGTCAAGAACCTTCAGGGTGATATTCTCAAGGTCATAACCGCAACTGGCACCGAAGCTGCCACATACACTTATGACGCGTGGGGTAAACTGCTTACTTCGTCGGGCGACCTCGCGGATGTAAACCCGTTGCGGTACAGGGGATATTACTACGACGTCGAGACGGGGCTGTACTATCTCCAGAGCAGGTACTATGACCCGGAAACCTGCCGGTTCATAAATCCCGACGCATTTGCCACTACAGACGCCGACGGCGTACTCTCCGCCAATATGTTCGCATATTGCGAGAATAACCCAATCAGGAATACTGATTATGTCGGAGCTATTGGCATAGATACGCTGATATCCGCAGGAATTGGCGCTGCTACAGGCGCAATAACCAGTCTTATTAGCGGAATTGCGGCTGGTGATACGGGCACAAAACTGCTCACAGATGTTGCGATAGGCGCTGCAGCAGGTGCCTTTAGCGGTCCAATAACCTCGGCGGCTGTTGCCGTGTACGATGCCTATAAGTGCTATAAAGAAGGCGTGTCTATAGAAGGCTGTGTAATTGTTTTTGCAAGTGAGTTTGCTGCTTCTTTCGTATCTGGCGGGATGTTTAAGAAAGGCTTTTTCGGGAAGGGTGTGTGGCATGACTTGGGAAAGGCGGCTTTTGATCTGTCAATCGGCTTCGCCGTTAATTTCACCGCTTCGCAAGTTTCAACCAACGTTGCAGAGAACTTCTACATGACAGAGTCGTCACCGGTAGACAAGTCCTTCAATCAGCCCGCAGGGAATCTTGCATATATTGAACCGTTGCAGGTAATGCACTATGGCGGCGGAACTTGGAGGATGGTGACACGATGACTGAGAATCAGAGACACCGGTCAAACCGAATTTTGCCAAAATCGGTTGATGTAATAATGCTTCCTGCTCTAATGTTGGCATTAATAGCCACTCGTGTATTTCTTTATGAGGAAGTTGGCTTCGCAATATACATTCCTCTTGGATATTGTCTTATCTGTATGGTCACAGGCTGGGGGCAGCGGGCATCCATGGATTCTTGCGAATTGAAATATTATATTCTTGGAGTAATACCTGTGAATGTATATTGGGAAGATGTGTCACAAATTGGCATTATCCATGTTTATAGAGGCTCTGGTCATAGATTGTTAGGTGAGATGTTCGTTATAGTCCTGAAACCCTGCAAAAAGTACAAAGAAGGCTTTGGGGAATTTCGATGGTGGAATATCCGCCCTAAGTTGAGACATCCGTTCCTCGTGAAAAATATTTACTGCGAAACGGGCAAATATAAGGAAATTATTGAAGAATGTTCGCGTAAAAAAATCAGTTTTGAAAGAGAATATAGCTGATATTTGATTTAGTCGCGACCTAAAGAACTATGTCTGGGGCGACCTGCTCACAGCATATGACGGCGAGGAGATAACATACGACGGCATAGGCAATCCCTTGAGCTACCGCGGCTGGACGATGAGCTGGCAGGGCGGCAGACAGCTGTCCTCCATGACAAAGGGCAGCGACACGCTGAGCTTTGCCTATAACGAGTCCGGCCTACGCACGAGCAAGACTGTTAACGGTATAACTCACAACTACGTCTGGCAGGGCAGCAAGCTGGCGGCGGATATTACTGATGCCTACGCGCTGTATTTCCACTACGATTCTTCCGGCGATGTGATAGGCTTCACCCGAACCGCGAACGGCACTGACACAGAATACTTCTACGTCAAGAATCTCCAAGGGGATATTCTCAAGGTCATAACCGCAACCGGCACCGAAGCTGCTACCTATACTTACGACGGATGGGGCAAGCTGCTCACTTCGTCGGGCGACATGGCAGATATAAACCCGTTGCGGTATAGAGGCTACTTCTACGACACCGAAACTGGCTTGTATTATCTCCAGAGCAGATACTATGATCCGGAAGTCAGCAGGTTCATAAACCCAGATGCGTTTGCAACAACAGACGCCGACGGCGTACTCTCCGCAAATATGTTCGCATATTGCGAGAATAACCCTGTCAATAACGATGATCCGACAGGGCATGGCCTTTTCAGCACTCTACTCATCGGCGCAGCAGTGGGAGTAGTAAAACAGTTTGCTGCTGATTTGGCATATAGTGCACTTGATACAGAATCTAATGGCGTACAGTTTAGCTCCTTGGGAACATATGCTGCTGCCGCATTCTCCGGTGCAATGTCTGTTGTACCCGGAGCCGGTACAGTAGCAGCAATTGTTGTCGATGTGGTCGGTTCGGCATTTATAAGTCACGCAGTTGATGCCGCTGTAGAGGTAAATTCAACCGGAGGCTCATTCTGGGAGAAATTTAGTTTTGCAGAGTTTGGAAAAGATATTGTATATGGTGCCGCGTTTGCATATATGGGTTACAGAGTAGATTCAAAAACGCCTAAATTTATACGTGACATAAAAAATGAAGCAAGGACCTTAGGAATCAAAGGTACAAATCAGCTAAATGGTTTGTTGTCTAACCGTCAACAACGGTATGCGAATATTGCAGTTGCTGTTGACGTTTTGGAATCGGGGGTCGAAGTTGTCAGGAGATTTTTTACGAATTACGAGAGGACTGCTTAATTGAACTATCCAGATATTGAATTTTTTAGACAACTACTCAAGAGTTCACTATATATTTCGTGGCTACACTTTGGACTGTTTTTCTTGGTAATGTCATCGATCAAAATTATATTCTATGTTAGCGACAAAAAGAAAGCACGTTACTGCAAGGGTAAAAAAACGAAAAAAGTGAAATTTTTTGACAGCGGTGATGTGCTGCTTGTGATGGCACTCGCACTTGCAACTGGATTTATTGTACGTGACACAGTAACTATCCTGTCAGATTTACATGACGATTCATATGTCTGCATTTATGCCGAATATGATGTCAGCGGCAATCCACGTCACCTGTACTACGGCAAAAATTCCTCCGTGAATATTTACACTGAGGATGGCGTGATACATATGAAACGTCCAAAAACGCTTGAGGGCTTCGGGCAATATGAAAGAGAGAACTTTTCTGTCGGGCGATGCTATGGAACTGTATGGTATGCTGAACATTCCAAAATAATCTTGTCATTCACCCCCGATGACGGATAAATCGTATTATTAACAAAGCAGCTCTCAAACTTTCAAGCAGACCAACAGCATTTCAGGGAAGTGTGATTTCATGCTTCCCTGAAATAGAGCAACACAGCCGCAACTACAGTCAGTCAAACGATATCCGCTACCTACAAGAAACACGGCAAATCATAGATAAGAAAACTAAAAGAGTTTATAATACGGAGGGGTATAAAATGAGCATAGTTAAGTCTTTCTCTGTTGGCGACGGCGACATGTTTTATATAAATCATAATTCGGACAATTTTACGACAATAGACTGTTGCTACTCAGATAAAGAAAACCAAAAAACGAATTTTGAAGAAATAAAAACGTTGGCATGTAAAAAGGGAATTTCCCGCTTTATTTCTACGCACCCAGATAATGATCATATTAAGGGGATTGAAGATTTTGCAGCTGAAATTGGAATAGTGAATTTTTACTGTGTAAAGAACAAAGCAATAAAATCAGAAGACACTGACGACTTTAAAAAATATTGTAAACTGAGGGATTCCGACAGGGCGTATTATGTTTCTGCGAATTGTGAAAGGAAATGGATGAACATGTCTAGTTCGGAACGCAGAAGTTCAGGAATAAATTTCTTATGGCCTATCACTTCAAATAAAGATTTTCAAGATGCAGTAGAGAATGTATCCCGCGGGGTAGGCTACAACAACATCTCCCCAATTTTCACATATTCAGTCGAAAATAACGCCCGAATAATGTGGATGGGAGATTTGGAGCATGATTTTTTAGAAAAGATAAAAGATGAAATAGATTGGCCAGAAATTGACATTTTGTTTGCTCCGCACCATGGTAGAGATTCGGGAAAAGTCTCAAATGATGTCTTGAAGAAATTAAATCCGCATATCGTTGTAATTGGCGAAGCGCAATCCGAATATCTGAATTATTATCCGGGATATAACACTATTACACAGAATTCAGCTGGCAATATTGTTTTTGACTGTTCCGATGAATATGTGGATGTATATGTTGGAAAAACTTCTTATCATGTTGATTTTTTGGAAGATAAGGGAAAGCCTAACTGCTGTCATGGAAACTATTTGGGATCGTTTGTCCCTAAAGCACAAGCGCTTAAAGAAAAATGAACGATATAAAAGATTATAGAAATCATGAATTAAAGACATATGCAATAGGTAATATATTGCTCGTTCTTTACTTTTCCGGCATATTTGATCCTCTTTTCGCTCTGGATGTTAACATCAGCCTAGGCATTTGGAAAGCAATTGCAGAATCAGCTTTTATTTCATCAATAATATATATTTACGTTTTTTTGTTGGATTCAATAATTCCAAGTGATATCAAGCAAAAAATGGCATATTTTTGCATTGGTAAATTGCCGGGAACTACAATTTTCACAGAAATAAATCAAGCTGAAAAGGACAATCGTTTCACACACGCTGATGTTATGAAAAAGTATAGTCAAATATATGCCAACATGCCCACGGAGGACGCGGAAAAGGAAAAATATGAGAACGCTCAATGGTATAAAATTTTTGGTAAGTATAAAAACGAGCCTAAAATATTTATATCTAATAGAGATTATTTGCTATGTAGGGATATTACGATTATTACGTTGTTACTGATATTTTTGTATCTCGCCCTAGTTGTTCTAAAAATAGTAGTGTTCTCAAAAACCATTATTTTCATTATGTTGGCAGAGTTGGTCTCTTCGAACATTTCTATGCGTGGCAAGGCACGAAGACTAGTATACAATGTTATTTCGGAAGACATATACAATGACATATAAACACCCCAATTGATGCTCAATATATTTAAGGCCAATTTATAATAAACGAATGACGACTATAACCATCCCATTCATCAAATGGATATTAATGGTGGTCGTGTTGTCTTCTATAGCTCCAGTTGTTTAGCCAGCTAAAATAATGTCAACTATTTGTTGTTTTTGCAGTGTTTTCACGGTGCGAATTGCGTAAAATTAGTACATTGGCTTATTCGCACTACATCACGTGTAGTTTTTGTCCCAGCAGATGGCATAGTATGCTGTTTGCTGGGGATTCTTTGTATGTCAAGTACATTCATTAGCAATATATTTCAAAACAAGATAATGTACAATAAGTTGCGCAAATTGAAAAGAGCATAAAAGAAGACATAGCTTGCAGGCTCTGGTAGAATGAAGTTACCACACAAACATTCGAAAGGAGACAGCAAACTATGTCCGAGAAAATTGTACAACTGAATGAGGAAATTATCAAGGGGCAAATCAAGGAATTGGTTCGCGGCAGCGTGGAGGAAACCCTGAATGAACTGCTGGAAAAGGAGGCGGAGTCATTGACGCAGGCTGCTCGCTACGAGCGTAATGAGGCCGTCAGGGCTACCGCAGCGGTCACTACGACAGGAACCTTACCACGACCTCCGGTGACGTTACGCTCCACGTCCCCCGGCTCAAGGGCGTGTCCTTCGAGACGGCCATCATCGAGCGGTATCGCCGCCGGGAAAGCAGCGTGGAGGAGGCGCTCATTGAGATGTATCTGGCAGGCGTCTCCGTGCGCCGTGTGGAGGACATCACCGAGGCACTGTGGGGCAGCAAGGTTTCGCCCGCTACCATCAGTGAGCTGAACAAGAAAGCCTACGTTCACATCGAGGACTGGCGCAACCGCCCTTTGCAGGGCGGGCGGTATCCATACGTCTACGTGGACGGCATCTACCTGCGCCGCAACTGGGGCGGAGAGTACGAAAATGTTGCAATTCTGGTGGCAATCGCAGTAAATGAGGACGGTTTTCGTGAGGTTTTGGGTGCCGCTGAGGGAATGAAGGAGGACAAGGCCAGCTGGGTCAGCTTCTTCCAGTGGCTCCGCGGGCGCGGCTTGGACGGCGTAAAGCTCATCGTTGGCGACAAGTGCATGGGGATGCTGGAGGCCGTGGGCGAGGTGTTCCCGGACGCCAAATATCAGCGCTGCACGGTGCATTTCTACCGCAATGTTTTCTCTGTTGTGCCCAAATCCAAGGTCAAAATTGTGGTAAAAATGCTCAAGGCGATCCACGCGCAGGAGAGCAAGAAAGCGTCCCGCGAGAAGGCAAAGGCCGTGGTCGCCGAGCTGCGCGCCATGAAACTGAAGGAGGCTGCCAAGAAGGTCGAGGACGGCATCGAGGAAACGCTGACCTACTGTGATTTTCCCGGCGAGCATTGGACCCGCATCCGCACAAACAACGTGATCGAGCGTCTGAACCGTGAGATCCGCCGACGGACGCGAGTGGTAGGGACGTTCCCTGACGGCAACTCCGCCCTGATGCTGGTCTGCGCGAGGCTGCGCCATGTGGCAGGCACCCAGTGGGGCTGCAAGAAATACATGAATATGAAGCACTTGGAGGCGGCTCTGTACGACGCCTCCATTGCCGGCTGACCTCATTCAGCCGGAGCCTGCAAATAAATTTGCGCATAATTCTTGACGGGACCTGGTAATCTCAATTTCCTTTGAGTTCAATTAAAACATCCTCTCAAAAAACATAGAGTATCATGGCATACTCATATTTCAAAAACCATATTTAGTTTTCTACAGATTATCTTTATATCTCTTATGGTCTATCCGATCTTTTGAATTCAAATGCTACAATGAAAGGAATGCGTTTCACGGTGAAACGCAATTTCTTGGAAGAACTGTGTTTCACCGTGATTTTCAGATATGTAAATAAATTCAAGTGGCTGGACCAAGTACAATCCAGTCAGTGAGCCATTTGCCATATGTAATCGACCAGAGACGTTTCTCATAGTATCCGTTATGAATCCGAAAAACCCATTCCGTTTCCTCCGCACACGGGGAAACTACAGAGCCTCCTGCTGCAACAAGAACACTATCAGCTTCAGAACAGTCGGCAAAAGCTGGAGTGGAAAATAGTGTGCTGAAACATAAAATAAAAACGCATAAAAATGTAAGTATCCGTTTCACGGTATTAATCTCCTTTTATTTCAAGTTGATTATAAGGTGTTTTTTTCAAATCACTTTCGGTAATTTTTTCGACGCAAGAGTCATTAATAAAAAAATAATATTCTCCACCGTCAAATAATATATAAGCATTATCTGATGTGATACTGACATATCCATCTATTTCGCCTTTGGGCATCTCACAACGCGGCTGTATGATGACCATATAGGACAGCAGGAAGCCCACCACAATTGCGCAGCATAAAAGCCAGCGGGCTCCTTTCGTCTTTCTCTTATCTCGGTTCAGCATCACCTCAAATCTTTGTTTTATCACCGGCGGATCCCCTGCAAAGTGAACAGTACAAGCGCCCTTTGGCTCACCGGCAGAGCCGATCTGCTTCATTACCGACAGCAAAGTACGCATATACTCGTACACTGCCTTATCATCAAGACCGTAGGTGATCTTCGCGTCGCACTGAAATTCAAGGATTGCGTCGATCTCGCTCATGGTGATATGGGCAATGGGGTTCCACCAAAACAGCGCCTCTATCGTAAGGAAAAGCAGCTTTTTCAGCCCATCATGGGACAATACATGCTGGACCTCATGGCGGAGGATAAAGCGCAGGTCATCATCAGTCAGCGTTATGTTCGGAAGATAAATCGTAGGCCGAAAGATCCCGGCAACATATGGTTCCTTTACATCAGGGGAGACTTTCACGATGTACTCGCTGCCGAAGCTGGCGGCGAGTTTTTTTATCCGCTTATCCTCTATGGTTATATAGTTTCTCCTTATACGATAGGACCGCAGTTCGACAAGGATATCCCGCAGGATGAACCCAACAGTTCCGCATCCCCAGACAATAAGCAGGACCATACCTACACTGATATTGAGTACGGGGATATTAAACTGCAAGGCACTCTGAACAGCAGGGAGCAGGTATCTGGAAGGTATTACAATTGCCGGTCTCAGATCAACCGGTGTGAACAGGCGGACAAGCCCCAAAACGGTGATGAACAGGAGAACAGAAGTGCTATACCTTGCGAGAAAACGGGTCTTGCGCCGCAGCAGAAAAACAAGCACCAGCGACAGGCTATAGAAGATGACCGCGCTGCATACGGAATAGGCACTGATCATATTTTACTCCAATTCCCGTTTGCGCGTTTCCAGCATGTCCTCCAGCTCGCTAATCAGCTCAGGGCTGATGCCGTCGCTGTGGATAAGCGCGGAAAACAGCATTGGCAGAACCTCTTTGCTGCCGGCAAACACATTCTTTGCATAGTATTCCTGACAGGAAATGTTCGCCGCGTACAAACGTCCGAAGGTCTTTCCGCTTCTGACATAGCCCGCTTCTTTAATGGCGTTTTTATTGAGCAGACCGTTGAGCAAAATGTGTATCGAGCTGTCTTTCCAAGTCTTGCCGGTAGACATGGCAAGTATCTCGCTGCGGGACAGCGGCCGGTTCGCCTGCCACAGTACATTCATTACTTCCAGTTCGCTTTTGGTGAGTTCCATGATTTCCTCCGAATAGAACAATAAAAAAATAAATCTATTATCTAACATTAAGTTTACAATATCACTCTAGAAAAATCAACTATTTTTTTGAAAATAAACATAAAATCATGTTGACATCGTATATGAAATACGGTAATATACAAGCGAATCAAGTAATAAAAACATAAAACTATTATGCTGCCATCAGTCGGCTGCCTTAACCATATTTCGGCTTTTATTCAAGCAAGGCGCCAGCTTGAATATTTGTAATAAAACAAAAAGAAAGGACTTGATTCTCGTGAAGAAACGACTCGTCGCTTTGCTCTTAGTACTCACCCTAGTAGTCTGCGTATTCCCGATTTCCGCTTTTGCAGCGGCAACAACACGTGCTGTAGGTATGTATGGAACAAGAGATAAGCCTGCAAATGGAAGCAATTCGGACACAAACTGGTATTATAGCTATTATACCAACACTGCTTACTGGGTCGGATGGCGATACAGTACCGCAGGAAAACCCGTGTATATGATTCAGGCATATCTGTTCGCTGATGGAGAGTTTAGTGCCCTTTCGGATATTGATGGCTACTTCGGAAATAACACTGAAACAAAGATACGCGCATACCAGTATAAGTACAGGAATGATGGCTTAAGTGAGGATGGCGTTGCAGGCGGAGATACGTGGAAGCATATGGCCTATACCAAATATGGAACTAGTATTGCTTATCTACTCCCATACGCACCCACTGCCAGTTGAAATGGTACAACAATTACAGCAAGCAGAGATTTTCTCTGCTTGCTGTTCAGAATATATGGGGGGCAATTAGCAATGAAGCGTGTTAATCAAATTGTTGCAATAATACTATTATTTTGCCTCATTGCCGGGCTATCAGCATGTGCAAAAGCTGACATAGGTGATAAAAATACAGAGCAAAAGATAAATAAATACATAAAAACATCTTTTCCAATTCCAAATGACAATTACATAATCTCTAATGTGTGCACAAATAACTCGGTTATTTCTATATTTGGATACGAGGTTACAGATGAGCCAAATAACTATTATATTTATACAACAGGTCTCGATGGGAAAGTAATCAGACAGATTCGATGTGCATGGGACGATAACTATGCGCATAGTATTATGGCTTCCGATATGGACAGCGATGGAACGATATGGCTGTTGGAGTACTTGTGGGAATATAAATACGACAGCAATGGGGTGAAAACGGAAGAAAATCTTGCGAAATGGATAGTAGAAAAGATAGATGAATCCGGATTTTCGGGCGCAATAATCTCTTCAGATGAAATCTTCGAGCCAATGGATATTACAGTTAACGATGAAAAGATATATCTATTTGACTCGTCAAGCTGCGCGGCCTTTTCGTACGATGGGGCAAAGCTTTGGTACGACGAAAGTCTTAACGGGATATATCGTCCGTGCTTTTCATCTGACGGGAAACTATATGTGTGCGGCAATAGCGCCGAGGGGGAGGTTTTAAATACAATTAATCCTCTTGACTGCTCCGTCGAAAAAAGCGCTAAATTGGAGATAGATATTTTTGATATTATTACAGGCATTGATTACGATTTATATATCAGCAACGGAATCTCGCTTTACGGCTATAATGCCGGAAGCGGTCAACTAACCGAGGTACTAAACTGGGTGTCAGCGGGAGTCTCAGGAGATTACAAAGGTGTAATCGCAATGGAGGACGGGAGTTTTCTCTATTACACGTCGCGAGAAATATGTTATCTCCGGACTGCTATAGTTGAAAGCGGGGAAACCACAGTGCTTACGCTTGGAACTATGGACAGCACATTTTTGAAAAACTATGTGATAGACTTTAACGCATCAAATTATTACTACGAAGTGCAGATAACAGACTACTCGCAATACAATACTGCGGAAAATCCGAATGGTGGTCTTACAAGGCTTAATCTTGATATAGTTTCTGGGAATGCCCCCGATATAATAGATTTAAGTAGCCTCCCAAGAGATCAGTTTGAAAAAGCAGGTCTTCTTGAAGATCTATACCCATTTATAAAATCAGATAACAGCCTGTCAAAAACAGAATTCGTATCGCCCGTAATAAAAGCGCTGGAAACGGACGGACAGCTTTTCACACTTGTCCCGTGCTATACAATAATGCTACTGGAAGGGCATAGAGACAAGATCGACACCAGAAGTGTGTTGAATTTCTCTGACCTGCTTGCGCTGAAGGACAGTATGGGTGAAGGGGAAAACCCGTTCGGCTTGACAATGTCGAAAAAAGCTTTCATTGAAACGATGATGTCAGTAAGCAATTCTAAGTATGTTGATTGGGAAACAAAAAAATGTAATTTCGATGATTTTGCTGCATTGCTTGAGTTTGCTGCAACGCTGCCTGATGAATATGACTTGAGTCATGATCTGCAAATGATTAATTCAGGAGAGCAACTTCTATCTTTGCAGTACGTGGGCTCATATGTAGATTTGGTCGCATTCAATTACTACTTTGACTATGATCTAGGGCTTTACGGAATTCCATCTGCTAAGAGTTCTGGTGCCATAATATGTCCTTATATCACTCTGGCAATATCATCTGGAAGCACGAACAAAACAGGAGCGTGGGAATTCCTGCGAATGTTTTTGCTGGATGATAATCAAAAAATTTTTTCTGAAATGATGCTTACGATTACTGAATATGGAATGGGTTGCAGCAAAGATTTAATTAAGCAATGGCAAACATCGGATGGTTTACTGTATTTGAATGATATAAATGGAAACCAAGTAGCAATTGATTCAAACGCTAAAGACTGTGAAGTTTTGTTTGAGGATATGATACAGTCAGTGACCGGTGTTTACAATTTCAATCAGGCATTGTTTGATATTGTTTGGAGCGAAGCTCAAGCGTTCTTCTGCGGGGATAAGTCGGCTGAAGAAGTTACTAGTATAATTCAGTCTAAAGTAAGCTTATACGTTGCCGAACAAGGCTGATATCAAGTAAATAGTAGCCTCAGACAAGAAAGACTTCGCAGGCAATTAATCTTGAGAAATGCTAAGAAGTCTATAGCAAATTTTATGTATTGAATACTTGCGCTGCAAAAATAATAGTAATTATTGTTTAAGGTAGAAATGCAGTTTATAGGCTCATAGTATAAATAAAAGATCAAATATACTTGTGTACTCCCCTGCAATGTACGTTGCAGGGGTTTTTATTGTTATGGTTCTCGACATCTATCACATAAAACGTGACGATACTATGCGATGCACTATTGAACAAAACTGTCCATATTTATAGTATAATTTAATCACATTAAAGGGGTCAGAGAACATTTATGTGCTCTTACTTAGAAGCCGAGCAATAACTCTGCGCAAGCCTCACGACCTGTTTTCGCGCTGCCGTTCTCCTCCTTTTCTGGCTTTTCGGTATCATAGATAAAAAGGAAGGATAAAGATATGTTCTATGTTTACATGCCAGATAAACGCAAGGAGATTCCAATCACCGCTGACCGAATCCTCAGAAGTCTTGGGGCGTCCGGTCGATACACCGGTTTCGACTATGCAATATACATGATAGAGCAGGTCGTAAACTCCGGCGAAAGTATCCAGCTAATAACGAAACGGTTATATCCCGAAACGGCAAAGCACTTCGGTGTAAAACCGCACTCGGTGGAACACGCCCTGCGCACGCTGATCGGCACCTGCTGGGCACATGGAGACAGGGACGTACTGAACGAGATTGCGGGCAGGGTACTCACCCACGCCCCCAGCAACGCGGAATTCATAGATATGATAGCAGCATACATAAAGGCCATGGCATAAAGAAGGGCGAGTTAATCGTCCTTCTGCCAAGTAAGATTGATTCGTTTCACCGTGAAACGGATTTTGAGAAAGGATACCTATCGTGCTTATGTCAGCATACATTGCCTGCGACAACAGATGTGTGATCTGCGGGGCAATCATTCCGGAAGGCCGTATGGTTTGTTGGATTTGTGAGGCCGAGATCATGCAGGACACGCAGTAATACTCCGCTAAGGATGAACCCCGCCAATCAGCCAAAGCACATCAATTCTGATGCGTTTTAACGGATCGGCGATCCGATACAAGTAAATAGGGTAAACAGATACGTTCCGTTTGTGTCGAGCCGTGCAGCGGGTGCGCGAAAATATGTCCCAGAAAGGAGAGAAGGATGTTAGCGATAAACACAGCGTTGTAAAGCAGTTCCGGCAAAACTGCGGGTCTAGACGCACAAGCGGGAATAATGATACTTGCGTTGGCTACACGTCACAGAGTAGAACGCCCCTCCACAAGAATGGAGGGAGGCACGAAAATCCTATGGAGCGGCTTGCTCACCGCCGTCTGTTTGCCTTTGATAAATAACGTGATCTACAAAAATCCGCACATGGTACTGTGCGGATTTTGTTGTGTAATGTCGAGAAATACTTCTCATGGTGAGAACTATTTTTGAGCCAATGCCAAAGGCTGGCTGAACGCTTGCTTTTGGCATTGGCTCATTATATCAACTGTATTGAAATAAACTGTATGTATGACGGGGAGGGGTGAATATGTCCATTGATGCAATTGAAAAGCTTGCCTCGGCTGATATTCGCAATATAGATACAGACAGCTTGATTGATGCAGGAGATATGAGCTTGGATATAACTGTACCGCTGGAGAGTCGTGCGCAGTATTTGGTCAGACAATTAGGGAATCCATACTGTTTCAAGGTCGGCAGCATAGCGGTAAAACTCGAATTTGACAACGATGCATCAGACCTGCAAGATAGCTTGACAGACTTTTTTGTTAGGAAGAAAAATGGCCTGTAACGGCTTTGCAGAAATTTGACTCACATTTACGCTTGTACTATAATAGTAGTGTAGTGTGATGGAAGGAGGAAAAATGGCTGTAAATAGCCGTACCGCAATAAGCGGAAGAAGAACAAGAACATGGTTGATTGGGGTGTACATACGTCTATCTAAAGAAGACGCACGGCATCTCGATGAATCTGAAAGCGTTACAAACCAGCGCTCTATTATAGAGGATTATATCGCTTCAATGGATGATGGAGACGAATACCGCATAGTTGACGAATATGTCGATGACGGGATTTCAGGCACAACGGACGACGAGCGAGAAGATTTTCAGCGAATGCTCAAAGATATAAGACGCGGCAGAGTAAACTGCGTCATAGTAAAAGACCTTGCGCGCTCTTTCAGAAACTACAGTGATCAAGGCTATTACCTTGACGACTGGTTCCCGCGTTATAACGTTCGCTTCATATCTCTTTATCATCAGCCACTGGACAGTTATAAAGAGCCGAAGCTCATGCGAAGCATCGCTGTACCGATTCAAGGCG
>OJJV01000562.1_pt1 | contig 22503 bp, 18 predicted proteins | sample 1596391 | NCBI WGS metagenome assembly OJJV01 (sample SAMEA4350164, study PRJEB24818) | metagenome | biome: human; feature: gut; material: faeces | place: Denmark | collected 2013-09
TTATTTCAAGAATTCCTGTCCGATCGAGTAAATTAATTAGCTGACCATATGCCGGCTGTCCGATAAAATGGCTACCTTTGTTCATGGTTCCTTTAGTTTTGTTGCAGAAACAAAGATAACCAAAAGGCTGGACCTCCCAATCGGAGATTCAGCCTAATTTTTTGTACTGTCAAAAAGTTTTAGCGGACAGTAATATAAGTTAATGACACAAAGCCTATTCCCGAATCCTTGAGTCGATGATTATCGTCACCGGGCCATCGTTGACAAGGGAGACCTGCATATCCGCGCCGAATACTCCTTTGCCGACCGGCTTGCCGATCGCCGCCGAGACTTCCTCGCAGTACTTCTCGTACAACGGGACTGCCAAATCGTGGCCTGCGGCACGAATGTAGGAAGGGCGGTTCCCTTTCTTGGTGGATGCCGTCAGAGTGAATTGCGACACCGCAAGAACCTCCCCTCCAACATCCACGACACTCCTGTTCATCACGCCATTCTCATCATTGAATATCCTCAGTCCCACAGTCTTGCCCACAAGCCAGCGCATATCCTCTTCCGTATCTCCGGTCTCGACTCCGACAAGCACCAGGAGCCCGTTCCCGATCCCGGACACGGTTCTGCCCTCAATGGCAACGCTTGCGCGCGACACCCTTTGAATCACCAATCTCATTATGATACAATGTTTTAATATTAATGCCCATATTATGAAAATACAGACAAACGTTAACGACTTTCCGACCTGCTACAGCAGCAAGATATAAATCAGCACCGCCGCAGGAACGGGTCCTGAAATATTCATCAGTGGCTGTGAATATTTATCCTCACCCTTGCGAATATATTGACCGTCAGAATTATACAGCGCGGTGGAATATCTGCTGTCGCCTTGGCGTATGTTTTTCCCGTCCCAGCTGAAAAGCACCTTGGCATATTTGCCACGACCGCCACGCAGCTCCATCCCGTTCCAATTGTATAGAATCTCACCGTAGCGGCTGCCACCCCCGCGGATATATTCACCATCGAAATTAATCAAAACCTCTGAATATTTACTGTTCCCCGCCCGCAGGCAACTTCCGTCCCAATTGTACAAGGGCGCCGAGTAAACATCCTTCCCGCGCCTGATGTAAGACTGCGCGTCCGCCACCACGCAAGCAAGGATCATTATGAATATAACAACCGCTATCCGTTTCATATTAAACGATTATTCTTGCCGCCTAATTATCGCCTCCACACTGCTCCTTTTCGATCTCATTACGTAGATCCGCAAGAACCTTCCCTTTGAAACTGAAATATTTCGGACCTTGGTAAGCTCCGGAAGTGTTCTGCTTTTCAACAGGAAGAAACGTGCCCGTAAAGGCTGACAAGCTATAAAGCCGCCCGTCATATTCAACCTTGTCATCCGTCGCGACCTTTAATGGAATATTCAGTTCATCGAATATGACCGTGTCTCCTATGTTTATTCCAACCATATGGAATTTAAAATTTGGCCTGGCTATCCGCTTCTTTTTCTCCGCCTCTTCGTTCTTGATGGCGTTGTCCTGTTCCTTATTCTGGGATATTACCGGTTTTCCGTCAACATAGATGGCCAGTTCCGCATCGTCCAGAAGATCGGCCATATCACGCATGATGTCAAGTGCCACAGCGGGAGCGATGTTGAAAAACTCCCTGTTCTGGCGGATCCTCAAATCCGTCAGCCTGTCTATCTGCTTGTGAATCTGCTTTTCAACCTTGCTGTATTTGCTGGTGTAAAGCGTGGCGTAAACCTCAAACGGCAGTGGAACCGCAGTGTTGTCCAATTCCTTCGAGCGAACATCCACAGGACGTGAACTCTTGCCGATCTTGACCCAATCCTCACGAAATGAAGGATTTGTCAATATGTAAACATAACCTTTTCCGGATTCCATGATTGTTTTGGATATTTTAGTTTTATTCGGTAGCGAATTTAATGATAATCCGATAAATATCCTATGCTTATCTATATGGGTTGACTATAAATGATAAATTTACTCGCCGAAGTTTGAACGGCGAACAGAGGTGGCGCAAAAACATACGATATTGCTCCCGTCGAGGACAATAATGCGTGTGGCGGGAGCATTAAAATGATAAAACGCGGCTTCTGGCGGTTGCGGATTCATTCAGATATAATGTGATTATTCCTGAATATTCCGCTTGATATGCACGACAACTTCCACTTGCGACTCGGGATGCGCGTCAGGGGAGACTCTTGTGACGCGGACCTCGTAAAGGTCACCCCAACCCATATCGAGGTATTTGCTGATTTCCTGATTGGAGCCGCGCGGGATGAAACCGAGCTTGAGATCTTTGTAGTAGATCGCGACGGCATAGGGATCGAAGCGGTTGTCCTCTTCCCTGACGAGATCGAGTTTTGTGCCGATTTTGAGGTGCTCGAAAGCCTCACTGCCATCCCAGTAGGTGAATCCTGCGATGTGGAAATTGGCGAGATGCCTCTTCATCTCCTGTCTGTTTTCCTTTTTCATATTACGTAGTTTTATTTGGTTTACGGTACAAATATGAAATAAGGCTGTCTCAAATCGTGGTACAGAGTCAAAATATTCATTTGTAGCGCTCCACCGCCATTTGATGATAGTCGCGGATGGTGTCGGCAAGCCATTGAGGTTCAAGGATTTTGATCGCTCCGCCTCTGGCAATCAGAGGTGTATGAAAGTCTCCGGTGGGGCTGAGCGTCAGTTCAAAGTCTGTATATTCATCAGTGTGGGAGATTTCTTTTTGCGAGGGATGCATAGGCAGGTCGCGCATATAGAACGCTTCATTTCCGAAGGCGCGGATTACAACGCGTTGCACAGGGATGGCAGTGTCTTTCACTATGCCGTAGCAGTCACGGAACCATCGGGCGGCGTCAAAGTTTTCATCCATAATGAATTTTTTTTCCGTGACTTCCAGGCTTTTTATGCGATTGAATGCCAGAAGGAAATAATCTCCGTTCTTTAACGACTTTACAAGGCCGTACCAACGCCTGTTGAATAGTTTGACGCAGTATGGTTCAACCTTCATAGATGTCTCGTACTCAGATGTATAGCGGCGGTAACGGACGATGATTCGCAGGCCGCGTTTCATAGCGTCTATGAATCTATGAAGATTCTCGCCGTCGGAAGGAATCGACTCCAGCAGGATTCTGTCGTGCACGCTTTTGCTTTCACTGAGGATGTTGTTTACGGACAGAGTGGACAGCATCCAGTTCTGTATGGAATCCTCGTCAAGCACTTCCTCGTTGCCGATGTAGTACTTGAACCCGTTTTTCTTGTCGCACTCGATATAGATTCCGAACATATCCTGAATGGCATCCTTATGCCTGTTGAATGTGCTGCGCGCCAGGCTTATTCCCTCGCTCATCTCGGTTTCCAGCCACTTCCGGTTGATTTCCCCGAACGTGATTCCGTGCGCCCTATGAATGATGTTCACAAGCCAGATATATTCCTGAAACAGAGTGTAGGATCTCATAATGAAGGATTTTTGTAAATATAATCATTTGTTGTATCATAAATCGTCATTAAACAATACTTTTGTGAAATTAACACAGACAGATTATTGACAATATGTACAGAGAAGTAGACGATCTTCAAGAGAAATACCGCCGATTGCTTCAGCAATGTAAACTGCTTCAAAAAGAGAATGAAGCGTTAAAAACAAGGCTTCACTCTCACGGTATCTCCTATGGGGCGAGCGTTGTGGAAATAGTAGATGACAAAGCATTTTCCCAAACTATTCTTCCAACAATAAGTTTGTCTCTTGACGATAAAGTGAAGCTCTTTCAATCCTATTTCAAAGGCCGTGAAGATGTCTTTGCGCGCAGATGGTTCAGCAAGATGACAGGGAAGAGTGGCTATCAGCCGGTCTGTAAAAATGAATGGAGACTGAATATATGCGACAAGAAGAAGTACAAATGCGCCAACTGCCCAAACAGAAGTTTCGCTTCACTCACTTACAATGATGTATATAGACATTTGGAGGGTAAAGATGAGAATTGCTGCGATGTAATTGGACTTTACGCCATTATGCCTGATAATAACTGTGCGTTTCTCTGTACGGATTTCGATGACAAGAATTGCACGCACGGATATAAAGAAGATGTCTTGGCTTTTACCGGCGTTTGCAAGGATTGGAATATCCCTTATGCCATAGAACGATCCCGTTCCGGAAATGGTGCGCACGTGTGGATATTCTTCGAGTCTCCTGTCCCGGCTTATAAGGCAAGACGTTTGGGCAATGCGATATTGACTGAGGCGATGAACAGGGATGGGAGGATGTCTTTTCAGTCATACGACCGTTTCTTCCCGAATCAGGACCGTCTGCCAGATGGCGGATTGGGCAATCTTGTGGCATTGCCTCTGCAAGGAAAGGCACGGCGAAGATTGAACAGTGTGTTTGTTGATGAGAATTTTCTGGCATACAAGGATCAATGGTCATTCTTGCATTGTGTCAGGAAGATGCAAGAAGAGGAGGTGGACTTTCTGTTGAAGCGGCATATTCAAGAAGAATTGGGGTCACTGTCAACATCAAACGAAAGTAAACCTTGGGTCACTCCGACTCCGCAAAATATTGGCAAAGAGGATTTTTATGGGAAAGTGACAATGATTAAGGCTGATAAAGTTTATATTCCGTTAAAGTCTGTTTCAGCCAAGGTCCTCAATCACTTGAAGCGGATTGCGGCTTTCAAGAACCCGGAATTCTACAGCAAGCAAGCGATGCGCTTTTCAACATATTCAATTCCACGAGTTATTTCGTGCTTTGACATTACAGAAGATTATTTGGCGATGCCTCGTGGATGTGAGGATTCCATTGTGGCATTTCTTAAGGATAATGAGGTCGCATTTGATGTTGTCGATGAAACGAACCACGGAAGACATATAGAAGTCACTTTCAAGGGTGAGGAACGAGAAGAACAGTTGGAGGCGATTGAGGCAATGCTGTCCCATAATAATGGAGTGCTTTATGCGACAACAGCATTCGGTAAGACTGTCACGGCTGCGGCGATGATTGACCGAAAGAAAGTTAATACCTTGATTCTCGTTCATTCGAAGACCTTGCTGTCTCAATGGCACCAACGATTGATTGAATATCTCGACATTGATTATAAAGAGCCGGAGAATCCGAAGAAACGTGGACGGAAAAAGGCGTTTTCTCCCATTGGCCGCGTCGACTCTTCAGGGAATACTTTGCATAATTTAATCGATGTTGCCCTTATACAGTCTTGTATTGACGAAAATGGAGTAAAGCCTTTCGTTCAGGATTACGGTATGGTGATAGTGGATGAGTGCCATCACGTTTCGTCTGTCACTTTTGAACAGGTGCTCAAGAGTGTCAAGGCTCAATACGTGTATGGATTGACCTCAACTCCTGTTCGCAAGGATGGACACCAACCAATCATATTTATGCAATGTGGGCCAATCCGTTATTCTGCTGATGCCAAAAGCCAGATGGCGAAACAATCTTTTGACCGTTATCTCATACCACGATTTACGTCCTACCGTTCACTTACAGATGACAAGCAATCCATAACGGCATTATATGAGAGTCTTTCGGAGGATGCTACTCGTAACAATCTGATTGTAGATGATGTAATCAATTCCATAAACAATGGTCGTACTCCTATCGTTTTGACTAATCGAAAATCACACGTAGTATTGTTAGCTGATAAGCTGTCTGCTCACATTGAGCATACGATAACCCTTATGGGAGCTGGCTCCACCCGTGAAAAGAAAGAAGCTTTGCTACAGCTCAAGAGTATTCCTCCAAAGGAACCATTGGTAATTGTCGCCACGGGAAAATATGTTGGAGAAGGCTTTGATTACCCGCGGCTTGATACACTCTTCCTAGCGCTCCCGATTTCGTGGAAGGGACTTGTCGCGCAATATGCAGGTCGTCTGCATCGTGAATATGATGGCAAGAAGGATGTTCGCATCTATGATTACATTGATATTCACGAACCTGTTTGCGATAATATGTATAGGAAACGTCTGAATGGCTATGCGTCAATCGGGTATAAGACAATAACAAACGGTCAACCAAGTCTATTCGGTGATGTTATCGATACAGAAGATAATCTTGCGAAAGGGGGCATTTTCAATGGATTTTCATTTCGTCAAACATTCATTTCTGATTTGAACAAAGCGAAGCGCTCTATAATAATCTCCTCACCAAAGCTATACAGGGTGGAAAGAAACGCATTACTTGCCAAGCTCTGTGATTTGATGCATAATGGGATTGACATCGTTATTATGACTGCTTCAGAGTCGGAATCTGATGCAATTTTAAGGTTAAGAGGCTTGACAATCAAAACAGAGCCTAATTTGTCATTATGTGCCTCGATTATAGATAAATCCATTGTGTGGTATGGAGGCATAAACCTCTTGGGGTACGTATCCGAGAATGATAATATGATAAGAGTTGAGGACAACTGTCTCGCGGACGATCTTATATGTGAGTTGTTTTTCCACGCAAAATTACTAATACCCTGACAAACAATCTTATAGCGAGGATGTGGTTCAACTGCGGTTCAGACAAAAATGTACTTGTTCAGCATCATTTGACACTACCTAAAGGCTGTTGATAACTTTTTCTTCGGGATAGTTCGGATAACTTCTGCGTGGAAAATAGAAACTTGTTACAGGAGACTTTGCGAGAATTAGAAGCCGTATCAGTATTGCGAGCTAAGCAAGTTGCCAGCAAGTTAAATCAAGGTAACAATGTTCCGTATAGCGATGTCTATGACACTTATGCCATCCAAGAATCAAGTTACCGGCAAGTTAAACTTTTCATTGTCATAATATGGGTGTTCCAGTTGCATTGATATTGTTTATACATTTTGCCGTAGTGAAATAATCACGAAAATAGCATTTATATTTGCAAATATCGAAAAGTATCCATACTTTTGCCTAAAACGAAAATAAGAAACATTATGATACAAGAATTCGGAGTAAAAAACTTCCACTCCATCAAAAACGAGCAGAAAATCAGTTTCGTCCCTACACCGGACGGCACTCAGGCTGAAAATTATCTTCACGAAGTGACGCCTGGTGTGAATTTATTGAAGATGGGCATCATATACGGCTCCAACGCCAGCGGCAAGAGCAATATGCTTATGGCGCTTGATTTCTTCCACGACTTGATGCTCAGTGCCCCACAGGATAGAATGAGCAAAATCGAAGGCTATGCACCATTTCTATTGGATGATACCAGTCGAAAAGAAACTTGCAAGATGCGCCTTGTGTTTTGGCTTGATAGAGAACGCTATATTCACGAAATTGAGTTTGACGACAAACGAATATACAAGGAAAGCCTGATTTTTTACGGCAGTCAGCGACCAACGACATTATATGACAGGACATATAACAAAGACACGGATCATAGCGTCATAGTTTTCGGAAGCAAATCCGGCATAACAAAAAAAAGCCAGGATGTTATTGAAGGCAACACTATCAACAACTGCACTGTGATGGCAGCATTCGGTAAAAGCAATGTAGAAGAATCGAGACTGAATAAGGTGTACGAATTCTACGCAAGAGGAATAGCAGACCTACTTTCACCTAATCAGATACTGTCGTCTTATGTAAGAGGCCAAATTCGTCGAGACAAGGATGGAAAACTGAAAGCTTTTCTCCTAAAGGTACTTCGGGCATCAGATTTCAATATCGTGGACTTTGACCTGAAAGAAGAGGAGGTTCCAATAACTCCGAATATGGAACTTGTAATCAAGAATACTCCAATGCCGGAAGCCGCCCGGGAAGAAATGCTAAAAAAGGGTACCCTCACTAATGAAGAACTGTCGTTCCTTCATACAACAGATGGTGAAAAACGATATGATTTGCCCGAAGTAATGGAAAGCCGGGGAACAATGCGTTTCTTAGGTATGGGCGTTATTCTACATAAACTTCTCTCAAGAGAAAGGTTCATCACAGTTGATGAGGTCGAGACTAGTATTCACTACGAGTTGCTGTCGTATTTTTTGAAAGTGTTTCTCGTAAACAGCGACAACGGCTCCCAGATGTTGCTGACGACTCACGATGTAAATCTTCTTGACGAAGATTTTATCCGCCGTGATGTCGTATGGTTCACTGACAAGAATGAGAAAGGCGAGACTGAAGTTAAACGCCTTACGCAGTACGGCCTTCACAAGACACTTTCTCCGTACAATGCGTACAAGCAAGGGAAACTTGGCAAACTACCTTTTATTGGCAGTATATTTCTGTAGCCTATGGGAAAGAAGAGCATAGCAATAATAGGCGAGGGAATCACCGAGTGGTTCTACTTCGACTCCCTAAGGATAGCCCATCGCTACCCGTTCAAGGTAGCGCCAGACTTTCCACAGCATTCAGATATCCCCCATATGTCTAAGTTGGTCAATGACTATGTCCGTCGGCAATATGACTATGTCGTGTGTTTGGTAGATATGGACAGGCTCTTGGCGCACCCTGCTGAAATGGAAACCTACAAACATCTGAAATCAAAGAGTGATTCTTGCGTGATGTGGGTAGAAACGAATCCTTGCACCGAATTTTGGTTCCTGCTACATTTCCTGCCTAGTCTTGCGATTCGACATTACGCCAACCAAGATCAGGCTATTGCCGAGTTGCGTAAATATATGCCAGGCTATGAAAAGACTCAACGATATCTGGCAAAAGCCAACATCTACTGCTATCTTCGTGACAATGGAGACTTGTCCCGTGCTATGTCAAATGCTGAACAACTGTGCAGTCTATGCCACGACAACAAGGATGACCTTATGGCTTATAGTGAAGTTCACAAGGTATTGAAATTGTTGGACGAGATTGCAAATCAGTAAATTATAAGTATGTAATGTTAATGTTAGAAGTCATCAGTGTCCGGTAAAAAAGCGGAAAAGCTCTTTGAAAATATTGAAAGTTAGGTAGTTATAGAGGTTATTCGAGTCAACCGATTTGAATTTATCTTTGCCAGACTAACGTAGAATGGCATATGATTAAAGAAAAATACGTGTTCTCTCAGTTTCTAGACTTCCTTGAGCGCAACGATTTCAACTATCTCACAAGGAAATATGGTGGTAACAAGTATGTCAAGCAGTTCACCTGCTATAACCAACTTTGCGTATTGATGTTCGGTCAGCTATCCAACCGTGAAAGTCTTCGAGATGTTGCAGATTGTAAGTATCTCACCTACAGATACAACCAATCTCAGGGTCCTCTATGCAAAACCTAACTGCAATATTGTCAATGAACTTGAAGATTCAACCGAACTAAATATGTTTAATTGTTAAACTTTATAATAATCGTCCGGAACATTTACTGGACGGCAATGGTGCAAGATACGAGAACTTATTGAAATGGCCGTTTATGTCCTGACCATTATTATATTTAGCAAAGTTTTCGTAAATTTGTATGATTTATGTCAGAGCCTAATGATTAAGCCCAAGCATACATTCCATAGTCCAGATTCCATCGTATTCAACGAGAAACTTTTCGTTGACAGGGAAGCCGCAAAAAAAAGTTTGCCGACTTCATTGAGAGGAATCAGAAGGACTACAATATTTTAATGTACTATGGTATCGGAGGCATTGGAAAAAGCAGGTTGCTCGCAGAGAACATCTCTTATTTCAAGGAGCGTTACCATAAAACAGTATGTTTCTCCGTTGATTTTAACGATGTAAACAAGCGGTCCGTGGGTGAAACCCTTGCAGAGTTTGTGGACGATTGTTCAAATCATGAGATACCTTTTGTCGCATACAATCTTGCATATGCCATATACTTCAGCAAAAAACATTCTGGAGAGGAGTATGGTAGGAACAAAAATACTATAGGAAACAGATTCTCCGGGTTCCTCGATATAATTGGAGTGTGGGATAATGGCAGAGTCAGAGTCACTGTCGATTTAATTACAAGAGTCGTCGATTTTGCCAAGAAAAATGCTCTGGACGAGATGATTCAGGAAGATTTAAAGAGTTTGAAGGATCTCTCGCTAACGGAAATCGAGCAACGTTTGCCCTCATATTTTCAATACGATTTAAGTCGTTACTTGGCTAAGAATCCTGACGTACATGTTCTCTTTACCATTGATACGTTCGAAGCTTTGAACGTCCAACAGACCGAGGAAATCCATCGCCGGCGTAACGAGGACTGGGTGCAAGATATGATTGCTCATTTCCCGAACGACTCAACGCCCAATTGCTCGTTTGTCATTTGCGGCAGGGACGAGCTCAATTGGGAGGATGAGTGGGATGAATACATAGCACAGGTGGAATTGACTGACTTCACAAAAAAATGGGCCGGTACCTACTTAGAAGAAGTCGGGGTTCAAGAGCCTGAGATTCGTGCTGCCATCATCAGGGCCAGTCAAGGCCTTCCATTCTATCTGTATCTGTCTGCAAAAACTTATATCGACATTAAAAACAAGGGTGCTCAACCGAGAAAAGACGATTTTGAAGGGGATCAAAAACAGATCATCCAAAGGTTTATATATAATCTGAGCGATGACGAGGTTCGGACACTTAAGTATTTAGCGATACCTCGCTTTTTCACGCAAGAGATTTTCGAATATCTCCTTTCGCATTTTAAGATTGCCTGTGACCCGGAGCGGTTCGAGCAAATCACTGCCTATTCTTTTATTCAGGAGCCCATTGATGAGCGTTATTACATACACGCTCTAATGAGGGAAGGATTGATAAAAAACACCGCGGAGAAATCCTACAATCAAGTTAACGCGCTGATGCACAAATACTATGAAGAACTCTATTCCAGGGACAAGGACAAACAGTCCTTTTCACAAATGGTTTATCATGCAGCGGCCATTAAGGACATAGAAGAATTTAAGGAATGGTTCTTTTCCAACGCGTATAATACAGTCTTGAAGGACCTTCAAATGCTGGGTGAACAAGCCGATGTCTTCAGTATAACGGAAAACCTAATCAAGAGATACGGGACGCAGCAGCTTAGTAACGAAGTTGTAAACATTTACATCGATATGCTCCATCTTGGAGGGGATTATGAAGCTGCCGTCAAAACATGCGAAAATTACCTTTCCTCGTTCTCTCAGGATGAAATCATTAAGGACGAGGGATTGTGTCGCATGAGGATTCGGCAAATTCATCACTCAATGTTCTTTACCCCAGTGGATGAATTGATAACGAAGACAAAAGCTATCGTGGGCAGGAAAAACGTAGATAAGTACCCGGAGCAATATAATGAACTTCTGTTTCTTTTAGGAGGCAATCTTGGCGTTCTTTCCGGAGAATTTGAAAAGGCTGGAAGATGGCTAAACAAAGCCTTAAATTATTCTCAGAAGACCCAAAGGATCAATTTTACTCTCCGGAATGTAAGGAAGTTGGCTGATTTAGATACTTATAACGGGCATCCGGATACAGCGATAAAAAGGATTGAAAGATACCTTACGGTAGATTCCAAGATTGACAAGCGATATGAGATTTATCTGCTCGCTTCGCTGGGTGAAGCTTATAGGAAACGAGGTGATTTAACCATTGCTTCAAAGTGTTTTGATATCGTCAAGAACAAAAGCCAGGAAAAAAACGTACCTGGTTGGATTGCGCACGCAATACTTGCTCAATGCATGGTACTATATGAAAAAAACCTTTGCGATGCAGCAATCCCCGTCCTTGAGGATGTTATAAGACGATATAAAGCAATCAATCATGTCTGGGGCGAGATAAATGGTAAGACCTTGTTGCTTCTATGCAAGGCAAGGATGGGGGAGGAAGGCCTTGCCGATGAAGCAAAAGAGCTTAGAATTCATGCAGATAGAATGAATTATAGATACAACGTAGGTGTCCTTGATGCCTTTATTAGCGAAAGTGGCATCAATTATTTCCAATTATTTTTCTTGTAATATGGGTTTTGTAAAGATTGACAACAGCGCCATCAAATCCTCACTGGAGGGAGTGCGCAGGCAGTATCTCGTAGGTAATTTGAAACTACCTCAGTCTCTCCCTTATATAAAGAGCGAGGCTCTGGAAATCGGTATCAGCTCATATAAGGAATATACGGAAGAAGTCGCCCATAAGCATACGACTGCGGCTGAATATCAGTATGTTATTTCCGGCTGGACTAAATATTTCAATACTGAGACTCACGAGGAATTTGAGTTCCGCAAAGGAGATTTCTACGCCATCGAGAAAGGCACTCCATACGCTCAGAAGTGTAAAGCAGGGACTGAGATCCTTTTCATAAAAGTCCCTTCCATCAACGATAAGACGGTGGTTGACGTGGATCTGACTGTACAGGAATGGTATGGGAGCAAGATGCGCACCGTCCGTACAGATTATAGTCACAAGGCTAATATGCCTGTAGCAAATTCCATCAGGCCTGCCGCTGCCGTCGCCATATTGAAAGAGGATAAGGTATTGATGCTTCACCGTAAAGACAACAGTAAATGGACGCTACCGGGAGGAACATTGGAATTAAATGAAAGCATGATTGACTGTGCAGTCAGGGAGGTTCAGGAAGAGTGCGGCTTGAAAGTTTCGATTCAAGACATTCTCGGCACTTACACTGATCCCGACATAAGAATCGCATATTCGGACGGAGAAGTCCGTCGAGAATTTACGATTGTCTACATCGGCAATGTCTCCGAAATGAATGTTACCATTGATGGAGAATCCAGAGGATACAAGTGGGTATTGTTAAGTGAAGCCCAATCTCTACCGATGGCCGAATCACAAAAAAGCAGGATAGCGGATTTGGTGGAATATGTGAAGACAAAGAAACGTATTTTCAAATGATTGGGCTCTCATTAGAACGCTTGAACCATAGTCTTGCCGTTGCCCGTAAAATGAAGGCGATGGCCGAGAGGGATATTCATTTCCCACATTCTCCCGAAGACATGTTCTGTTTAGGCCTACTCCACGATGCGGCATACGAATTTGTGGAAGCCCAGGAAGAGCACGAGCGCAAGGGTGGTACCGTATTAAGAGATAACGGCTATAAATATTGGCGAGAAATATATTATCACGGCGAACCCCACAGCGAATATAGTTCTCAAGCATTGGACTTGCTCAATTACGCAGATATGACAACTGGTTCAGATGGGCGCGATGTTTCACTTGAAGAACGCCTTGCCGACATAGCTATGCGCTATGGAGAGGAATCTATTCAGCACAAAAAGGCGCAACGCTTAGCGGAACAAATAAGTGAACGCTTGATCCTTTATTGAGTTACTGTCTGATTATCTTATGGCAAGAATCTATGTCGCATCCAGTTGACGCAACGTTTATTATCCCGAAGTCGTGAGGCGGCAGCGGGAGTATGTCCACGAGGTCCATGATTTCCGTAACCCTCCGCAGGGCGGGCGCGGAACGACCGCAAGTCTCTGACCGGAGCGCCGGGCGCGTAGGGAAGAGTCTTGCAGTGGAGCTGGCATGAGTGGAGTTTCAGTTTCGGGTGGTTTTCTCCACGATGTGGAAACTTTCTGAGGACTGGGATTAGATTTCGCCTTGCTGGATCTGGAATATTTCTGCTTCTCGATTTTGCGTTTAAGGTCTTCTTCGGAAATGAGTCTAGGTGAGATTCGGTACGCACACGTGCCAAATCTCGTAGTCAGGGAATTCTGCGACCTATATTCCAGTAGGTGGCAATCATTGACGCGTTGACGGCTGCATATGCCTTGTCCTTGCTGTTAAGGATTATTTGTATGATATGATGTCCGAGACAAACTGATTGTCAAAAGTAATTGTCTGGTGCTTACATCGAAATGACAAATCGGTCGAAGATAACCTTCGGTGCCGAAGAACCACGATTCCCACGCCAGAAAACATTCAGCGATAAGTGTGTATGCTAAGATAGACAAATCTTGTTTACAATAAAATTACTCAACAGGAACAATGTGCATTTTGTTAGTGATAGGGATTACCTCTTCTTTTAATTTATCCACGCACAACGCTTAATCATCTGAGAGTCAATATGAAGCATTTTCTTGGGCCTATTTTGGGCGCCGAAGTTGCACAAAAACGCGCACCATTTCCGGCGGTCGTCACCAGAACTGAGATGGGCAAATACAATATATGCATATTATGTGATGTCGTCAAAAAAGTTTAGCGACGTGTTGGTGTTTACATCGTATTCACCTCAGAGACTGTCGGCCTCCTTGTTCTTGGAAAAGTGGAAGGAATCCTCATAATTCCTTTGAAAAGTGGAAATTTGTCCATAAATTGCGTTGGAAAAAAAGGATGTGGAATGCTTAATAGAAAGATAGACAGCTATTTAAAAGATTATTACCAGAAATCTTCTAATGCATTGCTGATAACGGGTGCACGTCAAGTCGGAAAGACCTATTCCATCCGCGAGTTCGGCAAGACTTTCAAGAGTTTCATCGAGATCAACTTCATCGAGAATCCCGATGTCGTTGGATTGTTCAAGGATGCTAAGGGAAGCGCCGACATACTGATGCGTTTGTCGACCATCACGAATATGCCAATGATAAAAGGGGACACGCTGATATTCTTTGACGAGGTTCAGGAGTGTCCGGATATCGTGACCGCCATCAAGTTTCTGGTGGATGAAGGCTCATATCGCTATATTTTGAGTAGCTCTCTGCTCGGTGTGGAATTGAAAGATATCCGTTCAGTCCCTGTCGGCTATATGGGCGTGAAGGAGATGTTTCCCTTGGATTTCGAAGAGTTCATTACTTGTGTGGGAATCAATGAAAATGTTATTTCCACGCTAAAAGATGCCTGGACGAAAAGGATTCCGGTCGATGGATTCATCCATAACAAGATGATGGAACTGTTCCGGCTCTACCTGATTGTAGGGGGTATGCCGGCCGCGGTCAGCAAGTATCTTGAAAGTAATAACTTGCGGGATGTGTTGGCGGTACAGCAAGAGATTATTCAACTTTATAAGAAGGATATAGCCAAGTACGATCCGGATAATAAATTGTATATCGAGGAGATATTCAACCTAATTCCGCCGGAACTCAATGCCAAGAACAAGCGTTTTGTCCTCAAGCGCCTCAACGAGAATGCTAAGTATGAACGCTATGAGGACAGCTTTCTCTGGCTGAAGCATGCTGGTGTTGCCATACCAGTGTATAATGTAGAGGAGCCCAAGGTCCCTCTGCTGCTGTCTCGCTCCCGCAACCTTCTCAAGCTCTTCCTCAGCGACATTGGTCTACTGGCAGCCCAATATGCCAACGGCATCCAGATGCGGATTATCAAGGGCGATAAGGACATCAACTTCGGTTCTATCTATGAGAATGTGGTGGCGCAGGAATTTGTCGCACACGGTCTGGAGCCCTATTACTACAACAGCAAGAAGAGGGGAGAGCTTGACTTCGTCATAGAGCAGGGAGGCAGGATTCTTCCCATCGAGGTTAAGTCCGGGAAGGATTATACTTACCATCGTGCCCTCTCCAACATTATGGATTGCGATGAGTATGATATCCAGGAATCACTGGTGTTGAACAATGACAATCTATCAGTTGATGGTCGAATTACTTATGTGCCGGTCTATATGGTGATGTTCTTGGATAAAGGTGCGGCGGCGCCGATAGAATACAAAGTTGATTTAGGTGGTTTATCGAATGGGGATGTCTAACGGGGTGTTCATTTTCAACGGAAAACATCCCCGTTGAATAATAAGAGTTTTATTAAGATATATGCTAGCATACACATACATCGAAAAAGGAAAGTTCGCTTTGGTGGAGAAACCGAAGCCTGTATTGATTGAGCCCACGGATGCCATTGTGCGCGTGACGATGGGAAGTATCTGTTCCAGTGACCTGCATATTAAGCACGGTAGTGTCCCTCGTGCTGTTCCTGGTATCACCGTTGGGCACGAAATGGTGGGTGTGGTTAAAGAAATAGGTTCTGAAGTCACCAATGTGAAGCCAGGTGACCGGGTAACCGTCAATGTGGAGACCTTTTGCGGAGAGTGTTTCTTCTGTAAGAACGGTTATGTGAACAACTGTACCAACCCCAATGGCGGATGGGCATTAGGATGCCGTATCGATGGCGGACAGACGGAATATGTTCGTGTGCCGCTTGCCAATCAAGGATTGAATCGTATTCCCGATAGTGTTTCCGATGAACAGGCTTTGTTGGTGGGCGATGTCTTGGCCACAGGCTTTTGGGCAGCTCGTATTTCAGAGATTGCAGAAAGCGACACTGTACTGATAATTGGAGCGGGTCCCACAGGCATTTGCACTTTGCTTTGCGTGATGTTGAATCATCCCAAACGCATCATCGTATGTGAAAAATCTGAAGAGAGAAGACGATTTGTGCAAGAGCATTACCCCGAAGTACTCCTCACAACTCCCGAAGAATGTAAGGAGTTTGTTTTGAAGCATAGCGACCATAGCGGTGCTGATAGAGTGCTCGAAGTGGCCGGAGCTGCAGATACCTTCCGACTGGCGTGGGAGTGTGCTCGCCCCAACGCCATAGTTACCGTAGTCGCACTATACGACCAGGCACAAATTCTTCCCCTGCCCCAAATGTATGGCAAGAACCTCTGCTTTAAAACCGGTGGTGTGGATGGATGCGATTGCGAAGAAGTCCTCAGCTTGATTAAAGAAGGAAAGATTGACACCACTCCACTTATCACGCATCGTTTCCCATTGTGCGAAATCGAAGAGGCTTATCGCGTTTTCGAGAACAAGCTGGACGGGGTGATTAAGGTGGCGATATTTTGATTTTTGCCACCAAACACAAACCTATAGTTTTATGGAAGACAATAATAATCTCAACCGTCAGTAGAGCAGCTTTTTGAAATAGCACAGCATTTGAACATGGATGTGAAGGATTTGCTCAATTCTAATCTTGGTAATAAATAACGGCTATGGCACAGGAAATCAGAAGTGAGGAAATTATTGGCCAGCATATGTTTACAAAGAAAACACTTACATCTTTCATTTTGTTCCATCATAGTTTCAGAGCACGAGGAGGGTTCTCAAATTAGCCAAGGATCTTCTTTGCTAGGGCGTTGACGGCGTCCACGTCGATTGGTTTGAGAATGATTTCTTCTGGCTCCAGGTCCAGGAGGAACTGCATGTAGTTGGGGAGTGTTAGCAACTGACCTTCCCGGCCGACATTGTAGTCGCCGAATTTGATGATGTGTTTCACATGGTATTTGTCCGCATGCTTCAAGACAGTCTGGACGCTCTTGGCCTGGGCCGTTTTGGCCTTCACTTCAAGTGGCACACATTCGCCTTTCATCCGGACGAGGAAGTCCAGCTCAAGGCCAGAGTCCTTCAGGAAGTAGTACAGGCTTTGCTGCTTCTTGTGAAGAGTGTCTGCCATCAGATTCTCGAAGATGGCGCCTTTGAATCCTCCCAGGTTGCCCTGCAGGATATCCGCCCTGGTCCCAGGGCCCAGCATCTCGATGAGCAAACCGATATCTGCCGTGTAAACCTTGAACACATTGTCTTTGGCATTGCCTTCCATCGGGAGACCGGTGATATCGGTATTGTAGCAGCGGCAGATAATGCCGGCGTCTTCCAGCCACTGAAGAGAGCCAAGATAGGTTTCACCTCGTCCGCCGGACTTAACCTTGCAGTATTGGAATTTCTTGTTCTCCTTGGCCAGCTGCTTGGGGATGGAATTGAAGCACTCGCGGATATGGGGCTTGTCTTTGTCCGGAGCATACTTAACCATATCGCCGCGGTACTCCTTCAAGATACCCTTGTATTCCTCACTGACGGCGTTCATATTATTGGTGGTCAGGAATGCGTTGATGGGGGCGGGGAGACCACCGATAGCGATATAGAGGTTCAGATACTGCCTCATAGCCACGTGGATTCCTTCCGGAACCGGCGTTTCCTCCGTGTAGAACTTTCGGAGAGCCTCGATGACATCCGGATTCATACCGTTGGCCCAGAGGAACTCCTCGAAGTCCAGCGGGTACATCTCGATGATGTCTTCGCTGCCTACAGGAACAGAGTTGATTCCCAGATCTTTCTTCTGAATCATCTTGCGACGCCGTTTCTTGAGCTCATCGCCGTAGCCCTGGACGCCCAGCAGGGAGCCAGTGGCAATCACGTCAAAGCGGCCGTCCTCTTTGAAGAACTTGAGCGAAGTCCTGGCCTCGGGGCATTCCTGGATTTCATCAAAGATCAGGCAGGTCTCTTCGGGGATGAACTTGACGCCCTTGATCTGCGCCGACAAGTTGAGCAGAATGCTGTCCACATCCTTTGATCCGACGAAGGCATTGATTCGCTCCGGCTGCTTGATGAAGTTCATGTAGACGACATTCTTGTAGTTCTGCTCAGCGAAGTGCCGTGAGATATATGTTTTACCGCACTGGCGGATACCCATTATTACCAGAGGCTTGTGCCCAGGCTTGTTTTTCCACGCAATGAGATCGTCTTCAATTTTTCTTTTCAGCATAGTATGACACTTTATCTGGAAGCAAAAATACACTTTTTTCAACGACTTCTCAAATACCCATCGTAATTTTTCTAACGACTTTTCGGCAGTTCGCCGTAATTTTTCCAACGAGTTTTGCCGACTTGTACCAGACGTTGGTTAATTGGCACGAATTCTGATAAAATTAGCACGGGAATTGACATTTCTGGCACGATTTATTTGGAATATAGAACACTTATTGTATCTTTGCACAAGAATTAAATAAAGTCATATGTATACCGAGATACTACGAATCATAGAAGGTGGGTTGTCAAAAGATGCTCAAAAAGTATATAACTATTCAAAAATGCTTGCAGACAAAATGCAGCGTGATGGTGAGATCAGAATGTCTAAAATGATCACGGACTCTCTTGAGAAGCGTTATACCGCTATGCTCTCCCTTGACGAACTGTCCTCTACTCCAGTAGATGCCGAAAGTAGGATGAGTATTGTCGATGTCTACTGTCCAACAGATAGTGAGATCAAACCTATTCTTTCCGAACTGGCAGGCAGAAAGGTAGATGATTTTATTGAAATGATAAAGCATCAAGGGGATCTTTACAAAAACGGTGTTGATTTCAGTAATACTCTTATGCTATATGGAGCACCAGGATGCGGAAAGAGTACTGTGGCAAAATATATAGCACAACAACTGGGGTTGCCATTGGTTATAGCGAGATTGGATGCACTCGTTTCTTCATTGCTGGGTAGCACGGCGAAGAATATCAGAAAGGTTTTTGATTTTGCAGATTCGAGACCATGTATACTATTCCTTGACGAATTCGATGCAATTGCAAAGGCGAGGGATGATCAGCACGAGCTCGGAGAATTAAAAAGAGTTATCAATAGTTTGTTACAGAACATTGATTCTCTATCAAGCAATAGTGTGCTGATTGCTGCTACAAATCACGCAGAACTGCTCGATAGGGCTATTTGGCGGCGATTCCATACAATTCTTGAAATCGGTTTACCAGGTGAAGACGAGATAAAAGAGATGATGAATTTCTTTATTGGAGACTTTAAAACAACATTGCCAGTGGATGATTACAAAAAGATGTCAAGACTTATCAAGGCTTTTGCTGATAAAGGAGATTTATCGCCTGCTGACATCCAAACAATCGTTAACAATGCAAAAGTTCAGGCAGTAATCAAATCCGATTCTACCTTATCTACTGAAGAACTGTTAGTGCAGCTCTATAACTTCAAGAATCATGATGTGGGAGATGCTGAGGGGCTTGTGAAGTATTTGAATGAGAATGGCATTTCGCAACAGTTAATCTCAGATAGGCTTGGAATCTCAATAAGGCAAATTAAAAACATCTTAAATAATAAGGAGGAGTAAATATGAACGAAAGGAATCTACCTATTCGCTTTTTCTCTATGAGAGAGAAGGACGAAAGAATGACTGAGGGGGCTGGAGATTCTGAGATACCTAATTGGGTTGACAGGGATGCCATTCCTCAAAAACAAGCAATGTTTGCCACGGTGATGACCGGAACGGCGGCTAAGCTTTCTGAGAAAAGCAAGAAGAACAACCAACTTCCTTCTGTGCTTAACCTACGCTTGAACCAAAGTGCATCTGCAAAAGGTTCCAGACAAAATATCGCTTCAATCTTCAATGACAAAGGGACGATAAACCTGATAGGTGTTACTGGCAATGACCATGTGCTGGTAAAAGTAAACTCATCGGCAGAAGCAAATCGCATAGCATCCAAAATTACCAATCTTCGTACTGGAGATAAGACTTATCTTGGTGTCGCAGCAATCGATGAGATTGATGATTTTGTGCCAGTCATAGAAGAAGACTTGAATATTGACGGTGTCTTAAAAGTCAAGCTGATCAACTATTATGACAGAGAGCTTAATGATCTTCTTACCAGATTGTTCGAGAAAGGATGTGAAGAAAATGGAATCAATTGCACTCGCTGCAGGTATTCAAGTAAGCTTATCGCATATAGAGGGCAGGGAATTACAACCGACCAGCTTCAATTCCTGAAGAATTTCGAAGGCGTACAATCAATCAGCGATATGCCTGTGATAGAATTTGACGAAGATTCTATTCAGTATGCAGAAGATATTGCCATTAAAGAACCTCGGGAAGGCGTGCAATATCCGGTTGTTGGAGTTCTCGATTCCGGCATAGCACAAATCCCACATTTGCAGAACTGGATATGTGCGGATAAAGCCACATATTTTACCGATGACGAAACAGATCAGAGGCACGGCACATTCGTATCCGGTATCTTGGAATATGGTGATGAGCTGATCGGAAAGGAGTGCTCTGGTGGACAAGGATGCAAGCTATATGACGCGACCGTTGTTAGCAAGTATTATAGAACAATGTACGAGTATGAGGTGCTGGAAAATATACGAGATGCTGTAAGTCATAGACCAGATATTAAAATTTGGAATATGTCCATAGGTACACAGATTACGGCGGACGAGAATGAGTTCTCGGATTACGCAAAAGCGCTTGACAGTATTCAAGATGAGTATGATATCCTTATCGTTAAATCTGCAGGAAACTGCCCGAGCCTGCCGATTCCAGTATCTCGTATTGCTGTTCCGGCCGATTCTGTACGCAGTCTTGTCGTTGGATCTATTGCACATAAGAAACGTGAATATGACCGTGCAGAAAAGAATTGCCCATCACCTTTTTCAAGAAAGGGAAGGGGGCCATCACACATTATCAAACCTGAAGTTGTAAGTTATGGAGGAAATGCAGGTTTTGATGAAGATGGTAAGCTCATTGAATCGCCTGTTCTCTCATTTGCGCCCGATGGTGGAATTACGGGAAAAACAGGAACAAGTTTTTCTACCCCTCGAGTAACGGCAATTGCTGCTGGCCTGCAAATGAAGATGGGTGAATCGTTCAATACTCTATTGGCAAAAGCCCTCATTATCCACTCCGCTCATTATCCCACTGAGATGAAGATGGAAATTGGTGACAAATTGAAGTATACAGGATTCGGACTGCCAGCATCCTGTAACCAAATCCTGTTCAATGACAAGTATGAAACGACATTAATACTTCAGGATAATTTGGAAAAGGGAAGATTCATCGAGATACTTGATTTCCCGTATCCGCAGTCGATGGTTGAGAATGGTTATTTCTATGGGAACATTCAGGTGACGCTCGTAAGCAAGCCTATACTTAGTTCAAGCCAGGGCGCTGAATACTGTCAGTCGAATCTCAAGGTGATGCTTGGTACGTACGATAACAAAACTCAAAGAGACACATCGAAGAGAAATATCAAGAATCCTATTGGCGCAGAGGGCCGCAAAAATCTTCTCGGTTCATCTTTGTATGGAACGAAAGCACAAAGGGATACTGATACGCCATATGCTTCAGAGCGAATGCTTGTTGATTACGGAGACAAGTTCCAGCCAATCAAGAAATGGAATGTCGATTTAAGCGAGCTTACTCAGGGAAAGAAAGACGATTTTCTCAAGACGCCGAAGTCATGGTATCTAAAAATCGAAGGATTGTATCGTCAATTTATTGAAGACTTGAATGAATCTAATGATGAAGCAACAAGTCAGGACTTCTGCTTGATTGTTACAATCCGCGACAATAAACGTAGGCACGAAATCTATGATGAAGTAACACAGCAACTTGACAACAATGGATTTGCCTATAGTTCTGTCAAGGTTGATCAGCAGGTTACCGTATCTGCAGATGTGTAGCCTTCAGCATTAAATAACAATAAGTGTAGCCGGCAAGGAGATGATTCTTTGTTGGCTTACATTTTATTGTATCTGATATACCCGGCAACCCCTTCCACGGTAAGCCTCCGGTGAACCACGTATGATTTCTGGATGGAGGACGTGCTGAGAAAGATCCCATACTACCAGCATAGACTGTCTCATTGGTCAATGACAAATGGTGGGTGGCAAACAACAGTTGGTCTGCCGTCATTTGGAGTGAGCGTAGGCCATTTCCTTCCGACTGTATTTTGAAAGGAACGACTCTCGCACCCTTAGGAGTGGAGCGCTCATATGCGCCTCCACTTTTCTCTTGATTTGGAATTATTGCTGTCCGCTAAAAGTTAGCGAGCAACGAGATATCCATCCGCAGTGCTGTTGTAACGGCATTGCGGATGATTTTTCTGAGGGTAAGCCCCTTAGCTGAAGAGAAGCAGTTCTTCTGGAGG
>OJJV01000564.1_pt1 | contig 22359 bp, 25 predicted proteins | sample 1596391 | NCBI WGS metagenome assembly OJJV01 (sample SAMEA4350164, study PRJEB24818) | metagenome | biome: human; feature: gut; material: faeces | place: Denmark | collected 2013-09
TTCCGAAAGGAAACCGCACAGGAAAAGCTGGAACGCTTAAAGCAACTGATGAAGCAGCGAAAGGAGAGCCTATGACAGAAACGAAACAGACAAGCACCACCAAAACAGACCGCCGCCCGGACTGTGTGACGGAAATCCGCATGGGCAACTCCGTCCTTACCGTTTCCGGCTTCTTCAAGCAGGGCGCAACCGACACCGCAGCCGACAAGATGATGAAAGTGCTGGAAGCGGAAGCTGCTACACAAAAAACGGCGATTTGACCGACCATAAAGAAGCAGATTTGACGCTTTTGCCGCTATACAGACAGCCGCCCCATGTGGTACAATCAAGGTACGGAATAGTGGGGCTGGCTGTCGGAAACGGAGGATTTTATGTTAAGACAGACCAACCAACAACCAATTACCGCCCTTTACCCAAGACTTTCCCATGAGGACGAGCTGCAAGGCGAGAGCAATTCCATTTCCAATCAGAAGCGTATCCTTGAAACCTATGCAAAGCAGAACGGCTTTTCCAATCTGCGCTGGTACACGGACGACGGTTATTCTGGTGCGAACTTTCAAAGACCCGGTTTTCAAGCCATGCTTGCGGACATTGAAGCCGGAAAAGTCGGGACAGTTATCGTAAAGGATATGTCGAGGTTAGGGCGAAACTACCTGCAAGTGGGAATGTACACGGAAATGATTTTCCCACAGAAAGGTGTCCGCTTCATCGCTATCAATGATGGAGTGGACAGCGCACAGGGCGACAATGACTTTGCCCCGCTGCGGAATATCTTTAACGAATGGCTGGTGAGAGATACGAGCAAGAAAATCAAAGCAGTAAAACGCTCAAAAGGCATGAATGGCAAGCCCATCACAAGCAAGCCTGTGTATGGCTACCTCATGGACGAGGATGAAAATTTCATTATTGACGAGGAAGCTGCACCCGTAGTCAAGCAGATATACAACCTCTGTCTTGCCGGGAATGGTCCGACCAAGATAGCCCGTATGCTCACAGAGCAGCAAATCCCCACGCCGGGAACGCTTGAATACCGCAGGACGGGCAGCACCCGCCGCTACCACCCCGGCTATGAGTGCAAGTGGGCGACCAATACCGTAGTGCATATCCTTGAAAACCGGGAATACACAGGCTGTCTGGTAAATTTCAAGACAGAAAAACTTTCTTACAAAGTCAAGCACAGTGTAGAAAATCCCCTGGAAAAGCAAGTGATTTTCGAGAACCACCACGAGCCTATCATAGACACCCAAACATGGGAACGGGTGCAGGAGCTTCGCAAACAGCGCAAACGCCCAAACCGCTATGATGAAGTGGGTTTGTTCTCCGGCATACTGTTCTGTGCGGACTGCGGCAGCGTGATGTATCAGCAGCGATACCAGACGGACAAGCGCAAGCAGGACTGTTATATCTGCGGCAACTACAAGAAACGCACCCATGACTGTACGGCGCACTTTATCCGCACCGACCTCTTGACCGCTGGTGTACTCTCCAATCTGCGGAAAGTGACCAGCTATGCGGCAAAGCATGAAGCCCGGTTTATGAAACTCTTGATTGAGCAGAACGAGGACGGGGGCAAACGCAGGAACGCCGCCAAGAAAAAGGAACTGGAAGCCTCCGAGAAACGCATAGCCGAGTTATCCGCTATCTTCAAGCGGCTGTATGAGGACAGCGTGACCGGGCGCATATCAGACGAGCGTTTCACAGAGCTGTCGGCAGACTATGAAGCAGAGCAACGGGAGCTGAAAGAAAGAGCCGCTGCTATTCAAGCGGAGCTTTCCAAAGCACAGGAAGCCACCGTGAACGCAGAAAAGTTTATGAATGTTGTCCGGCGGCATACCAGCTTTGAAGAACTTACCCCTACTCTGCTGCGGGAGTTTGTAGAGAAAATCGTTGTGCATGAGTGCAGCTATGACGAGAACAAGACCCGCAGACAGGACATTGAGATTTATTATTCTTTTGTTGGCAAGGTGGACTTGCCCGAATAACCGCCCGACCTATCCGACACAATGCGCAAGTGCCGGATAGGAACGGCAAAATTTTTTACACTTCTATTACTTCTTTATCGCACATCAGTAAAGTCCCAGGGCATGAAACAGCTCATGGCGGGCGGCGGCATCATCGTGCTGGGTACGACCCTGATCCCTCTGCTGTCCACCCTGTTTTAAGGGCGTAAAGCATGGGATTTCTCACCGACTGGCTGACAGACTGGCTAAAAGAGCTGCTGATTGAGGGGATCATGGGCAACCTCACGGGGCTTTTTGATACGGTCAATTCCCGTGTCGGAGAGATTGCGGTGCAAGTGGGAACCACCCCGGCGGCGTGGAACGCCGGGGTGTTCTCCCTGATCCGGCAGCTTTCTGAAACGGTGATACTGCCGATTGCCGGTCTGATCCTCACCTTTGTTGCCACCTATGAGCTGATCCAGCTCATTATCGAGAAAAACAACCTGCATGATCTGGACTACTGGATCTTCTTCAAGTGGATATTCAAAACGGCCTGCGCCATTTTGATTTTGTCCAACACTTTCAATATCGTCATGGCCGTGTTCGATGTGTCCCAAAGCGTCATCGCCCGGGCAGCCGGGATCGTGCAAGGCTCAACGGATATTTCGGAGGCCATGCTTGCCGACTTGGAGGCCACGCTGGAAACGCTGGGGCTTGGCTCTCTGCTGGGGCTGTGGCTGCAATCCCTGCTCATTCATGTGACCATGTGGGCGATCAATATTGTGATCTTCGTCATCGTCTATGGCCGCATGATCGAGATATACCTGCTGACCAGCTTAGCCCCCATCCCCGTGGCGACGCTCTCTAACCGGGAGCTGGGCAGTACCGGGCAGAACTATTTGAAGTCCCTTTTCGCCGTGGGCTTTCAAGGACTATTGATCCTCGTCTGCGTTGCCATCTACGCGGTGCTGATACAGGGTATTGCCACAAGCGGCGACCCCATCGGCGCGATATGGGGATGCATGGGCTATTCCGTGCTGCTCTGCTTCTGCCTGTTCAAGACTGGCTCCATCGCCCGCAGCGTGTTCAGCGCACATTAAAGGAGGGGTGAATATGACCTTGGGACAAAATGTCCCAAAGCTGGATGCGCTGCATCTCATGGACGGGATCGAGGGCTTGCGCTCTCTGCCAAAGCATAGCGTGGATATGCTCTTGACCGATCCGCCCTACGGCACGACCCGGAACTTTTGGGATGTGCCGCTGCCGCTCCCGGAGCTGTGGGAGGCGGTGCGCTGGGCGGTGAAACCCAACGGAGCCATCCTGTTTTTCGCTCAATGCCCCTTTGATAAGGTGCTGGGCGCATCCAACCTCGCCATGCTCCGCTATGAGTGGGTGTGGTACAAGTCCCGGGCAACAGGCTTTCTCAATGCCAACCGTGCGCCGCTGAAAAAGTCCGAGAACATTCTGGTGTTCTATCAGAAGTCCCCGGTGTACCATCCGCAATTCACCTATGGGGAGCCGTATCGCAAGACCAATCCCCGCAGCGGGTGCAGTACAAACTACGGCAAGTTTGAACGGACAGGCTCAGAGTCCAGCGACGGGCGGCGTTATCCGGGAAATGTGCTGTTCGTGCCGACGGTGACGGGCGGCATCCATCCCACGCAAAAGCCCGTGGAGTTGTGCGAGTATTTCATCAAAACCTATACCGACGAAGGAGCGGTGGTGGCGGACATCTGCGCGGGCAGCGGCACGACTGCCGTTGCCGCCATAAACACAGGCCGCCGCTTCGTCTGCTTTGAAAATGCCCCCTCCATCTACACCATCGCCGCCCAGCGCATCGAGCAGGCGCGGCTGGCCGTGGCCGGGGGCGAGAAAGGAGAATAGCTATCGAAAAATACCCCATCATTTATGCTGATCCGCCGTGGCGCTACTCGGCTAAGAAAGTACAGGGCGCGGCGGAAAATCATTATCCCACCATGAGCATTGATGAATTGTGTGCGTTGCCTGTGGCCGAGCTTGCGGCCAAGGACAGCGCCCTTTTTATGTGGGCGACCTTTCCCCAACTCCCGGAGGCTCTGCGGCTCATTCGTGCGTGGGGCTTCACCTATAAATCCGTTGCGTTCGTCTGGCTGAAGAAAAACCGCAAGGCAGACAGTTGGTTTTATGGGCTGGGCTTCTGGACGCGGGCAAACGCCGAGATCTGTCTGCTGGCGACCAAGGGACACCCCAAGCGGCAGGCCGCCGACATCCACCAGTTTATCATTTCGCCCATTGAAGCCCACAGCAAAAAGCCGGACGAAACCCGTGATAAGATCGTTGCCCTCATGGGCGACCTGCCCCGTGTGGAGCTATTCGCACGGCAGACCTCTCCCGGCTGGGATGTGTGGGGCAACGAGGTGGAGTCGACGATCCCGGACTTTGGGACAAATTGTCCCAAACTGGAGGTGACTGACTGATGCCCTATGTGAATGTCCCGAACAACCTTTCCAAGATCAAGACAAAGATCGCGTTCAACCTCACGAAGCGGCAGCTCATTTGCTTCGGCGCTGGGGCGGCTATCGGTGTTCCTACTTATCTTTTGACCCGGCAGGCCATCGGCAACACCGGGGCGCTGTTCGCTATGCTGACGATCATGCTCCCGGCGTTCCTGCTGGCGATGTATGAAAAGGACGGTTTGCCCTTTGAAAAGGTAATCCGCAATATCATCCGGGTCAAGTTTACCCGCCCCGGCATCCGACCGTACCGAACGGAAAATATCTATGCCCCATTTGCGCGAAAGGAGGAGCCTATTGAGCAAAGTAAAAAAGCCAAAAAACGCAAATAAGCACCGGGCGCTGTCCGCCCAGCAGACCATTCCTTATATCGCCATGCACCCGGACGGGATCTGTCAAATCCCCGGCGGGCTTTACACAAAGACGCTGGAATATGAGGACATCAATTATGCCGTGGCGTCCACGGAGGATCAGACTGCCATTATCAGCGGGTGGAGCGCGTGCCTGAATTATTTTGACAGCTCTCTGCCGTTCCAGCTTTCCTTTGTCAACCGCCGCAGCCGGAACGCCAACCGCTACAAAGTGAATATCCCGGCGCAGGAGGATGACTTCAACAGCATCCGGGGCGAGTATGTGGAAATGCTCAAAGGCCAGATTGCCAAGAGCAACAACGGCATTGAGCGGTACAAATACATCACCTTTGGCCTGCCTGCCGAGGGTGTGACGGAGGCGCGTCCCCGGCTGGGGCGCGTGGAGGCGGATGTCATGGGCAATCTGAAACGGCTGGGCGTCCAGTCCCGCCCGCTGGATGGCCGGGATCGGCTGGCGGTGCTGCATGGGCAGATGCATCCCGGCGGGCATGAGCCGTTCCGCTTTGCGTGGAAAGACATTCCCAAGACGGGCATGGGGACAAAGGACTACATCGCCCCGGACAGTTTCGACTTTCGGCAGAGCCGGACTTTCCGTGTCGGCCAGATGTGGGGCGCGGCGTCCTATTTGCAGATCATGGCGTCGGAGCTTTCGGATAAGCTGCTGGCGGAGATTTTGGAGCTGGACGCCGAGCTGACCGTCACCATGCACATTCAGACGGTAGACCAGCTCAAGGCCATTAAGACGATCAAGGGAAAAATCTCCGACATAGGCCGCATGAAGGCGGAGGAACAGAAAAAGGCCGTCCGTGCCGGGTATGATATGGAGATTTTGCCGCCTGACCTCATTACCTTTTCCAAGGACGCCGCCGAGCTGCTCTCCGACCTGCAAAGCCGCAACGAGCGAATGTTCCTGCTGACCTTTACGGTGGTAAACCTCGCTCCCACCCGGCAGCGGCTTGAAAACGATGTGTTCACGGTGAGCGGCATCACGCAGAAATACAACTGCGCCCTGCGCCGTCTGGATTGGCAGCAGGAGCAGGGCTTTGTGTCCTCGCTGGTGCTGGGCTACAACGGCATTGAAATTCAGCGGGGCATGACTACAAGCTCCACCGCCATCTTCATTCCCTTTATGACCCGGGAGCTTCGCATGGATGGGCAGGCGCTTTACTATGGCATGAACGCCCTTTCCAACAATGTCATCATGGCTGACCGCAAAAAGCTGAAATCCGCCAACGGGATGTACCTCGGCTCTACGGGCAGCGGCAAGAGCTTTGCCGCCAAGCGCGAGCTGATCAATGTGTTCCTCACCACCAAGGACAGGATCATTGTGGTTGACCCGATGGGCGAATATGCCCCGCTGGTGCGGCGGCTGGGCGGACAGGTCATTGAGATCGCCCCGGACAGTCCACACCATATTTCGCCTATGGACTTACAAATGAATATCAACGACGAGGACAGTCCGCTTTCCATGAAGGCGGATTTTTTGCTGTCCCTTTGCGAGCTGATCGTAGGCGGAAAGGAGGGCTTGCAGCCCATCGAGAAAACCGTCATTGACCGCTGTGTGCGGCTGGTGTACCGGGAGATGGCGCTGGGGCTGGAACCAGCAAAAACGCCGCTGCTTCAAGATCTGTATGAGGAGCTGCTGCGCCAGCCCGAGCCGGAGGCGCGGCGGGTGGCGACGGCGCTGGAGCTTTACTGCACAGGCTCTCTCAACCTTTTCAACCATCCCACGAATGTTGATCTCAATTCCCGTGTGGTCTGCATCGTCCTAAAGGGCTTGGGTGAAAACCTCCGCAAGATCGCCATGCACACCACCAATGAATTTGTCACGGCGGCGGTGAACGCCAACCATGCCGAAGGCGTGGCGACTTGGTGCTACTTTGACGAGTTCCATATCCTACTCCGTGATCCGCTGACGGCCAGCTACTTTGTGGCGGTCTGGAAAATGCTCCGCAAAAAGGGCTGCGTCCCCTCGGCACTGACGCAGAATGTGAAAGACCTGCTGGCCAGCCGGGAGATTGAGAACATTCTGGACAACACCGATTTCATGGTGCTGCTGTCGCAGGCGCAGAGCGACCGTGCGATTTTGGCAAAGCAGCTCGGCATATCCGAGCATCAGCTCTCCTATATCACGCACTCCAACTCCGGCGAGGGCTTGCTGTTCTATGGAAATGTCACCATCCCGTTCGTAGACCGTTTCCCACGTGGAGAGATCTATGCCCTGCTGACTACCCGCCCGGAGGATCTTGCCCATGAACGAACAGACGAGTAACCCCACTTCGGGACAAAATATCCCAAAGTCCAAGTTTCGGCGGAAAAGCCGGCAGGAGCAAACGGCGGCGTCCAAGCTGCGGATGGAGCGCCGGGGCGAGAAGCTGGACACCGCCCGGGAGAAGCTGGCAAAGCAGAAGCCGCCGAAAAAGCCCGGTGCGGTCAAGCGCCTTACCCACGCTGCCGGACACGGCGTCCACGGCTTTGTGCATGGCAAGCTCTATGAGGTCGAGCATGAAAATGTCGGCACGGAGGGCGCACACCGTTCCGAGCTGGCGGCGGAGTCCGTATACCGCTTCGGCAGGCGCAAGCTCCGCAAGGTCATCCGGGAACACCCGGCAAAAGCCGTGGAGCGTGCCGAGAGCAAGCACATCAAGGCCACGGCGGACTATTACTACCGCAAGACCGTGGAGGAACACCCGGAAATGCAGGAGAGCGGCGCGGTGTCCCGGTATCTGCAAAAGCAGAAGATCAAGCGCCAGTACGCAAAGCAGGCGCGGGAGGCTGCCAGGCAGACCGCCAAGGCCGCCGAGGGTACGGCGTCTGTCACAGGAAAGCTGACGGAAAAGGTGTCCGCCTACATCAAGGAACACCCCGGCGGGCTGCTCCTGCTGCTGGCGGCGTTTCTTCTGCTGGTGGTGCTGCAATCGTGTATGTCCTCGCTGGTGACGGTGGGCAACGGCATGGCCGGAGCTATCGGCGCGTCCACCTATGCCGCCGAGGATGCTGACCTGCTGGGGGCGGAGGCCGCTTACTGCGCTTTGGAGGACGAACTGCAACGCTACCTCGACACCTACACCCGCACCCACGATTATGACGAGTACCACTTTGACCTTGACACCATTGAACACGATCCCTATGTGCTGCTGTCCATCGTCTCCGCGCTCCATGAGGGCGCGTGGACGCTGGACGAGGTTCGCGGGACGCTGCAAGACCTTTTTGACCGCCAGTACATTTTGACCGAGGATGTGGTGGTGGAGGTGCGCTACCGTACCGTTACCCGGACGGACAGCGAGGGCAACGACTATGAGGTGGAGGTGCCGTACAACTATTACATCTGCTATGTCACGCTGGAAAACTTCAATCTCTCCCATCTGCCCGTTTACATTATGGGCGAGGAAACCCTGTCCCGGTACGCCCTCTACATGGCGACGCTGGGCAACCGCCCCGACCTGTTCCCGTCCTCGCCCTATGTAGGCAAGTACACCAACAAGCCCCCGGCGCATGAGATCCCCGAGGACTACCTTGTCGATGAAACCTTTGCCGCAATTCTGAAAGAGGCGGAGAAGTATGTAGGATACCCCTATGTTTGGGGCGGCAGTTCTCCGAGTACCTCTTTCGACTGCTCCGGCTTCGTCAGCTATGTCTACAATCAATGCGGCTGGGACTTTGGGCGGCTGGGGGCGCAAGGGCTATACAACATCTCTACCCGGACGAGCAGCCCCAAGCCCGGCGACTTGGTGTTCTTCACGGGGACTTATGACACGCCGGGGATCTCCCATGTGGGCATCTATGTAGGCGATGGCTGGATGCTCCATTGTGGCGACCCGATCAGCTACGCCAACCTCAACACGAGCTACTGGCAGTCCCATTTTTACGCCTACGGAAAATTATTTTAATAGGAGGTTTTTTATGGCTATCTCCAAAAGCGCAAAAATTCAGGCCGAAATCGAAAAGGTCACGGCCAAAATCAACGAGCAGCAGGCACGGCTCAAGGAGCTGGAACAGAAAAAGCTGGAGGCCGAGAACAGCGAGATCGTGGAGATCGTGCGCGGCATGAGTGTTTCGCTCACCGACCTGCCCGTGCTGCTCCAGACCATCAAGAGCGGCGGCACTTTGGGACAGAATGTCCCGAAGTCTGCGGATAAGGAGGACAGCGAATGAACAAGTGGATGAAGAAGCTGACGGCGGCGCTCTGCGCCGCTGTTTTGATGTGCGGCATGGCGGTCACGGCCTACGCTGGGGGCGGTGAGGAATGGGACGGGCTTGATCCTGTGGAGCCGCCGCCCATGGAAACCGTTGACCCCGGCGAGGGCTTCACCGAGGACGGCAACCTTGTGACCCGTGACCTGCTCTACGATAAGGCCACCAACAAGCAGTTCATCACGGTGCAAACCAGCGGCGGCAGCACCTTTTACATCGTCATCGACTATGACAAGCCCACCGACGAGGACGGCGAGCAGTACCAGACCTATTTCTTAAACATGGTGGACGAGGCTGATCTGCTGGCGGCGATGCAGGCGGCGGGCGGCGAGCTGCCGGAGTGTTCCTGTGCGGATAAATGTGCTGTGGGTGCTATCAACACGGATTGTACCGTCTGCGCCGTGAACATGGGCGAGTGCCAGGGCAAGGCTCCCGAGCCTTCGCCCGTGGTGGAGCCGGAGCCTGACCCCGAACCGGAACAGCCTAAGGCCACGGGCAACGGCGGTATGCTTCTGCTGGCGCTGGCCGTGGCGGTCATCGGCGGTGGAACTGGCTGGTATTTCAAAATCTATCGTCCCAAGAAACAGCAGGCCGCTGACGCTGCGGAGGACTACGGCGACGATTATGACGATACCCCGCCTTGGGATGACGAGGACGAAACGGAAAGTGAGGGCGAGGAATGAGATTTACCAACAGCCCCTATGAGGACTTTATGAAAGAAAAAAGCTACTTTAAGGGTGCTCCGCCCAACCTGCCGCCCAAACGCTCCCGCTGCGACGGCTGCCCCTACTGGCACGGGATCGGCTGTATGTTCTGTTATCGGGAGCAGCTTACGCCAAAGGCGGGGGGCAAAAATGAGCCGTGAACTGACTCGGCAGGAAAAAACGGCGATTCATAAGCTGGTGACAAAATGGTGCGCCAACTACGATAAAGACTATGGCTGCCTGCCGCTGGACTGTCCCTGCTATATGCTGGGCAAGTGCTGGACGGGCGCTTATTGCCGCTATTTCCGTGCGGCGGTGCTGCCCCTTGATCCTGTGTTGGGAAGGTCGCTGACCGTGGAGCGTATCACGGAAACCCGGCCTTGCCCGGTGTGCGGCAGGGCCTTTCTCCCGGACGGGCGGCAGCGGTACTGCTCCCCAGCCTGTGCCGGGGCTGCCCTGCGGGAGCAGAAGCGGGCATATATGCGCCGCAAACGGAGGTAGTGCGTGGAAAAATAGCCCCGAAAAACGCCTGCATTTACAAGGCTTTTACGGGGCGCTTTTGGGGTGGGCGGTATGTTTTCCCGTCCGCCCTCGTTTTCACAAAAATGCTTTCCACATCCAAGCGCCGGGGCTTTGGGACATTTTGTCCCGAAGTTCCAGCTGAAAGGAGAAATAATGCCTAAATATTATGAGATCAGCGAGGCGGCGGCAAAGCGGGCAAAGGACATGAACAGCTATTCCGACTATGCCCCCGGCTCGGCCACCGCTGGCTATCAGCAGATGGTGGATGAAGCCTATGCGCTGGCAGAGAAACAAAAGGCGCAGGTCGATCCCATGTACCATGATAAGATCGATGCCCTTGTTGACCGCTACGCCCGCAGGCTGGCGGAAAACCTCAATGAGCGCAACGCCATTGACGCCCGTGTGCCGTCTATTCTGATCACCGGGGGCGGCAATTTCCCCGTGGCGAAAAAGGCCAAGCAGAACGCCGCCCGGGATCGCAACTACGGCGAGTATGCCGAAATTGAAAAGCTGCTGGACAAGATCCGCTCCACAGGCCGGGGCGGTATCAGCGCCGATGACGATCTTGCCGTGGAAAAGCTGACCAAAAAGCTGGAGGGAATGGAGTCTCAGCAGGCCATGATGAAGGCGGTCAATGCCTACTACCGCAAGCACAAGACGCTGGAGGGCTGTCCCGAGTTGACGGCGGAGCAGGTGGAAAAGATCAAGGCGTCCATGTCCCAAGACTGGCGCAAAGACCCTGTTCCGTTTCCATCCTATCTGCTCACCAACAATAACGCCAATATCCGCCGTGTGCGCCAGCGTATCGAAGATCTGAGCCATAAGGCCGAGTTCGTGGGCTGGACATTCCCCGGCGGCGAGGCCAAGGTCAACGAGGCAGAGAACCGCTTGCAGCTCATTTTTGAGGATAAGCCGGACGCCGACACCCGGCAGGCGCTCAAAAGCGAGGGCTTCAAGTGGGCGCCCAGCCAAGGGGCATGGCAGCGGCAGCTCAACCAGAACGCCATCCGTGCCGCCGCAAGGCTGGACTTCCTGCGCCCGGAGGACGGCAAAAGCCCCTATCAGCTCCAACCCTTTGCGAAGCGGGTGGACAAGGATGTATCACGGTGAGGAGGGTATATGGACAAAAACCAAGGCTATGAGATCATTCAGGCCGTCATGCTGGAAAATGGCAGGGGCTTTGCGCTGGGGCATAACCCAGCAGCTCCCTCGCCCTATGTCACATGGGCTTGCTATGATGACAGGGACGGCCAGCGGCAGTATGAATGGGGGCATTACGGCAGTGACCGTGCCGCTCTGGAACAGGACTTTGCGGCGCGGGTGCAGGAGTACCAGCGCCTTTACAATGTCGGTGTCAAGCAGACCGAGGCTCCCGGCCTTTACAAGTATTATTCTACTCAGCGTCCCGTGGACATTGGGACATTCCCCAAGCCGCCCCGCAACGCCCCGGATGAGATCGTCAACTACGATCAGCGTGTCCCGGTTGAAAATGGATCATTTCTGGCGTGGGGGCATTTGACCTACACACGGCCATTGACGAAGCGGCAGGCGTCTGACTATGAGCTGCGGCCTTCGCCCGACAATCCCGACAGACCCCGTTCGATCCGGGAGCAGATGAAAACCGCCGCAAAACAGGCCGAGGCTGACCGGGGGCAAGCTGCCCCAAAGAAAAATGCCCCTGACCGGGGCGACAGATAGGAGGATATTTATGGAGCAGGAACGCAATTCCAACAGGAACGCCGAGCTTGCGATGGAGCAGAACGGGAACATGATCGACGGCATCATCAACAATCTGCCTGCGCCGCCCCCGGCAGAAAAGCCGCTGGACAAGGTACGGGAACACCCGCCCAAGCGCCGCAGCCGGGAGCGTGAGGAGCGTTGACAAAAAAGCGGCGGCGCTCTGTTCATCTTCATGTGATGGTGACGCCGGAGGAACAGGCATTGATCGCTGACCGCATGACCGAGGCCGGGATCTCCAACATGGGAGCCTATATGCGGAAAATGGCACTCAACGGCTATGTTCTCCATGTTGACCTCTCGGACATCCGGGAGCTGGTGGCCTTGCAGCGGCGGTGTGCCAACAACCTAAACCAAGTGGCCGTCCATGCCAATACTTACGGCATCTATCCCTCAGAGATCGCTGCGCTCCAAAAGGACTATGCCGACCTTTGGGAGCCGCTGTCCGAACTGATTAAAAAATTAGCCGTAGTAACCGACATATTATGTGGAGGGGTACAACGCTAATAGTTGTACCCCTCCTTTTTGCTGATATTTTTTACAACTGCCTACACAAAAGACTTATATGCTGATTAACTATATATTTTTCTCTATGATGTAGCTTGTTTCCCCTTGTTCCTTGGGCTTCGCTACCTCCTTTGGGAGTGATGCAAGCTTGTTCGCATTATTATTGCAACGCAGCATGGTATAAACAGAATCCCAGTCAATCCTAACGAAGAAGTCATCCTTACCGATATAGCTGGAAAGCTCATCCAAGAAACTGTCAATCCATGCATAATAGACTTCTTTTTCTTTCGAAAACAGAGATTTAATCTTGAATTTCACATTAACTTCAACATTAAACCCATAATTGCGGTAGCTTTTTTTAGGGATTGCAATACCTAAGTAATACCTATAGAAACCGCTCTTGAGGATGGTGCTAAAACCGCCAAACAAACAAGAGACTGTTAGCGTAAGTATGGGAGTTTCAATAACAATCTCATTCTTGTTTTTTCTGGAGATTGTACTTCTTTCAGGCAAAGTCAAATCAAATCTATCATAATACCCACCGGACGAGTTCCGAGCATATACGATTGTCCCAGTATCTTTGCTATTTCCCAAGGGGGCATCGTGACAAGCAAAAATTTCACGATTAGCCATATCCTCTGAAAAAAGCTTAAGGAACCGATTACTAAGCAAAACCTCTGGAATGTCATTTCGCTGAAACTCTCGAACGCACTTCTTATCATCTGAATTGTTAAAAAATGCCGACAAGTGTAATGACAGCTTATGGATAATACAGTATTCCAACAATTCAATAAATAGAGCGCCACTATGTGTTGCAACTCCTATCGCTTGCTCTCCCGGCTTCCCGCCCACAATCCGAAACTGGCTTATACTTTCGTTGTTCCACAGTTTTTCCAACGCTTTATTTTCGGCAAATGCACAATCTAAATATTTTACCATATCAGTTGATATGCCGTACTCGGGAACACCAATAAGCTTATGGCTTTCCTCATCATAAATAACAAAACCGTTGATTTTAGTCGTTTGGTTCAGCTCGTTTATTTTGGAGGTTGAAATCCTAACAACAACTCCAATAGAAATAAACATTCCAATAACAATTAAGATGATCCCCTTGTTTTGAATTCCAAGCAACTCAACAATGCCTGTTGACAATAGATTTACGCCAATAGCAATTAGGACGGATGTCATAATCAACTCATAACTTTTCTTTTGGCTTTCAATCAATGTCGAAAATATGCGATGTTTTTTCATATTATTCACTCCTTGGAGTACAGTTTCCGCTAATTCGATTATATTTTACCATGTTTAAACACATAAGTCTATCGATTTTATATCAAGGCATCCTTGTCTGCATATATGGGCGGAGTTATAATTTGGTAGAAAAAACCATCAACTTTTACAGGAGGTAGCTGCTATGATCGTTCTCAAAATCCTTGCCGCCCCCGTGATGGTGGCGCTCTCCCTGCTGGCCGCTATGGTTACATTTCTGTTCTGCGTGGCGTCCGCCGTGTGTGAGCTGGGCTGCATCGTGCTGACGCTGCTCTCCCTGATTCTGTTCATCGGCGGGCAGACGGCGGGCGGGATTGTGTTCCTCATCCTTGCGTTCCTCGTTTCTCCCTTTGGCGTTCCCGCCATCGCTGAGTGGCTGGTGGACAAGCTGCACTCGGCCAAGTTCGCCCTGCGGGATTTCATCACCGGCTGATACTTCGGGACAAAATGTCCCAAAGCTGAAACGACGGCGACTGACCACAGCCGCCGTTTGTCATATCGGAAGGAGGGCTGCCTACGGCCACGACCTACTACAAGAAGCACAAAATCAGCAAGGGCGAAACCGTCGCGCAGTCCTTGAAAGAGCGGTTTGACTACGGGCAAAACCCGAACAAGACCGAGGGCGGCGAATTGATCTCGTCCTACGGCTGCGACCACATGACCGCCGACGCTGAGTTCCTTTTGAGCAAGGCCAAGTACAAGGCCGTCACAGGCCGGGAGCAGCGGCGGGACGCCGATGTGCTGTGCTATCAGATCCGCCAGTCATTCAAGCCGGGCGAGATCACCCCAGAGGAGGCAAACCGGGTGGGCTACGAAACGGCGATGCGCTGGACAAAGGGCAAGTATGCCTTTTTCGTCGCCACCCACACTGACCGCCAGCACATTCATAACCACATCTACTACAACTCCACTTCGCTGGATTGCTCCCACAAGTTCCGGGATTTCATCGGCTCGGCCCGTGCGGTGCGGCGGCTCTCTGACCGCATTTGCCTTGAAAATGATCTGTCCGTCATTACCAACCCCAAGCTGCACAGCAAGGGACGCTTTCTCTATTATGGGGCATGGCTGGGGACAGAGCGGAAGCCCTCATACAAGGAACAGCTGCGGCGTGCCATCAATGAAGCTCTTGCCAAACGCCCCGCCGATTTTGACGCTTTTCTCCGGCTCATGGAGGCGTCCGGCTTCACAGTCAAGCATGGGCGCGGCGGCGCAATTTCTTTTCTTGTTCCGGGACAGGAGCGGGCGACCCGGCTGCGAGCATCCACCCTCGGGGACGGTTACGATCCCGAGGACATCAAGGCCGTCATCGCCGGGGAGCGCCCGATCCCAGAGCATTCTGTTCTCGTACCTGCCGCCCCTCGCCGTGTCAATCTGATCGTGGATATACAGGAGCGATTGCGCTCCGGCAAGGGTGCGGCCTATGCACGGTGGGCAAAGGTCTATAACCTCAAACAGATGGCGGCGGCGCTTCAATTCATGCAGGAGCAGAACATCACCGAGTATGACCAGCTCTCCTCCAAGGCCGAGGATGCTGTTTCCCGTTTTCATGCTCTGACCGAGAAGCTCCGGCGGACGGAGGCTGACCTGTCCGCAACATCTGAGCTGATGGGAGCCGTGGTGCGGTACGCCAAGACCCGCCCCGTCTTTGACGGGTACAAGGCCGCCAAGTACAGCCGGAAATACCTTGCCGAGCATGAGGCGGAGCTGGCGGATTACCGGGCGGCCAAAGCCACAATGGGAGAGCTGTTGGGCGGCGAGAAGCTGCCCAAGATGGCAGAGCTAAAAGAAAAACGCCGCCAACTGGCGGCGCGGAAAAAGGCACTCTATGCCGAGTACCGCTCGGCGCAGGAGGAAATGCGGCAGTCCGTGGCGGTCAAGAGCAACATTGACCATCTGCTGGGCGTCACGGACGGCCAGCGCAAAAAGGAACAGGAGCGATAGCGAACGGTGACGCAGACAAATTACTTTGGGACAAAATGTCCCAAAGCCGGGTTTGGGGAGGCTCCCCAACAAGCGTTTTTGCAGCCCGCCGGGATGCAAAAATAGCAAGTGTGGCTACACTTGCCCTGCTTGCCGTTAGTGCGTACCCCGGAAACCCCATGAAAAAACGGAGGCAGCGCCGTTTCTTACGCTCCCTCCGTTTCTCTGGCTTTTTGTATTCCCTCTGCGGTGGCTTCCATGATCGTCAATTCATTCTCGTCCATTGAGTTTAGCATCCTGTCAATATGCTGGCGGCAGTCGCTTTCGCCATTCTGCCTGTCAGGATAGAAAAACTGGTCTACGGAAATGTCCAACAGGGTGACGATTTGGTAAAAGGTGTTCAGGCTCGGATGCTGGCCCCGGTTCTCAAAATACATGATGGAACGAGGGGTACGGTCTACAAGCTGTGCAAGGTATTCCTGCGTCCAGCCTTTCGCCTCTCTCTTGCGCTTGATCTCCCGGCCTAATGCGTGGAAGTCAAGCCGTCTGGTGTCTTGGTACATTCTCATATCACCCCTATATTATTTTACATTTCAGGTGTGATTATGAGAACGAAACACAGTTTTATGTTTGGATAGTATTTTATTGTCCCTTCGAGGCGCACGACATCATTGATAGTCCGAAGGGACGGCGGTATAATAGATACTGACAAAAATTTTGAAACTCCACAATAGATACATATTCCTCTGCTACAATTAGAAGTCGGGAGGTGGGACTATGCAGAAAATTTTGATAGTTGAAGATGACTTGGCGATACAGGCGCTATTACATGACTTTATACAAGAGGCTGGCTATGAGGTTACTTTGGCTTCCGATGGGGTTGAAGCTCTTTCCTATTTTTCCGAGCGGAGTTTTGATTTGGTTTTGCTCGATATTATGCTCCCCAAAATCGACGGCTACGGAGTGTGTGAAGTTATCCGGCGAAAATCCAATATTCCTATTGTTATGCTCACAGCTTTGGACGCAGAAGAAAATCAGATCAAGGGATTAGATTTAGAGGCGGATGATTATATTACAAAACCGTTTTCCATGTCTGTGTTGATACGAAAAATTGCGGCGATATTGCGCCGTTCTTCCCAACAAGAAGATATGCCACACACCATATCATATCGGGATTTAACTTTGGACTTGGACGGTTACAAAGTTTATACAACAGCAGAGCCTATTGACCTAACGCCTCGTGAGTTTGAAATCCTGCGGGAATTGCTGACCCACAAAGGCAGGATATTGACACGGCAAAATTTGTTACAAACACTTTGGAAATATGAATTTTTCGGAGATGAACGGATTATTGACACGCATATAAAAAACCTGCGGAAGAAGTTGGGGCAGGCCGATTATATAGAAACAATCAGAGGGGTGGGATATAGAATTGATAAAGAAGATTAAAAGCAAGCTGTCTGTTAAGGTATTTATTATATCGGCACTTTTGATAGCATTTTGCTGTGGCATAACTTATTTTTTCATTCTCCATTTTGCGCCGTATATCTATTCTTATGCTCCATCGGATGTTGAGTGGTTAGCTGACGAACTTGCACAAGAGCTGTCCATGACAGACAAGGGTGAAACTTCCATTTATTTTTCAATCGCCAATAATACGCTAACTGGGGATTATAACAATGAATATCTATTCCATCTGTTTAACTCTGCCGGAGAAGAAGTCGGCCTTACAGACACGGACACAGCCACAGGAAAGAAAATAAGTGACTACAGCCCCAACGACACAAGCGCACACTATACTGTTTCCTTTATCGGGGAGACACACTCCTATACTTTGTTACTTGCCAAGAACACAGACAAGGAAAGCCAAGTGGTGGAGGCGTTGCATAAGGCACTTCCAGCATTAGTGATTGTCATTGTAATAGTTTCTGTTTTGGTGGCGGTTTTCTATGCGTGGTATATAACTGCCCCCATTAAGAAAATCAGTAAAATGTCAAGACGGATGGCAAATATGGATTTTAACAACTTTTGTCCTGTTGAGCGAACAGATGAAATAGGCGTATTGGCTAATAGCTTGAATAGTTTGTCGAGCAATCTTTCTGCGGCTCTTATGGAATTAAAGGAGGCCAACCAAAAACTACAGGCCGATATTGATAAAGAAAAAGAGTTAGAGCTTCGACGGATGGAGTTCTTCTCTGCGGCCTCCCATGAACTGAAAACTCCAATCACAATTATCAAAGGCCAGTTGCAAGGAATGCTTTGCGGAGTAGGACGCTACAAGGACAGAGAAACTTATTTGGCACAATCATTGGAAGTGACAAATTCGTTAGAAAAAATGGTGCAGGAGCTACTCACTGTTTCGAGAATTGAAGCCCCGCAATATTCATGCGTCAAAACACATTTCGATTTTACTCAATTCCTGCGTCAGCGGTTAGCGGCCTTCGATGATCTGTTCGTGCAGAAAGAATTGTCTGTGGCTATCAATCTGTTACCTGACATTTATATAGATGGCGATATGGGGCTGCTTCAAAAGGTAGTTGACAATCTTCTTGGAAATGCTGCGACATATTCGCCGCCCGGAAACAGCATCCGTGTCGATTTGCGCCAAGCAGAAGAAAAAGTATATTTAACAATAGAAAATACGGGCGTTCACATTCCAGAAGATGATATTTCCAAACTGTTTGAGCCGTTTTATCGTGTGGAGCAATCACGCAACCGTCAAACAGGCGGTAGCGGATTAGGCTTGTATATTGTCAAAACAATCATCAATTTGCATAATGCTGAAGTAAGCGTACAAAATACAGACGATGGTGTTAGCATAAAAGTAATTTTTTGAAATATCAACCAACAAAAGCGGTGACAGGTTTACCTGTTGCCGCTTTTGCAACTCCATATAAAAAACATATTCAATACAATATCAATTCAAACTGCGGCGGTATTCTGATAGCGTACTCGATAGAGTACAGAAAGGAGCTCTCCAATATGAAAAAAAGCATAATTATCCCGCTTGCCGCTGTGTTGTGTTTGAGCTTACTTGCTGGCTGTAATGCCAAAGATAGCTCTACTCCCCACAACAGCAAGCAGGCCAACACCTCCGCACAGGCCACGGTTACAAGTTCTGATACCTCGGACGCCTATGAAAAGCTGGTCGCATTCAAAACAGCAAATTATGAGCAACAGAGTGTAGCCGATTTCAACCAATCGCTTGCCCCGGATAATGGAGATATTTCTGGGCTGTTAGACGCACAGGCAGAGGTGCTGGCAAGCATTTCACCAGATAATGAAAATTACGAGTTCATCACGATGACACTTGCGGCCTCTCTTGACGAATTGTATTGTGAACAAATGAATGACAGTGTTGGTCTTTCTGCCTATCTGAAAAGGGAGGAAAGGCCGCTGGAAAAACTTCCGGACGAGGAAAGCGTTGCAGGGGCAGAGATTACCTATCAATTTGTTTTTAATGCTCTATACAGATTGAGTTACACATTTTCTGACCCAACCCAAATTACTGTTGCGGATCGTGACAATGCCTTGCAAAAGTTCAAGACCGAATTTCAAAACTATGTGGATAATTTGAGCGAAGCTGATCTGACAAGCTCCAATATCAAAACGGTCTTGTCTGAAAAAGCTGATGAATTGGAAAATAGTCTTTCCACAGCCAAAATGAAATTGTCCTGTGAGGTTGAAAGCGTTGAAGTCCATAATGCTGGAGAAGAAATTGTAAATAATTAAAAGCCTGCCGCACGACGGCAAAAGAAAAAAAGCCGTCGTACAGCAGATACATTTTCATGCGCCCAAGAAGCGGCGGCTCATTTTTCAGAGCCGCCGCTTCTCTTTGGATAAACGATAGAGGACACGGCGGCCCATAGGAGGGTGCCGCCGTGTCCATTTCACTTTTCTATAACTTCTTTAATTTCCACCAGCTAAAAAAAGCGTAGCTCCCCCTCCGGGACAGTCTGTCTATGAAGGTACAATATATCAGTACAATTATGATAATGTAATTTCATGCGTCTGCATAGCGTCTTGCTGTGCGGGCGTTTTTATATACCTGTACCTTGGGACAATTTGTCCCAAGGTAGCCAGTCCCGGCTGCCGATCCCCGCCGTTCCTCCGTTTTGTTCACCCACCCACACATGAACTGAATGGAGGAAATACAAATGACGACCATCAATCTGAAGGACTTTTACGCTTGGTACACCCATGATGAATACATCGAAGTTTCCGACGAAGTGGCCGCCGAGCTGAAGGCGGACAAGCTGTATGAAGCAGCCCATCAGCGGCGCATGACCCGCAATAAGGCGCAGTATTCCCTCGACTGTGACGATGGGATCGAATACTCGGCCTGCCTGCATGAGCCGACGCCGCAGGAGCTTCTGGATCGCATGGAGCTGTTCGTCCACCTCTGGAACGCCCTCAACTCTCTGCCAGAGGTGCAGGGCGTCCGGGTGGAGGCGCATCTGATCCTCGGCAAGAGCTACCGCCAGATTGCCCGGGAGCAGGGCGTGGACAAAAGTGCCGTCCGACATTCTGTCAAAAGCGGCAAGGCGACTATGAGAAAATATTTGAAAAAATTTCTGTAAAGGTATCTCCATTTGCCCAATTTTTGTCCTTGGTATATGAGAGGTAGTTTCAACCTCTCCGCAGCAAAGTAGTTGATGCTCCGTCACGGATCGTCGCTGTCCGCTGTGAGGGAGCGCCGCATTGAATATGAGCTGTCTTATGACAGGCCAACAGGAGCGGGTGCGGCGCTCCCGCCTTTCAAAAACACCTTGGGACATTTCGTCCCGAGGTCATAAGTCACAGGCCAGCGCTTTTATGAGGCGCTGGCCTTTCCCTGTTGCCGAGAATTGAAAAGGAGGTCTTTATGCAGCAGAGAAAACAACATACCGCATTTGCTGTGGATGGCTACGCCATCACCGCCAGCTTTGCAGACTGCAAAAATGCGGCAGCGCTCCATCATGTAAAGCAGATTTTACTATCTTCCTTTGCCAACAATACGGCAAAAAATAGCTCCGGCGACATCCTTGCAATCCCTCCCGAACAGAGGGATAATAATAGTGGGGGTAGTCCCTATGTACCTTGAAAACTTCATATTCCCCGCGTATTGATTGCGTTTTTTCATTGACCCATCGACAAATGAAAGGACGGATCAATATGATGATGGAAAACAGAATGATGACAGGTAATCGAGTCGATTGCCTATACCGCGTGTCCACCGACAAGCAGGTGGACTACAATGACAAAAGCCAAGCCGACATTCCCATGCAGCGCAGAAAGTGCCATCGCTTCTGTGAAAAAATGGGCTGGACGATTGTTCACGAGGAACAGGAGGACGGTGTGTCCGGGCATAAGGTTAGAGCCGAAAACCGGGACAAGCTGCAAATCATCAAGGAACGAGCCAAGCAGGGAAAATTCGATATTCTGCTTGTGTTCATGTTTGACCGCATCGGGCGTATCGCTGACGAAACGCCCTTTGTAGTGGAATGGTTTGTCAAGAACGGCATCCGGGTCTGGAGTACGCAGGAGGGTGAGCAGCGTTTTGATAATCACACGGACAAGCTCACCAACTACATCCGCTTTTGGCAGGCTGACGGCGAAAGTGAAAAGACTTCAATTCGCACAAAAACCGCTCTCGGCCAGCTTGTCGAGGACGGCGGTTTCAAGGGCGGTCTTGCTCCCTATGGGTATGACCTTGTAAAAAGCGGACGCTTCAATAAACGCAAGCACGAGGTTTTTGAGCTGGCTATCAATGAAGCCGAGGCCGCTGTGGTACGGATTATCTTTGACAAGTATGTGCATGAGGGTTTCGGCGCTCAACGGATCGCCACCTACTTAAATAACCTCGGCTATCGGGCGAGAACGGGTAAAATGTGGCATCACGCCAGCATCCGGGGTATCATTTGCAATCTGACATATACCGGGGTGCTTCGCAGCGGCGAAAGCCGCTCCCAAACGCTGCCCCACTTGCAGATCATAACGCCGGAGCTATTCGAGGCCGCACAACACATTCGTACCTCCCGTGCCAACTCCGCCGAACAGGAACGGCGTGTACCGCTGAATACCCGTGGTCAGTCCTTGCTGGCCGGAAATGTCTTTTGCGGGCATTGTGGCTCCCGGCTGGCGCTCACCACCAACGGCAAGGCTTATCCATGCAAGGAAGATGCTCACCGCATTGTAAAGCGTGTACGGTATATCTGCTACGGCAAGACACGCAAGCAAACCGAATGTGACGGGCAAACGGGCTACACGGCGCATATACTTGACGGTATCATTGATAAGGTGGTGCGGCAGATTTTTGAGCGGATGAAAGCAATCCCTAAAAGCGAGATCGTTAATATCCGCTACCGTGAAAAGATGGAAGAACGGAAAACGCTTCTCAAAAGTGCAAAATCAGACTACGCCAAAGCCGCCGCCGAGCTTGATACGCTCCGGGCAGAGGTTATTAAATCCCTCCGGGGCGAAAGTGCTTTTTCGCAGGACTTGCTTGGTTCTTTGATTTCTGACTGTGAGACAAAATGTCTCGAAGTTCAGCACACTATGGAGGCGGCGCAGGCGGCCTACGACGAGGGACAGGCTATGCTGGACGCCTTAAACGCTCAGTATGACGATATTATTTCATGGGCGGATATGTACGACAGCGCCAGCACGGAGTCAAAGAAAATGATTGTGAGCTGCCTGATCCGGCGTGTGGAGGTGTATCGGG
>OJJV01000569.1_pt1 | contig 22197 bp, 28 predicted proteins | sample 1596391 | NCBI WGS metagenome assembly OJJV01 (sample SAMEA4350164, study PRJEB24818) | metagenome | biome: human; feature: gut; material: faeces | place: Denmark | collected 2013-09
ATCCTGGGTGAATAAAATTTATCGAAAAGCCGTTTTTTAAACATATCAACAGATTTAATCGGCTTAATAAATACATATAAACGGAGGAATACTTATGTATAATGGTTCGCCAAGTCCGATCATGGTTGTATCAGGAAAGACAGCACAAGAGATACTGAAAAGATCTCAGCGATCTGATATAGATTATACGGATGTGGGATTGGATATTGGGGAGCTCAACGATATTCTTTCTATAAATACAGCTATTCCTTCTTTCTCAGATTCTTTAGATGATCTATTATCTCCTGTATCATCGTTCGATGAAATAGAAAATCCTGTAATGGATGAAAAGACGTACGAAGCTAAAAAAGAACACATGAAATTCATCAAACAGCAGGTAAAAGAATCCGCAATAGAAAGACAACAGAATGAAGAAGCTTTTATAACATTATCTTTTTCTTCCTATGAAGCTAAAGATAACTTTTGTGACTTACTTGGCATTAGCACAGATGATAAGTTTGTCAAAGGAGAGGAAGTGTTGAAATTGATTAAGTGACGAAAGTAACAAATACGCGCGCCCGTACGTAAAGATATGGCAAAGAAACCTAATATAGACGATTTTAGGAAGATTCTTCGCAAATCTGGTGGAAATCTAACCAAGGTTGCGGCCACGTTTAAAGTAGCTCGGAAAACAATATACCAATGGGCGAAAGAGGATGTTGAGTTTAAAGATGCCATATCAGATGAGCGTGGAGCTTTGGTTGATGAATGTTTGGTTTCTGCCCGTGTTCTTGCATTGGGTATTCCCGAAAAGGATGAAAAAGGAAATTTTATTGGCTGGCGTGAACGTCCAGATGGCTATATGATTCGTTATTTGCTTTCTACATTAGGAAAGAGCGAAGGTTTTGGGGAAGAATCAGAAGACGCTGATATTCCAACAGACATAGAGCACGGCATCAACATTGATTCATGGATTAAAGACAAGTTGAAATGATAGTACCTCAAGAAATTTACCATCCATTATATGAGGATAAGGAAAAATTTATAATTCTTATCACCGGTGGGCGTGGTAGCGGTAAGTCTTTCAATGCTTCGACATTCATAGAACGTCTTACTTTTGAAATGACTCCTGTAGAGAAGATAGTTCATCAGATTCTTTACACCCGTTACACGATGGTTTCTGCCGGTATGTCTATCATCCCCGAAATGATGGAGAAGATAGAACTTGACGGAACAACAAAGTATTTCAAAACTACCAAGACGGACATAGTCAACAATATGACTAAAAGCCGTATCATGTTCCGGGGTATCAAGACCTCTTCAGGGAACCAAACGGCAAAGCTGAAATCCATTCAGGGTATTACAACTTTCGTATGTGATGAAGCTGAGGAGTGGACAAGCGAAGAAGAGTTTGACAAGATAATGCTATCCATTCGTAAGAAAGGCATTCAGAACCGGATTATCATTATAATGAATCCTTGTGATTCCAACCACTTCATCTATAAAAAGTATATCGAGAAAACTCACAAATTGGCAGAGATTGATGGCGTACAAGTTCAAATATCCACTCATCCGAACGTACTTCATATCCATACCACGTATTTTGACAACTTGGAGAACCTATCACCGGAGTTCTTAAAGGAGGTTGAGGACATGAAGGCGAATAACCCAGAAAAGTATGCTCATGTAGTTATTGGGCGGTGGGCTGATGTCGCGGCAGGTGCTGTGTTCAAGAAGTGGGGAATTGTGGATGAGTTTCCAGCTTGGGCAAAGAAAGTGGCTATCGGGCAAGACTTCGGTTATACACATGATCCGTCCGCTTCCATACGGTGCGGAATTGTGGATAATGCCCTATATCTGGATGAAGTGGATTACCGTACAGGACTGCTATCTTCTGACATTATCAAGACTCTTCGTCCGTGGGGCTTGAAGGTAATTGCCGATAGTGCAGACCCTCGTTTGATTCAAGAGGTACATAACGGAGGCATTAGAATATATGCTGTCGAAAAGGGTGCCGGATCTGTAAACGCTGGCCTTGACAAGATGAAGAGCATGGAGATATACATTACCAAACGCTCGTATAACTTACAAAGTGAGTTTAGAAAATATGTTTGGGCGAAGGACAAGGATGGGAATTACATCAACGATCCAGAAGACCATGACAATCACGGTATAGACGCGGTACGTTATTATGTCTTGGGTAAGCTTCTTGGCAAGATTCAGAAACCGAAAGATTTAACAGGAATATTCACACACTAAAAATATAAGCTATGCCATTGTTGAGTTTAGAAGAAATATTAGCATTGTCCGACATCGGGCAGAAGATAAACTACCTGAAGAAAGGTAGGAAGACCGAACTCCCAGACCGTTGTAAACTTTGGGACGACTGGAATCCCGAACGCCATGAAATCATGGTTGATAAAGAGAAATACCCGGATAGAAAGGTTCTTGAAAAGGATGCAGAAAAGGTCTTTGATGAAAAGACTGGTAAGACCTATGAAATCGAAGCACAATATAAGACTGAACCGGTAAACCGTATTTCTATCCCTTTGGAGCAAGATATTGTCAACATTCAAACAGCTTTTACGGTCGGCACAGAACCGTCTATGGATTGCACTCCGACTGATGATGATGAAAAGAAGCTGCTGGATGTGGTAAAGGCTGTATTCAAGTCCAACAAAATCAAATATCAGAACAAGAAGATTGTCCGTGCCTGGTTATCCGAACAGGAAGTTGCCGAGTATTGGTATGTCACTGATGATGATTCGTTCTGGGCGAAGTTCTGGAAGAAAGTAAAGACTACTTTCGGGGGCAAGGTTAAGCCTACCAAGAAGTTGAAAAGTGTATTGTGGTCACCATTCAGAGGTGATAAACTTTATCCGTTCTTCAATGATGAAGGTGATTTGGTTGCTTTCTCTCGTGAGTACAAGAAAAAACTCATGGATGACTCGGAAATTACCTGCTTTATGACTATCACAGACAGAATGATCTATCAATGGGATCTGTCTAAGGGTTACGAGGAAAGAACTTCTTTCGTCCATGGATTCTCGAAACTGCCGGTTATCTACGCTTATCGTCCCGAACCTTATTGCAAAAAGATAAAGACTTTTCGGGTCCGGTTGGAGAAATTATTATCCAATTATGCTGATTGTATAGACTACCATTTCTTTCCGCTGTTGAAGCTAATTGGTGATGTAGAGGGTTTCATGGGTAAGGTTAAGGATAGAATGGTTAAACTTACAGGTGAGGGTGCGGATGCTCAGTATCTGACATGGAATCAGGCAAATGACACCGTAAAATTTGAGGTAGAAACCCTCTTTGAGAAAGCATATTCTATGACGAATACACCGCAAATCAGTTTTGAAAAGTTGAGCGGTGCTGGAAATGCCTTGTCGGGAGTGGCTTTCGATTACGTATTCCTTTCGACACATTTGCAAGTTCAAAATCATGCCGAGGTGATAGGTGAGTTCTTGCAAAGACGTGTAAACTTCATTGTCTCTGCTTTAGGCTCTATAAATCCATCTGAATTTAACAAAGCATCTGAAACGATAGATATTGGTACAGAAGTTGTTCCGTATCGCCTTGACAATTTAGAAGATAAAGTCAATGTAGCTGTAAAAGCTGTGTCGGGTGGTGTATGGTCACAACGACATGGGGTAATGTTCGCTGGAAATATTGACCGCATCGAAGAAGAAATTGCAGAGATAAAAGAAGAACAAGCAGCAAAGAATGAGCAAATTGGAAATAAAGAACAGAAAAATGCTTCTTAGTCAGAAAAATTACGAGGTTTATAATTTTAGTATAAGAAAAATAGAATGGTTAGCGGTAATTCTTCGGAGTTACCGCTATTTTTATATTCATAGTAAAATAACGAATAAATGCTTTGATAATATTCGTATTATTACTATATTTGCACGGTAATTAAGTCCAAAGCGTTATGAGTTACAAATCAGTTAAAGACGTTGTAACTATGTTGCAAGAAAACGGTTTTGTTCTAAAGAGTCAGAAAGGTAGTCACATGAAGTTTGAGAAAGACGGCAAAGTGGTTATTGTACCGAATCATAACAGCAAAGGCGTTGAGAAAGGCACTTATTACAGCATTTTGAGACAAGCGGGGCTAAAGTAGCCCCCTTGTTCTCTTAATTAAAAAAGGAGGTAATATGAAAACAGTAGAAGTTATTGTAGAACACGCAGGAAAGAACTTAAGTGCTTATATTGAAGATGCTCCTGTCATTACAGTCGGTAACGACATGAAGGAGTTGGAAGATAACATGAAGGAGGCTATCGAATTGTATTTGGAAGATAACTCTAATCCTTGTGAGGTGCTTTCTGGAGAATTTGAGTTAAAGTTTAAGATTGATGCTGCTACTTTTATCAACTATTATAGCAGCATCTTCACCAAGGCTGCTTTGAGCCGGATTACCGGAATCAATGAACGCCAGTTGTGGCATTATGCTGCCGGAGTTCACAAACCTCGCAGGCAGCAGTTAGAGAAAATTCAGAGGGGTATTCAATCATTGACAAAGGAGTTATCGGCTATAAATTTGTTATAGTATGGTGGATGTTAGAGAATTGAAAATTGGTAATTATGTCTATTTACAAAATAGCAAAACTCCATATAAGATAACAGAAATAGGATATAGTGAGATTGAATATCCAAAATATGAAGCGAGTGGAATATCATCAGAAGCGGTATTTCGTACCTATGTAGAGAACCTTAATCCCATTCCTCTTACAGAAGAACTGTTGTTGAAGTGTGGATTTGAAAAGCATAAATGGGGAGTTGTCACTTATTATAGTCCCTTGTTTGAGTTGGACGCAGATTTCCATTTGAAGGGAGTCGATTACAATATACAAGTGAAATCCCTCCATCAACTTCAAAACCTGTATTTTGATTTGACAGGTCAAAAATTAGAAGTAAAACTTTAGGCATACTATCTTACTATATTTTAGGCGTGATTCATTCGGTTTCACGCCTTTTTTTTGTCATATTTATGACAATAGTCTGATTGTCGTATATAACTATCCTGATTATTTCTCATTCTCTTTATTAAGATCGAATTTTACCGTAGAAATTTATAAATCAAATTCATACGGTATGACAATCTTAGAACAAATCTTAGCAGGGCTACAACAGAAATTCGCAGGGGTGGACACTGCTATTCTTACCCGCATTGCCACTAAGAAGGCAGAGGGTGTAACGGACGAGACAAAGGTAAACTCCATTATTGAGGGTATCAATTTTTCGGACGTGCTTAATTCCTATGGTGATTTCCGTGCCGGGGATGCTTCCAAGACCGCAGTTTCCAACTACGAGAAGAAACATAACCTTAAAGACGGTAAGCCAATCGAGACTACCACAACCACTAAAACGGAAGAGGATAAAGACGATGTGCCTGCATGGGCGCAAGCTTTAATTGATTCCAACAAGAGCCTTTCTGATAAGCTAACACAGTTTGAAACGGAGAAGGCTCAAGCAACACGTAGCCAGCAGATTTTGGCAAAGGCAAAGGAGTATGGTATTCCCGAAAACTACGCCAAACGATGCGCCATCAAGGACGATGAGGACTTGGACGCATACTTCAAGGATTTGAAGCAGGAGTTCGCAAATGACGGCTTCAAAGGCGTAACCCCTCCCGAATCAGCGGAAGCGAAGATTGAGAAAGAATCTGAATCTATCGCTAAGATGATTGATGAGGGGACGAAAACTATTGTTGAACAAAACAAGAATTAATTATGTCAGCAGGATTTAAGTATGACTTGGTTCCGCCCGTTGAGCAAGAGGAACGCTACGATGCCCAGACCGGCATTCGTAGACGTGGTCCGTTCAAACTTGATACGCAGAACCTGGTAGTGGGAAGTTTTCTTCCCGGATTTACACCGATTTGTGCGGACTTGAAAAACAAGTTCGCTTATGCGGTAATCAATGTGAGAGTTGTGGAAGCCTATACCACTGGTGGAGAGGCTTTGTCTATCAAAGTAGCCAAGAACTCTTTGGCTTATGTGGGTATGTTTGTCGGAAGCGGCAAGAAAGGCGCAGAAGTAACGGCAATTGATAAATCTAATGCCGGTTATGATGTATTGACTATTAAGGCTGCTTTTGGTGAGAATATCGCCAAAGATGCCGTATTATTCAATGCGGTTGCAGTTGATGGTTTAAAACAAAAGCATGTAGCTAATTCGGCTCTGTTTAACCGTACAAAGGTTGAGGACGGAATCACATTGGTTTCATTGCTTCGTACAGCCGCAGAAATTGAACCCTCAAAATTGGTTATGCCGTTCTCCGAGAACGATAAAGCCAACATGAAGGGATGGTTTGAATTTAACGAGTAAGGAGGTAGGATATGTTTTTAACGATTCAAACATTATTCGATGATGCGAACATTGTTTCCGCTATCATCAGACGTGTGAACCAGACACGCAAGGACACAATCTATTGGCAGCAGTATCTTACTTTCCGCAGAGTGACTACTCGTGTGTTCAAAGACTATATCGGTTCTGTAACTGGAGTTATGGCCGGCTCCATCAATTCGCGTTTTGGAGAGAAACCCATCCGTGAACGTCGGAACATCGGTTCCGGATATGGTGAGATTGCCTATTTGGGTGATGCTTATCAGATGTCTATTGACCGTCTTTCTGAATTGCAGGATTTGATTGACAAGTTCAATGCCGCTAAGCCAGCCGACCAAAAGGCTGCAATGGAAGAGATTGTAAACTTCCTGGCAGACGACTACCGTCAGATTACCCTTGCCGCCCACAAGCGTATGGATATTATTGTCGGTGCGCTGTTGATGCTTGGTGAAGCCACCGTTTACAACAAGGATGCTGCAATCACTTCCGGTCAGACCAATAATAAACTGCTGGAGATTACCCTTCCGTTCAATTTTATCAAGCCGAAAAGTGGAGATGTGGTTGTGGACGGAAAGAATATGTTTATCTCTTATTTGAGAGAGGAACTTCATTCCTTGGCACCGGACTATGGCGTTTATGTCAAGATGGTTATGACTCGTGCATCTTTCAACAAGCTTGTTCTTGGTTCATCTGAATTTGGTGAGCAGTACAAGATGATTCTCGGCAGCAACGAAATGAAGTTGAGTACGGGATTGGTTTCCTCTTCTTTGGCTTCCGAAGTGTTCACCGGCATCGGTCTGCCTCGCATCGAAATCAAGGAGGACTATGTGAAAGACCAGACGGGAAAAAACGTGCAGATTTACGCGGATAACCGTATTACTCTGTTACCTTCTGACAACATTGGTTATATGCGCCATCATACCCCGTATGAAGCGACAGACCCGGTACAGGGACGTACTTATACCCCGTCAGAGGGGCAGATGCTTATCTCTAACTACCGTGACAAAAACGGTCGCTACATGGAATATACGGCAGAGTGGATTCCGCAGATTTCCAATCCAGATTTGATTACCAATTTCGATTTGAGCGAAATTGCATCCATCCAATCAGCATAAGGAGGTAGGATATGAAAGTAAAGGTTATATCAGTTTTCCGCGACAAGTTCACCGGAAAGTATTATACTCCCGGTGAAGTGATTGAAGTCGGTGAGGAAGCCCGTGTGCTGGATATGGAAAGCCGCAGACTTGCTGAACGGATTGAGGCAAAAAATACCGAAGTGAAAGCCCCTGGAGAAAAGAAGGAGGTGAAAATTTCCCTCTTTGAAAAGGAGTTTGAGAAGAAGGCTTTGGTTGACGCTTTGAAGTCTATCGGTGCGCAGGCTTCCGGCAATATGAAAGAGGAAACTCTTTTGGCTAAGGTTGCAGAACTGGATGAAGAATCAACAGCCAAACTGAAAGAAGCATTAGGTATCGAGTAAAAGGATAGGGTAGTGCTTCTACCCTTCCATTGTCTAATTTTATAAATCAGAAAAGAAATGAAGAATTTTATTTTTGCCATGTGTGGCTTTTTAATGATGTCTTTGGTTTCGTTGAGCGTGCAGGCATCAAGTGTGAAATCTCCTAAGTGTGAATACGTGAATCCATCGGTTGATGTTGGTCTGCCGGATATTCAGTTTATCACTTTGGAAACGGTTCCGGCTGATTGTGTTGTACTGACCATGACACCTCCCGTCTTCTTGGTTGCAAATAACCCGGCTATGATGTGTTCGATGAAAGAGGAAACGGCTATTCAAGGAAAACAAATTTCAGTCCCTAAATTACCGTTCCGATACGTGTTCAAGTCGAAATATTTGAACCATTATAGCTATACCGCATATAGCAAACTGATTACACCATATTAAGATGACGGTAAACGACTACATACAGCAGAAGTTCCAGACCTTCGGCATTAACTTGTCGGAGGCTGACCTTTTGGATATGTGTCTTACCTCGAAGATAAGCGGAGAGGATGAGATGAATGAGGATTGCTACGATCGTGTCTCTGTGGCGATGGCGAAGTTCATCCCCTCTCTTTTACTTCGGCCCACATCTATTGGGGAAAGTGGTTTCTCAATGTCTTGGGACATTAAAGGGATTAAGGACTACTATTCTTTCTTGTGCAAGAAGTACGGACTGAAAGACGAACTCAATACCGATAAACCCAAAGTCAAGTTCTTATGATATTCGCTCCACATAGATTAATGGTCAAGGTCGTGTCCGGTCCGTCATTTGACGAGGATATGAACCCGCTCCCCCCGAAAGAGGATTGGAAAGACTTTGGTTCCTGCCGGTGTGATGATAATGGCGTGATGAAGCAAATCTCCGTAAACGGGGTAATGTACGACTATAATTATCATGTTGTCTATGAGGGTGGGATACTAAATGCTGGTACCGAGGTGAGAATCCTGGACGGGGAAAGTGTGAGAGCTGAAGGAAAGGTCATCAAGTCCGGTAAGTCTAACTATTTCAAGTATGCGGAAATATGGCTGTAGATTTTGACTTCTCAGATGTTGATGCGGCCTTTGATGAGTTCTATGAAGAGGCCAAAGAAGCGATGATTGAGGTAGGAGAGGATGCTGTTCAGTACGCTAAGGATAATGGGGATTATCAGGATCACACCGGTACACTTCGAAAATCTAATGAATACGAGGTTGACGAAACAGGACTGACGCTGAAGAATGAGACAGAATACGCATCTTATGTGGAAGCAAAAGGATTTGAAGTATTGAGTGATGCCGCCTTGGAAGCGGAGAAACGATTAAAAGAAAAGTTTGAATGATAGTAACAGGCGACATGGAAACTATTTTGGTTCGGGACTTGAAGCCGTTTGGTATCCCTACTTACAAGAAGGACGCAATACCGGAAGGGGAAGTTACCGAAGAAAGGATAACCGTTATCCCGAAAGAACCCAAACCGGGAACTTATTGGATTAAAGGTTTCGTTGAAGTTTATTTCTGTGTACCTGATATTAATGGAATGGCAAACAAAAGTAGATTAACCGAATTAGAGCGGCAAGCGTCTGGTTTACGTTCTGTTTCCTCTTTTGACGGTTCTACCTATCGTTACAAAGTCTATTCTACCCATCAAGAAAGAGATGTACCGCTAAAGTGTCATTTTGTGAATGTGAAAATAATGTTTGAAATTTTAAATGTGAGATAATTATGGCAGAGAATAAAAAAATTGTGGTGGTAAACCTTCAGAAGCTGGAGGTTGCGCCGATCGGGGCTGGTGGTGCCGAAGGTTCTGTTTTTGAAGAAGTCCCGGTAGTTCATGAGGACACCTTCACTTATGAGGATGAAGATCCGGAGATTAAGGATTACAAAGATGTAGCTGGAAATACCTATTATTCCTCTAAAAAGCCGGGTGCGGTTAAGATCAATGCTTCTATTGGTATGTATGATCTTGAGACTAAGGCTAAATTCCAAGGTGGTAAGTTTACGGCGGGGGCAGAGAGTAAGCCGGGCACATGGGAGCGTGCCGACCATGTAGAGAGTAAAGAGTTTACCGTCCGTGCCACAACTGAAGATGGTGTGAAAATTATTTTTCCTCGTGCCGGTGTTTCTGCTTCTGGTAAAGCGAATGAAAAGGCAATTGGCTTAGCCCTTGTTTTTACGGCGTTGAAACCAACCAAAGCCGGCGTTCCTATTGAGCGCTGGGAAGACGGGGAGGATACAACTTTGGGTGGATAAGTTAATGACGAGGGTGAGCAATCACCCTCTAATATTTAAACTATGAGTGAGGTTTCAAAAAACATATCAGAGTTACTTTCCGGTACTTATGGAAAAGCTATTGTTGTAGGGGGAACAGTATATGTAATCAAAGCTCCTTCTATCAAAGTGATAATGAGGGCTACCCAATATTTAAGTAAGGTCGATTTACCGGAAAATGGCACTGTGCGGGAATTAATGAAGGTCGCTCCTGCCAATTTGGAGAATATCGTCAAGGGACTTTCATTCTTGGTGGTTGGTGATGTCCCGAATTATCAAAAAAGAGCTGAAAGCCTCGAACGGCAGATGCTTTCAGGTTCTAAAGAAGAATTATTGCAAGCGTATTTTGTCGCTTTTGAGTTAATAACCGGACGTGATTTTTTCGTAGTCTGCCAGTTAGCGATGGAGCTGGCAAATCTGATAGTAAAACCCAAGTAGTAGGAGGCAATACCATCGTAGGAAGTATTACCTTATTCATGGAAAATTTGAACCTTTCTTACAGGGAGGTGTATGAGGATCTTCCTTATCTTCTTTTGCTCTTGATGAGTGCTGATAAACCGAGGGCTGTCTATGAGGACAAAGAGAAAACTGAAGTAAAAAAGATGTCGGGAAAGGATCTTATGAGACAAAAAAGAGGAGCATGATTCTATATTCACGACAATCTTTTCATTGTCATGTATCTATTCCCATAAAATTCTACTACTTTATTGGTCTGATGTACTTTTATCCAAAACATTGATGTATGCCTAAATTAGCGTTTCACATAGAAGCTGACTATCAAAAAGTCATTAAGTTACGGGAAGAGATAGATAAGTTAAAATCTACTATTGCCGGGATGGATAGTAATACTTCTCCGGCTACTTTCCGGGCAATGGAAGTTCAACTTGCTAAAAATACGAAAGAATTGGATTCTCTTGTCACTTCCGCAGTACGTGCAGGCAATGAAATAAACCAAGGTTTTAAAAAGAAAATATTCGATGCTTCGCAAGTTGTAAACGGATTATCAGAAAAAATTATCACTCAAAAAGCTGTTATTAAAGATGTAGAGACTGATGTAAAACGACTTGGAGAGGCCTATCGTATTGCATTGAAAAGAAATCCATTGTCCGCTAATGAGAAATTGGAAGAATACAACGCTGCACGCAAGGCCTTGGATGGAGAGAAAGCTGCTTTATTTGGATTAACGCAAGAACAGGCTAATGCACGACTATCGGTAAAAAAACTACGTGACGAGTATACTTTATATCGACAGGAGGGTATAGAGAATGTCGATGTGACAAAGCAGATAGAACAAGCGATGTCTAATGTCGGCAAAAAATTATTGGAAGGATACTCCATTAAGGAGTTTCTGTCAAACATGGTTCGTGTTCGTGGCGAGTTTCAAGCAGTAGACACCGCTATTCAAACTTTGCTTGGAAGCAAAGAAAAGGCGGATGAACTTATGTCACAAGTCCGTGAATATGCAAAGATTTCTCCTCTTGAGTTTTCTGATGTAACCCAAGCTACGCAGATGATGTTAGGCTTTAATATCGAGGCTGAGAAAGTACCACGTTATTTACAGGCTATTGGCGATGTCTCTATGGGAGATACCCAAAGGTTTAACTCGCTTACGTTGGCTTTCTCTCAAATGTCGGCGGCTGGAAAGTTGATGGGGCAGGATTTTAATCAGATGGTTGGACAAGGATTCAATCCGTTACAATTTATGACGGAAAAGACTGGCAAATCTATGGCGCAGCTCAAAGAAGAAATGTCAAAAGGGGCAATCTCCGCAGAAATGGTACAACAGGCGCTTATTGACGCTACAAGCGCAGGCGGAAAGTTCTATCAGATGTCAGAGAATGCTTCTAAAACTATCAATGGCCAGTTATCAATGATGCAGGATGCTATGGATACTGCATTCAATGAATTGGGGCAGAAATCGGAAGGTGTCATAATTAAGGGTATCCAAACAACCACTTCGTTGATAGAAAACTATGAAACGATAGGTAAGGTATTGGCCGGGTTGGTTGCTACCTATGGAGCCTATCGTACCGCCGTGATGCTGGTTACCGCTGCTGAAAGCAAACATACTATTGTAGAGATAGGGCTTACCAATGCTCGTGTATTGGCACGGAAAGCACAGCTTGCTCTTAATGCCTCAATGCTTACCAATCCTTATGTTGCTTTGGGAACGGTAATTATTGGTTTGACAGCTACAATGTTGGCTCTATCTGACAGTACAACCATAGCAGAAAAGGCTCAAAAGAGATTCAATGATGAACAGGATAAAATGATTCAACAAGAGACAGATCGAAAGAATCAAGTTGAATCATTGATACGTATAATTCAAGATGAGACAGAAACGGAATTAGCTAAAATATCCGTTTACGAACAGCTACAGAAACTATCTCCTGCGATAACAGGAGCGTACAAGTTGGAAGAATTGGCCGTGCTTGATTTAGCAGAAGCAAATAAGTTATTAAATAAAGAACGTGATACCAATACCTATGATTCGTATATCCGAAACATAGATGAGTCTACGCAGCGATTAAAGAAATTACGAGAGAACAACGGGAGACTTATAGGCGTATCTCCTTCAACAGGAATGCCGCTTACTGTAAACAACAATAAAGCGATTGCGGAAGAAGAAGAACGTATCAAACTCCTACAAAAAGCGTTAGAAAATTTCAAAAGAAAGCTGTCAAAATCAACAACAGACACGACAAAAGAAGAAATAAAAAATAAATCCTACTGGGAGAAGCAGAAAAAAGAAGCGGAAGCCGCTCGTGACGCTTTAGCTGTTTCTGAGAAAAATTCAAAGAAATGGAATGAGTACACTAAACAGATACAGGAGGCACAGGAACAAATAGACAAATATTCAAATTCAAATGAGAAGGATAAGAGTACGGATAATCAACTCAAGCAACAAGAGAAATTGATAGACGAACTCCTATCCCTCCGCCGGCAGAACCAGCAATCCGAGATCGACCTGATGAAAGAAGGCTCCGCAAAGAAGATCGCCCAGATAAACCTAGACTATGACAATGAGATCGCCGCCATACTGACCAAGGAAAAAGAGTGGAAAGACGCTCAAGGCGGCAAACTGACTAAGGAACAGACCGTGGAGATTCGTACAGCCTTGGTGAACTCATACGTCAAACGGGAGCAATCGACCTCCAATGTGAATAAGGAACAACTGGAGGAAGAGAAACGTGCCATGAACGAATACCTGAAAGAATATGGTTCATATCTGGAAAAGCGCCAGGCTATCACGGAGCTTTATAATGAGAAGATAGCAAAGGCCACAACGGAAGGTGAACGGCTTTCCCTTGCAGAAGGTATGAAGAAAGAACTGGCGGACGTGGATAATGAAGCCCAAAAGAGCGCCTCCATCATCACCCGGCTGTTTGATGATATGAGTAAAAAGAATATCACCTCTATTCGTGCCATTGCGGATGAAGCAGAAAAATTCTTGTCTTTTCTTGAAAGAGGAGAATATTCCTCTGATAATTCATTCGGTATTACCAAAGAACAGTTTGATGTGCTTCGCAAATCACCGGATCAGTTGAAGGCCATCAAGGATGAAATAGCCAATGTCCGCCATGAAGCCGACCAAATGGAAACCTCTTTTAATAAAGTTTCAAATGGCCTGAAAAAAGTCTTTATCTCTGAAAGTGATGCCAGGAAGTTAAAAGAAGGTTTGGCAGAAATAGAAGAGGGCATGAGTGAAATTATGCAGACCGGACAGTTCCTCTCTGACACGTTTTCGAAGCTCGGAGATTCGTTTGGTGGTGTATTCGGTGGGATAGCTGAAGGTTTCAGTGTGGCTATGGACACTGTAAGTTCTGCAATGAACGGTGCGAAAGCCGGTTCCATGTTCGGTCCACTCGGTGCGTCTGCCGGTGCTGCCATTGGTGTCGTTACATCTTTGGCCGGTGCCATCGCCAAAATCCATGACAAGAAGAACGAGAAACGTATCCAGCGGTTGCAGGATCAAATTGATACATTGGATAAATCTTACGGTAAGTTGGAAAAGTCAATCGAGAAGGCCTATTCAAAGGATGCTTCCAAAATGATTGAGCAGAACAACAAGCTGCTGGAGCAACAGAAGATCCTTATCCAGCAACAGATCAGAGAGGAACAGGACAAGAAAAAAACTGATGACAGCCGTATCAAGGAGTGGCAGGAACAAATCGAGGAAATCAACGACGTCATAGCGGACAACAAGGAGAAGGCCGTGGACGCTATCTTCGGGGAAGACTTGAAATCCGCCATTGACAACTTCGCTAACGCACAAGCCGAAGCATGGGCTTCCGGTGAAGACCGGGCAGAATCGGCGAAAGATACCGTCAAGAAGATGATGCGGCAGATGGTCACAGAATCCATCAAGGCAGCAACGGAATCTTCCGGTGCGATGAAGAAGATTCGTGACAAACTGAAGGAGTTCTATGCCGACAATGTCCTTTCCGGCTGGGAACAGGATTATATCTATAACATGGCGGAAGAACTGCAAAAGGAGATTGACAGGCAGTTCGGTTGGGCTGATAGCCTAATGAAAGATAAGGTGGAAGAGCCGGAGAAAGAAGAAGATATATCCGAAAATACCCTGAAAGGCGCATATGCCAAAGCCTCTCAAGAAAGCATAAACTTGTTGGCCGGTCAGACCGGGGCCGTCCGTGCCCTGTTGGAAGACATCCGCGGCAGTATGCAACCGATCCGGGAACAAATGAAGCTGATCTATGATATGCAATCCAGAGGTTGGGAAGATGTGAAGGCCATCCGCGAACTATCAGATAAAGTGGAAAAGAATACCGATCGGATCGCCGAGAATACGAGAGAGATCAAAGAGGTTGCCGGTAAGATATCGGAAAACACTAGAGGCACGGTTGATGCCCTGGAAGGTACTATTAACGTAAAAGTAAAAATGTAACATGATGGACAAAGAGTTTTTTGAGATCGCAAACCGGTTAGGTGCCTGTAGGTTGTTGCATGGCACGGAAAATAAAGAAGAGCTTATGCGCCTTCTGCTGACGCCGCAGGGTACGGAGTTCTGCACGAAGAATAATTTCCCGTCTATGGAACAATTACGGGAGTTCCGGGGCAAGAAGGCCGAAAGCATGGGAATCTATATCGAAACGGACGTGAAACTGACGAATCCGGTGAAGGTATTCCTGGCCGGTTCCAAGGCAATCCTTCATTTTGATACGATCGGCCGCTACAACGTGATCCTGATGCACGGGGCGGAAGCCGAGATCCATGCGAGTAACTATGCCGTGGTGTTCGTAAAGAACGCTGGCGGTAAGGTAATAACTCATAAAGACCATACAGCACGTGTATTATGACAATAGACGGAAAAGACGTATATACTGAATGGGGATGTAAATTATTGGAAGGTTCTTTTGATGATCTTCTGAAATACCCCAAACGTAAGGCAGTCAAATATAACAACTGGGCGGAAGCCGACGGGATCGATCCCGATCTGTCGGTTGTGGAGTTCGAACCTAAGACCGTCAAGTTGAAATTCCTCATGAAGGCAGAAACGCTTGAGCAGTTCTGGTCTGGGTATAGAAAGTTTGTTGCTGATCTGTCCGCACCGGGCTATCGGGAATTCAATCTTATTGCCGGTATGACCAACCGCTTACGCTTCAATGCCGGCTCTTCTCACGAACAGCCTGTGCCATTTAATGCAGGGGAGAACGTATCTGTGTTTGAACTTTCTTTTGTCGAGGACAATCATGCCATTTATCCGGCAACTCCGGCCGGCGGTATCGGGCTTCGCGGGCAGTATGCGATTAATGGGATAGACTTTGCAGACTTCGGTATAGGATCGGACGATAACCAGGAGGACATCTTGAAATATCCTGCGGTTAAGGCGCCGTTCACCGATGGCCGTACGGTAGACCTTTCGACAATCAAAACCCAGCATAGGGAAATAAAACTGTCCCTTTGGATGTTGGCCGGCAGTGTGGAAGAGTTTCTGAATAACTATCGGGCATTCTTTAGCCAGATATCCGGTGTAGGAAATCAGAAATTATATATTAAGACGTTGGATGGTATCATTCAGGTGTACTATACTGATTGCCCGTCCTTTTCTGTGGAAGTCTGGCAGGAGAACCGGATAGGAGCAAGATTCACTATTTCTGTTGTTGTTCCCGTAGTGAGTTGGATAGATGCTGGCGGTGATGTTCGTTACCGTGTGCTGAAGGATCCGGATTTGGGGTTATTGGCAGACGAGCAAGGTAGAATAATAGTTTTCAATTGATATGGCAGAAGAATTTGAAATAATCAGGGCTAATTTGCTTCCGGCAGCCGGAACAATAACCGATAATGATATGATCCTGATCATTCAGGGTGGGAGACCTAAGCGTGCTTTGCCCTCTGCAATGAAAGGTAAACAGGGCGATCCCGGTCTTAGTGCGTTTTTAGGGATAAACGATAAATACATCCTTTGGAAACAAGGAGCTAATGGTGCTTGGCAGAATCTGTTGGAAATTGAGAAAATTCGTGGGCCGAAAGGAGAGAAGCCGGTTTTTCGAAAGTTGAACGGTACGCTTCAAATGAAATACGAAGGTGAGCCGGATAGTGCATACGTGGATATTTTCGACCGTGAAGAATTGAAAATGAAGTTTTCCGATCTGACACCAGCAGAAGTGGATCAATTGAAACTGCATTTTTCTGATCTGACAGAGACTGATAAGGCCGAACTTATGAAGCCGGCAACGGATGCGGCAAAAGAGGTTCGTGAACAGATGTCCCAAATTAAGGAGGAAGCTAATACTGCTATATCGAATGTAAACACCGCAAAAGTGAGCGCAGAGGCGGCAACCAAGGCTGCAAATGATGCCGCAGCTTTAGCAAATGCCGCAGCTGGTCAAGCAACTCAATCTGCCGGAGATGCTGATGCAGCGACCAAATTGGCTGTTGCTGCCGCTGCATTGGCGGAGGAAAAAGCCGGTATAGCCAATACCGCAGCCGAGAATGCCGATACCGCAGCAGCTTCAGCCAATATGGCAAAGGAAGAAGCAGATAAAGCAACTGTTGAAGCCAATATAGCCGCAGGAAAGGCCAATGATGCCGCAGGAAAAGCTGACACGGCAACATTAAATGCCAATACCGCAACAGATAAAGCGAATGAAGCAGCATCCTCGGCTACAACTGCCGCCGAAAATGCTAATGCGGCTGTAGAGCGTGCGGATGATACCATAGCTTCTGCCGAGACTGCTACAAAATCGGCGACGGATGCAGCTTTGGCCGCAAACACGGCAAAAGAAAATGCAGACAAGGCGGCAAATACAGCCAATGTTGCCGCTACTCTGGCCAATGAAAAGGCAGGACTGGCGGATACGGCTGCTTTGGCTGCTACTACAGCAAAGGAAGATGCCATAGTCGCAACCGGCAAGGCCAACACAGCCGCCGACCGCGCCAATCGTGCAGCCGAAGCCGCCGAAGGAGTCATCAGTGGACTGCAACCCGACTGGAACGTTACCGATCCTGTCAATAAGAACTACATCAAGAACAAACCGGAGATCCCGACGTTGGAGGCTATCCCGGACGAAAATACATTGAGCTATGTCAATACCGACGGTACAACCATCAACTTTCGTATCGGCGATGAAGTGCGTGTAGCGGAAGATGGCGAATATGTATTCTACCGGCTTTATGATCTTGCCGGGGGAAAAGCCTCGTGGCAGGAATCCGGCAGCGGTACAGCCTTGCCCGGTAATGTTTATCTGACAGGAGCCAATTATTACAATGAATCAGTACGAACGATAAAACAAGGATATTTGAGCAATGAGTAAGAAAGGTGCATTTATTTATCAACAGATCGAACAGACGACCGCCGAATGGGCCGATAACGTAACCGTCTATCCTGCATCAGTCTGGTTATTTGAACGTTTGGAAAACGGTAAATTCAACATGAAGCTGGCTGATGGCGTTCATACGTTTGCCCAGCTGCCGGCCGTCATGCAGGAGGTGAAGGTCACGGTTAAAACGAATGATGCCACGACCTATATCCTGACGATCACGACGGCTGAAGGTAAGTTCGACACCCCGAACCTTCGGGGAAACGATGCCCCGGTTCCTTCGATCGATCCGGAAACCAAGCATTGGAAAATAGGCGAAGAGGATACGGGTGTGGTAGCCGAAGGACAGGACGGGGAAAGCTACGACGACACGGAAATCAGGAACGCGCTGACAGCCTTGCAGCAGCAAGTCAACACGCTCGTTTCGGGTGACGCATCGAGTGCCATCGAGTCATTTAACGAGATCATCGCTTTCCTTGCCAACGTAGAGGACACACAGACGTTGCAAGGGATCATCGCCGGGCTGAACCAGAGCATCACAAACGTCCAGACTTCGATCCCGACAAAGCTATCCCAGTTACAGAATGACGACCATACGGTCAAGGACGCTGCTTATGTCCATACCGACAATAATTACAGCAATGAAGAGAAAACGAAGGTATCGGACTCTTTGAGGTTGAAAGAGTATGTCGATGTCGAGTCTCTGGCGGCTCTTCCGTCATCACCGTATAACCTTCGCTTCAAATACACAAGCAAATCCCCGCAAGCGATCAACTTTGCCGATATCGCCAGCGTACCGGAAATGCAGGAATTCTATCTGTCGATCTTGAACAGTTCCGGGTCGGACTTTGACCAACCGGTCCCTAATGGTTCTGGCTGGCAGTCCGAGGAATCAAGTGTAACGTTACCGAACGGGGAACCGACAGGTGTATCCTTGAAGAAAGAACACGGGATAATAGTAGTTAGGGTATAATTCAAAACAGGAAGAGATGAAACGTAGATTGATATCAGGTAATCTATATAATACAGTGCCTAAATTGGTAAAGCTGGTAAGTCCTTTAGGTATCCAACAGAATTATATAATAGAGAAAAAATATAAGTTTGTGGATTTGCTAATCGTTGGAGCTGGTGGCGGAGGAGGTGGTGGTCTGTCACGTAAAGGAGGAAAAGGAGGACAGGGTATAATTTGTTTATATTATCACAATTAAGAATAGCAATATGATATACATTCAAAAAAACATTCAGTTTTTGGAATTGGAACAAGAATTGCCTGATTCCTATCTTGTTGGCGACAATATCGAAAATTACGAAGATGGCGCTTATCTCCTGCTTAGTGAAGAGCAGGAACAGTATCATAACGACTATCCGGAGGCATCACCGCTCGAGTGTTGGTATATGGCACTGACACCGGAACCACAGCCGACACCGGAAGAACTGCTCTGGCGTGCCCGTGATGCCAAACGGCAGGAAATCTACGACAAAGACATCCATCATTACTACATCGACGAACAGGATGCCTATGCCGGTGATACGCTTCGTCTGAAAGACAAGTGTGGCCGGCAGGAAGAAGTCGAAGTAGGCGGTCATCTGTACGCCTCGAATATCTTAACGGTTGCTCTTGACGAAATAGCGGACTATTCGGAGCAGTGCGCCAAGGTGACAGACGGCTTGCTATCCCGTATCGATGCCGCCCAAACAGCCGAGGAGGTCGAAGCTATCATAGTAAAAGGCTATCCTGAAATGATCCATACAACAACGGCAGCCTTGCAAACTAAAGCAGATAAGGCAATCGCTAAATCCCCGGAAGCGCAGGCAGTGACCTTTGCCCGTGCGATGATGAACAGCGTGTCTCTCACAGCCAGCCAAGCGTTGGAGATGCAGGTCTTATTCCCCATTTGGGGTGAGAAAGATGCGGAGTTTGGCAAGGAAGTTGAAATAGGCTTCCGGCTTCGAGTAGTGGAAGGAGAAAGCGACACTTTGTTTGAAGTGATACAAAAGCACAAGCTGCAAGCCGATTGGAAACCGGGCATAGAAACTGCTTCACTGTATAAGATCGTTGAAGCTGAGCACGCAGGCACGCTTGATGATCCTATTCCATACGTGCAGGGTATGGCATTCGAGAAAGACAAATATTATGAACAATACGGTGTGATCTATCTCTGCATTCTGACAACCGTTACAGGTTATCCGAACGACTTGAAAGACTTGCCCACAATTGTACAGGAGGTAAAGCAATGAAACAGGTTATGTTATTAAAAGTTAAACGGGGGGGGGTAAAACGCTCTATAAATAAAGGAGTTACGACCTCTTATCGTAAGAAAGGAGGGCGTAGATGAGACGGTCGATGATGGGACGGAAGAAGTTGCAGTTGTTCACCAAGAGGTTCTATCCTGCCGGGAATTATACCTGGATCGTACCTAAAGGATGTAGGAAGGTTGATGTGTTTCTTGTCGGAGGAGGGGGTGCAGGACATAATGGAAGCGGTGGAGGTGGCGGCTATACTAAAACCTTCAAAAAAGATACATCCGGATGGAGAGACGGTGATGCTATCTCTGTTGCACCGGGTCAGTCAATTCCGATAACAGTTGGGAAAGGAGGAATTGGAGGGTATTCTGAAGTTGCCCCCCACGGTGGATACTCTCAATTCTTAAATTCAAGTTATAGAGCTAATGGCGGAAATGGTGCGGGTAATGGTCATCCAGGCGGAAGTGATGCCGGAGCATATACTGGTGGCAACGGCGGAAGTGGCGGAGCAGGAGATAATTCAAGTACAGCTAAAGCGGGCTCTGATGGCTCTGATGGAGTCGGCAGCCGCAATGAAAATGGCTCTCTCTATTCAGCTGGTTCCCTACATGGCGGAGGAAAGGGTCAAAGGCATACAACCCGCGATTTTGGCGAACCTACTGGGAAACGAAATGCCGGAGGTGGTGGTTCAGACAGAAATATAAATGGGGGCATGGGTGGAGAATCCGACTATGAAGAAGGTTCCGGAACTGGAAATGACAATAGAAAAAGTGGCGGTTACGGTGGTGGCGGTTGTGGTACTTACGGTAACGGCGGTGATGGCACTGTCCTGATCCGCTATTGGGCTTACGAAGAATGATCTGCCGTTGAAAAAGATGAAACAAGATATTAACGACTAAAAAATAGGAGATAAAGTCATGAGAAATAATTGTTTACAAATGTTAATGGGGGGGGGGATAAACACCTCTTAACTAAAGTATCTGACCGACTTTCGGCGGAAAGGAGGTTGGTATGATAAGATCGATGATGGGACGGAAGAAAGTAGACAAGAATACTTTGCTGTTGCTACATTTTGATGGATCATTGAAAGATGAAGTCTCAGGCAAGCCTTATGTTGGTAGTAATATGTCCTATGTAGTAGGAAAAATTGCGTTTCGTTTTCCGGAAACGGGTATGTAAAGATAAGTGGAACGAATGCCATAAACGAGTCCCTATATCCAAACTATACCGTCGATTTTTGGATTAAACTGAAAAGTGGTGTGAAAAACGGTATAATGTCAAAAGGCGTTGCTTATGGAAGTTACAGCTTTGATATAATGGAGGAATCAGACGGACGCATTTTCTTTGGATTGCAGTATGGTGGAACCCGAGGGGATGCAATATGCTATTTTACGATGCCACGGGATCAGTGGGTTCATCTTGCGATCGTCAGGTCACAATCTCGATATTGGAAAGTGTATGTAAATGGAGTGTATGCGTCTGGTTTCACATCGACGATGGTTTCAGGGTATTATAGTTCTTTAATGATCGGAAAATATCGGGATTATGGATTGTATCTGAACGGTATGATTGACGAGTTTCGCATCAGTAATATTGCCCGTTGGACATCAAACTTCACTCCGCCTGCAAGGCCGTATTAATAAATTAGTGACACTGTCTTTGGGCTGTCACAGCAGAAAGACAGCAAATGTATATTCAGAAAAAATTATTGATAATCGCCAACCCCAGGTTGGGTATTTTCTTTTAAAACAAATGGAGATATAAATGTTCGGTGGCGAAAGAATAATAAAACAGCCTCCAGGCTATCACAGATTGGAGGCTGTAAAAAAAGAAAATTAGGGGACCGAGGGTCTCCGGAAACAAAGTTAAACAATAAAGTTTGAAAATCATGTTATTATTAATTATTTCTTTTTTGGTTATTGCAGCTTATACAGCAGCAGTTTGTATAAAGGCAAAAGGTGTACCTTACTCTATCAGTGCAACTTACTACGCAATAGAACACAAAGGATGGTTTCGCTTCACAATGTGGGCTTGTCCTATGGTGTTAATGCCGGTGATATTGGAGGTCAGTAAGCCGGGCACGGAGTTTCTCGC
>OJJV01000571.1_pt1 | contig 22176 bp, 41 predicted proteins | sample 1596391 | NCBI WGS metagenome assembly OJJV01 (sample SAMEA4350164, study PRJEB24818) | metagenome | biome: human; feature: gut; material: faeces | place: Denmark | collected 2013-09
CGTCTAAATTTTCAGCAATCGCCATCCATTCTTCCTTGCTCGGAATGCCTACTTTTACGGCGTCATACCAATTCATAGGCTCCAGCTCATCCCGCAAAGCTAAATAAATAATCCGGCCGTTTATTTGGGCGGCGCTGACGCCGATTGGGCGTCCGTCCTTTTTAACAATCACAACCCTGAAAGTCATCTAGTTAATCCTTAAAATTAATCTCAGCGCCGCTAACATCATCAATAGCTTCGCGCAGGCATTCCGGCAAGCCGTCAACCATATTGCAAACCCATTCGTTGTCGTATCCATAAATTTGGAAACTCAATGAGCTTTTGCCTGCGTTCAAAGCTTTCTCAACCATGGTTTCGAAATCGATTGCGTCAATGTTCTTCATCTTACTTACTCCTGTTGTTTGTTAACTTATGATATTATAGTAATCTATTATGGATTACTTGTCAATACATTTTTTCAAAAAATTGCACTTTTTATAATTTTTTTATTAAACTCGGTCAAAGTTTTTGTGGTGCAATAGGCGATTATCATTTCTTTTGAAATGCCTTTTTTCTTGGCGCTGTCAATAATATCTTTCATAGTCAACCGCGCTTCTTCGATTTTTTCCATGCAATCAATATATTCATCGCCATAAGTTTTCAATTCTTCGGCCGCAACCCTTTTGTTTTTTTCATCAGCCTCATCGATGACAACTTTTAGAGTTGCCGCCGGCCGTCTTAGATTTTCTACTTTTGCGCAAATATATTCGGTTAATGGCCGAGTGCCGCGCTCAATTGCCGAAATATAATCCTCGCTAAACCCCAGCGCCGCGGCAAACTCCTTTTGAGTATAACCGTTGTTTACGCGAAACTCTTTAAATTGTTCTTTATTCTCAATCATTGTTTTTTTCCTTTTTATCTAAGATATTGAATTAAAAAATAAAGGGGTGTGAATGTTGCGAAAAATCCGCAAAACCAATAAAAGAAATTCTCAATCATTTCTCAAATCCTTGATAAATCTTTTGACTTCCTCGTACTCCTCATTTGTCAAATAAATGAGGCGGCCGCGTTTTCCTTTTTTTTTCAGACGCTCGCGATATTTTCGCTGAGCCTCTCGCGTAATTTCCTGACGTGTTCTTTTTTTCTCACACATTGTTTGCAATCCTTTCAAGCTCAAGCAATGCCGGGTTTTTATCATTTCCAAAAACTAAGCGGATTTCTTCAATAAAGTCCTGTTTGGCCTCGTTTAAGGCGTCTTCCTGGTCTTGAAAAAGATAATCTTCGACATCATAATTCAGACTTTCTTGGTTATAATATTTATGACTGCTAACTTTAAGAATTTCAAGTTGCCTGTCGTAAATTTCTAACGCAATCCCATTTTTAATCTCATCCGTCATTTTCTCACTCCTGTTGTTAACTTATGATATTATAGTAATCTATTATGGATTACTTGTCAATACATTTTTTTCAAAAATTGAGTATTTTTTTTTCAAAGAAACTTCATACATGTCTAAAAAGCTGTATGGTATTGTAATTTTTCCGCGCTGGACACAAAAAATAAAAGCCCCTTTTTCCGGCCGAAACAAAACAATTCCTGAGGTTTTTAGCGTAGACGAATAAACAACATCATGCGCATATATCTTTTGTTTGTTTTCATCACACCGGCCAGAAAAAAAATCTACTATGTGAAAGTCTTTTTTTCTCCTGTCGGTAGTATTACTAATAATGTCTCCCCGGTAAAGCATTCCATTTTGACCTAAAAAATACCCGCCAGACGGGAAGCCGACAAAAACTTGACGGCATCCTTTTCTCTCAAATCGTGCAACCCTAAAATCCACCACCCAAAATCCTTATTTCCGTCAATTCTTTTAAGCATTTTTCAAGATTTCCCGTGTTTTTCCACAGATACAAGGCTACTTCTTCAGGGTCTGAAACGCCAATACACCGCAAGAAATACCGTTCATTTCCGCAGATATGCAGCATCTGATGGCATTTGGGACAAAGTGGTAGGGTAAAACGGTCATCGCTTTTGGTACCCATTCCTTTGCTCTTGATTTTGGGAATTAAAAAATCTTCCTCGCCCACTTTTTTTGGCAGATATTCCGGGCGGACGCGTAAAAGATGATGATGTGTTGGATTTTGACAGCCACAGCGTAAGCAAATGAGACTGTCTATAAACTTCAAATGTGATTTCATTCATTTTCCCCTAAAATAGTTAACAATTCAGCAAAAGACTGTGGAAAATCTTCATCTTTAAAAAACAGATTTCGGACGTCCACTTTTTCCAACCAAGCTTTATTGTAGCCATATTCATTTAAATAATTCTTAAATATATCAATCCCTTTTTCGATTTGGCCGCGCGCAAGTCGGTACATATCTGGACAATGCTCATCATCGAACAACTTTACTTCAGCCTGTGGACAATTTTTATTTATGAAAACCACACCCGGCAAAATGTCTTCGATTTCCCGCCATTCCCGCCAAAACTCCAGCTGCGGTTGGGTACCAAAAACCTGTTTTTCTGTAAAACCCTTGGCGGCTCTCGCCGCTTCCCGATAAAAACATAGTTGAATAAAAGTTTTGTATTTAAAAAAGTACTTTTTGCACCAGTCAGAAAAATTTTGACCCTGCGCACAGACTGTTTTTAAATCCCACATTTGGATTGATTTCAAATAGTCAATTCTTGCTTTGCAGGCGACGCCGCGATACTCGAATAATATGCTTACCTCTGGATGTCCCTGCTTAAAAATTTCACTATCAAGAACTTGACCCGGATTTCCCAGATACAAAAGCGAATTTGCTATTTTTTCTGCTAAGTCGGCTTTGATGATTTGTTTTTTTTGACCTTGCGCCCATGCCCAATATGCCGAGCTTTTCCGGCTCATTTTAGCAACGCTATCAGGCTCGACAACGTACCTGTTTGCGAACTCATCCGGCTCTAAAATTAAAGTGTGGTAGATTTTTCCCTCAAAAAAAGCTGGCGTTTTCTTTTCTTCAAAAAGCGGATTGAGCCGGCTGCTAAACCAATATTCCGTCGGACTTTTTAGCAATGCCGAAATTCCGGTAAAATCTAGACGCTGCTCGGCAAAATAGACGTCTTCGGGCAGATTAAAATAAATTCCATTTTCCATTATTTTTTTACTCCTGTTGTTGTTAACAAGATTATTAATAATCATTTTTTCATTAAAGTCAACACCTAAATTTATATTTATTGTATTGACATTGTATATTTATGTGCTATATGTGTTTTGTCATTAACAATTTATGGAGTAAAAAAATGTCAAATTTAATTAATCCCGTTGAAATAAAAGCGCGTGAATTTCTGTTGAAAATCCGAGCTTCGGAAATTGCAAACGAGGGCGATAACCTAAAAGCTTGCGAGATGTTAAAAAACATTAACATCTATGTCAAAACTGTAAAATCTTTGAAAGCCGAAGAAGAAAAACCGATTAAGTCGTCCTTAAAAGAAATTTCTGATAAGTACAAAAATGCGCTGGATTTTTTAACCGAAGCAGAAAAGATTTTACGGTCGAAGATTGCCGATTATGCCGAACTCAAGCTTGAAAAGCTCAATTTGATAGCTTCTGCTGCGCAAAAGACGGCCGAAGAAGAAGCGTTGCGCAAACTTGATGAATTGCAGGCTTTGCGCGAAAGTGCCGGGCAGTATGATGAGGTTACGCAAGCCGCAATTATTTCATCTATTGACAGTAAAGTAAACGCCGTTATTGATAATTCTGAAATCAAGATTGATAACACTCTTGGTAATTCTGCCGCGTCATTTCGCAAATATATCACTTTCAAAATTGTTGACATTCAGAAAGTTCCGGCCGAATTTCTGTCGGTTGATATCAAGGCCGTAAACACGGCCATCCGAAACGGCGTTCGGGAAATTCCGGGATTGGAAATTGTTGAAAAATTAACCCCAGTTGTAAAATAGGAGAAATATCATGGCAAAACAGCAATATTGCATACGAGTTGAACCGCAAACCATGGAAGCTTTAAACTCAATCGCCATGCTCGAAAATCGGACACGAAGTAATTTGATTGAATTTATCCTACTCGAATTTATTCAATTTTATCGTGAAAAATATACACTTGACTTTTTGTCTGAAAAATTCGATAATATAGGTCACTCCTAAAGTATGTTAACCCGGTAAAAACCCCACCTTAAAAAAGTGGGGTTTTTACTTATTGAGCTTCATGCAGCTCTTTTAGGCAATCCAGCGCTTGACCGTAAGTCACAATTGAATAAATACAGTTGTTTTTTGTTTTTACCTGTTTAGCTGCGCAGCCACTTAACCACATCAGCAGAAATAGCATAATTAAGACAATCGCAATCTTGCGGCTGCGGCTCTGCGCATTTTTCCCGGCGCACAGCGATTTTTTTTTGAGTAATAACAGATTTATCATCCTTTATCTTCCTTTCGCTTTCTACGGTCGAAAAATGTACCTCCTGCGCAATTCTTTTTTCTTTTTCATTCATCCACAGATTAAAAAAAACGATATTGCCGGCGGCAAGTATGCCTAACGCCCATTTTAAAGCCATCCCAGAACTCCGATAAACAATTTAACAGCTGCGTCATATTGCCCATTTGCGACTAAAATTCCGGCCACGGCCAAAATGAACAGCACAATTTGCCATGCTCTTTTTTTACTTATTTTCATTCTACACCGCAATAGAAAAGGTGCCGGCCGATTTGCAAATCAGGGTTTCTGCCTTTTGCCCAAGCCGGATGGACGCCGTCGACGCAGTAGTGACAGGCGCCGCAAACAATATCTTTGTAAACACCCGCGACATACTTTTCCGCGACGTCTATACATTCGCAAAAAACTTTGTCACTTTCTGAAATTCTGTTAATTAAGTCAAAATTGGGGTCGTCTTCGTTCCAGCATGAAAATTGGTGGTATTTCGAACCTTTCACACAAAACTGGCAGGTTTCTGCGATGGTGTTGCCTGCGAACCATTTTCCAGACTTGTAACGATTTAAAATCACGGACGCCACGGCTCGCTTGCCTATTTCCGCTTCGCCTCGCGCCTCGCCGTAAATCGTGCGGGCGAGAATGTCAACATCTTTACTTCTATACATCTTACAGCCTTTCTGAAATTTCTACAAAAATTATAAATATTTCTAGTAAAAAAATCAATAAGAAAAAGACTGCCCATCTCATTTCACACCTGCAAGTAAATTGATATTCCTAGATAAAAACCAAAAATCCACTCGCCCCAATTCCAACCAGCTTTCCCCAAAGTGTAGATTTTTTCAAGTAACCCACCAAGCCAATAACACACGCCCATTGCAAGGCCGGCCAACATCAGCGAAAAGCTTCCAAAATACAAACCCCAAATAAATGTTACGATTAACCCCGATAGGGTAGTGCCGCAAAAGCCAAACAATTTTGGGCATTCGTAAAGCCAGACGGTTTTCCCCTTAAAACTAACGCGGCATGAATAAAGTAAGTCGTCAATCAGCTCACATTCCCGGTACTGCACTAAATTCGGGTTAAGTTTTCCTCCCTCCAGCAAACGCCCAATGTACAAACCCCAACCATAGAGTTGATAGCTGACATAACAGGCAACAAAGCCAATGATGGCTTTTTCGATGTCGTTAAAATGCAAATATCCGCAAATTCCGAAATAAACGGCATACCAAATTTTGTTTGCTGGTATGTATTTTTTTAAAAGGCCACCGCGCACCCGCCATAAAAAAGCCGATAACATTGTTTACCTCCAATAATCAAAAATTTTATGTTCAGGAATGGCGTTTTGCTTCGATTTCGCAAGCTCAATTTTATAGGTCAACACTTCCTGCTGCTCGCGCTGCCAGTCGATAAAATTTTGCCCGCTCGGCGTATAGCACAAGGCAGGCGTAACATTTGGGTTTGGGGCTTTGTCTGGGCGGTAAATGAAAATGTTCAATTCTTGGCTCCATGCTTTAAACCCTCGGAAATGAGGTTTGTTTTTATCAACTGCAAATCTGTTGAAATTCCGATTAGCTGGCGGTTGATGTCGGCTAATGTCTGCGCTGTTTTACTTTCAATCCGCGCTTGGTTTAATTCGCATTTGTCAATTCTGCTTTTCAAATCGTGGATGTCGGAAGTGTTTACGATTTGTTGGTTATAAAAAAGAAAACAGCTGTAAAGAAAAGCACCGCCAATTATTATCAGTCGGTAATTGTGGGTAACTTTTCTTGCCAGCTGTTCAATTTCTCTTGTCATGCGTAACCTGTGATTTCTTTGATTTTTTACATCCTCAAGCATGTTTTTTATCCTTTTTTGTTAACTCTATTAAAATCATATATGCCTGATTATATGTTTGTCAATATGTTTCGCATAACAAATATTATGAATAGTTTTATCAGCGATTTAAATAATTATAATAGCTATCAGCAGGAAGTTTTATTTGAGGGTATCCAAGGCACTGGGGATATAACGCTTAATCAACCATTTACAAATTTTCCTTTTATAATTATAGCCTACGGAACTGATTCAGGTAATGTAGTTATACCGAAGTTTTTTTCAACAAAAAATCTTGATTATTTGTTGAGAACTTCCGACATTCCAGTTGGTATAGCCGACACCTACAAATACTGGTACATCGAAACATACGCAAATGGCACAACGACAACATTCTTAAAAAAATCAAACGAAAATACGTCAATTCATGGCGTTTACGGCTTAAAATTTAAAGCCACTTAATTGCCAACAAGCGGCTCTAATTCGCGGATTTCGACGCGTGCTGCTTCGCGTTTAGCTAGGGTGTCGGCATATTCTGCGGTGGTTGCAGCACCCTCAGCCAACTTCATGCAGATATAGTCTGTATCTTGCAAGAATTTTTTAAGTTCCATAGTTCTGATTTTTGCCCGGTGCTCTGGCGGCTCAACCGGCGCGCGGCCAATCGGGAAGAAATCAGAGAATTAGAGCCAATCGTCGAAAGTTAAAACTTCGACATTTGGGAAATCGGGATTTTGCGGAATATCCCGCAAATACTGACGATAATTCTTATAATTTTTCTTATCCTCATCGGATAAATTTTCAAAGCAATCTGCGAGCATTAAAATATCTGTCTTCAAAAGAAGAGCGTCACGGCTAGCCCTCACGGCAGCGGCCGCGCGCTCTTTTTTCTCATCAGCAGTAAGCAGGCTTTCAGGGTCAACCGCTGCCGGATAGCCGTCATCCTCACGGATAATCTGCTTGCCTTTTTCCTGTTCGGAAATTAGTCGAGTATGTTCAGCGTTTGTTATTTCAACAAAGTCTGTGCAATATTCGGTGTCGAGGAAAAACCCCCAACTTCCATCTTTTTTATGTTTACCGTAATACATTTTTTTTCCTTTCTGTTAACAAATATTATGAATAGTTTAATTGTTGATACTTTGGCCGCGGGTGTCCGCTTGCAATCGTCTAATGGCGTTAATTTTATTCTTCAGTGGGGTTATTATACAAGTACTGGTACATCATCAGAAAAAACTGTTACTTGGCCGGTTAGCTTCCCATCACATTTAATTAACGTTTTAACTTTGCCCTATGCTCCATCAGGTCAAAATTTTAATACAAACGTAAAAGCGGCAACCTTAACAAATTGCGTTTTTCGAACAGTCGACGGCAATGGCTACGGAACAAATATTTCTTTTTATTGGTGTGCCGTTGGTGCTTAGTGTCCCATTGCAACCCACGAAAAGCCGTGCCCATCAACATTTTGTTTTGATGCGTGTGTTTGAAATGACGAATTTGTTATTGAATAAGTGTTAGTGTAATGCCATTGAGCTAAATTATTATAATAAAAATTGTCACTTTTTACAACTGCTATCGGAGTATTCGGAAAAGATATGCCAAAATTAATCGTTACTCTTGCATCGTCGCCGCCGGTATATCTACCCCATTGTAAAATAAGGCCGCTTGGAAATTTGTAATACCCTGAAGTTATGCCAGTAGAATTATTCATAATATTTGTTATGCGTGTGATTTCCGACGACACGGCGTTGCAGGTCGGATACTGGTCGTTGCTTTGCGTGATAGTCGTTGATTTATTGGACAGGCTTTCCAGATATTGCTTTAAATATTCCATTATCTGGTTGGCCGTGACACTGCCGGTAGCGCCGCCCGTGGATGCCGCAAAAGCGTTGCTGTCTTCCACCTGGGGGAGACGCTCCAGCTCATTAATTGTTTTTATCTGGTCTATTGCCATTTTTTTAATTCTCCTGCGTCGGGTTTTCTTGTTTATAGGTAAATTCAAGAAATGTTCCGGCATTTGTCATTTCTTGCAGAATATTAGCCAGCTGCCGGTTTGAAATCCGAGCCACCAGCGCAGCGAAACCCAGATACTCGCCGGCCTCGGTTGTGATATAAAACTGTTTTTGTTCGTCTACCCAAACAAAATATTCGACATAACGCGCGATGATGTCAATTTTTATGTGTAATGGATTGATTTTGTCAATGGTAATTGTAGCATTTGAGCCAAATATACTATACAAAATCTCGCAATAAGCATTGACCGAACCAATTGTTTGTTCGGCCTCAAGTATTTTGTAAAATGTCGCGACAAATAATGATTTTTCCAAAATGTTGTAAATTGGCACGATTTGCTTTTCGTATAAAACCGTGCCAAGATATTTAGTTTTGTAGGCGTTTTCGTAGTAAGCAAACAAATCATCCATCGTCGGTTGAAGCACCTGCAAAAAGGTCATCAAAAACCTATTGGCGTTTTTATCGTTTTCTGTAAATTTCTGATATGGATAAACTGGATTACTCATCTACTATCTCGGTTGAAACGTTGCCTAAAACGATTTTTTGATTGTACAAACTTTTATAGACAGCGTCGGTAAAACTTCCCCCGCCGACTTGATAGGTTACTGATAGGTCGGCTGCCCATGTCAAATCATCTTTACACAAATAAGAATTTGGCTCAAAATCAAATCCCAACCGGTACGCAGCATTAAACTTTTCCGTGAATAAGTTACTTACGACGTTCTCCGTGGGGATAAAGTCGCGGGAGTTTCTGGACACTGTTGCGACGATTTTCACATTTACGGTCACAGTTTCCGGGATTTCAAAAGCAATATCGAACTCTTGCCCGTTTACTCCAACAAAAACGCCAGTTTCGGTGCCATTGTATGCCAATCCAGCCGTTGCGCAGGTGCCTATAACGTCAATAATTTTTTGTTTGAGGGTGGCGTAATCCGCTGCGCTTTTATCGACATCACAAGCAATATAGCACTTTCCGCGGTCATCGATTTGTTTAATCGGCATAGCCGAGGCAATGACGTTGAGTTTGTTAGCTAGCTCATTCATAATCCCGTTGGGCGAGCTTTTGGGGTATTGGATGGTTTTGTTAATATAGGCAATATAATCTTGTATCTTTGCCGCGATGGAGCTAATACCGTTTTCAACGCCCAAAATGAGCTGAACGCCCGGATAATAAAGTTTATGTAAATTAGTGCCGATAAAAGTTTCGGGCGTGTAGCTGGTTTTGTAATTTGTATTAATCGCGTCAACTAAATCCGACAAAATATCTTCATTCGTGCGCGGGCTGTAGCCATTTTCGATATCAAAACTCATTGTGCAACCAACCCCTCAATTTTTTCTTCTGAAATAACGTAGTTAAAAATACTTTCAAAAGTTTCCGCTTGTTCTTGCAGATTTGTGACTGTTATCCCATTGTCAGTCATTTTCTGAATAGAATAAGCCTTAAAAGTTTCCGTTTGGATTATGACGTCGGGGTCGATAAATCTTTTCAAATCAATCCCGAATGCTTGATTGTAGTATAACGTACCCTCCTGCGTAGTCAAGAGATTTGAGCCTTTGTAAACTATCGTATCATTGAAATACGGCATGCCGTCGTTGTCAAACTCAACATCAATCATTTTATCATTGTCCTAAAAACAGAAAGTTGTGCCTGAACTACCTGAACCTCTGCCAGCGTTGCCGCGATACTGGCGTAAAATGTTTCGGAAACTATTTCGCCGCCGGCGTTTGCCGGTAAAATACCGGTTGTTAATGTTGTCAAAAGGCTTGTGATTTTCATAAGCGTGTCGCTCACATATCCAGCTAGTTCTTTCATGTCAGGAGATGTGTTGGGAATATATACCGCGTTTTCTTTGTCAAAAATCACAACGCCGGTACTTGCGCCACCCTCGCCAATCACTTCTACATTTGTCACTGGCAACTTATCAACCGTGACAGCTCCGGCAAAACACTGCGCGTCTAAAACTTCCGTCAAAATAAACCTCCTAACACTCCGCTACTATAGTAAAACTGTTCAATCTTATACATGTTATGAACCATATCCCAAAAAGCCAGAAATCCACTAATTCGGCGCTGGTTTTTATCCAAATAATACGCTTGCGGTAGTTCATCCGAGCTTATAAAAAGTCCCTCGCCATAATCAAGCAATCCCCAAACTCCAAGCGATGACGTAACCGTTCCCAACGCAATGTTATAGGTTAAGTTGTTCCGCCTAAATATCTCTTCGCGTTTTCCCGCATAATTCATAATCATCGGCAAGCCGCTAACAATGTGTCCAGCCCAAACATATTCAGGGAAACTAGCGAGCTTCGGAAAAGTATAGGCGTCGCCGATTGATGTCAGTTCTTCATTTAATTCCTGCCAGTTGAAAAGCTCGCCGACACTTTCCGGGTAAAAATAATAAAAACCGTTTAGACATTCAATCTTCATCGGGCAGTTCTCCCCACCACACATTGCGGTCATCATCTATCCAAACGGCATTCTTTTTGGCAACATATGGATTTACGCCGTTTATTCCCGGGAAAATTAATTCGCCGTTTATTAAAACGCCGTAATCTATCCACTTGCAAATCATCATCGACATTTTGCCGAGATACTGGAAATTAAGCTCGTAGTACGCTTGAGGTACGCCGAGAGCGTCGAAGTCGTTTAAGTTTGCTACTTTGTAACCGTCAATCTTCATTTTCTACCCCAGCACATCAATCACGTTGTCGACTTTATCGAGAATTTCTCCGGCCAGCTGCTTTGACGGCACGGAACAAAACGACATTTCAACTTGATACATATTTGTGTTATCAACCGTTGTTTTTTTGAAGTTTCCCAGATAACCCTTAAGCATGAAACTGCTATCGTAATAAACAGTTATGTAATATGGCATACTTGTCGGGTCTTTCCCGTCAATTAATTCGTAGGCTTTGCCGGCCATACTCAAAAGGGTGGTCGCAACGGCGTTGTCTTTCAAAACTCTAAAGGAAATATCCAAGCTCTGAATAACTTGCCGCTGGAAAGTTAAGCCGCCAATTGTCTGCAATTCGATTTTTACATTATCTGTAGTGTTATCAGACATTACACCTGTAGTCGCTTCGTCCAGATAAATTGGCACCGGAAGAGGTACGCCAATGTCGCCAACCGACACAACCGAGGGAAATGTAAAGATAATTACTGGACTTTCGCCGCCAATCATTCGTAAATACTCCCGGTTATCCTATTATATTCTTCTTCCGTTATCTTGCCTGCCCGAAGCTGCCTATCAGCAGCCGCCTGCGATTGCAGCTGGCCGAATATCTTTTGCAGCCAGCTCACAGACTTATTCACGCCGTTTGCGACATTCTGCTGAACAGTTAGCATAGCTTTGTTGACCTCGGCGGTTGTTTTGTAATTTTGCAAAAGCTCATTCGTGTAAGCGTCCTCAGCCATTCTATACCGCGCTTGTTCCGCGACAGCTCCGCCACGCAAAATCTGGCCGCGTGTTTGCAGGTTTGTATATTCCCTTTTTACCTCTTCAATCATCTGCTCGCGGCTGGCCGCAATTCCTCGTGTGATAGCCTCATTAAATTTATTATTGTCAATTCCGGCAAAAGCCTTTTGGCCTAAATCGGTCAAGTCAACGGCGAGAAGTTTATTGACGTCTTGCGCGCCGGCCTGTCCGAATACGGATTCAGACACGAGTTGTCGCGTCCGCGGGTCAGCTGCTTGAAGAGAAGAAAGCACTTGCAGAAACGTCTGCGCGTCTGCCGACTGCCCGCGGAACTGGTTGAGGGGTGTATTAAACCCCCGATTGGTCTTATTCAAAGTTTGCCTGAATGCAGAGAAAAGACTGTCGAAATCTTTTACTCCGGCAATTTGTGATAATCTGGACAGCCGCCAATATTCCGAGGGAAGTAGATTTTGCGCGGCCGCCTGCGATTGAATGTCTTTGTATTTTTCTAAGGTTTCATCGATGGCAGTGTTCATTTTGTCGATGTCGTTTAGTACCGAATAAACGGCGCCGGCGACAAGTCCAGAAATCGACAGCCTTTTTAGGCCTTTTTTTAAGGCGCTGCCGAATTTGTTTGCAACACGAGTAAAGCGGCCGTTTAATTCAGCTTCCATTTGCTTTGCGTCTTGCTGGTCTAGCGTCGCTTTGACTTTTATGAGATATTCGCCTGCCATGTTGCCCCGTCCAAAAACGCTTTGTTTAAAACTTCCTCTAACGTAAAATCGCTTCTTGATTTTATTATATCACTGAAAGCCGCAGGTAAGTCAATAGAATAGTTTTTTATTTTTTTCAGCTGTGCGTCTGTTAAAAAAAAACTTTGATTTTAACGATAGCCATGCACACATCAATAATAATTGCAAAAAGCTCTTCAATTTCAAGATTTGCAAGATTTGATTTTCCGTAGGGGACACCGTTTGGGTCTTTTGCGAACAAGCACAAGGCCAGTATTTCGTTTTCGTCAATCCCCGCAAAATAGAGAGCCGTTTTTAACGTTTCGCGCTGTTCTTTTTCTCCCATCGCAGAAAATCTTTTCAGAAATTCCGTGTAAGTTTCCTTTGGCTGCCGAAATTCAGGCAGCATAAAGTACGAGAACAAGAGGGTCTGTAACGCTTTAAATGCGTACAAACCCTTTACACCTTTTATTTCCGACACATCAACCATTATTTCAAATTCGGTTTAAGATTAAACGTTTCGAACGTCAAGGTCACGTTGTAGGTTTCTTCTCCCTCAACAATGTCCTGCTGGCGCGGGAACTCCTGCAAAATACAGTCGTTTCCGATGTAGCTCTCGCCGGTCGCGCTATCGATACAATACACGGTCATCGGTGTTTCGTCTTCATACGCGTTTTGAAGAATGGTAAGCATTGCGCCGCTTAACCCTACCGTGTTAATAGCAATTTCGTCGGCCTGTTTGGAGTTTTCCATATAGACAAAGCCGACTTTGTTTTTGGAGTTGGCGCCTCTGGTTTTGTGTTTCCGGCCGTTTTTGGTTACGGTTACACTGTCAACATCTTCAAAATCATATTTGACATTGTTGATAATCACGCCATTTTCAGAATGCCATAACTGTATCATTTTTTAAGCTCCCTGTGTCAAAACCGCGTTCAGGCGCCAAGTTGCTTTTGGCAACGGCGCGGTAATATCAGCATTCATTACAAAATCGCTGCTGCCAACCGATACTGTAACAGTGATTTCGCCAATCTGTCCAGTTTCGGTATACTCATCGGCAATACCCTGTAAATAATCCTGCAATAGTGTCGCTTCGGCGGTGGTGTAGTCTGGTTTATTCAGGTTAAGCCAGGTAAGCGCCGCACCCTGCAATTTTACGACAATTTCTTCTGATACGTAGGGCGCATGGATAGCAACGGCTTTATTGTTCTGACCGCCGACACAGAAGAACGCCAGTCTATTGCCAAATTCTTTTGAAGTAAGAACAAAGTTTGCGCGCGACGTGAAAAGAGCGTCGGCAGTTTCGTAGGAAGTAATATCATCAGAATTTTCCATACTGATGTACTGCTGGCTACTCCAAATAGTATTTGCGCTATTAAGCAGCGAACCAAATGCTTGATACATGTTTTTGCCCTCGCCGGCGGCTTTCTGATAGAAAAACGAATGATTTTCTATTTTATTCTGCGCCTCAACCAGCGCATCGTTATTCGAAGCACCACCAACTACGCCGCGGTAGCCCTCGGGAAGCTTCAAGCTTTTAAGCGCAGCGTCTTCAAATTTCGGGTCAATTAATATTGTGAAAACTTCCAAATCTTCAAGCCCGGTAATGTCTGCAGCCGACAAGTTTAAGTCAGCCAGAGGCAGCGCGTAGAATGACGTCAAACCGCCAGTTTTTAACATCATCGGCGCAGTAACATTAGTAATTGCGGCCAAATCACTCTCCGTGTTAATCTTTACGACAGTTTTTGGAATTTCCGCCGATTTCTGCGGTACCACAACAAGCACATTATGCAGATATTCTGTGCTCGACTCAGGTATTGGAGCAACTTTCGTTACTCTCATTACATAATTTAACAAAACGTCATCCATTGGTTAGCCTTTCAATAATTTTGTAAAAAAAGTTTTAATCGAAAATCCCTTTGTTTTCTTAGACGGGTCATAATCCATATTTACCCGATAAATAAAACCTATCTCTGTTTGATTAAAATAACTTTCCATGTCAGGATATTTTACATTTTCCTCTTTGTCAAACAGCAAAATGCGGTCTGCAATTTCTTTTAGTGTGGATGTCCGCGAAGCTTCCCATAATTTGTCTTTTAGAAATCCCGTTTTGTAGGCGGGGCTTACTCCCCACATTCCGAGGGTGCCGCGAACTCTGAAATGCTGTTGGCCGTGACGGATATTTTGCCAAACGTTAGAAACGTCAACATACAAAGCCCCTTGCTCCCAGCCGCTTTCAACGCTGGCAAAAAGAACTTTTTTAACGCCATAAATTTTGCGTAAATCAGCTTCTAACTGTTTTTTATACACGGCCGGTTAACCTCGCTTTTACATTTTTAAACAACTGTCCAGTTCGCATAAGAAGTTTGTTAAATCCCTTTTCTTTGGCCGTCTTCTGCGAGTTGCGGCCATAATCTCCGCGAAGAATTGGGTTTCTTACCACGGCTTGCATGGCGTTTTCGATACGACGCCGGTTGTCTTTTCCGTTCATGATGTCAACCATGAAGTTAATTACCCAAATTAAATCTTTGTTTCTCTTTAAAAGAAAAGGACGGCGTAACCATTTAAACAACTCGTCCATCTCCGCAGCCACCTTATTTAAAGTCCCATCTGGCTTGCTGCCATGTCTCAAAAGATTTAGGCCGGCGTATTGGTACCACGACTTTGCATAAACTGGCTTTCCGTTTTTTGTACCGATTTTTCTCTTGAGAACCTCAAAATGCGGCTTATTCTGCAAAATACCAACATCGAATTTAAACTTGCTGATTTCGCCGCTAATAAACTTGTCTAATCCTTTACCCTCAATTATTTTCCGGCCGGCTTTCATAACCCACACCCCATAAAAACGTTGTTGGGAATTTTTTTCTTTAAATCCACATCTACCCCGTGAAATTTCGCATAATAATTCAGGCGTTCAACATCATTTCCCGCAGCGCCCCGTTTATTCAAGATTTCAGAAAGCGAGTTATATGCGTCAACCTCGGTGTCATGCGGCTTACACCACAAAATACGCTCTTCGGTCGGCGTGAGCAAAGAAAGATTTAATTCTGCTAAAATTGAATTTGCCCAATCAATAAGCTCGCTTTCCGTCATCTTAAAACTCCTACTTCGATTTCAAGCGGGTACCGGCAGCGGATTTGATAGTAATCGGCTGTTCAATGCCGGCGCCTTTTTCCTCAATATCCACCATGGTAGAGCCGAGTTCAAAGTTACCCCAGAAATACTTGTCTTCCGGATTATAACCGTTCTCCGACATAATCGGCAGGCGGGTATAGTTCAGGGTTACCAAATCCTGTGAAAAGACCTTAAAGCCCATTGAGTTTCCGGTCAAAACGATTTCGGGAATTACTACAAACGTAGCTTCCGGCCATTCCTTTTCAATGATTTCGCGGATGGTCGCGCCGTTATAAGTAATTTTGTCAAGCAGACGAACCAGCTGACCGCCGTAGACGTAAACAAGTACGTTGGTCGAAGCCGTGTATTCGCGAACCTGCTGTTTCAGGCCAGAAATTACATCAACCACCTGATTAGCCAGTGCCATGATGTCGGCCGTAGCGTCAAGCTCAACACTGTCATTGACAACGTTATTGACGTCATCAGTCGTCAGGATACCGTTGTTCAGCCCGTCTCCATAAAGGGTAATGGTGTCAAAAATCATGGAGTAACCACGAATAATTTTGGACACCAGTTCGGGGATGCGGTTGAAATTAAAGTTATAAACAGACTGCGTAATTTTCGCGCCTTTTACATACTTGTTAAAAACTTTCTGCGTTTCGTTGGCTTTAATTGCGGAAACTTCTGTCTGTCCCATCGTCAAATTTTGCGCGACGATGTTGTCACGTTCGACGTCCAGACGTTTAAAGATGACTTTAACGTCATTCGTCATATCGTGTTTAACCTGGCGGGCAATTGCCAGGGAGATTGGAGAATAGGAAAGCTGCACAGCTCTCAAATATTCTTCGGTGGTCTTAAGCGACGTAATTACATCAGTAGCCATTGATTAGCCTCCCGGAGCTGCGACGACTTCCAAGACGCCCATCGGGGCGGGCATATCAATACAAACTGCGTTGTAGAGATTTCCATCGGAAGCCATACATCTAACAACAGCCACATCTTTTGCAAATGTAGCGTTAATTTTTAAGAAGTTCTGCGTGTTTTTTTCGGTAAACAACCCTGTGTTGGGGTCGACATATACCGGAGCAAAAGCGGTCGGCTCTGCGTTTTCCGGACACTGAACGTAAATTTTACGTCCACTAGCCACGACATCGCCAGCTGCCAAACCCTGCCGTCCAGCAATGCCGGTGGGGTTATGTCCACTAGTCAAGAGTTTCATGCCGTCGTTTGTCTCGTAAACAGCCAGTCCCTCAAGGACTTTTTCGGCGTATTTTCTTGAGACAATCTGGTCGGCGTTTCCCCTCTCGTAGGGCGTAGCAAGAATTTTCGTCATCTTTTAACCTTTTCTGAAAATTTTTCCCTGTTCAAGGAACCTTTGTTCAAAGGCGCTATTCTCGGCCGCGCCATGTCCGCCGTTATTCTGGAGCTGCTCGGCTTTGCGCGATAAAATTTTATATTCGGCGCCAACTTCAACAATACTCCAAAATCTTTTCGACTGCGCTTCCTTTTCACGTTCAGTAAAACTGTTGAAGCGCGCAACTTCCGCCTGAATGCTCTGCGGGAGTTTTTCAACATTTTCCTTATATTTAACAAAAGCCTCAATAATACCTTTTCTAATGGCATTAGCCTTTTCACTGGAATTTTTAAAGTTTCTTTCTTCGGCCGTCTTGATAATATTCTCGGTCTCATCCGGCAGAATGTTTTTGTTTTTGGAAACAAATTCGGAAATCGAAAGATTGAATTTAATAGCGTCTTCGATTTCCGCAGTTTCCTCTTTTTCTTTTTTTTCATTCTCAAGGCGCTTAATAGCTTCGTCAGCAATGCTTTCCTTTTTTTCTTCTTTTTTACCAACAAGAGCCTCAAACTGTTCTTTTGTCAGCGTTACCGTTGCCGGCGTTTCCTGCTTATTATCTTCTTCGTTCTCCATGCTTCTTCTCTTTGACAATTTTAGTTAAAGTACTATTTACTTCTTTAGTCTTATCTTTTTTTATCAATTTTTCAAGCTTATTTTTTTGCTCGTCTGTTAAAAAGTCATTTTCAAGCGGATTTGCGCCAAGGAAATAAGCGCCACATTTACAGCCATAATCTTCATTTGGAAACTCGCCATCGCCAACCTTTCGAATTTCGCCATATAAAAGTTGATGCTGCGGTCGCGGCTCTTTTGAAGAAGACGGCAACCAGATATAATACTCTCCTTTGTGCTCATCTTTTAATCGCTGGCTTTCGGAATAGACGACAAGATTTTCAACACGCGATTTTAAAAGCTTTTCATTATTGACGGCTTTCTTTTCGGGGTTTTTGACCTCTTCAGCTTCAAGTTTTTTTTCTTTTTCGCGATAAAACTTAATTGTTCTGGCGTAGCTATCTTTTAGCTCCTGTTCATCAAGTTCGGCAGCAGTTACCAGCGCACGCAGAAAATTCCGCTTAATTGAGAATTTTTTTCCCAACAGCCTTTCTTTAAAAAATCCTGCGGGCAAAACCCTTTTCAGATATGCTGCCGGTAACCACAGATTTTCAATCATTTTCGCCTAGTACATAATTAACAAATCTTTCCAGCTGCTCGTTTGAGACAGCTTCCGAGCTTTCCAAATACGGAATTACTTTAGCCAACTCCGCCGTTTTCCGGTAGTTTTCGGTTACAAATTCAAGGTTGATTTTATAAAGCCCATCACAGCACGGCTTAAAAATCGAATAGAAAAATACTTTGATACCGTTTTCGTCGGCCACTAATTCGGCTTCGCCCGTGGCATTCATTCCATTGCGAATAATTCCGGTAATAAAGCTGGTAGATACGCCAAGCTCGCCAGCAATAAGCTGCCCGTAAAATTCGATTGCGTTTTTGATTGGGTCGGCGTCAACTTCGGGAAGTTTTAAATCATCGTCTTTCGAAATCAGAACGGCACGGCCGGCGAGAACGCTGTCAACAACTTCCTTGGCTTGGTCTTTCCATTCAGTATTGGAATTATTCGCTTGAGTTTCGCGGAGTTTGTCGGCCTTAAATTGGATGGCTCGGGATAATCCGAGCTGCGCATACGCTGAAAGTAAAGCCGAGTAAAGCAAATTCAGATATTCGGCAATTATCTTTGATTTGTAATAAAGTTCGAAGTTGACATAAATTCCTTTATCCGATTTGGTTTTCTCTTTGTAATCTTCATAAATCTCATTGAAAGCCTCGCCTAGCGCCTCTTTTGCGACGTTAGTCGTGCGGTCATACGAAATCGCCATTGTCCGTCGTTCCGCCATAGCAACAGACAAAAGACGGATAACTCCGCGCGTGTTTAGCGGGTCTAAGGCTTCGTAGTTATTCCAAAGCGTCTTCGCCATATCCTCAGGAAAGCCGCGGCTGCGGTTGTAACACTGCGTAAGTAGATTTTCATAAATACTGATTAGCTTAAAAATTATGAAATCTCTACGACATAAGCCAAACGGGAAAACTTCCGGCAACCGAATAACGTCATTCATCGTCTGCTTACGATTTCCCCAGAAACTGAAAACTCCAGACATCAAAGGCCTCTCACATAACAAATTAAACTCGCGACGCTGTCCGGCGCGTCATCATGCTTTGAATTGTATTCGTAATTTTTTGTTTGTTCAACAAAAATTTTCTGTGCCTGCATTAATGCGGGCGGAAGCCCGGACAATCTTGACAGTTTCAAATCAGGAGAAAATGCCGCAGAGTTTAATATCTTAGTGTGCTTATTCATGGTCGTGTTAAAGCCGACGCACGGCATGCCGAGCTTGCGAAATTCATTTACTGGCAGCTCGCCAAGGCCGTTAGTTTCGATGACAGTGTGCGAAATATTGAGAATTTTGTTAATTTCCAACAATTCGGCCGTACAATCATACCATGCTTTTTCGAAGCAAAATCCTGTTAAAACGAAATCACTCAAATTGCGCCCACCGCACACAACCGCCGTAAAGTCTCGGCCTTTGTGCGAGGGGTCAATCCAACATATTGTTTCTTTTGCAGCAAAATCCACTTCCTTAACCAGACTAAACGGCATTTTCAAGCTGTCCATAATATTGAGGAAATAAGACGCCTGTATAGAAAATTCATCAACACCGGCCAGCCGCTGCGCGTCTAGGTCGGGGTCTAATTCTGGAATAGTCCCATACGGCATGAGCCGAGTGTTTACAATCTCCCGCAAACTCTGATAAAGGTCTAGTTTGTGGACAGGCTGCCCGACAATCCCAACATTCATGGTTAATTTGCAGACTTCTTCGTACGTTTTTTTGACTGTAAGCCGTTCGGCCTCACTGTCATCTTTGGGCGTAATTGGGTCTTCCATAATGACTAAATCTGGATGACGGCCGCGTAAACCTGTACATTTTACGCCCAACCCCTCAAGATTTGAGTCTTTTCCGACACACCCCTCCGTCCGTAGAATAACTTCGCTTTTGTTTTTGAATTTTACTCCAGCGCGCAGTAATACTTCTCGCACTTCCTTAATGATAGCCTGTGCGCGGGAAAGTTCTTTTGCAATCAACAGAACTTTAAAATTTGGATTATTCAAAATCGCTTCGGCACAACCCATGATTACAGCGTAGTCGGTTTTTCCGTAACCGCGCGAACCAAGCAGCAAATGCACACCTGGCGTTTTTATTAGATAATCTTTCATTTCAACTTGCGCCGGATATGGCCGCGGATAGCCGGCCAAATTGCACAAATCATAGAAATTTAGTACCTTTTGCGACTTCTCGCCGAAATCAAAACTTAAATCAAAATTAAAATCAAAATTCATTTTGTCTAAAATCCGATTATTAATAATCTTTTGTTTCGACTTTTCCCGGGATACTATACAAAATTTTCGTTAAATGTCGACAAAAATTACCTCTTAAACAGCTCCGCAAATCCCTGAATCATTTCTTTTAATTCAAAAACCTCCATTTCGCCAAGCCGGCTATCCAGTTCGATTAGCGCGTCTTTAAATAGGCGCTCAAAAAGAAGCTTGGTATCGATTGCGCGCAAATCCTCATCTGCCTCGTTTATAATCTCCGCAACCATCCGGCCTGCAACCTCCTGCCTTTTCTTATCTTTCCTCGCTTGGCTTGCTTTTAAATTCTGGCTTGGCTTTGAGCGGCTCTGTTCATCTGCTATTTGTTTGCATAATTTGTTGACACACGGTAGGGAAATTTTTAACAAGGCCGCAATCGTGCGCTGGTTGGTTATCCCTTGTTTTATTAGCGCGCGAACCTTGTTTAAATTTTTCTCTGTTCTTTTTTGCATTTTCAAACACTTACAGCGTTTTTTTTGTTAAACTTTTTAATATTTCTTATTATTGTTTTTTTTACGCATGGTGTCAATAAAAAAGCCCTTGCGGGCTTAATACCTCAGGGCGGTTTTTATTCGCAAAATGCAATTAAGGGCGATGACAGAAGCGTCCGGGTGAAGTTCCGCGATGAGGTAAAGCGTGCCAATTGTTCTTGTCAATGTTTCTTCAAGCCGGTCAATTTCCGCTTGCAGTTTTTCGGGCGATAGGTCAACACTTTCTTTTTTATTTTCCCATTTACGGGTATGTTGTGAGTATTTTTTCATTTCTTGAGCTTTCCGCAGTGTTTACACTTAAACATTAAATGTCCTTTGTGTCCTTTTTTTAAAAGTTTTTCCCACTCCCGTAAAGGAATATACTTCCATTCGTGACATCCAAGCCAACAAAGCAACCGTCTAATCATTTCAGCATTCCGTTTTTTAAAGCACAATACTCTTCAGCTTTTTCAAGCGTAGGAAAACAATCTAATTCTTCAGTCATATGAACCCCCGGATTATTTTCGAACCAATAATATACTGATTTTTTGTTTTCTTTTTCCCGCGAGTACGGAGATGGTGCACAAAAACAAAACCTTATCATCTCGACAACATATCCTGATTTTCTTCTCACCCGATACTTTCCTTTTGAGAAAAAAACCAAAAACACAGTATTACCGATATTAAACTTATGTTCAAATTGTGTTATCATTTCCCCTCGCTTTCACGTTTAGAAATACAAAACCTTTTGACCGCGGAGGTTATCCGAATAACGTCTTCGGTATCACAATTAAACGTAATCCCTCTTGCGACCATTTCCAAAAGGTCAAACATCTGCTTGTTTTCCTCGCTAAGCCTATACAGTTCTTTATAATCACACGTAGCAAGCACTTCGATGTCTGTATTCTCAGGAAAATATTCAGTTCTATTTCCGCAAAAACTGAAACTGTTATCGTCGTACAGGTGCGCCGGATATATTTTCCCATTGGATAAAGTTTTGACAAAATAATCTTTTTCTTTCTTAAGCCTTTCAGCTTTCCAATCATCTGTTAAACTCATTTTTTTTCATCCTAAAATAGTTAAAGAGTTAAAAAATCACAAAGCGAGCACCGGAAGAACATAACCGTACGTGTAGCCCTTAGTGTAGTTGGTCAAAAGGCTGCTAACAAGTAGTGCAATCCACGCGAAGTTGCTCGAGGCCTCCGAGGAAGACCAATACCAGCCTTTTTTTAGGGGCTTTTTGCCTGCTCGAACAAACGCCCTATTTATTTCGTCAAAATTTTCGGCAATAGCTAGCAATTCTTCTTTGCTCGGGATGCCTACTTCGACGGCGTCATACCAATTCATAGGCTCCAGCTCATCCCGCAAAGCTAAATAAATAATCCGGCCGTTTATTTGAGCGGCACGGACGCCGATGGGACGTCCGTCTTTCTTAACAATCATAACTCTGAATT
>OJJV01000582.1_pt1 | contig 21853 bp, 15 predicted proteins | sample 1596391 | NCBI WGS metagenome assembly OJJV01 (sample SAMEA4350164, study PRJEB24818) | metagenome | biome: human; feature: gut; material: faeces | place: Denmark | collected 2013-09
GGGCTGCAACATTGCTGCACTTTTGCCCCAGATGGTCGCCGAGGCACTTGCTCTCGTTTCGCCGGAGGATTGTCTGGGCTGGTTTACTGCTGATGGTTATTGACCGGAATTTTGAGAATTGCTATAAGCGTACATCGCCAATCCACTTTCCATATTTATCCGAAACGAAAGTGTTTCAAAATCAAAACGTTCTTTCGTTCTGCACAGCAACACTGCGCAAGTAAAGTAAACAAACATAACTCGAAAATATCGCAAAGTAGATAACTCAACCGAATTGGAAAATCGCAACTTTTTTCTTAATTGCCACTGGCTTCTCACATCCGTCTTAGCAAGTAGTCCTGTGCCAAAGTAACATGCCTCACAACATTATCATCACACAGCCTTCCATGCACTCTTGATGCTACATTACCGCTGTTGAGTGCCTATTTGCGCTCCATCTAAACCCATAATCGTCATGCAAACATAATTAAATCGTCTTTTCGTCATTTTAACAAAAGTATCTTGACAATTTTCTTCTTATGGTGTACAATATATACAAACAGCAAATCTTCGCCGCGGAAAGATTTACTGTAAAAAAAACTAATGACGGAGGTAGATATCTTGAAACGTTTTCTCGCATTCTTCTGTGTGCTCTCTTTCGCGCTTAGTGCGGTAGCCTTTGGAACAACGTTTACTCGCACGGTACAATGTGTAAATCAAAATGACTACGTAAAATCTGCCATGTCGAATGAAAAAGACAATGACGATCACCGTATCTATGTGCACTACAACGCGCAAGGATGCAGCAACAGCTACACGAACCATTTCCGCGGTTATGCCTATGACCCAGAAGGAGGCATTTTCTGCGGAAGTAAATGGGTTGTTCCCGACCAGTTAATCCCAATTGAAGGAGGTGGCTTTACGGAGGGATATCGTTATTACTTGACCATGCGTGGAAACACAAAGTATAATGAATATGAAGGCTTATCTACAATTGTTCTCACAGGTTATTTCCAAGTAAATTAACCATCATTGGGAGCAGGGAAAATGCTTTGGCATTTTCCTTGCTCCCTGAGAAGAAAGGAGCATTGCAATCATGTTTTATAGGAAACGACTGCTCATCGGTCTTATTCTCAGCTTGTCCTTCCTGTTTACTTCCCCTGCATTTGCTGAATCCTACACCTCCATTCAGCAAATTGTAGAAACAACTCCTGAACGCTGGACAGAAACCTATGAGACAAAATGGCGTACAATTCAAGTCGATGCGGAAATCATCGTTCCTAATGTCGAAACATTCCCCATTATAACAATTCAGAAGATGCCGAAGCTGTCCAGTTCTCTTCTGACTGAATATAGCAGCATTCAGAAGAATAGGGACGCTTCTTTTTGTTTTGAGAAATTAAAAGATGATTACCTTCATGTTAATGAAGGCTACAAATCCAATGTAGCCTATGAGCAAAATGAAATACCATCGGAAATGCCGGAAAATGTGGATATTACCTTTGATGAAGCTAAAGCACTTGCTCTTTCGGAAGCCAATAGGCTCTGGGGATTGAATGAGGATGATTTGCTGTTGACACGCACTCGAATCAGCAGCTGTGTTTATAAGTACAAAGAAACCAATGGTGTCAAAACATGGGGATCTGCCGTAACCAAGCAAGGAAGATTTCATTTCAGCTTTGCACAGCTTTTTCATGGCATCGAAATGGAAGACGGGCGCTCTTGCTATCTTGATTTGTCCGTGAGCAGAGAAAGTACCATGTGTTCTCCATCCTATTTCATCTCTTTTTCTTCAAATTTGGATAATGCAAAAGTTCGCGCTATTCTCTATACGGAGAAAGAAGTCATCTATGACGATGTGCCGCTTCTTCCTTTCAGTGCCGCAAAAGAAGCCATTGAGCAGGAAATCTACGCCGGGCGTTTGCGCACGATTGATGAAGTAAAACTTTGCTATGTGTCGTATTTAGACCCGAATGACGCAAAAACGATTTGGCTGCTTCCTGCATGGTATGTGGTGGGCGACTATTCGCGCGACCCAGAAGAGGAATACAAATACACGTATGATAAATACACGGGCGAAGAGGTTGATAATGGTCTCGAACAGCTGGAAGTCATCTTTCAGGCACAGGCAGGTACGCTGATTGATTATACGGCTACAAGCAACTCGCGCCGTAATGTCATCAGCATCATCACATGGGAGCAGATTGGAAAATGAGAGAAATTCTATCCGAGGCAAGTCGGCTCATTCGGAATCGTCATTTTGCACTTGCGGTGCTTATCATGCTGATTGCTTTTTCAGGCTACGCCGCATGTGATTGGGTGTTCATGTACGATTGGGATGTCGCCTATCGCTCTTCGTCGCTCCAGCAGACGCTGGGCGGCATCTACTTCGGCGGAGCAATGCTGGTTGTACCGCTTTGCGCCGCCCTGCCGGCTGGTCTGGCACAGGTTGAAGAACTGCAAACGAATTTCATTGATTACAGGATTATCCGCAGTTCTATGCCGCGCTACGAGGTCACAAAACTGGCAAGCGCTTTTCTGGCATCCGGTGCAGCAATTGCGCTCGCTTTTGTGTTTCATGCACTTATCTGGAACATTCTCGCCACCCCGTGCAATCCCCTTGAAAATGATTATCTCGCTGTACCTTTTGCGGATGATTGCATCTTCGCGCCGTGGCAAGAGATATTTTACAGCCTGCCCATCTATCTTTGGATTGCAGCCGCTGTGTTTTTCTGCGGCGGCGTATGGGGCATGGCGAGTGTGACAGCGGCAATGTACACAAGGGATAAGCTGCTTTCGATTGCTGTCCCCTTCTGCGTATATTTCCTGTGGAGCTACGGTTTTCCGCGCGTTGTTCTGGGGGTAAAAAGGTTTCCGCATCCTGCTGATTTATACAACGATGGACTGACGTGGAACGGCTTTTTCAGTGCGCTGCTTGTTTATGGCGTTCTGATTGTCCTGCTTAATGCGCTGTATGGACTTCGGCTTTTCAGGAGGTATCGGCATGGCGAATAAAAAACCGCATCCTGTTCGGGCAATGCTGCTTGCTAATTTTGACGAGTGGATTCATCAGCCGCGAACGGTGCTGATGTTTTTCTTTATGCTTGCCACAACGTACATCACCGTGTACAGTTACTGCAATGGCATCCGCACCTTTCAATATGAAATGCACATGGGCGAAAGCCTTGTCTATCTGTTGATGAACGGTTTCAACGGAATGTCGCTCGCCAGCTTAACCTATTTGGTTGCCATTTCCGAAATTCCGCACCAAACCGCTTTTCTGCAATATGCGCTGATTCGCACATCGCGTGAAAAATGGTGTCTTTCGATGCTGCTCTACTGCGTCCTCCTTGCGGTTGCAGTGATGGCAGCAATGCTCCTGCTGTCGGTACTGTTTCTTCTCCCGTCCATGACCGCTGGCAGCGGTTGGAGCGATACGCTGCGCATTGAAGCCGGTATGCTTGAAGAACGCGCCTTTATTCCACTCTGGATTCGCGCAAACTTCGCGCCGTGGCAGGCAATTCTGCTGGCAGTCTGCCCGATTCTGCTGTTTTGGATGGTCATCACGTTCTCTGTGCTGTTTTTCAACTTGCTGGGGCATCCAACCATCGGTTTAAGCCTGAATGCACTCATCCTGTTTGCCGGCATGATATTTGTCTTCGAGGATTTTCCGGCACTGTGTTCCCCCATGGTCTTTGCCACATTATCACGGCTTGTTCAGGGCTATGAGGACTGCTATTGGCAGCGCATCACCGCCGTGTGCGTTGGTTATGTGCTCGTGCTATTGTGCCAAGTTCTGCTAATTTTATGGGCAGCCCACCGGCGTGACATTGCGCCCAATTCTGACCACAGAGGCTGAAAGGTGGAATAAACATGATTGAAATTTCAAACGTCAGCAAGCATTACGGCAAGACGCCTGTGCTGCGCAACATCAGCGCACAGCTGCAATCCGGCACCATCTACGGACTTGTAGGCGCTAACGGCTGCGGCAAAACAACACTGATGCGCTGCATTTGCGGTTTTGCAAAGCCGGATGCAGGCTTTGTCCGTGTGGATGGAAAGGTCATCGGAAAAGATTGCGATTTTGCGCCTTCTATGGGCATCATTATTGAGACGCCCGGTTTTCTTTCACACATGACTGCGCGGCAGAATCTTTCCATTTTGTCCCGCATCACTGGCAAAGTGTCGGATTCGCAAATCAGTGATGTTATCCGTCGGGTCGGCCTTGATCCCGATGACCGCAAGCCGGTCGGAAAATACTCGCTCGGTATGCGCCAACGGCTGGGTATCGCACAAAGTCTGCTGGAAAACCCAACCGCACTGCTATGGGATGAACCATTCAACGGATTGGATGCAACCGGCATTGCTGATATCCACCGTCTTTTGCAAGAGCGCAAATCACTTGGGAACACCATCCTCCTCGTCAGTCACAGTGAAGCAGACATTGCAAAGGCTTGCGATTGCGTCCTTCACATGGAAAATGGGCAGCTTATCGAATAAAGAGAGAATCTATGGATTTCAGCTTGCCCGAACTCGTGTAAATAATCGTTATTTCCATTACTGGTAATCGATCAGGCGGCTCGGCTGAGTAGATAGCCTCTTACACCGCCGTGCCTCCCGACCGGTACACGGCGGTTCAATCGCATAAGTTCAAGAACTCGCAGCGGCAGGATAGCAAAGTATCCTGCCGCTACGGGTCTTTTATTTATATTTTAATGGGATATGTTAAAACTTAACTTTCAACTATTCTCCAATAGCCCAATCTGAAATGCCCCACTGGTATGCCTTATCGTCCGAAATTCCCAGCTTTCTTCTGGTTTCTTCTCGGAATCTTTGAGAAAGTGCAAGTCCAGCGTTACAACAGCTTATGGCCTCTCCATAAGAGAATAGACAAAGAAGGAAATATACATGGTTGGTAACGCAATCTTTCCTTCTTTGCTGTTCACGTCTCTCTGCCGTGTCTTGCTCAACCAACTTTTCTTGAAAAACCAAAAGCGCCATGGGCTGCATGACGCTTTTTCGGCACAAGAAAAGCCACTCGGTCTCCCGAACGGCTCTGCTGTACCTTGGTGGATATAAAATTAAAAGGTTGCTTTTGATGACGGTATGCTACCTTTTTCGCGGAACGGCGGTCATCCCTGCTGAGGTATGCAGGAAATGACCGCTGTTTCGATTTGAACAGTGCAGTAATTCAGCGTGAGGCAGCTTCCGCTTTTCACAGAATACAATAATGTAGCTACTTAATGCAACTTTTATGTGCTAATATTATGGTTTTTTCCAAAAGGCAGTCTCAAAGTCAAACGATGATAGCCTATTTTCCATTGAAATTGTCTGCATTATTTTCTCATCCTCGTAGTTCCGAATGATGAATCTTTCTCCATCATAATCTGCGAAGAATGTATAACCATCCGTAATATTTGTAATACTCCATTCACCCTGCATATTTAATTCTATTGTAAAATACAGCCATGTCAAGTCATCCAATTCTTCCGGTTCGTCACCCCCTTCCGTTATATATCCAACATCTAACAAAACGCTATTGCCATCGTGATATGTCTCTAAAAATGAGTTTTGGGGAAGGCATTTACTATCCACAATCGTATACTTCCTATTTTCCCACTCCCATGTGGCAATCCGTAGGTATTTACTCTTGTCTTGCTTTGCAAGCATGAGTACTATTCGTTGTTCACTAACATCGCCATCTACAACCTCATCTTCTTCAGTAAGCGAAGGATGTATTAAATCGTAAAATTCCGGATAGATTGCGCCTTTGGTAGTAATTATTTTACCGTTTTGGGCAATAGTACTATTCATCCTGATTTCAATAGGGGTAAATCCCTCTATCATAACAAACTCACGAACATTTAACGTGTTCTCTGCTTTTGCTTCTTTTAAGCTTAGCAAAGCAACAACCATCACTACAGCAACGCATAAAAGTAAAATTTTCTTATTCATGTGATACATCCTTAAAATGCCTCCTCTTTTTATTCATATAATACCCCATTAAAATACCCCCACTTTGTGTACTCATCGGTAAGTGGAAAGTAGCCCACCCCATCTTCCTTACTCGCGGCCGCTGCGATAGTGTACCCATATTCTTCTGTAATTCCAATATACACACCAACATGAAGCCATCCTTTATTTTTGGCAGCCTTCGGATTCGTAGGATCATATATGAATACTGCCGCACCTACTGGAATATCATCCCAATCAGTTATGTCAAAAGTTTCGCCGTTCTGCATTCCATAAACCGCCAAGTCCTTTACTTGATTCAGAATTTCTCCTTTATTCTTTCCTTTGGTTATTTGATATAGTTTTTTGAAAGATTTGTGACTATAATACCAGTCCAAAACATACTTCGGCAAACCAACACAGTCAGTTTCCTTCCACCGAGCGCGCCCGTATATATATTTCCACCCTTCTGTCTCAACTGCCTGCTTGATAAGTTCTACAAAAAGATCCACCGACATAACAGAATCAGGATATTTTTCAGACGAATCGCTTTTATGCGGCGTCAGTTTGACTCTTTCAAATCCCGACGGGTCATAACCCACAATCGGCCCATTGCTGCAATATGCAAACAAGTTTTTTTGGATTATCGCACCATCCGCATTGACGAACCGTCCCCACCCCGGATTATAGTACCGGCTCCGCAGATAGTACAGCCCCGTTTCCTCATCGAACACATACCCGCGATAGCGGAACGGCTGCACCTTGCCCAGCGTCTCCGCCAGCTCACCGGTACACCAAAGCGGCGCGCCCCACGCATCGTAGCCGTAGCTGACGACGGTATTGCCATTCTCATCCAGAATCGCAACAATATCGCCCTGCAAGCTCTTGACGTAGGCATACGCCGCGCCATTGTACACCACCATCGCCGGACGATTCTGTGCATCATAGAAGAAATGCAGTTCGTCGTTGCCTTTAGTCATGTGAACAACGTTCTTCCCGTGCAGCGTGTACTTCGTCGCCACGCCGTTGACCGTTTTCTGCACACGCAAGCCGTCCGCGTTGTACACAAACTCCGCTGTCACGCCCGTTTTCTGCATCTTTTGCAGCTGCCGGCCGTTCTGCCAAGTGTACGTCCACGTCCCGTCGCTCAGCGGATTGCCAATCGCATCATAGCGAATTGTGCTGCCGTTGACCGCCGTGAGCTTGTCGCGCCAGTTCGCGTCACCGTATTCGTAGGTAACGGTTTCCAGAGGAGTCGTCGTGTCGGCATAGGCGAAGCGTTCCTTTTTCAGGATGTTGCCGCCGAGGTCGTAAGTGTACTTCCAAGTCGTACCATTTTCGCCGGAACGGGTGTCGCTGCGGTCGTTGATCTGCACCAACTGACCAAGCGCATCGTAGGTGTAGCCCGTCCACTTGCCGTTCAGCGTCGCGCTCGCAATGTTGCCATTGTCGTCATAGCCATAGCCGCAATTGCACCCCGGCTGGGTAATCGACGCAACGAGATTCGTCACGCTGCCCGTGCCGTAGCCACCCGCCGCGAAATGGTATTCGCTCGTGAACGTTTTGCTGCCCAGCTTGACCGCCGAGAACGTCGTTCGATTCAGCTTGTCAATGGTCGTCGTGCTCTGCCCGATGGTGGTCGCACCAATGCTGTACGTCAGCGACGTCGGACGATTTTCGTCATCATAGCCGAATTTCGTCCCGAATTTCTGTCGATTTTCACCCACTTTCTCCGTGAATTCGCTCAGGTTGCCGTACACATTGTCATACGCGACCTGTCCCGTATACACATGCTGACCAGCTTCTGCGGTCTTTACGCGCACCGGACGATTCGCCAAATCGTATTCACTCTGCGTCGTCCGATTCAGCAGATTGTCGCGGACTCGTGCCACTTGCCCCTTCGCGTTGTAATCGTACTCGTATCGCGGCGCGGTTTCCTCGCCGTACAACACCCCCGTCACGCGATTGAAGTCGTCGTACCGACTGCTGACTTTCGCCCCGTTGCCGTAAGTCGTCGCGGTCAACGTGCCGAAATTCGGCTTCGTCAGATCGTTCTGATACTGGCTCTGCGACAAGGTCTGATTCCCGACCTTGACCGCCGTCTGACGACCCAGCTCGTCCTGCTCGAAAGTATACACCACGTCGTTCGCGACGTTCCCGTCCGTATTGTGACGGATTTCGACCAGATTCCCGCGCTGTGCGTCATAGGTATATTCGTTATGTGCTGTCAGAATTCCTTCTTCTGCGCCAACGTTTGCAGAAGTTTTTACAATTCGCCGCAATTCGTCGTACTTGTATTCCACCGTCTGCCCCTTCGCGTCGGTGACGCTCGTCGTCGTGCCGCGCTGCGGATCGATTTCCGTGCGCACAATCTTGCCGCGCGCATCCTTCTGCTCCGTGACATAATTGCCGTCATCCGTGTACGTTGTTTCGCCGCGAATGAAGTAACTCGGATTCTCCTCTGCATTCTGCACCTGACTCGTCAGCGGATTCCCGAATGCATCGTAAGTGAACGTGCTGACGCTGCCCAGCGGCGCAATGCTTTTCAGCAGCAGATGCTTCTTTTGCTCCTCTTCCGTGTCGCCGTAATGGAAGGTGCTGGATACCGTGCGGCCCGCGGCAGTGTGCTTCGTCAGGTTGTCCGCATCGTCGAACTCCGACTTCTCCTGACCACCGTAGAGCATCTTCCGCGTCTTGCGGTTGCCATTTTTGTCATAAATATACTGCGTACCAAACGCTTCGGGGTACAGATAGATGCCGGTGAAATCCGCAAAGTTCATCTGCCGATTCATCTGCAAGACCACGCGGATATAGGTGCAGTTATTGGGCGCAACAATGCCCGCGCTCGCGAACTGCCAGTTGCCTTCTTCCGCGTTGAACACCGCAGAGCCGCCTGTCGCCCAGTAACAGTTCGCGTTGTCCGGATTGCCTGCCGTAAACAAAACGGCAATTCGGCAGTAAATGTAGTTATCCGGATCGTTTTTCTTCGCAAACGAGCTGCACCAGCCGCCCACCGTGAAGCGGTCGCCAATTTTGCCGTAGTGCCGGAACTGCTGGTAATATGTTACGGTTCTGTCGTAGCGGCCTGCCAGACGAATTTTCTGCGTATTGTCATGTTTTAGGCAGTCTGGCGCGTGAAATTCATCCTTCGGCGCGTCCAAAGGCAGCACTTCAACATAAGATGCATCGTTTTTGCCAATCGTCCATGCCTTCGGCTTGCCGTCCGTACCGGTCACAGAGAAGTCACTGTTCTGAACCATATTGAAATGATTCAGCGTCAGCCCTTCTTCCAGCTGCATCGCATCGAACCAGCAATTGCCGCCCGCGAATCCGTTCTGCATGTCGCAGTACGCCATGCAGTAAACCTTAGGTTCTGCATTCTCCGGCAGCGTGAAGGACACAGACACGCGCTCATACGGCATGTTATCCGTCTTTTTCCACACTTTGCCCGGTTCGGAATCCAGCGTGAACGTCTCATTACCAACCGTGTACGCGACACGCATCACACCGCGCGGGCCACCAGAGCGCACATATCCCGACAGCGTATACGACTTGCCCGGCGTGAGCGTCACCGCCTGACGAACATACACGCAGTCGCTCGACCAAATCGTCAGCCGATACGAAACAAGGCCGAACTGCCGCGTGGACTGGTCGCGCGTAATCGTGCCCGTGCTGCTCTTCTCCCATACGCTGCTGTTTTCCTCACACATCGGGTCAAGCAGGAGGTTGCGCACCACCCGCTGCATCCGGGAGCGTTCCGTCGCGTGGTTAATCGGCGCATTTGCGTTGTCGTCGGTGCGGTCGTATCGGGTATACATCGCGTAGCCCAGCTCGTCATCCACGCTGACCTGATTGCCGTCATCGTTGAAGTGATAGCGCAGCGTCTTGCCGGAAATTTCATCCTTGACCAGCGCCATATGGTTGCCGTAGGTGTACGAGACATTCGCAGCAGTCAGCGTCGTGCCGTTCTTCGTGCCCGTTACGGTCGCGTGGGTGATGCAGTGCGGCAGTCCGTCGATGGCGTTCGTGTTGCTGTATTCGTAAGTCACGTCCGCCAGCTTCTTATCTTCCTGATTTTCGACGTGCTGTTCAATAGCAGATGCCGACACAAGCAGATGATAGCCATTTGCAAGCGCGTATTCGTACTTGCTCATACGACCATCTTCGTGCGTAATGTACAGCGTTTCTTCATTATAATAGTTGAAGCAGACGCAGCTATTTTCATTCTGCCACGGTGTCTGAATCCGGTCGCAGCGGTCATCCGTGTAATGAAGCGTCGTAACTCGGTTCGCGCCGTCCGTCACAGATGCGATTTTCAACGGCGAACCCGCCAATGCCGTCACCGTGACTTCATTGCCAACCGCATCCTGAATCTTCTGAATCAGTGCCTTCCCAGTTTCCGGCGCATCCTCCGTCGGCGTGTCAGATACCAGCGGGAACGTCATCACGTTGTCGCCCTTGTCGGTAATCGTGATATTCTCATCCCCGATTTCCAACGTCAGAGACAATCCGGACTGATCGGAATACTTCTTTTGGTCACTATCATTCTTCTTAAAGAAGTGTTCCGTGCCGTCGCCGTCCGTATACACGAACTCCACTTCGCCATTGTACAGCACCTTGTGCAGCGTCTGGTGCAGCGAAGTCCGCCAGCCATAGCCCATGCCGAACTCGTCTTTGTCGCTGTCACAAGAATTGTAGTAGTGGGTCACGGAGACCGGCAGACGATTGCCGTTCATCGCCGTGTCCGCGTGAGCGAAGATCAGGTTGCCGTTGACGAGGCTGACACTGCCAGTCCCTGCCAAGCCAGCAGACTGATGGTCGTAAGTCAGATAACTTTCCAGACCCGCGAGGCTTGCGTACTCCAATACGAAGTACGGCTGATTCGCCGTTTCGCTCGAATGAAGCTGCGAAAAGCTGCTTTCGCTTTCGGGCGCGCTCAGCTGAACGCCGTGATTGTCGCCCAAATACCACTTGCGCGCAAGGCTGGTGACATCGAACTCTTTCCACGAATACTGATTTTTCACTACGCGGCAGTAGTCCTGATACACGCCGCTGACATCCGGCTGGTGGTCATAGGTGATCGTCTCCGGATCCCAGTCCTTCAGCACTTCCTTGCACATGATGGCGGTATCTGCCGTCGGTGCGTAGACGTTGCGAACGCACAGCTTTGCGGACGTGATGAAGTGGTTCGCGCCCAGACGCGGCAAATCCACGACTTTCAAGTAGGTCAGGCGGTTGCCGTAGTAATTCGTGTTGCTGATCCACAGACGCTCGTCATGCGAAAAGTTCTGCGTAGAACCTTCCTTGACGTAGGTATCGAGGATGCCCGCGAAATTATCCGCGTCGTTCGTATTATCCGCGAACGTTGCAATCGGGCTGTGAGCCTGCGCCGCCATCTGCTGGCGCTTTTCGGCGGACAATTCCACCCACTGGTGCGTCGCCGCGTCGTACTCATGAACCGGCGTGGTCTGCACCACCGCGCGGAATCGGTTGTTGCCCAGCGCGTACACCTTGCCGCATCGGGTGCGGAGATGTTTCAGTTCCTGCTGAGCCGGAAACTGAATCTGTTTCTGATTGTTTTCTTGGTTGCTCATATGTTTCCTTTCTTTTCTGTGCGCTCCTCTGGCGCACGTTTTTTTCTATCGAATGGTACGAAAAAAGCCCCTCGCGCCGTGCGCGGGAGCCTCTCTGTACCTTTCGACGGTATAATTCTATCACACTTTTGTAAAGTGTGCATCCGCGTTTTTAGACAGGCAGCGTCGATGTGCTGCTCTCTTGTGAAACTCACTATTACCTTACTTTTCCTCTGTATCTCCAGCCGCATCAGCGCTCTTCCCCTGCGTCAGCCACTTCTCGAACACCGAGTTGCCGCTGTACGCTGCAAAAACAATCGTCGCGTAATTGATGTACGTCCGAACCGTACTAATCAGCGCTTCGGTGTCGCTGCGGAAAAAGCACAGCACCACCGCCAGCAGCGAAATCACTGTCACTGCAATAGTGACCAAAAGAACAATTCGTTTGCTGAACTGGACGTATGCTTTCTGCTTCGTCATTTGCCCTGCCTCCCCTCTGGCGGCGTTTCCGGCAGAGCAAGAATGTCCTGCTCGTAGCTTGCGGATAGGTGATTTCGTCCTTTCGCCGCGTAACTTTTGTGCATATTCAGCACTTGCTCTTTTTCTGCCGCAGTACACCAGCCCTGCCGCGTATAGTTGTCATGCGCATTCTGCAAAAATGCTCATGTCAGAATCGCAAGATCCTCCTCCTGCTGCTGTTCCCTTGCAATCAGCTGCTTCATCGGCTTCCGGAACCAGCCGTACATCAGCGTCAGCGCCGTCACAAGTCCAACGATGGTTGTTGCGTGGTCGCGCATCTGTTCAAGAATCGCCCACATCTGCATTCGCCACCTTCACCGTAAAATCACCCGCAGGTTCAAACACATTTCCGGCACTATCGACGATTTGGATGCTCATCCGCGCCTGATTATCCGCGTTTTCCTGCTTCGTGAGGAACTCCGCCGCGCACCAGCCGGTGCTGTTTTTGTACTGCACGCGCCACCACTCATCCGCTTCCATAAGAACAGTTACGGTTGCGCCCTGCGGGATTTTCGCAATCACTTCGGCGGACTTGCTCGCCGTTTTGCGCATGTTCAAACTGCCGGATGCCGTCGTCACGACCGCCAATTTCGTTTCACTCATTGCAATTTGTTCTTCTTTCTCGGCGTAATCCACGCCTTTCAGTTCGCCCCAATGCGTCCACCCGCCGCCGATTTTCGACTTGACCACGCCATACGCCGTGCCTTTGGCTTCGATGACCGCGCCATCGCCGATGTACAATCCGACGTGGTGATAACCCTCCGAGGCGTTGAATTTGTAGACGGCTGTGCCGGGTTTGAGCGGCTCGCCATCGGTTTGTTTCCCGGCGGACAGGCTGCCGGATGCGCTGCTGTAACGGCGGAACATGGTGTTGCTGCCGTGATAGCAGTACCCGCCGAGCTGCCGAAACGCCCACGCAAAAAGGCCGGAGCAGTCCGCCACGCGGTGTCCGACCCACTTTTGACCATATTTTTTTGTCTGTTCACGGCTTGCGGCGTTCTGCTGTGCCTGCGTCCAGATTTCGCCCGACGCGCCGTAGATGTACCCCCAGCCATCACGCAGTGCCGTTTGGAACTGCGCAATCAGTTCGGAGGATGAAATGTTTGGCATGTGACCTCCTGTTTATATATGCAGACCTCCTTTACGAGGCACTGAAGATTTTTCTCAGCTTGCCAGCTGATTCTCCGCATCCACCCCAGCAGGGTTCTGAACAAAGAACTGCGCGGCGTTGACCTCTGTCATAACAACATCGCCGCGCAGCTTTTGCGTCAGGTACCCCTTGACATACACCCGCGCACCGGGTTTCAGCGTCTGCACCGCCCAGTCCGCAAGGCGATTCCACGCATGAGCCATGTAGGTTTCGTGAATCACCTGCTGCTGATGATTGCGGTGCGAATGCCGCAGCTGGCAGACGACGTGCGAAGTGTCGCCCGTCGTGGGCGTCTTGACAAGGTTGAGAATCGTGCCGGAAAGGAAAAGTTCGTTCATGGTTAATGCCTCCTGTTAGTAGTGTGTAGTGAGTAGATGGGGAACCGAGTAGGAGACTCTCCTAAATAGAGAGTCGACTTCTTACACCACCGTGCGTACCGAACTGTGCACGGCGGCTCAATCGCATAAGTGCAAGAACTCGCAGCGGCAGGATACCAAAGTGTCCTGCCGCTGCAAGTCTTTCATTTGTAATAGGGGATATTAAAACTGGGCTTCCAACTATTCGACAATAGTCCAATCTGGAAGTGCACACTGGTATGCCTTATCGTCCGAAATCCCCAGCTCTCTTCTGGTTTCTTCGCGGAACCTTTGAGAGAATGCAGGTCCAGAGTTGCAACAGATTATGGCTTCACCATAAGAGAATAGGCAAAGAAGAGAATATGCTTGGTTGGCAACGTAATCTTTCCTTCTTTGCTGTTCACGTCTCTCTGCCATGCCTTGTTCACCCAGCTTTGCTTGAAAATCCAAAGCGTCCTCGGTTTGCATGACGCTTTTTCGGCACAAGAAAAGCCCCTCGGTCTCCCGAACTGCTCTGATGTGCCTTGGTGGGGTATGAAATTGAAAGGTTACTTTTGATGACGACGTGCTGTTCTTTGCGCCGAACGGCGGTCATACCTGCTGAGAGCAGGGAGTGACCGCCGTTTCGGTGTGCGCAGTATCATTAGCAATCGGAATGTTTTGCCAGCAATGACGCATTTGTATGTTAAGGGCGTATTTGTTTCATATCTCCTGTCTTTAAATTCAGTAATGAAACTTCCTGCGTTTTACCATCGCTCAGCATAGCTGCATAGTGTTCAAATAGATAAACATTTGATGTCGTGACAATCTCATACGTCCTAATTTGCGAAGCAATGTTAGGTTCCTCAATATCCATCACATTCAAAATTTGTGAAGAGTTCTGGCGCTTATACCAAATTATATGATACTTATTTTTACTGATTCCCTCATAGCCATCGACCTGATAAATCACTTTTCCATTAAGAAAAACAGTCAAATTATATGATCCAGGAATCATTTCCGTCCAGTACGCATTATTGCAGATGTCCACATAATTAGAACTGCAAAAATTAATCTCATGAATTTCCGCACTTGCGAAGTCAAAGTAACTCCACATATTATCTGCATTTTTAAGCGATACAGCATCTTCTCCAATTCGAAGTAGTGTGTAGTCTAAAAATTCCGGTCTTGAAAAAATTTGTTTATCTATCGAATAGCACCACAGCCCAGCATGTTGCTCTGTGGTATATCCATCAAACACAATCAGAATATTCCCATTCCCAGCTGCTTTAATGTCATAGACAATTTCATTGCTTAGTATTCTTCTCTGTTTGCCGGTTGCCAAATCAATTTCAAATAAATCTGCATTAGGACCCAATTTATGTTTCACAGTATAGTATAAGCACCCATTACCCGCTATCATTGAGCGAACTTCTGAGTTCCATAGTTTTGATATTTTTTTCATTTTTCCTTCTTTTGTGAAACTATAAATGTACGAGACTGCATTATTTCCTTTAATCAAAAAAAATACCGTCTCAGTTATTTTATCGTATGTACAATAGAATGCATTACCTGAATCAATTTTTTGCTGTTGAGCTACACCATGCATTTCGGCAAAAGCACTATTGCTCTTATACACACTAAGAGAAACTATCAAAGCTAAGCATACGCACAAACATTTGCGAATCACTTTCATCCCATCCTTTCATAATTATCTATGCTTGGCGAAATTATCAATGGAGTCAATAATCATTTTTTCAATACCCTCAGGTGCATAATGACTATAGTCTGTAACAGTTTCTCGTGACATACTACTAATTAAGTACCTCGCATCATTCGGAACGATGGCGCTTGCAATGTTTTCAAAGCTTTCCTGATAGTATGCGCTAAAACTAGCAGCCAGAACATAGCTCGAAACTTGCATACAGTTGTATGCCAAAACTTGATATTGTTCTCCTTCCAAGCTTCCTTCTTCTAATATACGCTTTGCACGCAAATACGATGGTGTTGTATTACACCTAAACAAGGTTGCGGTTTCATAAAAATTATCATATATATACTCTTGATTTTCTATCGGTGTACTTTCATCCACAAGGGTTGTACTAAGAATAATATTAAATGCAGCTAAGTCAAGCCGTCCCGAAGAATCAAACGGAACAGATTCAATTTCAATTAGCTGAATTTTTGCTTTCGAAGCTATTCCACCGCTCTGAGACCCCCAGAAAAAATAATACCATTTATGAGTTTGACTATCTTCAATTAACAAGGAAGTATGCCCAAAGCCATATACATTATCAATGTCAGTTAGCCAATATGCATCTGTTCCTTCTGAGTCTTCTATGCATATCGGTGTATTCTTTCCATATGCATACATATTCCCAGTCATTAACTTATTGCTCACAATTATTCCCTCGTCGGCAGACAAAAAGCGATTTTCTTCCACATTATAGTACCGACTTCTGAGATAGTACAGCCCCGTCTCCTCGTCAAACACATACCCGCGATACCTAAACGGCTGCACCTTGCCCAGCGTCTCCGCCAGTTCGCCGGTGCACCACAGCGGCGCGCCCCACGCATCGTAGCCGTAGCTGACGGCAGTATTGCCATTTTCATCCAGAATTGCAACAATATCACCCTGCAAGCTCTTAACATACGCATACACCGTGCCGTTGTACACCACCACCGCCGGGCGGTTCTGCGCGTCATAGAAAATGTGCAGCTCATCCGTGCCGGAAGTCATATGCACAACGTTCTTGCCGTGCAGCGTGTACTTCGTCACCACGCCGTTGACCGTTTTCTGCACGCGCAGCCCGTCCGCGTTGTACACAAATTCCGCCGTCACGCCCGCCTTCTGCATCTTTTGCAGCTGCCGGCCGTTCTGCCAAGTGTACGTCCACGTCCCGTCATTCAGCGGATTGCCAATTGCATCGTAGGCAATGGCGTTCCCGTTGACCGCCGTGAGCTTGTCGCGCCAGTTCGCGTCGCCGTATTCGTAGGTAATGGTTTCCAGAGGAGTCGTCGTGTCGGCATACGCAAAGCGTTCCTTTTTCAGGATGTTGCCGCCGAGGTCGTAAGTATACTTCCAAGTCGTACCATTTTCGCCGGAACGGGTGTCGCTGTGGTCGTTGACCTGAATCAGCTGTCCAAGCGCATCGTAGGTGTAGCCAGTCCACTTGCCGTTCAGCGTCGCGCTCGCGATGTTCCCGTTGTCGTCGTAGCCGTAGCCGCAATTGCACCCCGGCTGGGTAATCGACGAAACCAAGTTCGTCACGCTGCCCGTGCCGTAGCCGCCTGCCGCGAAGTGGTACTCGCTCGTGAACGTCTTGCTGCCCAGCTTGACCGCCGAGAACGTCGTTCGATTCAGCTTGTCAATGGTCGTCGTGCTCTGCCCGATGATGGCTGCACCAACGCTGTACGTCAGCGACGTCGGACGGTTTTCGTCATCATAGCCGAATTTCGTCCCATATTCCTGTCGATTTTCACCCACTTTCTCCGTGAATTCGCTCAGGTTGCCGTATACGTTGTCGTAAGCGACCTGTCCCGTGTAGACGTGCTTCGCGTCCTCCGACGTCTTTACGCGCACTGGACGATTCGCCAAATCGTACTCGCTCTGCGTCGTCCGATTCAGCAGATTGTCGCGGACTCGTGCCACCTGCCCCTTCGCGTTGTAGTCGTACTCGTATCTCGGCGCGGTTTCTTCGCCGTACACCACCCCCGTCACGCGGTTGAAATCATCGTACCGACTGCTGATTTTCGCCCCGTTGCCGTATGTCGTCGCGGTCAGCGTGCCGAAATTCGGCTTCGTCGGGTCGTTCTGATACGCACTCTGCGACAAGGTCTGATTCCCGACCTTGACCGCCGTCTGGCGACCCAGCGCGTCCTGCTCGAAAGTATACACCACGTCGTTCGCGGCGTTCCCGTCCGTATTGTGACGGATTTTGACCAAATTCCCGCGCTGCTCGTCATAGGTATATTCGTTATGTACTGTCGGAATTCCTGCTTCTGCGCCCGTTTTTGCAGAAGTTTTTACAATTCGCCGCAGATTGTCGTATTCATACGTCACCGTCTGCCCCTTCGCGTCGGTCACGCTCGTCGTCGTGCCACTCTCCGGGTCGATTTCTGTGCGCACAACCTTGCCGCGCGCGTCCTTCTGCTCCGTGGCATAGTTGCCGTCATCCGTGTACGAAGTTTCGCCGCGAATGAAGTAGCTCAGATTCGCATCCGCATTCTGCACCTGACTCGTCAGCGGATTCCCGAACGCATCGTAAGTGAACGTGCTGACGCTGCCCAGCGGCGCAATGCTTTTCAGCATCAGATGCTTCTTCTGCTTCTCTTCTGTATCGCCGTAATGGAAGGTGCTGGACACCGTGCGACCCGCGGCGGTGTGCTTCGTCAGGTTGTCCGCATCGTCGAACTCAGACTTCTCCTGACCGCCGTAGAGCATCTTCCGCGTCTTGCGGTTGCCGTTTTTGTCATAAATATACTGCGTGCCAAACGCTTCCGGATACAGGTAGATGCCGGTGAAATCCGCAAAATTCATCTGCCGATTCATTTGCAGCACCACACGGATGTAGGTGCAGTTGTTGGGCGCAACAATGCCCGCACTCGCGAACTGCCAGTTGCCTTCTTCCGCATTGAACACCGCCGAGCCGCCCGTCGCCCAGTAGCAATTCGCGTTGTCCGGGTTGCCCGCCGTAAACAAAACGGTAATTCGGCAGTAGATGTAGTTGTCCGGATCGTTCTTCTTCGCGAACGAACTGCACCAGCCGCCCACCGTGAATCGGTCGCCGATTTTGCCGTAGTGCCGGAACTGCTGGTAGTATGTTACCGTGCGGTCATAGCGACCTGCCAGACGAATTTTCTGCGTATTGTCATGCTTCAAGCAGTCCGGTGCGTGAAATTCATCCTTCGGCGCGTCCAAAGGCAGCACTTCAACATACGACGCATCGTTTTTGCCAATCGTCCATGCCTTCGGTTTGCCATCCGTGCCGGTCACAGAGAAGTCACTGTTCTGAACCATATTGAAATGATTCAGCGTCAGCCCTTCTTCCAGCTGCATCGCATCGAACCAGCAATTGCCGCCCGCGAAGCCGTTTTGCATGTCGCAGTACGCCATGCAGTAAACCTTAGGTTCTGCATTCTCCGGCAGCGTGAAGGACACCGACACACGTTCATACGGCATGTTGTCCGTCTTTTCCCACACCTTGCCCGGTTCGGAATCCAGCGTGACCGTCTCATTACCCACCGTGTACGCAACGCGCATCACACCGCGCGGGCCACCAGATCGGACATAGCCCGACAGCGTGTACGACTTGCCCGGAGTGAGCGTCACCGCCTGACGGACATATACGCAGTCGCTCGACCAAATCGTCAGCCGATACGAAACGAGACCGAACTGCCGCGTAGACTGGTCGCGCGTAATCGTGCCCGTGCTGCTTTTCTCCCAGACGCTGCTGTTTTCCTCGCACATCGGGTCGAGAAGCAAATTTCTAACCACTCGCTGCATCCGGGAACGTTCCGTTGCGTGGTTAATCGGCGCATTTGCGTTGTCGTCGGTGCGGTCGTATCGGGTATACATCGCGTAGCCCAGCTCGTCATCGACACTAACTTGGTTGCCATCATCGTTGAAATGGTAGCGCAGCGTTTTTCCGGAAATTTCATCCTTGACCAGCGCCATGTGATTGCCGTAGGTATACGAAATGTTTGCCGCAGTCAGCGTCGTGCCGTCCTTCGCGCCCGTTACGGTCGCGTGGGTGATGCAGTGCGGCAGTCCATCAACGCGATTTTTGCCCGTGTTCGTGTACGCATATTCCACAAAAGCGCCGTCTGCACCATATGCCTTTTTCAGCAAATGGTAACCGATTTCTTCATCATATACATATTCGCTCGCGCGGTTATCTTCATGGCGGATTTTCACCAGCGCGCCGTTCTCGTACTTGAAGCGCACGCAATTCTTCGCATCCTGCCACGGTGTCTGAATCCGAACGCAGCGACCGTCCGTGTAATGAAGCGTCGTAACTCGGTTCGCACCGTCCGTCACAGATGCGATTTTCAGCGGCGAATCCGCCAATGCCGTCACCGTGACTTCGTTGCCGACCGCATCCTGAATCTTCTGAATCAGCACCTTCGCGGTTTCCGGCGCATCCTCCGTCGGCGTGTCGGATACCAGCGGGAACGTCATGACGTTGTCGCCCTTGTCGGTGATTGTGATGTTCTCATCCCCGATTTCCAACGTCAGAGACAAACCAGACTGGTCGGAATACTTCTTTTGGTCATCTTTATTCTTCTTAAAGAAGTGTTCCGTGCCGTCGCCATCCGTATACACGAACTCCTCTTCGCCATTGTACAGCACCTTGTGCAGCGTCTGGTGCAGCGAAGTCCGCCAGCCGTAGCCCATGCCGAACTCGTCCTTGTCGCTGTCACAAGAATTGTAATAGTGCGTAATCGAGACGGGCAGGCGATTGCCGTTCATTGCCGTGTCCGCGTGGGAGAAAATCAGGTTGCCGTTGACAAGGCTGACACTGCCAGTCCCTGCCAAGCCCGCAGACTGATGGTCGTAAGTCAGATAGCTCTCCAGACCCGCAAGGCTCGCGTACTCCAATACGAAATATGGCTGATTCGCCGTTTCGCTCGAATGAAGCTGCGAAAAACTGCTTTCGCTTTCGGGCGCGCTCAGCTGAACGCCGTGATTTTCGCCCAGATACCACTTGCGCGCAAGGCTGGTGACATCGAGTTCCTTCCACGAATACTGATTTTTCACTACGCGGCAGTAGTCCTGATACAGGCTGTTGACTTTGGGCTGGGTTGCGTAAGTAATCGTCTCCGGCTCCCAGTCCTCCAGCACTTCTTTGCACATGATGGCGGTGTCCGCCGTCGGTGCGTAGACGTTGCGAACGCGCAGCTTTGCGGACGTGATGAAGTGGTTCGCGCCCAAACGCGGCAAATCCACGACTTTCAGATAAGTCAGACGGTTGCCGTAGTAATTCGTGTTGCTGATCCACAGCCGTTCGTCGTGCGAGAAGTTCTGCGTCGAACCTTCCTTGACGTAGGTATCGAGGATACCGGCGGCGTTTTCTGCGTTATTCGCGCTGTCCGCGAACGTCGCAATCGGGCTGTGTGCCTGCGCCGCCATCTGCTGGCGCTTTTCGGCGGAAAGTTCCACCCACTGTTGCGTCGCCGCGTCGTACTCGTGAACCGGCGTGGTCTGCACCACCGCCCGAAAACGGTTGTTGCCCAGCGCGTACACCTTACCACAGCGAGTGCGGAGGTGTTTCAGTTCCTGCTGAGCCGGGAACTGAATCTGTTCCTGTTTGGTTTCTTGGTTACTCATATGTTTCCTTTCTTTTCTGTGCGCTCCTTTCGCGCACGTTTTTTCTATCGAACGGTACGAAAAAAGCCCCTCGCGCCGTGCGCGGGAGCTTCTCTGTATCTTTCGATGGTATGATTCTATCACACTTTTGTAGCGTGTGCATCCGCGTTTTTAGACAGGGCAGTGATGATTGTGCTTCTCTCCTTGGAAGCACATGATTGCCTCGCTATCTGCTGCACCGTTCCGCGGATAGTTCCACCTGCTGTTGCCAAGCGCATACACAGGTGTTTCAGCTTCTGCCGAACCGAAAACTGAATCTATTCTCGATGTTTTTCTTTGTTGCTCATACATTTCCTTTCTTTGCGTCTCTTTGGCGCACGTTTTTTTTATCGGACGATACGAAAAAGCCCCTCGCGCCGTACGCGGGAGCTTCTCTGCATCTTTCGACGATATGATTCTACCACACTTTTGTAGCGTGCGCATCCGCGTTTTTAGACATGGCTTGTCTTTCTTCTTTATCCGTCACATTTTTCAATCCCTATCGGGTATAATTCCACCATCCTTATTGACTTTCGCCCCGATTGGGTATAAAATATAGTGATGATTTAAGCCTTTGGAGGTGTTTATCGTGAACAAGATTGCCCAGTTTGTCCGCGAAAGCCGCAAGGCTGCAGGACTCACACAAGAAGAATTTGCTGTTCGTTCCGGTCTTGGACTTCGCTTTGTCCGTGAATTAGAGCAGGGAAAACCTACTGTCCGCATGGACAAAGTAAATATAGCACTTGCTATGTTTGGCATGGAAGCCGTCCCCGGCAGAAAGGAAACAAACTGATGGACGCATTTAGAACAGGATTTGTTTATGTCGAAGATTGCTATGCTGGCACACTTTCTGAGACAGAAGATGGCTACCGCTTTGCCTATGATGCAGATTATCTAAGCAGCGAGAATCCGAGAGCAGTTTCGCTGACTCTTCCGCTGCGTGATGAGCCTTATGACTCCAGCACACTATTTTCTTTCTTCGACGGTCTCATTCCAG
>OJJV01000599.1_pt1 | contig 21306 bp, 21 predicted proteins | sample 1596391 | NCBI WGS metagenome assembly OJJV01 (sample SAMEA4350164, study PRJEB24818) | metagenome | biome: human; feature: gut; material: faeces | place: Denmark | collected 2013-09
GTATACATTTGCGCGGCAGGGAAGTCGTGGAACACGCTCCACTTGAGCTGGCGGCCATCCACGATGCGCTCACCGATCTGTACCTCATCGGCGAAAATGCTCTGATACGGCAGACCCAGCATGGCCGCCTCCTTTGCCCGGCGGTTGTCGGAATCGTCAAGGTCGTGGATGAACATCAGATAGGTGATCTGCTCGATCACATCCAACGGGTTGACAAGGCCGCCCGCCGCGAAAATGTCCCAAAGACTGTCGATTTTGTTTTTCAGCTCACCGGTGATCATTTCTTTTTCTCCCTTGCGTTCTGTATTGTCAATTATCAGGTGATATATGCGTCTATATTATACTTTGATTCACGCAGGAACGCAAATAAACAATTGGTTTGTTTTTCCCTCGCTCGTCAGAATTCGTCACGGCGGCGCGAAATGCGCATAATCTCCCGCGGTTGGTAAACAATAGGTTTGCCGGACATTAAAAACACAAGGGAGAAGATAAATATGAAAGCAACCGGAATTGTTCGCCGCATCGACGATCTCGGCCGCGTCGTCATCCCCAAGGAGATTCGCCGCACCCTGCGCATCCGCGAGGGTGACCCGCTGGAGATCTACACGGAGAAGGACGGCGAGGTCATTTTCAAAAAATACTCGCCCATGGGCGAGCTGAGCAGCTATGCCGCAGAGATCTGCGAATCGCTCTATAAGTCCACGGGCGGGACGGTCGCCGTATGTGACCGCGACAGCATGATCGCCGTATCCGGCGGCGGGAAAAAGGAGCTGCTGGAAAAACCTGTCAGCAAAGCGCTGGAGGAGATCATGGAAAACCGCCGCGCCGTGCGCACGGATTCGGGCAGCCGTGCGCCCCGGCCGGTCGAGTCGGCGGAGGATTACGCCATCGCGGTGGCCGCGCCGATTTTGGCCGAGGGCGACGTGCTTGGCTGTGTGATGTTCCTCTCGCACCCGGGTTCTCCGGCGGCGACGGATCTGGAATTCAAGCTCGCGCAGACGGTGGCGGGATTTCTCGGGCGGCAGATGGAGGGCTGACGGAGAAGACCGTCAAAATATTTTTTCGTTTGGGTGTTGACGGGCGGCACAAACTGTGGTAATATAACTCTTGCAATATCGCGGGGTAGAGCAGTTGGTAGCTCGTCGGGCTCATAACCCGGAGGTCATTGGTTCAAGTCCATTCCCCGCAACCATGTTGTGCAACCAAAAAAGATATTGCACCGGGAAACCCAGAAACCGCAATGGTTTCTGGGTTTTTTCGTGCCTCCTTTTTTAAGTGCAAAAAAAAGATATTTTTCTTTGTTGAGAGGACTTGAACTACCGACCCCAGCATTTCGAGGCGACTTTTGGAGGATTTTTTCTTCCGAAAGCCGCCTTTTTTCGTTTTCTAAGAAAAATATTTTCGAGTATGTCTTTCTAAGGTAAGGACGACTCTACTGCCCACGAAAAGAGGTTTGCCCTACATTTTGGGGCAAACCCCTCTAACAGAATAAGGAATGAATTGGGCTGGCCTCTTGGAACACATCCTTGAGGGCAGCCCTTTCATTATTTGCGCAGAAAGGAATGGTATCTATGATCAAAATCAGAATCAGAAACGCCGATCACGAGGTCGACGTCCGCTTTCCAATCAGCGAGAGCGAGCTGTTCGCAAAACTCGCTGAAATCCACGCAGTTGAAGACAGAAATGCCGCGCAATCAGTCTATGTGACGGAGGTTTACTGGCCGGAGGAATTCTCGGCTCTGAAAGACCGGTACGCCAATCTGGATGAGCTGAACTATCTCGCCAGAAGAATGGAGAGCTTCGATACCCTCGAATACGACCAATTCCTCATTGGCATCTCCAAGCTGGATAGCAAGGAAGTGAAGAATCTCATCAATCTGACCTTCAATCTCCACCACTTCACGCTGTGCCAAGATGTCAGCAGCTACGGAAAGATCGGCAGAGCGTATGTGTTAAACACGGAAGGCTCCGTCCCCGCCTATGACGAAGACGATCCGAAATACGCCGCAATCGGCAAAGAGCTTATCGACCGAGGTCTGGCGCAGATCACTGCAAAAGGGCTGCTCATCTACAAGCCCTTTGAGAAGTTGACCGAGGTGTACGACGGACAGACCTTCCCCGAATACTACTACGAAAGCACCCTTGCCAGTGCGGAGGTCAATTACAACGGACGCATCGAACTGCTCCTGCTCCCCGGCGAAGAACTTGCAATCAAAAAAGCTCTTGTAAGACTCGGTGCTCCGTCTGACCAAGATTGTGAAATCAAATTCTCACTCAAAAACGGAGATGATAGCGCATGGGAGGAACGTATCGAAGGGATCATCCGCAGTGAAGGACTGTATGCGGCAAACAAGATGCTCCGCTCTTTGGATACCAGTGATATAGATTGGAACAAGTTGACCGCCGCTGTTGAGCTTGCCGATGTAAAGGGTACCGCCAACATTGCCGCCGTCGCAGAACATCTCGAAGAGTTTGGATTCCTCCCCGATGCAAAGAATGAGTCCGACATCGGGCACTTCCTCGTGGATAACGTGGACGAGTACGGGATGAACATCGAGATGGAGGAATACTTCGACTTCTCCGGTTTCGGCGAGTATTTCGCCGAGGAACATGACGGTCAGTTTGTGAGTGGCGGCTTCGTCTACTTTGACAGCGACAAAACCTTGGATGAATTCCTCGAAGAATTGGAATCTGAGGACGAAGGCATGGACATGGGGGGAATGTGATATATGGCTGTACTCTTTTCAGCGGTAACACTTACCGTAGGCAAAAATCAAGTGGAATTTCTCGCCGCCGGTATTCCGAGGGCTGCAGATGATCTCGAGGGTTGGGCTGCATTTGAGGACTTCATGGACGAGCTGGATGCTGAGCAGGAAGTCGGCGTTCACGTGGAAGCATATCTCTACGGCGAGGGCGAAACTGTCGGGGCGACGCCCGAGGAAGTAGCGTACTTCACCATGAGAGCGGATGCAGATGAGGAATTCCTGCATGACCACTGCGACAACATCGAGGACACGGATTTCACGATCCGCTGGTCGCCGGACGAGTTGTACGGAACGGAGATGGAGTTATGACGGCAGAAAAGAAAGACCGCAAGCCGCTCCAGATCAAGAACCTCACCGACCTCAAGCGGCACATTAAGCTCGGAACCGAGATTGTGGCGACCTCGCACCAATACCATCCCGACATCGTCGGGCTGACCCGTGTAGTGACGAAGGTGCAGACAAACGGCTTTTACTCAAAGATCAAGGATCAGCCGGATCACAAATGGTCGACCTGCAATCATGGCTCTGGATTTTGGTCGCCTTACAGTAAAGCCAGTGCTTACCGTTTCGACGGTTCCAAAATCCAAGTACTCAATCCCCGCAAGAACAACGGCAGCGTGCTCTACGAGATGGAACTATACGACAGTAAGCAGAACATAGCAGAACAAAACAAGGAGGTACCCCATATGAACGAATGGGATCGCCTGCACAGACAGGCACAACGATACAGGGAAGCCTATCCCCCTGGAACGAGGATCATGCTTCTCAGCATGGGAAACGATCCGAACCCCGTGGAGAGCGGCACAAGAGGAACGGTTAGAGCTGTGGATGACATCGGAACCCTGCATTGCGATTTCGACAATGGCAGAAGCCTCGGTGTCGTCCCCGGCGAGGACTCCTTCCGTATGCTGACAGATGAGGAACTGACCGAAGAACAGACCGCAGGCATGGACGAGGACGAGAGCGGTCCCGTCATGGGAATGTGAAGCGCCTATGAGAGCAAAATACGAGATCGAAATCCCGCCTCAGCTTACGGAGCCGCTTCTTCGGCTGGTTTCGGAAACGGAGCTTCCGTTAGAGGACATTGTAGAAGCTGCTCTCAAAAACTATTTGGAAAGGAGTCAGAACAATGCCTAACAGCGGAAAGAAAGGGATCACCGTGCGGATTGACGCCAACCTTCACGCACAGGTCAGTCAGTACCTGCGGGATCACAGCATGACTATGGCAGAGCTTGTTAGTCGGGCGCTGGATGATGAACTTCACCCGAAAACTCAGATGAAGGAAGGAAACACTATGGTAAATACAAGAACCATTGCCGTGCAGGTGCCGGAGGATCTGTTTCAGCGGATCAAGGACTACCTGCAGCGCAATAACATGACTCAGCGGCAGTTCCTCCTCGGACTTATCGAGGACGAGTTGGAACGAGAACAGACCGAGCGTGAGAGTCAAAACGGGACAGTGAACGACAATCTTGAGCAGGATGAAGGCCCTGCCTTTGACAATTCTGAAGCCGATTCCGATGAGGACGAAGACAAGTCCGAAGATGATGATCAGGGCTTCACTATGGGAATGTGAGGTGACCAAGAAATAAGGACGGGTCGGATGCTCTATGGCAATCCGATTTTTTGATATGTTCGCCGGTATCGGCGGCTTCCGTTCAGGCTTGAAGGCTGTCGGTGGGTTTGAATGCATTGGTCACTGTGAGATCGATAAACACGCAAACATGGCGTACTGTGCCATATATGATACGGAAGGAGAGTATTACTGTGACGATGCAAGAAAAATCAACCCCGATGGAATGCCCGACTTTGACCTGCTCTGTGCCGGATTTCCTTGCCAGAGCTTCTCTGTTGCGGGAAAGCGGCTTGGATTCGAGGACACAAGAGGAACTTTGTTCTTTGAAGTTGCCCGGCTCCTTGCAGCCAAACGGCCTGCATTTTTTCTTTTGGAAAACGTCCCGGGACTGCTATCGCATGACGGGGGCAAGACGCTTGAAACCATCTACGCCACACTTATTGAAATGGGGTATCATTTTGAATGGTGTGTGCATAACAGCAGATATTTCGGAGTCCCCCAACAGCGACGGCGCCTGTATATTGTCGGATATCTTGATTCCCGATGTGCCGGACAAATATTTCCTATCAGCAGCGGCAATGCGGCGCATCTCCGGCAACTTATCGGCGGCGCCCAAGGCCAAAGGGTTTATGATCCCGACGGAGTAGCCTGCACTCAGGCAGCGACCAGCGGCGGCTGGGGCGGCAAAACAGGTCTGTATTTCATAGACATGAATGCCGATCCCGTCGTTACCGACGTTGCCCGATGCATCACCGCCCGTCAGGATTCCGGCGTCAGCAAACACCGAGGCGAACACTCCGCCGTGCTGATTGAGGACGCGCCGAGAGCGATCCTCACACCCGACAGAGAAAAGGTGCGTCAGCAAGGCCGACGGATCAAGGAGCCGGACGAGCCTATGTTTACGATCACCGCTCAAGACAGACACGGAATCCTGCACAGAGGCAGAATCCGAAAGCTGATGCCCATTGAATGCTGGCGTCTGCAGGGATATGCCGATGAACAATTCTATAGGGCGGCCGCTTGCGGACTGAAGGACGGTCACTTGTATAAAATGGCCGGCAATAGCGTATCTGTGCCGGTCATTACTGCTATCGGGCAGAAAATCAAAGCGGTCAACGACAAGTACGAAATTGTGAGGTGAACAGCTTATGCCCAACCATGTTATAAACAACATTAGAATCTCTGGCGATCCGGCACTAATTCGAGAACTGTTAGAGTCTGTCCAAGCCGATGAACAGAGCCTTGGCTCAATTGATTTTAACAAGATTATTCCTATGCCCGAGAGCTTAAAAATCGAATGCGGCAGTAACACCGATAAGGGGCTCAAGGCATTTACGGACTTTACGCAGGTGTATACGCTTGCCGGTACGAGAGAAGATGCAGATATCGAGAACATCCCAAAGGAAGCGGAAAAAGCATTCCTTCGTATCCGTTCGGACATCACGCCAGAGCAATGGTCTCTCGGTAAACTCGCGTATGAGAATCAGTGCAAATACGGTGTCCCCACATGGTATGAATGGTCGATCAACAACTGGGGTACCAAATGGAATGCTTATGCTGAACAGTTATTGTGTACGATTCGTGTGAATGGATGCTGGTCGGCAGCAATTGGTACCCTTCGTCTTCTACAGCATCTGGGTAAGGTGATTCAGAGCCGGCTGGATAATGAAAGACAGGGAAAAGCAGGAGCCATTGACCGAAAGCTCAAGAGAAAGATCGATGAAAAGAAGCAAGCACACGGCCTGAAGCAAGGATAGGAATACCGCCTGCGGTTTGAATGTCCGCAGGCGGTATGAGTCAATTACTTTTCAAGCGCAGAGGAATCAAGGAGAAAGTCAGAATAGATTTTTGCAACCAGACACATTTTTCTGTTTCACGGTAAGGAGTAATCAGAAAAACAAAACAAGTGTAAAGAAATGGCACGATAATCAATGAAAGGAGTCCCTATGCCCAAGAAATACGTTCATTTTACCGACGAGCAGAAGGAACAGGCTCGCCAAACGGACCTCTGCGAGCTGCTTCGCTTACAGGGAGAAACGCTCAAGCGATCCGGCTCGGAATACGAATGGAAGGATGGCTCGCAAAAAGTCACCATCCGTGGAAACCTATGGTTTCATCAGTATGATCAGCAAGGCGGCGATGCCATTGACTTCGTCCGAAGGTTCTATAACAAGGATTACCCCGAAGCAGTTTCATATCTGCTCGGCGGCTGCAACGGATTGCTTTCAGTATCTCCACCGATAGAGCGCAAACCGCCCAAGCCGTTTGAGCTTCCTCCTCGCAATGAGAACATGCGCAGAGTATATGCCTACCTGCTGTCAAAGCGAGGACTCGATCGTGACGTGGTAAATGCCTTCGCCCACAAGCAGATGATCTACGAGTCGGCTCAATACCACAATGCTGTGTTCGTAGGATTCGATCAGGATGGTGTCCCACACCATGCTAATATGCGTGGCATAGGAAGCGAGAGCACCTTCAAGGGAAATGCAGAAAACAGCATACCGGAATACAGCTTTCACTGGACCGGAAAAAGCACATTTCTTTTTCTCTTCGAGGCACCGATAGATATGCTGTCCTTTATCTCCATGCACAAAGAGAATTGGCAGCAGCACAGCTACGCCGCAGCCTGCTCGGTGTCCGACAGGGTCCTGTTTCAAATGCTGAAGGACAATCCCAACATTACCGAGGTATTTCTCTGCATGGACAGCGACGAGCCTGGACGAGCAGCGGCAAAGCGAATCAGCGATAAACTGTTTACACAAGGAATCAACACAAGAATCTTCGTTCCAGAGCACAAGGACTGGAATGAGGATCTTCTATATCTGGAACAAGAAGAAAGCGAGGCAGAAGAACCGTGTCAGGTATTACAACTCTGATTATCGTCGGAGCCGTTATGTTCGGCGTCCTCGGTGGGATCACACTGCTGGCATATGTGTACAGCCTCAACAACATCAAATCGAAAACCGTTGGGGATGGTCAGCACGGAACAGCCCGCTGGATGACCAAAGGTGAACAGCGCAAGGTGTATCAGCATATTCCCTTTACGCCAAAGAAATGGAGAGAGCAAGCTAAGAAAGGCAAGACTCCTACAGGCGAAGATGGCAAATCTCTTCCGCAGGGAATCGTCGTCGGATGCACAGGTAATACCACAGCGATGGTAGATACTGGTGACGTCCACGTGCTGATGATTGGCGCGGCCGGCGTAGGCAAAACAGCCTTCTGGCTATACCCATGTATCGAGTACGCCTGCGCCAGCGGGATGAGCTTTCTCTCTACGGATACCAAGGGCGATGTCATGCGCAACTACGGCAATATTGCAAAGGCTTATGGCTACCATGTATCAGTAATTGACCTGCGTAACCCGACCCGTTCCAACGGCAACAATCTCCTTCATTTGGTCAACAAGTATATGGATCTGCATCAGGCGAATTCCGATGTACTTGTATATAAGGCGAAGGCCGAGAAGTATGCAAAGATTATCTCCAAGACCATTATTCTTTCCGGCATGGATGCGGCAAGCTTCGGACAAAACGCTTACTTTTATGATGCGGCCGAGGGACTTCTGACTGCGACCATCCTGCTTGTGGCAGAATTCTGTAAGCCGGAGGAACGCCATATCGTATCTGTGTTCAAGATTATCCAGGAACTGTTGGCTCCTTCGGGAAAGAAAGGCAAGAATCAGTTTCAGCAACTTATGGAAATGCTCCCCAACGATCACAAAGCCAAGTGGTTTGCTGGGGCTGCGCTGAACACTGCCGAACAAAGCATGGCATCTGTCATGTCAACAGCGTTGTCCCGACTTAATTCCTTTCTGGACTCCGAATTGGAGCAGCTTCTATGTTTCGATACAGAGATCGATGCCGAGAAGTTCTGCCGAGAGAAATCAGCCATCTTTATCATCATGCCGGAGGAGAACCCTAATACCTTCTTCATGATTTCCCTTATCATTCAGCAACTCTACCGTGAGATATTGGCCGTAGCAGATGAAAACGGCGGGCAGCTCAAAAATCGCTGTGTATTCTTCTGCGACGAGTTTGGAACGCTGCCGAAGATAGAATCTGCGGAGATGATGTTCAGCGCATCCCGATCCAGACGTCTGCAGATCGTTCCGATCATCCAATCTTTCGCCCAGCTCGAAAAGAACTATGGCAAGGAAGGCGGCGAAATCATCGTAGACAACACGCAGATTACGCTGTTCGGAGGCTTCGCTCCCAATAGTTCTTCTGCCGATACGTTGTCCAAAGCCCTGGGAAGCCGCACAGTTATGTCCGGTTCCGTGTCTCGAAGCAAGTCCGATCCATCCGAATCTTTGCAGATGATGGAGCGGCCGCTCCTCACTCCCGATGAACTGAAAGCCTTGCCCAAGGGTGATTTCGTCGTGATGAAAACAGGCGTCCATCCTATGCGCGTTCATCTCAAACTGTTCTTCAAATGGGGTATCGAGTTTGACAAAGGCAATCCCTATACCATTGCAGAGAACGGGAACCGCAAAGTGCAGTACGCAAACAAAGCCGAATTGATGGATGGGATCATCAAAAAGTATCATCCGGAAGCTTTACTTGAAAAAGATACTGCTGTTGATGGCAGTTCAATGACGGAAGCAACGCAGGCAGAGGTCAAAATTCAGCAGCCACCCAAACGGAATCCAGCCCGAAGCAAGCAGCTTAAGCCTCTACCTGAACAGCAGGAAAAGGACTGCAAGAAAGACAGCACACAGGCCTCGCAGAAGCAAACAGGTACCGAAACGGAGGCGGAACCCATGCTGCAGGAGGTGAATCCCGATAGGCAGACTTGATTTTCTGTATCGCATGGAGCTCCCTCACCGTGCAAAATCCGTCTATATCTACCTTGCGGATCGAGCCAACAAAGACGGTGAATGCTGGCCTGCGATTCCTACCATCGCCAGAGAACTGAAACTGTCGCAATCGACCGTGCGCCGAGCCTTGCAGGATCTTCGTAAAGCCGGACTGTTGGAAACTGAGCAGCGATATCGCAAGCATGGAGGTAAGAGCAGTTTGCTATATACGCTGAAATAACGCTTTTTCTCCGCCTATTTACCGAGGGCATAGTATACCCTCTTGGTGGCAGGTGGTACCTGTCTCCGTGGAAGGAGAAGGTGAACGACCCATCGGAAGAAATACTACAGCAGAAAGAAACACTTTCGCAGACAACGATAATACAACTCCGGCAACCGGTTTGTCCTTTGGGCGTGAGAGAATTACGGTGGGTATCCGGAGATCATATAGGCATCGTCGAAAAATGCGAGAACGGCATGGTATACACCATTGAGGGCAACGTCAATAACGACTGCGCCCAGGGCGCTACTATGTAGGCGATACCTGCATCTTCGGGTACGGTTTGCCGGCATACTAAAAACCGGAGAGCCCTGCTTTGGGCTCTCCGGTTTCATGCAATGAACTTATAATGCTGTCTTACAAATCAATCATAGTTTGCCGTTTCAAACAGCAAACTCACCCGGCGGAGCAGGGCGGTTTTTGTCTCTTTGCAAAACATACTACGTCCAATATCTGTTTTGTAACTCCGCCCGGAATACTCTTGCACAAAAATGGCATTGTAGGCTTTTTTCACTCTTTCTTCTAACGATATAGTTGGCTTTTTGCCGGTATCGATATCCATTGTTTCATTTTGGGAGAAAAGAAGCCGCTCTAGGCTGTCATGTATATTCACATCCTCTACCATTTCCAGTAAAGGAGAACAATCCTCCCCCTTGGAAAAGCGGGTATATCTGCTCAGATCTTTTATCCGGAGCCCTAGCATAATTGGAACTACAATCAAATTACAGAAATCGTTCTCTTCTGTCCAGTAGTTTCCGTGTGTACGGTTATCTGTGGCTACTCGTGTAAGTACAAAGTACTTTGCAGTCTCTCGCAGCGAAAACTGGTGTTTTTTTATTACCGCTTCGCATACTTTGTCGTAAACGAAAGGACTTCCATTATATCCAATGCTTCTATAGAATTTCGCCATATCCGCTGGCGGAAGAGACACTCTCAAATCAAAGAATCGCTCCAAATACCGGCCGGCAACAAAACCACTTCCATAGTGCTGTCGAATCGTATGCTGCAGTTCCTCCGCATTTATGGAAAAAACGAATGTGATTCTGTCATTCGCAAAGTAGTGCTTGATTCTCTCCAAAAGTTTTACAGCGAAACTTGGTCTGCAGCGATCGAGCTCATCCACGAAAACGACGAGACGATTTCCTCTTTCATAGAGAAGCGAATCAAGAAAGTTTTTTATCTCATCCTCAATGCTTTTCGCTTTTTTTATTTCCGCAAGAGGATCTTCGCCTCGGAGCGCATCAATTACCGCTGTCCAGTTTTTTCCTGTAAACGAATCCAGAACAGTAGATGCTATTTTTATGCAGTCGCCGTCTCTGGAAAGGGAGTAGTCTGACTCAACATCATTGATAATTTCGTATACCAGTGATAAAACCGGATCCTCATCACCGTCATTCGTCCATGCATCATAATACACGCAAACTTGCGGCTGAAGGTCAGGCATCGGTTTTCGGGAAAAATCGGATCATTTGCTTTGAAAAAGCGATTTATCTGGATCTGGAATTGCATGAACATGGTCGTTATTTGCATCCAGGAACATTTTAACCTGTTTTACAAAAAACGTTTTTCCGCTGCCCCAGCTGCTGTCAATCGCAATTGAAAAACTGCTGTCAATAACATTCAGCAGGTTTGCAAATCGGTTTACATCCGCGCTTCTCCCGATTGTGTCGTTAACAAACGTTTTCCGCAAATTATCATAGGTTGGCAGCAATTCACTTGATTTCATTTTCGTTTCCCTCTTTCTCTATAAGAAATGTGAAGTGAGGATAGGGGCGATTAAAAGATTGGCATCCCCCAAAATTTTAATCACCAATGTCTATCTCGTCATCAACCATTGGAATGCTGTCAAAATAGGCGCGTAACTGTGCATATCCAGCATGGTCTAATAAGTCGAGACCATTTGCCGTTCCGAGCTTGACGAGATCGCGACATTTCTTTAGCCTCGCCAGCATCGGAATAACATTTTTTGCATCAAGGTTGATATAATCATATAGTTCTATCTGCTTAGATGGGATTTTATAGCCTTTTTGAGAACTCGCAATTATTACGTCTTTATCTCGGAGTTTTCCGATAATACGCGCTCTGAATGCCGTATCGGAAATCCCTCGCAATTCGGTGTTGCTGAGCTGCTCTTTCAGTTCTCGGGTGCAAATATATCCACGACCATCATTGTTCATAAAGCGGAACAACAAATACTGTAAAACACTTACTTGCGCTTTCACATCTGGATCCAGGTCATCTTCGTTATGTTTTACGAACTTCTCCTCCTGTGCAAAACAGAGTCTTTCAATCACCATATCGCAGTCCTCTGCAATTGTGCTATTTTTATTAATCTTGTCGTCATATGTCTTGGGATATAACTCAACACGGATAATTTTTTTATTAAGTATTTTTAGATAATCAGGGGCATCGTCTGATTTTTTGTGCCGGTCGAAAACATACGCAAGCGTTCCGCTAATAAAATCTGCCATTTGTATGCGCACATCGTTTTTGCTATTTTCAAAGCTGAACTTGGCATCGCCAAAAAGGTTCGGCATATCTTGGCGGCTAGTCACATATTGGCAGAAGCTCTGCATATACTCATTGCCGCCTATCTCGTCAGCCACTATAGTTATTTTCTCAAATGCGCGGCGCAGCTCCCGATGGACAATGTTATTCATAAATTTATAGAAGGTCTTCTTATACTGGAGTCCCTTCATGCTCATATTTTCAATGCATTTCTTTTTGTCAACACAGACCGAGAAAATGCTGAATGGGATACCCTGAAGATCCGCTAATACGCGAAGTCGGCGTGCATGATTGCCGCCAATATTGCTCGATTTAATTTCACCTGTTTGAAAATGTTTTTTTCTTAATGCTTCGGCTTGCTGCGTAAAACTCTCAAGATCAGACTCCTTGACGATAATTGCTGTGATAATAAAATGCGTCGAAACGTTAGGGTTTTCAATGTCCCATCCAAAAGCTCCAGACTCGTCAGTAAATGCATAGACTCGCTCCACAAGCTCATTCCTTTCGTGCATATTATATAAAAAATATACCACAAAGCTGCTGCGCATTCAATGTATATATTAAAGCCGCACACGAATTATGCGGATACCTTGAGTGCAGGAAGGCAATAAGAAACCGACTGTTTGTTATAGCGATCGCGGTTGGCTGTATAGTCACGTTATGCAGTCTGATACCTCAAGTAAAAAGCTACTATCGTGGTATACAAGTTGTAAATGGTTTTTCTGAGGTTTTCCAACATCGAAACCCCCATGCAGCCATGAACACCCTATACAATCATTGGGTGGGCGGGGAAACCCATACTTTAGGGTCATCCGTATATTTTTTTATATTCCCTCTTTTGGTAGCAATACCCTATGGTTGGTCTTTTTGTAACGAGCACCGCATCGGTTACACAAGGTGTATGGTACTCAAAACTGGAAAATTTCCATACTATTTCGCCAAATACTGCGCCGTATTCCTTTCCGGCGGTTTGACAATGGTCATTCCTTTGGTCTTTAACTTTTTGCTGACAGCCATGTTTGTTCCCGCAGTATGCCCGGATCCTTCCTATCTCATCTGGTATGCCGTAAATGGGGCCTCCCTTATGTCGGAACTGTACTACACATATCCGGCGGTTTATGTGCTGCTCTATTTAGCTATAGATTTTCTCTTTTGCGGACTGATTGCATGCCTGTCCTATTCCATTTCAACCATTTATAAGAATCGTGTTGTTGTTGTCTTATTACCGTTTTTTCTGCTTTTGGGATTGAACTTTGCCGGTGTCTCGATTGTTTATACGAGCAATCTTATACGGTACACCGAATTTTCTCCCATTTACTTTTTGCATCCTGCCGCAGCACGCTATGACGCCGGATGGAATGTTATCGTTGCAGAAGCACTGATCCTTTTCGTGCTTACCTTTGTTCCAACCGTTATAAAAGGAAAAGGAAATGAACTTTACTAAACTTATACATTTCGATGTTAGGAATGGTATTTGCAAAAACGTTGGACTTATACTTGCTCCTTTTATAATAGCGCTTATTTCGTTTGTCGATTTTAACCGGACGTTTTATCCGTTAGCACTTGCTGAATCATCCGCGTCCAATGTGATCCCGACATATGCGGACCATATTATGTACATATACGGTGGTATGGCGCAGTATATTCCCAATCCTGCAGAGCCGTTTCAATTTCCTGCAAGGTGGATGATTTGGCTCATATCCCTGCTGTTTTTCATGTCAAGTTATGCTTACAAAGACATGCAAACATTTGGCGTTCAGATTCTAACACGCAGCGGAAGTCGCCGCCTGTGGTGGCTATCAAAAACCTTGTGGTGCTTTTTCGGAACACTCCTTTTTCATACAGTCCTCTGGGTGACAGTGTGCATTGCCTGCCTAGTGACGAAGGCGGATCTTTCTCTTGTTTTACATGCAGACATAATTTGCAAGCTTTTTCAGACCTTTTCCACCGGTACGGCAATTGGCGAAATACAAATCTCCCTGCTTGCTTTGCTGTTGCCTGTTGTTGTTTCATTTTCCTTGTGTCTATGCCAGATGACCCTTTCTCTGTTTATTAAACCAACACTTAGTTTTTTAACAATGGCCGTAATAGCAATCCTTTCGGTATATCTATTCTCGCCGGCGCTCTTATGCAATTATGCCATGCCTATCCGAACCGAACTGTTTATGTCAAACGGCGTAAACGTAGATACCGGCTATATTTATGCAGTTTCATTTGACTTTTTCCTGATACTATTGGGCGCAATAATTTTCCGTTCCTATGACTTGATCAATAGAGACTAAAGAGGTGAATATATTGAGCGAAATCGTGGTAAATGAAGTGTCAAAAAGCATTTACGGCGTCCCTATAATAAACAGCGTATCTATGACACTTGTATCAGGGAACGTATATGGTTTTCAGGGAATCAACGGCTCCGGAAAAACCATGCTGATGCGGCTGATCTGCGGACTGATCTATCCGACAAAGGGGGAGATCGTGATCGACGGAAAACGGCTGGGAAAAGAGATCACTTTCCCGCAGAGTGTAGGTCTTCTGTTAGAAAACCCCGCATTTTTAGATAGCTATACCGGATTTGAAAACCTGGAAATGCTTGCTTCTATTAAAAATATCCCATTGCATTTAGATATTATCAGATGGTTATTCGAAATGCCAATCGCTTCAGCAAAGTTATTTTGCCTTATCTTTAGCTGCTTACGCCTTCTGGCAATTCTTTTTCCCATTTCAACATTATTACACTCCATACTTGCATCACCCTAGCAAGCGTATCAATAAACAAATAACATGTTAACAAAATATAACGGAATTATTCTGTCACATATTGAATCGTCAAATTAAATATTTTATTTTTAAGGAATAGTTCGCTGCCACTTCGATAATTCTTGCATTTTTATCGCAAATCTGCTTTTCTCTCCCGCAACATTACGTTTTATGCTTTTAATGTAGAAATTTGCTGGAATCCATATATACTGTTAGCTGTAAGCGATGGTTCCAAATCGCAGGTACACAAAAATACTAGTTTAAGGAGGAAAAAATGAAAAACGAAATGAGCAAAAAAGCCGCGTCCGCATGCGCCTCCGTTCTTCGCAAAACAATGTTCCTTTGTGCCAACAGCACGTCTTCTTGCGGTGTATATCAGGAGAAAGCGCCTAAGTCGCTGTCGAAAATGAGTATTGTAAAAAAGTAATGCGTAACTCGTCCGCATCCCTATAGGAAGCCGTGAAAAAGGGGGCTGCTTTTCCAGATAGTGAAGCAGACCCCTTTTGTATTGAGAAGCACCTGGAAAATACCCTCCGCGGTTTTAGGACTATATAACATACCGGAAGGGGACTCGTTATGCTACATAAGCTCTCTACACACATTGCGCAGCAATTGCTAGCCAATGGAGTGATTTCTGACGATGATTTTGAATTATATGAGTTTTCGGCATTCTGCTTTCTTTTTAATTTAATTCCTCTTGGCCTATCTATTGCTATTGGTACAGCACTAAATATGTTTTGGAAAAGTATCCTTTTCATAATCCCATATGTATCAATCCGGACATTTAGCGGCGGTTTTCATTTTAAATCTGCAAAGCTCTGTTTTCTGGTCACAAATATGATTCTGTTTTTCTCGTTAATCATCACGAAAAAAATGATTTGTATCGGCCGATCTGCAATCTTTTTGGCGCTGATATTGCTTGCCTCTCTGACAGTTTTTCTTTTAAGTCCAATAGATTCTGACGCCAGAAAGTTGACTTCTTCCGAAACTTCGGCCTTTAGACGGGTTGCTAGATATCTTGTAATTACCTTTTTAGCAATAGACCTCGTTCTTTATTATTTAGGTATTTTTTCTGCCGCGTACCCAATTGGCATGGGGATTGCGCTTACAGCTGCATTGCAGCTCCCGTGTTGTATTCGAGTAAAAAGCTGATTTTTGTCTGTTGTAAAACGCGCAAAAGCAAACCAAAAGGAAACGAGTAGGCGCTCTATTGTACAGGGCTACCTACTCGGTTTTTACTAACAGCAAAATTGTATATGCAGAACACAAAACGCCTGAACTCGCATAGACGAGCAAAAAGCACTCTTTCAGCGAATCCGCTGAAAGGGTGCTTTTTGTTTATCTCGCGCTGGCAATGCTGGATCGCTGCATACCCGTAGCCCCCGATTGTTTCCCCGCCAAAAACAATCGGAGGTACATACAATGCACAACAGGAAAAGCCTGTATTCACGAAACAAGCGGAACAGCCGAGCCATTATCTGCCCGGACGCTTTTGAGCAGGACCATCCGCTCACGCCCGAGCAGTTTTCGTCCGAGGAGGAGTTTCGCTTCTGGAAAACGTGGTCGGATGAGGATTACCACAGCTGGGAGCTGGCAGATCACGTTTACTCTGACCACACATCGCCGCTTACCGAGTATTCCGCCGCAGAGCCGTCTCCGGAGGACATGATACTCACTCGCCTTGATCGGCAAGAAAGTGCATTATTTGCTCAAAGCTCCTTGCAGAAAATTCGCGGGCTCGTCACGGAAAAACAGTACCGCCGCATCCGGATGTACTGCGAGGGCATGACGTACCGGGAAATCGCGGAAGCGGAAGGGGTGTCTACCAAGAACATTTTCAAGTCTGTCATGGCCGGAAAAAAGAAAATTTCAAAAATTTTGGAAAAAGGGGGTAACAAATGAGCGAAAAATCCGCGTTGGGTGAGAGGGTGATTTTCCCCTCACCGCACCTTGACAAGTTCATAGCCATTCACCAGATACATTCCCATGTGCCGCGAGAGCGAAGCCCGCCGGGTGACACGCCATGACCCTTTTCGGAGAGCGATACCGTCAGCCTGGAACTGCCGGACAGCCGCCGGCACGGCCATGACCGCGCATGGGGACAATGATACTTCCGCCCAGCCACAGTTCACACAATGGGGGCGGCTCGGAGAGATCCTCGGAGGAGTGCAATTCTCATGGAGCAGCACGGCACGCTGCCGTCTGGTGACTTCCCTGTCCGGGGGTGTCGAGGACAAATACGGGCCTACATAAAAAGAGAAAGGAGGGACACACATGTTCCCAATATGGTTTTTCCACGGAGTGCCGCCGGACGGATACGCGAGCACACCCCACACTACGGCAAGGAGGAAAATACCCCTTTGAAAACACGATACAAAATCCTGGCTCTCGTTCTTGCGCTTCTTTGCCTTCTGAGCTTTCCCTGTCCCGCGGTTTTGGCAGCGGAGACGGAGGATGGTGAACTCCCGGAAACGACGGAAGCCAGCGAAAAAGCGCAGGAGGAAGAGCCCACAGAAGAGACAGAGCAAACGATTCCTCTGGCCAAGGCTCCCATGCTGAAGGCCGCCGCGGCCACGGCGCTCATCACGTTCGACTATGTGTACGACTCTGCCGGGCAGTACGTTTACTACCAGCACCCCTTTTATTATAACGGCGGACCGACCGGCGGCTACGGGGATATGCGTCTCAACGACTTTGCCAATGGGCAGGAGGCCTATTGCATCGAGCCCGGCATCATGCTCGCCCACGGCGATGTTCTCCGCTCGGACGTCATCGACGTCTGGAACAGCTTTTCGTATGAGCAGCAAAACGCCATCAAGCTGGCGCTCCTCTGCGGTCGCGCCGGCAACAGCACCAATCTCCCCGGGACTCCAAGCTGCCAGCAGACCGCCACGCAGATGCTGATCTGGGAATTCGTCACCGGCGCCCGGCAGCCGTCCCCGCCGTACACCAGAGGCAACGACGAAATATATACCTGCCTCGTCTCCAATGGCCAGAATGCGGAGATCGGGCAGATCTATGACACGATCCTCTCGTACATGCTGAGTTATATGACGCTGCCCAGCTTCATGACCGCCGTGAGCAGCAGCGCACCACAGGAGGAACTGTCCTACGACGGAAGCACATATTCCCTTGCGCTGACCGATACAAACAACGTCATTGGGAACTACTCGTTTGCTGCATCGGACACCGTGGTTTCGACTGAGGTGTCCGGGAATCAGCTGATTCTCCGTTCTGCATCGCCGCTCTCCGCGCCGGTCACCGTGGTAGCTACCCGGAACTCTGCGTATACGGCGGCTTCCACCTTCACTCCGTATGGCTCAACGACACGGCAGGATGTCGTTGTCGGTGTAGAGGCCGTCGGCGGCATGACAGGGTATCTTACCTTGAAAGCCAACCGCAAGGAATTCCGCGTTGCCGTCACCAAAGAGGACGGCATCACCGGATCGGTGCAAGGCGACGGAATGCTCGCCGGAGCGGTCTATGGACTCTATCACGGAGACACTCTGATTGAGACCTGCACCACGGGTGCCAACGGACAGTTCACCACCGGCTATTATGAGGCCGGAGAGGGCTGGACGATTCGAGAAATTGCACCTTCGCCCGGATATCTTCTGGATACGACGGTTTATCCCGTTCCGACTGCGGCGGATCAGCTTCCCTCAATTAAAAATGACTTGTCCCTGACTGTGAAGGAAACCCCGATCCTCGGGCGGCTCTCAATTTCCAAGCTCGCCGTGAACAGCACCGCGGGGACGGAAGCACCCGAGGCCGGGGCGAGCTTTGAAGTGTTCCTTAAATCCGCGGGCAGCTATGACGCAGCGGCGGAGACGGAACGTGATATCCTTACCTGCGGCGAAGACGGAACGGCGCAGTCAAAACTGCTGCCCTATGGCGTTTACATTGTCCGTCAGCTGTCCGGCTGGGAGGGCTATGTGCTTGATCCCACCCTGCATGAAGTAAACATCTCCTCTGACGGAGAGACGGTTTCTCTGGCGATCCGAAACGAGATATTCAAAGGATCGCTGGCCATTCAAAAGGTGGACAAGGACAGTGGACAGGCTCTGCCCGGCGCACGGTTCCGGCTTCTGGACAGCGTGGGGAATCCGTTTGCCGAAGGGAGAACCGATACAAACGGCGTTCTGACTTTCGATAACCTCCCCTTCGGCGACTACTATCTCGAAGAGCTGGAAGCTCCGGACGGCTACAGGGCGGATACGACACCCTATGTTTTCTCCGTGACGGCGGACGGACAGAAGATCGAGATTCGGCGGGAGAATAACCGCATCCCCGGCTCTGTGACCGTCGCCAAAACGGACAGCAGCGGGAACCCGATCCCCGGCGCGGCGTTTCGGTTGGAATACTCCGAGGACGGAGAAATCTGGACGCCGGTATTCCATAGCGACATTCCGGCAAAACAGATCGGCGGATGCACCTCCGACGGTCTCAGCGATGGCATGCTGATTACAGGAGACGACGGGATTGCCGTCTTTGACGGTCTCCGGGCGGACAAAAACGTCCGTTATCGTATTACGGAGATTGCCACCGTCAACGGCTATGTGCTCCTGACGGAGCCGGTAGAACTTGGCACGCTGCCCCGTGAAAGTGAAGAATCCACGATCTACGATGTTTCTGTAACCGTCAGCAACTCCCCAACCTATCTTCTCCCCATGACCGGAGGAACCGGTCTTTGGCCTGTACTCTCCGCCGGCGTTGCTGCGGCGTGTATGGGCCTTTTCCTTATCGTCATTTCAAAAAATAAAAGAAAGGAATGCATGCAATGAAGAAAACCGGCAAGAAGCTCTTTTCCATTATCATGGCGGCGCTGGTCGTTCTGACAACGACCGTGTCCGCCTTTGCCCAGACGGTGAATGTATCCACGATCAACACCGACTGGACCGGCTCCTTTGACATCTACAAATATGACATCACCAATGCTGAAAAGGAGGGCGTATGGGATTCCAGCTACGTCTCCACCGGCGTCCGCGATCCCGGCGTGGAGGACATCCTCGGCAGCGATACGAGAAAAACCTCGCTGAACGCAAACGGAGAGGTCAACGGATACGCCATCAAGGGCGTCGAGTTCACCTATCTGAAAGTCGCCGATATCCGCACCTATACCGAGGAAGAGACCGGCACGTCACATGTGGAAGTTCTCTATGGGATTGCGCAGAATGAAGCCAACGATGCGTTCTTGTCTGCCATCGGCGTAAGTACCGGAGACCGTTACGCCCCGGTGGATTCGGAGGACGGTGCTGTGTATTTCTATCGCTCCGACACCCTCGTTAATGGCCTGAAATCCGCACTGACAAACAACGCCATTACCGTAAAGAACGCTTTAGAGCGCTTCGTGCGCGAGAACGGCGGCACAGCAATGCCGCTGACCGACAGCTACGGCCACACCTCCGCGAGCAATCTTCCTCTCGGCCTGTATCTTCTTGTTGAAACGAAAGTGCCGGAAATGGTCACGGAAACTACCGCGCCGTTTTTCCTTTCCCTACCCATGACGTCTGTAAACGGCAGCAACGCCGACGACGGCGGCGAACGCTGGATATACGATGTCACCGTATACCCCAAGAACCTCGCCGGCATCCCGACGCTGGAAAAGACCGTGCGCGAAGCGCTTTCGGACACCGGCAAAAACGGCGGCTCCGACGCCGTTACCGACGGCTTTGCCCATACCGCCACGGCGTCTACCAATGACACAATGGAATACCAGATTCTCTCGACGCTGCCGAGCATTACCTCTGAAGCCACCTACCTGACGGATTACTCCTTCGTGGACACGCTGGATGTGGGGCTCTTGTACTGCAAAAACGATGTGAAAATCGAATTCTTCCGCAGCAGCTCTTGTGCCGAGGATGACCGGATCACCGTCTGGAACGAAGGCGACGGAAAGTTCTCCGTATCCTATAATGACACGCCCGGCATGACCATCTCCATGACAGCAGACGGCCTTGCGGAGATCAACGGAAGCTTTGCTGTGTATACCAAGTCTGACATGATAAATTCCGGCTATTCCGACTGCACCGTGCGCATCACCTATTCGGCGAAGCTCAACCCCGATAAAAGCCTTGTCTGCGGCGACGATGGGAACAGCAACGACGTCGTGCTGGTATGGAAGCGTACCAACAGCAGCTTCTACGATACGCTCGTAGACGACTGCCATGTGTACAGCTTTGGCCTTGACCTTACCAAGGAATTCAGCGACGGGCAGGGCCACTTTTCTAAGGTGGAGTTTCTCCTCTATAACGACACCGACGGATACTTCGTTACAGCCGAACTGAACGAAAGTGAAGGAATTTACTATGTGACCGGTCATGTATCCGGAAGAGACGATGCCACACGGTTTACTCCTACAGCGAACGGCTCCGTCCTTGTGAAAGGGCTGGAAGACGATTCGTACATCGCCACCGAGATTCAGACGGCCAACGGCTACACGCTGCTCCGCGACGATATCCAGATCGTGATCGAGGCGGCGGAGAGCGATGTGCTCTGTGATATCTACGGCACGGATGTGCTGGGCGTTCTGCGGAACCTGTCGCTTATACCCATCTGACGCTGCCGACCAAGGGGCGAGTATGAAACTTGGGGGTTGGCCTAGCAAGAAAGAAATCACACACCA
>OJJV01000601.1_pt1 | contig 21262 bp, 17 predicted proteins | sample 1596391 | NCBI WGS metagenome assembly OJJV01 (sample SAMEA4350164, study PRJEB24818) | metagenome | biome: human; feature: gut; material: faeces | place: Denmark | collected 2013-09
TCAACTGTAGCTATATATTTGCTCTCTCCTGTTCTCTTGTTCTCTATTAGTGTTCTGTCTATTTATTTTTTTTATGATGCGGCGACCGTCGAGAATTTCCCTATGCTCTTCGTCGGCAGCGTCAGATGTGTATAAGCGACATATCCTCAGTAGCATTGATCTTGCCATTATGGTCAATGACAACTTTGACAACCGTATCCAGTTTGTTATAGCCAGCGGGAGCCTCAGTTTCTTTCAGGTAGTAAGTGCCAGCGTCCAGACCTTCAATTTTGAATTTACCGGTGGCGTCAGTGGTGATCTCAGTCACGGTACCCTCTTTATCCACTCTTTTATCCACTCTGTAAACAGTAGTCTCGCCATCTTTCTTCACTTCGTGGAACTTGACGGCTGTAGTGCAAGATTCGTCAGTGTAGAGGGAGAACTTAGCGCCAGCCAGAGCATCGTTGGTATCACCATTGGCATATTTCAGAACGGGCAGCTCCCAGGTGTAGGTCTTGGTCTCGTCGGGGGTGGTCGTATGGGTTTCATCGTTGTTGTCCTTGTACTCCAGATAGGCCTTGTTGTTTTCGGCTTCCTTGACAACAGCATTATCATTCAGAGTCGCATTGTAGTAAACAACGATCGTGTCGCCGGATTTCAGGCCATTGCAGAAATCCTCGGTGAAAACTACATCGAAGGTATGGCCATCCTCAGGGTTAGTATTAGCGGTAGATGGTGTAGTCAGCACCACTAACAGTGTTGTTCACGGTGATCGTGCCATTGCCAGCGGCAAAAGCGGTGGTGGCCACGGCGAAGACCATGACCAGGGCCAGCAGGAGGCTGGCAAGTTTCTTTGCATGTTTCATTGTTTTGTTCCTTTCTTTTCCGATTTTTTGGTGTTTGCGTGGGGTTGTGCTTTTATGGGTTGCTTGCATTCAGGAAGGAACCCCCTCCCTTCTGCGTTTGGTATGTTTATACAGCAGGTACGCGCCGCCGCAGAGCAGCAGGCCTCCCCATGTATACAAGGTTGTACCGGAACCACCGGTTTCAGGAAGCTCATATGTTCCCTGATTCGTGCAGACAATGATGTGATTGTCATTCAAGGTTCCGCTGGCGGAACTGCCTTCTTGGGTTGTATTGCCAATCTGCCAGGTGACATGATACCCCGCTGTCCCGGACTCCAGAACTGTCCAGGTGACACCGTATGGCAAGCCATAAATGGTAATCGTTTCATCCGCACCCAGCTGGAAGCTCGCTTTGCCATTCTCAAAATTAACATTGCCAGGCGTTTCATTCTCCAAGGTCTTGTAGCTTCCAGACAATGGCACATTGCCATCCATCAGCGTGAGCTCAAACTGGAATTTTTCCTCGGTGGCAATACCCACAACCCTCTTTTGAATGGTTAGATTTCGCAGAAGTGTATTGGTAAAGGATACCTGCAATGTCTGGCCCGTCACTTCCGTGCCGTTCTTCCAGAGCCTGGTCATCTCCGCCTTTAGCTCATTTGAAACATTGGTTACGGTTATTTCCGCCACATAGGCGCTTGGATCAAAACCGATCAGTCTGTCATCTGTCACCTCCGTGATCCTGTAGTAAAAGGTCGCCGGAAGCTGGTTGATATTCTTTTCCAGATAAATCAGGGTAAAAGCGCCGCTTTCTGAATTCTCAACAGAGATGGACATTTCCTGCACCGTTCCACCTTCAACCAGAGTGGCGCCCTCTTGATTTGTCACCTGCTCCAACTTAAAGGAAAATGTATGTTGCGCGCCGTCGGGGTTGGAGATTGTCTTATTGACCGGAATTGTGACGCTTGCCCCCTTTTCGTGGTTGGCAACTGTCACTCCAACGGATGTGTTAACTCGAATCGTCCCGGAAGCCGACTGCCCATCTGTCGTCACGCCATCCCCGGAATAGGTCACGGTATATCCGGCGCTGGATGCAGCGGTTTCCTTGACAGTGAACTTTGCACCAGCGAGGATATTGCTGATCTTCGCCGTTGCGCCTGCCGGGACGGTAATGATGCCGGCAGTCTCAACGGTTCTGGACTCGCCGCCAACGGTATAGGCCGTCCCCACCGGGAGGGCTACGCCATCCAGCGTGACCTCAAAGTCAAAGGAAGCTACGGCGCGGGTTTGGGGATAGGCATTCAGCACCTTGCTGATTTCCAGGCTACCCAGCTTTTTAAAAGTAACCTGGTTGTTGAAGTGGAACATGGTGGTGCCGTCGGATACGTCTTTCACCGTGCTGTCAAGGCCCTTAAACTGATCCGTACCGATGGTCACATCGTAGTTTGTGGTCTGGCTGCTGCCGTCCACAGAAATGGTGCCATACTGTGCAAAGGCGTTGGGATCCAACAGCTCCCGAACATAATACTTGCCAGAGTTTTCCGCAATCCCGGTAAACTCGGCCCGCTGCCCGGCTTTCAGGGTGAAGACGCCATTTGCATCGGTGGTTCCAGTGCCGACCTTTTCATTGCTGCTGTCGTAAATATCATAAGAAGTTCCGGGAGCAATAAACAGGTCCCCCGTCTTGTTTCCATCCTTGTCAGCCTTCAGCACCTGGAAGCAGAAATCTGGATTGCCCAGCAGCGCCAGCTTGTCCTGCTCATCTACGGTCAGCTCCTTGCTGACAGAAATGGAGTTCTTCTTCAGCAGGGGGAAGTTGAAGTTCAACCGGCAGACGCTAGAGCCAGAACCCCGCTCCATATAGTAGAAGCTGAAGCTGTGGGTTGTGTAATCGTTAAAAGTACCATTTGCATTCAGCCCGGCGTTGCTTCCCAAAATTTCTGAAAAAGTTACTGTCTTATAAGGCGTAGAAGATACGTCACCAGTCTTGGTATCCAGACTGTAATACTTGACCACACCGTTGACAAAATCAATCTCGCCGCCCACATGGCGGTGAATGCCAGACAAATCCAGGAACAGTTTCCCATCAATGTAGACCCACACATCATCATCGCCGGTGAAATAGAACACCATGGGCTGCTTCCCGTCCTTGCCGGTCAGCCCTCCCTTAGGCTGGAGGAAGTTCATCTTCATCTCCATGCCAAAGTAGAAGTCAGATTCCACATCGTAGTCCAAGGAATACAGTCGATCCAGCGAAATCTGGTTGAAATTATTTTCGTTATCATCTGGATCTGGAAGTTCACTGCCCCAATAGAAGTAGTGCTGCAAAGCGCGCTCAGCAGTCCAGTTATCGCCCCAGCCGTCTTGCTTCGCATAGTCCATAAACTGCCCAAGCACCTTAGCCAGCTTGGCATATTCCTCTCCCTTCCCCTGCTGGTAAAGGTAGTTGGCTTGCAGCATTAGCTCATTAAAATACGATTCATTGATCTGGCTCACCTGTTTGGAGTCATGCACAATGTCGTTAAAAGGCATGAAGTTTCCAAACGGATACATGATAAAGTTCGGAGTAAAAATTTCATCATACAGTGTGAAGGTATCACTCCCGCTGTTGAACTGGGCAAAGTTCGTCCGGCTGTTGAAAGAATACGCGCCAGTCACTTCATCATACTGGAACAGGCCGTCAACACTCTGGTTGTTCATCTTTTTGGAATAGGATTCCGCCCCAAACAGATAGCCCAAACTGGTCCCATCGGAGAGAGCGGGATACCCGTTCTGCAGCTCCTTCTTCATGACATCCGAGTAGCGGGAAATGGGGCTGTTGGCCGTATCCTGTACCACGTTGATCCCCTCTGGGTTCTCAGACGCCGCTGTGACCAGCCTTCCATCTGCCAGATCATCCGTGATAATATCACCGAAGTTCATATAACCTGTGCTCCGAAAAGCATTCAACGAAGGAATGCTGCTCGTACCGCCGCTCTGCTGGAAGCCGGGCATTTTTGCTAATGTGCGATAAAGAAGTAATAGAAGTGTAAAAAATTTTGCCGTTCCTATCCGGCACTTAGGGCTGTGTCGGATAGGTCAGGCGTTAGGCTTCCGGCAAGTCTATCTTGCCGACAAAGCTGTAATAAATCTCAATGTCCTGCCTGCGGGTGCCGTTCTCGTCATAGCTGCACTCATGCACGACGATTTTCTCAATCATTTCCCGCAAGAGGGTGGGGGTCAATTCTTCAAAAGCAAGGTGCTTTCTCACAATCCCCATGAATTTCTCGGCGTTGACGGTGGCGGCCTGCGACTTGGAAAGTTCCTCCTGCAAAGCGGCAGCCCGGTCTTTCAGTTCCCGCTGCTCCTGCTCATAGTCCGCCGACAGCTCCATGAAACGCTCGTCGCTGATTTTGCCGCTTACATTGTCCTCATACAGCCGCTTGATAATGCGGTTCACTTCGGCAATGCGTGTCTGGGCCTGTTCAAGCTGCTTCGTGGCTGCGGCGGTCTTTCTCTTGCCGCCGATTTCGTTCTGCTGGATGAGCAGCTTTACAAAGCGGCTCTCATGCCTGGCGGCGTATTCCGTCACTTGCCGGAGATTGGAAAGCACGCCCGCCGTCAAAAGGTCGGTGCGGATAAAGTGTGCCGTACAGTCACGGGTACGCTTCTTGTAGCTGCCGCAGATATAACAGTCCTGCTTGCGGTTCTTGTTCTGATACCGCTGCTGATACAGCACATGGCCGCAGTCGGCGCAGAACAGCATACCAGAGAACAGCCCCACTTCATCATAGCGGTTCGGGCGTTTTCGCTGCTTGCGTAACTCCTGCACACGCTCCCATGTTTCCGTGTCGATAATCGGCTCATGGTGATTTGGGAAGATAGCCTGCTTCTCGATGGGGTTCTCAACGCTGTGCTTGACCTTGTAAGAGGGCTTCTCCGTCTTGAAGTTTACCAGACAGCCAGTGTACTCCCGGTTTTCCAGCAGATGGACGACGGTGTTTGTCGCCCACTTGCACTCATAGCCGGGGTGGTAGCGTCGGGTGCTGCCCGTCCTGCGGTATTCCAGCGTCCCCGGCGTGGGGATTTGCTGCTCCGTCAGCATACGGGCAATCTTGGTCGGGCCATTTCCCGCAAGGCAAAGCTGGTAAATCTGCCGGACAACCGGGGCGGCTTCCTCGTCAACGATATAGTTCTCGTCCTTGTCCATGAGATAGCCATAGACTGGCTTGCTGGTTACAGGCTTGCCGCTCATGCCTTTTGCTTTCTTTACTGCCTTGATTTTCTTGCTCGTATCTCTCACCAGCCATTCGTTAAATAAGTTCCGCAGAGGGGTAAAATCATTGTCCATGCCGCCGTTTGCGCTGTCCACGTTGTCATTGACAGCGATAAAACGCACGCCCTTTTGAGGGAACAGCATTTCCGTGTAAAATCCCACCTGCAAGTAATTACGCCCCAGCCTGCTCATGTCCTTGACTATGACGGTGCCGACTTTCCCGGCTTCAATGTCTGCAAGCATGGCTTGAAATCCGGGCCGCTGGAAAGATGAAGTTAGATAACGATACTTTTGAAAACACAGTAAAATCAAGGTTTTTTCGTATGACGGACAAGCAGGTATTATACTAAAACTGAACACAGACCGTAAAATGCGGCGTTTCTCACTTCCAAAATCGGAAGAACAGGAACGCCGCTTTTTTTATGCCCTTATGTTACGGAGTAGGGGCGAAAAAAGGCTTGTATTTCAAGGCTTTGCAGACACAGGTTTTAAGGGGGCAAGGGGTTTATACCTTTTCCCTCAAAATCAGCCTTTAACTGCGTAACAGAAACCACAGCAAAGGAGTGAAAAAACTATGGCAGTTTTCCGAGTGGAGCGCAACACGGGATATACCGTAATGAGCAACCACCACCTACGCAACAAGGAACTTTCCTTAAAGGCAAAGGGGCTGTTATCTCAAATGCTGTCCTTGCCGGAGGATTGGGATTATACCCTTGCGGGGCTGTCCTACATCAACCGGGAAAAGATAGACGCTATCCGGGAAGCGATAAAGGAGCTTGAAAAAGCCGGATATATCAAACGTTCAAGGGAGCGCGACGAAAAAGGACGCCTGCGCGGTGCCGACTATGTAATCTATGAGCAGCCGCAGCCTGACGAGGAACAGGAAGCCACGCCGCCTATATCGGATTTACCTACATTGGAAAATCCAACATTGGATAATCCAACGTTGGAAAAACCTATGTTGGAAAAACCTACGTTGGAAAATCCAACGCAATTAAATAAAGATATATTAAAGACTAACTTACCAAAAAAAGAAAAATCAAATACGGATTTATCAATTACCCATTCCATTCCTATCCATTCCCCAAACCCCTTGCCTTTTGGCGGGGACGCAGCAAGAGCCAACGGCAACGCAAGCGCAGCCGAGGAAAGGAAGCGAAAGGAAAGGAACGACGCATACAGAGTGTATGAGGAAATCATCAAGGACAATATCGACTATGATATTCTGCTTCAGGACAAACGCATTGACAAAGACCGCTTGAATGAAATCGTTGACCTCATTCTTGAAACCGTCTGTACCGCAAGGAAGCAGATACGAATTGCCGGGGACGATTACCCCGCCGAGCTTGTCAAGGCAAAGTTTATGAAGCTGAACAGCAGCCATATTGAATTTGTGCTTGACTGTATGCAGGAGAACACAACGAAAATCCGTAACATCAAGCAGTATTTGAAGGCGGTGCTTTTCAATGCCCCGTCTACCATTGACAGCTACTATACCGCCCTTGTCGCTCACGATATGGCAAGCGGCAAGTTATACGGCAATCAGAAATCAGGCATACCCGACTACTCTTGCAGCGAGTATGAAACCCTATAACCCATTCACAAAGAACAGGAGGACAAAAAACTATGACACAGAAAACAGGAGCTTTGGTATTTAACGAACATACCGACCGTTACGACATTCGTTTTGATGTAGCCGACTATTACGGCGGCCTGCATTGTGGGGAGTGCTTGGAGGTATTCACAGGCGGCAAATGGAAACCGACCCGCATTGAGTACGGGGATAATTGGTATCTTGTGGGTATTCGCGCCGAGGACTTGAACGGCTTGCGCGTTCGTATTTGACGGGTGCTGCCCCAAACAACACTACCGGGAAAGGAGGACGGTAAACAATGCAGGACGAAATCAACGAAAAAGTGGTTGCGCTCTCTATCAAGGGCGGCAAGCTGACCGCCGCCACGCTTCAAAAAGCTGTCAAGGCTATGCTTGCACAGATGAAGAAACAGCACGAAAAACAGCCACAGGGCAAGCAGACCCTAAAACAGCTTGCGAAACAGAACGCCGGATTATCCAACATTGAGATTACCGAGGGCAATATCAAGGCTTTTGAACATACGGCGAAAAAATACGGCATTGACTTTGCCTTAAAAAAGGACGCCACCGAGCAGCCGCCCCGTTACCTTGTCTTTTTCAAAGGGCGGGACGCCGACGCGCTGACCGCAGCTTTCAGGGAATTTTCCGCAAAGAAGCTGACACAGGAACAAAAGCCCTCTATCCGCAAAGTTTTAGTTGCGTTCAAAGAAAAAGCAAAGGAACTTAACGCTAACCGTCAACAGACAAAACACAAAGGCAGGGGGATTGACAGATGAAGCCCGAAATCAAAAAAATGCTTATCCTGAACGCCCCGTATCTTATCTTTGTGTATGCCTTTGATAAAATCGGGCAGGCGTTCAGACTTGCGCCGGGGGCTGACCTCACGGGCAAGCTCTTATCTATCGGGGACGGATTTTCAGCCGCCTTTTCAAATGCACTGCCGAGCTTTGACCCTATGGACTTGTTGATTGGTATTGCAGGCGCGGCAATCATAAGACTTGCGGTGTATATGAAAGGCAAGAACGCAAAGAAATACCGCAAGGGCATTGAGTACGGCTCTGCCCGTTGGGGAAATGCCGAGGACATAAAGCCGTATATCGACCCCGTATTTGAAAACAACGTGCTTTTGACCCAGACCGAAAGGCTGATGATGTCAAGCCGCCCGAAGCACCCGAAATATGCACGAAATAAAAATGTGCTTGTAATCGGAGGAAGCGGAAGCGGCAAGACAAGGTTTTTCGTCAAGCCTAACCTTATGCAAATGCACTCAAGCTATGTTGTAACCGACCCGAAAGGCACCGTCTTAATCGAGTGCGGGAAACTCTTGCAGCGCGGCGGGTACAAAATCAAAGTGCTAAACACAATCAATTTCAAAAAGTCAATGCGGTACAATCCCTTTGCCTATATCCGCAGCGAAAAGGACATTTTGAAACTTGTAAATACCATAATCGCAAACACCAAAGGCGACGGAGAAAAAAGCGGCGAGGATTTTTGGGTAAAGTCCGAACGGCTTTTTTACTGCGCCCTTATCGGCTATATCCATTACGAAGCCCCGGAGAATGAAAAGAACTTTACGACCCTGCTTGAAATGATAAACGCAAGCGAAGCCCGCGAGGACGACCCGGAATTTCAATCCCCCGTTGACCTTATGTTTGAACGGCTGGAGGAAAAAGACCCGGAACATTTTGCGGTGCGTCAATACAAAAAGTTTTTGCTATCGGCAGGAAAAACAAGAAGCTCTATCCTCATTTCCTGCGGCGCCCGTCTTGCCCCTTTTGACATTCGGGAGCTGCGGGAGCTTATGGAAACCGACGAAATGGAGCTTGACACATTGGGCGACCGAAAGACCGCACTTTTCGTTATCATCTCCGATACGGACGACACCTTTAACTTTGTTGTGAGTATTCTTTACACACAGCTTTTCAATCTGCTTTGCGACAAGGCAGATGATGTGTACGGCGGCAGGCTGCCCGTTCACGTTCGCTGCCTGCTTGATGAATTTGCGAATATCGGGCAGATACCGAAATTTGAAAAACTGATTGCCACCATACGAAGCCGTGAAATATCGGCTTCTATTATTTTGCAATCACAATCACAGCTTAAAGCCATTTACAAGGATAACGCCGATACGATTGTCGGCAACTGCGACACGACCTTGTTTTTGGGCGGCAAGGAAAAAACCACCCTCAAAGAAATATCGGAAATCTTGGGAAAGGAAACCATAGACAGCTTCAACACTTCCGAGAACAGAGGGCGGGAGCTTTCCCACGGGCTGAACTATCAGAAGTTAGGCAAGGAGCTTATGAGCCAAGATGAAATTGCCGTTATGGACGGCGGCAAATGTATCTTGCAGTTACGAGGGGTACGCCCCTTTTTCTCCGAGAAATACGATATTACCAAACACCCCAACTACAAATACCTGTCGGACTATGACAAAAAGAATACGTTTGATATGGAAAAGCATTTAAGACGCCGCCCCGCAATCGTCAAGCCCGACGAAGTATTTGACTATTACGAAGTAGACGCCGCCGAACTTGAATAGGCGGCGCGGAAAGGAGGCTTTTATCAGGAACAGAAAACCCCGCTTTTATTGGGTGCGCGCCCCTACTGATGAAGCGCATAACCCCGAACAATCCACACCGACGGGACACGGTGCGGAGGCTGCCGCCGTATTTCTACGGCGGTTTTTTTGTACCCAAAACCAAACAACAATTATTTTGACAGCCGCAAAGCGGCAGAAAGTGAGGAAAATATATGGCATTTTTTAATTCAGCAGTAGGCGTATTACAGACACTCGTTATCGCTCTTGGTGCAGGCTTGGGCATCTGGGGAGTAATCAATCTTATGGAGGGTTACGGAAATGATAACCCCGGCGCAAAATCACAGGGTATGAAACAGCTTATGGCCGGCGGCGGTGTTGCCCTTATCGGTATGACCCTTGTACCTTTGCTTTCCGGGCTTTTCGGTTAAGCGCGGGTAACGGCTTATGCAGAGCATACTTGACGCGATTAACGAATGGATAAAGGAAATCCTTATCGGAGCCATAAACGGTAATCTGTCAACTATGTTCGGGGACGTAAACGAAAAAGTCGGAACTATCGCCGCAGAGGTAGGCAAGACCCCGCAGGGGTGGAACGCAAGCATATTTTCTATGATACAGACCCTATCGGAAAATGTGATTGTACCCATTGCGGGGCTTGTCATTACCTATGTTCTATGCGTGGAGCTTATTTCAATGATAACCGAAAAGAACAATATGCACGACATAGACACATTTATGTTTTTCAAGTGGTTTTTCAAGGCGTGGGTAGCGGTATATCTCGTTACCCATACCTTTAATATCACAATGGCGGTATTCGATTTAGCGCAGTACGTCGTATCCGGCGCAGCCGGGGTAATCGGCGGCAACACAAATATAGATGTGGACGCCGCCCTATCCTCTATGCAATCAGGACTTGACGCTATGGAAATCCCCGAACTGCTTCTGCTTGTAATGGAAACAAGCCTTGTAAGCCTGTGTATGAAAATTATGTCGGTGCTTATTACGGTTATCCTTTACGGCAGAATGATAGAAATATACCGCGCGTCCAGAAGCGCTGCTTGTAATCCGCAGGCGGTGCGCGGGCATTTTGGGAATCCGGCTTTGGCAAGCCGGTAAAGAAAAGTATCAAAGACGCTGAAAAAGCGTCACTTTAGCGTCAGCCGGTTTACCCCGGAGGGAAACCATAAGGGGGACAATAGCGTACCGGAAACGTCGCAAGTTGGGGAAACCATCTACCCACGACTGAGCGGCAAGACGCAACATTGTGAACGAGGAACAAGGCTAAACTGCTTTAAGGGCAGTCCGAGGCGGGATACTCGACCCGGCGGCGCAGGATGGTTGTATTCGCCGTATGTCATAGCGGAATGTGACAGGTATACACAAACCGCACGATACTTATGACAGCCAGCCGCAATAAGCGGAAAAGGACGAAAACCCACTCCGACATCACAATACGCTTTTCCCAAAGTGTCTAACTGGAGATTGCCTAAACCGGAACGCCGGAACCGTCCGGCTATGCGTAATGCCGCAAGGTGAAAAATTTCAAGGATTAAAACCCCAAGAAAGATGACGCTGAATATCCGGCAAGGCAACGGAGCCTTCGTAGTAGTCCGAGGACGGGAAAGCCGTCTACATGGCGAAGGAAGGCAGGATGTCAACCAACTCATAAAAAGGAAAGGTGCGTGAGGCATTATGAGAAGTCCTGAAAATGTGTTGGAAAGCCTAAAATCCAAGGCGTGTAACCAGAGTTACAAGTACGAGCGGTTATACCGCAACCTGTACAATCCACAATTCTATCTGCTGGCATACCAGCGGATACAGGCGAAACCAGGCAATATGACAGCCGGAACAGACGGCAAGACGATTGACGGCATGGGAATGGCGAGAATCAACGCCCTCATTGAAAAAATGCGGGATTTCAGCTACCAGCCCAACCCCGCAAGGAGAACCTATATCCCGAAATCCAACGGGAAGATGCGCCCCTTGGGAATACCGTCATTCGATGACAAACTGATACAGGAGGTGGTGCGGCTCATACTGGAGAGCATTTACGAGCCAACCTTCAGCGACCACTCCCACGGCTTCCGCATAAACAAAAGCTGCCATACGGCGCTCAAATATGTGCAGAAATATTTCACAGGGACAAAGTGGTTTGTTGAGGGCGACATAAAGGGCTGTTTTGACAATGTAGACCACCATGTGCTGATTGCCATTCTGCGCAAGCGGATTGCGGACGAGCATTTTATTGGTCTGCTCTGGAAGTTTTTGAAAGCCGGATATATGGAGGACTGGAACTACCACAATACTTACTCCGGTACTCCGCAAGGCTCTATCATCAGCCCCATCCTTGCAAACATTTATCTGAACGAGCTGGATAAGTTTATGGCGGAATACGCAGAGAAATTCAACTGCGGAGAGCGCCGTAAAATCAATCCGGCCTTCAAGAAGAAATTGGATGTCTGCCGTGGAAAAGAGCAAAGGCTCAAAAGAAACATCTCCAAAATGAGCGAGGAAGAAAAAGAGGGCTTACTTGCCGAAATCAGAGAACTGCGGCGCAGTCTGCGGTCAATACCGTACAGCGACCAAATGGACGAAGGCTATAAAAGAGTTTTCTATATTCGGTACGCCGATGATTTTCTGATTGGAGTAATTGGCAGAAAAGCGGACGCGGAACAGGTCAAACAGGATGTGGGGCGCTTCATCCGGGAAAATCTTCATCTGGAAATGTCCGAGGAAAAAACACTGATTACCCACGGGCATGATTTTGCTAAGTTCCTGGGGTATGAGGTCACAATCGCCAAAGGTGAGTGTAACAAAAAGACCAAAACCGGGGCCACCAGACGAGTAAACAACGGAAAAGTCATGCTCTATGTCCCCCACGACAAGTGGGTCAAGCGGCTGCTCTCCTATCATGCCCTCAAGATTAAACACGACAAACAGAACGGAAATAAAGAGGTTTGGGAACCTGTCCGGCGCACCCGCCTGTTGCACCTGGATGATTTGGAAATCCTGAACCAGTACAACGCAGAAATCCGTGGATTGTACAACTACTACCGGCTCGCAAACAATGTGTCCGTCCTCAACAACTTCTACTATGTAATGAGATACAGTATGCTCAAGACCTTTGCCGGAAAATACCGGACACGAATCAGCAGAATTATTCAGAAGTACCGTCAAGGGAAAGATTTTGTTGTGGAGTATCCGAAGAAAAACGGCAAGGTTGGAAAGGTGCTGTTCTATAACAACGGGTTTCGCCGTGATACCAAAGTGGAAAGCGGCAATCCCGATGTGATTGCAAGAGTGTTTGAGAACTACGGACGCAACAGCCTAATAAAGCGGCTGAAAGCGAGTCAATGCGAGTGGTGCGGTGCAGAGAATGTACCAATTGAAATACACCATGTACGAAAACTCAAAGACTTGAGCGGCAGAAAACAATGGGAAATCGCCATGATCGGGCGTAAGCGCAAGACAATGGCACTCTGTATTGACTGTCACGATAAGTTACACGCTGGGAAATTAGACTGACAGCTGGAGAGCCGGATACGCTGAGAGGTGTAAGTCCGGTTCGGAGGGGAGTTCTCGGAAACCTGCCATAGTGATATGGCAAGGCGCCGGGTTCTTACCCTACTTTACTGTTCGGTATCGCCTATCCCGTTTGCAACAATGACTAACCGCGAGTGGGGACAGATAGGAAACAACTACCTAAAATCCCTGTTCGCCCTCGGTTTTCAAGGCTTCCTCATTATGATATGTGTCGGCATTTATGCGGTTTTGGTAAACAGTATGATTATAGCGGATAATCTGCACAGCGCGATATTCTCCCTTGCGGCATACACCGTTATCCTCTGCTTCTCCCTGTTCAAATCCGGCGCACTTGCGAAGTCGATTTTTAACGCACATTAAGCGGGTACACCCCGCAGAAAGGAGGTTTTGGCGTGGCTTATGTACCCGTACCCAAAGACTTATCCAAAGTCAAAACAAAAGTCGCTTTCAACTTGACGAAGCGGCAAATCATTTGCTTTGCGGCAGCCCTTGCGATAGGACTACCGCTTTTCTTTTTGCTCAAAGGAAGCATAGGAACGAGCGTTGCGGCGTTCGTGATGATTGTTGTAATGCTCCCTTGCTTCCTCTTGGCTATGTATGAAAAACACGGGCAGCCCCTTGAAACCGTGATAAAGAATGTCATTCAGACAAAGTTTATCCGACCAAAGGAGCGCCCCTACCAGACCGACAATTTCTATGCACTCATAGAAAAACAAAGAAAACTTGAAAAGGAGGTATCGGCTATTGTCAAAGGAAACCACAAGACAGAAAAGCCCCGCAGGGGCTAAACGGAAACTGACCCGCGCCGAAAAAAAGGAAATCGCCGCCATTATCCAAAGGGCAAAGGGCGACGGGAAACCCCATACGGCACAGCAGACAATCCCCTATGTGCAGATGTACCCGGACGGAATTTGCAAGGTATCGGAAAAGAAATACAGCAAAAGCATTGTGTTTGAGGACATCAACTACCAGCTTGCACAGGCTGACGACAAGACCGCCATTTTTGAGAATTGGTGCGACTTCTTAAACTATTTTGACGCTTCCGTATCGGTGCAGCTTTCTTTCATCAATCAGGGCGCAAGGAAAGAAAAGGCGCAGGAGGCCATTCAAATCCCGCAGCAGGACGACGCTTTTAACTCTATCCGTGCCGAGTATGCGGATATGCTGAAAAACCAGCTTGAAAAAGGCAACAACGGACTTGAAAAGGCAAAGTACATTACCTTTTCCGTTGAAGCGGATAATCTGACCGCAGCGAAGGCAAGGCTTTCCCGCATTGAAACCGACGTACTCAATAATTTTAAGGTGCTGGGAGTATCAGCCCACCCTATGACGGGTTATGAACGTTTGCAGACCCTACACGGGATTTTCCACCCGGAGGGCGAGCCGTTCCGTTTCTCCTTTGATTGGCTTGCCCCGTCGGGGCTTTCCACAAAGGACTTTATCGCCCCGTCCTCTTTCCGTTTTGGCGAGGGGCGAATGTTCCGTATGGGGAAAAAGTTAGGTGCGGTTAGCTTCCTTGAAATCCTTGCGCCGGAACTGAATGACCGTATTTTATCGGAAATCCTTGACCTTGAAAACGGTATTATCGTCAATCTCCACATTAAGAGTATCGACCAGACCGAAGCTATCAAGACCATTAAGCGCAAGATTACAGACCTTGACAAGATGAAGATTGAGGAACAGAAAAAGGCGGTGCGAAGCGGTTACGATATGGATATTATCCCGTCCGACCTTGCCACATTCGGCAGCGAAGCGAAAAATCTTTTGCAGGATTTACAGAGCCGCAACGAGCGTATGTTCCTGCTTACTTTCCTTGTCGTGAATATGGCAGACACAAGGCGGAAACTTGAAAATGATGTGTTTGCTACGGCGGGTATCGCACAGAAATACAACTGCGCCCTGACCCGTCTTGACTACTTACAGGAAGCGGGCTTTATGTCCTCAATTCCTCTTGGGGATAACCTTATCCCTATCCAAAGGGGGCTGACGACTTCCAGCACCGCTATTTTTATCCCGTTCATCACACAGGAGCTTTTTCAGAGGGGCACAGCCCTTTACTACGGCTTAAATGCCCTGTCTAACAATATGATTTTGTGCGACAGGAAGAAGCTCAAAAACCCAAACGGGCTTATCTTGGGAACTCCGGGAAGCGGTAAATCCTTTGCGGCAAAAAGGGAAATCACAAACATTTTCCTCATTACCGACGACGATATTATCATCTGCGACCCCGAAGCCGAGGTGCGACACGAAGTCGCGTAACAAATTGCCTAAAAAAGCTGCCCTATCCATTTGGGGTAATCCTACCACAGCCTGCGCCGCTGGTAACGGCGGGGTGGGGAGCCTGTGGGACAACGTGGGAAATCTGAGAGCCTAACTCAGCCGTACTGCAAGGATAAGTGCGTCATGGAGAACGTAAAGTGAATCATCGTAAGGGTCGTTACAGGGAATAGGCGAAATCAGGCTGACACGCCTACACCAAAAGGTGCGGAGGCGGCTGTGGGAACTTTCGCAATCCCCCAGCAAATGGACACAAATCCTCCCGGCTCAAAGATGGCTCCTAAAACGCACACAATTATTTGTTGCGCGGAACGTGGTAAGCCCTATGCGTTCCTTTGCAGAAATGCAGAGGTATCGACCCCGCAAGGGGAAGAAATGGCGCAGAGGGTAGAGGAACGGGATAAAAAGCGAACGCCCGCCCTGTAATGGGGTGGGATAGGGGTTCAGACTTTGCCCCGGCCCGAAAGGGCGCTGACTTATCCCACGGTATTTCATAGCAAGAAAAGGAGGTAAACCTATGAACGGTAATTGTTCAACGACGGGGTGTAAAAACCCTGAGAGATTGCCGGACGCGGCGGCGCTGGAACGACAGTGGAAATCCATCGACTGGAAGAAAGCAGAAGCCGAGGTTAATAGGCTGCAAGCCAGGATTGCTAAGGCGACCCAAGAGAATAAATGGAACACAGTGAAACGATTGCAGTATCTTTTAACTCATTCGTACTATGCAAAAGTGTTGGCGGTGCGGAAAGTGACCACCAACAAAGGGAAAAAGACACCGGGCGTGGATGGTGTGCTGTGGTCTACCCCAGCCGCTAAAATGCGCGGTGTTCTGACCCTGACAGACAAGGGCTACAAGGCAAAGCCACTGCGTCGGGTATTCATTGAGAAAAAGGGCAAAAAGACGAAACGCCCGCTGGGCATCCCCTGTATGTATGACAGGGCCTTGCAGGCGCTCTACGCACTGGCCCTCGACCCGGTGTCAGAGACAACAGCGGATACGAAATCCTTTGGCTTCCGCAAGGGGCGCTGCGCGCAGGATGCCTGTGAATATATCTTCACGGCGCTCAGCCGAAGCTACTCCCCGGAATGGGTGCTGGAGGGCGACATCAAAGGGTGTTATGACCATATCAGCCACGACTGGCTCATTAAGCATATTCCCATGGACAAATCTGTATTGAAACAGTTTCTGAAAGCGGGATTTGTGTTCCGCGATGAGCTGTTCCCCACCGATGCGGGCACACCCCAGGGCGGCATCATCTCCCCCATACTTGCAAACTTGACGCTGGACGGAATGCAAAAAGTCCTGAGTGACCACTTTGATTTGAGTGCCAAGGGTGAGGTAAGTGCATTTGTCCACAACAAGAGCAGGGTCAATCTGGTGCGCTATGCCGACGATTTCATTGTCACAGCGGCCACAAAAGAGATTGCGGAAGAAGCCAAAGACATCCTCCGCGATTTTCTGCAAGCCAGAGGGCTGGAACTGTCCGAGGAAAAGACGGTCATCACCCACATCGACGACGGTTTTGATATGCTGGGCTGGACATTCCGAAAATTCAAAGGAAAGCTCATCGTCAAGCCATCCAAGAAAGCCTTAAAAGCCCTGAAAGCCTCTCTGTCCGAGACGATCCTCGGACGCGGTAAGGCGTGGAAGCAGGAAGTCCTGATTGGAGTGTTGAACCGGCTGATCCGTGGTTGGGCAAATTATCACCAGTCGGTCTGCGCCAGTGAAGCATTTTCCCATATCGACTACACTCTCTATGAATTACTATGGCGGTGGGCGAAACGCCGCCATCCTCACAAGGGACAGTGGTGGGTCTCCACCAACTATTGGCACCGTAGAGGTGACCGGAATTGGGTGTTCTCCACCGAGGACAAAGTGCTTCAGCGAACAGACAGTATCCCGATTATCCGCCATACCAAGGTACGAATGGATGCAAACCCCTACTTTGACACCCAATACTTCACAAATCGGAAATTCAGACATGGAATGGAGCGCCTGTCCGGACGTTTTAAGCAGGTCTGGAAGAACCAAAAAGGGTGTTGCTATCACTGTGGACTCCCCATGGACATCGGTGACGAGAGGGAGATTTTCTTCAAAGTCCCGAAATCCATGGGCGGCAAGGACGAGGTGCGCAATATGGCTTACGTCCATAAGCATTGCCAGCAAATTCTCTTGGAGCGCCGCGCGAAAGCGTGATGAAATGCTTGAGCCGTATGAGTGGAAACGCTCACGTACGGTTCTTAGACGAGAAAGCGGGAGTAATCCCGCCGACTTAGTCGACTATTACCCCCTTGTAGAACGTCTGCACGGGCAGGTAATCCGCCTTTCCCCGACAAGCCCCCACTATGTAAACCCTATGGATATTAACCTCAATTACAGCGAGGACGACAACCCGCTTGCGTTGAAATCCGACTTTATCCTTTCCCTCTGCGAGCTTGTTATCGGCGGCAAAGAGGGCTTGCAGCCCGTTGAAAAAACAGTTATCGACAGGGCGGTTAGGAATGTGTACCGACCTTTCCTTGCAGACCCCGACCCTGCGAATATGCCTATCTTGGGCGACCTTTACAACGAGCTTTTGAAGCAGCCGGAGCCGGAGGCCGCGCGTGTCGCTGCCGCATTGGAGCTTTACGTTTCGGGAAGCCTGAACGTCTTTAACCACAGGACGAATGTAGAACTTTCAAACCGCCTTATCTGCTTTGATATTAAGCAGCTTGGAAAGCAGCTTAAAAAGTTAGGTATGCTCATTGTGCAAGACCAAGTATGGAACAGGGTTACGGTAAACAGGGCGGAAAAAAAGGCTACCCGTTACTATATGGACGAATTTCATTTGCTGCTCAAAGAGGAACAGACCGCAGCCTATTCCGTTGAGATTTGGAAGCGATTTAGAAAATGGGGCGGCATACCGACCGCTATCACGCAGAACGTCAAAGACCTTTTGGCAAGCCGTGAGGTTGAGAACATTTTTGAGAACAGCGATTTTGTCCTTATGCTCAATCAGGCCGCAGGCGACAGGGCTATCCTTGCAAAGCAGCTTAACATTTCCCCACAGCAGATGAAGTATGTAACCCACACCGACGCAGGCGAGGGGCTTATCTTTTACGGGAATGTGGTGCTGCCTTTTGTTGACCGCTTCCCGGCAGATACCGAGCTTTACAGGGTAATGACGACGAAGCCGGAGGAAGTCGGAGGTGCCGCCCATTGAAAGAACTGACCCATTTAAGCCTGTTTTCGGGGATAGGCGGTATTGACATAGCCGCAGAAGCGGCGGGGTTTACTACCGTCTGTCAATGTGAATGGGCTGACTATCAAAACGAAGTCCTGAAAAAGCATTGGCCGCAGGTGCCGCGCTTTCAGGATATTACTACACTCACAAAGGAGGCTTTTATTGAAAAAACAGGAAAAGAAACCGTTACCCTCATATCGGGAGGCTTCCCCTGCCAGCCCTTTTCAAGTGCCGGAAAACGGAAAGGCTTTGAGGACACCCGCTACCTGTGGCCCGAAATGTGCAGGGTTATCACAGAACTGCGACCCGCTTATGTGCTTGGAGAAAATGTTGCTGGCTTCATCAATATGGGGCTCGACAAAACGATTTTTGACTTGGCAAAGGCGGGTTACGCCGTTAGGGTTTTCGTACTGCCTGCTGTCGCCGTCGGCGCGTGGCATGAGCGCAAACGAACTTTTATCGTGGGGTTTAATGTTTCCCACACCCCTTGCCTGCGACACGAAGCCGCAGGCGGAAACAAAAAATGTACGGCTTTCGGACACCGGCTCGGTGCGGGTAGTCAAGAAGAACGGGACGGAATGGTCGGCAAAGTTATCAACAGCGGTTTACTTTTTAACCCCTATGGCGTCGGACAGCTACCGTTCGACGCTGAAACCCGAAGCCGTGAAAAAGGGCAAGCCGACGGGCAGCCTTGCGGCACAGATGATATTTGCGGAAAATCCGAAGTCGGAGAAATCGGCACTCAACCCGGATTGGGTGGAATGGCTGATGGGCTTCCCCCACAAGTGGACGGACGTTCAATCTGGAGAAAAGAGCCTGACGAAATCCCGCGCCTGACCGAGATAACCGAAAACCGTGCGGAACGCTTAAAATGTCTTGGAAACGCCGTTGTGCCTGCACAGGTATATCCTATCCTCAAATACATTGCGGATATTGAAACCGGCAGGTGCTACCGGCCATAAGGAGGTGAAACCGCTTGAAAGAATACAAACCCCGTGACAAAATCACGCAGAAAATGACCCGTGACGGGGCTGTCGAAGTCAACGAAACCAAACAGACCGCCGAGCGTATCAGCAAACGGGAACAGGAAACGGATTTACAGAAAACCCCCGAACAGCAGGCGGCACAGGACGCGGCGCAGCTGACAACCCCCATTCCCGAAGCCGCCCCTTTCCCGTCTGCCCCGTTTACGGCTTCCAAAGCCGACACAGGCACAGCCGAGCGCATTATGGGACACCTTGACGCCGCCCATACCCGCAAGGCTTCCAAAAAGGCGGTGCAAAAGGCACAGGCGGAAATGGCGGCAGAAACAAAATCCTCACGGCTGAAATTCACGGAAGAAGAACTATCCGCACCGGAGCTTGAAAAGTATATCCGAAAATCCGACAAAGCCGCAGACCGTCTGGACGCGGCAAGGGCAGCTATCCCAAAGGAAAAGAAACTTGTAAAAACAAGGACTTTTGACGAAGCCACAGGCAAAGGGAAAAACCGCCTGCACTTTGAGGAAAAGGACAAGCCGCCCGGATTTAAGGAAAAGGCCAACCCGCTATCCCGCCCCACACAGGAAGCGGGCGTTTTTATCCACAACAAGATACATTCGGTTGAAAAGGACAATTCGGGTGTTGAGGGGGCGCACAAATCGGAAGAACTTGCCGAGCGCGGCGCAAAGTACGGGGCAAGGAAACTCAAACAGGGCTACCGCAGCCATAAGCTGAAACCCTACCGGGAGGCGGCAAAGGCAGAAAAAGCAGCGTTCAAGGCAAATGTGGATTTTCAATACCACAAGGCTTTGCACGATAACCCGCAGCTAAAAAGTAATCCCGTTTCCCGCTTCTGGCAGAAACGGCAGATTAAAAAGCAGTATGCAAAGGAAGCAAGGAACACCGCAAAAGGTATCAAGAGCGCAGCCGAGAAAACGGGCAAGGCGGCAAAAAAGGCAGCCGAGCAGACAAGGAAAGCGGCGGCGTTTGTGGCAAGACACCCGGCAGGCGTGGGGGTAGCTGTCGGTGCATTGCTTCTGTTTATCCTGATTATGTCCGGGCTGTCCTCTTGCGGGGCAATGTTTTCCGGCGTGATGAACGGCGTTCTGGGAACTTCCTACACTTCCGAGGACAGCGACCTTGTAGCAACGGAAAATAACTATGCCGCAAAGGAAAGCGAACTGCAAAGAAAGATTGACAATATCGAAAGCGAATATCCCGGCTATGATGAATACCGCTATGACCTTGCAAATATCGGGCATAACCCCCACGAGCTTGCGTCATATCTGACCGCACTTTTGCAGACCTACACCCCGCAGAGCGCACAGAGCGAAATTAACCGCGTCTTTGATATGCAGTACACTTTGACGCTGACCCCCGAAACCGAGATACGCTATCGAACGGAAACGAGGACAGGCAGCTATACCGTTACTGACCCGGAAACAGGCGAAACAAGTACGGAAACTTACGAATACGAAGTTGAAGTACCCTATGAGTATTACATACTCAACGTGTCGCTGACGAACAAGCCCATTTCCTCTATTGCACAGGAGCAGCTGACCCCGGAACAATTTGAAATGTACGGCGTGTATATTTCCACAAGCGGAAACAAGCCGCTTTTGTTTGGCGGCGGCTCTCCCGATACGGGAGCGTCGGAGGATTTAAGCGGCGTACAGTTTGTAAACGGCACCCGTTCCGGCAATACCGCCCTTGTGGAGCTTGCGAAAACGCAGGCGGGAAATGTGGGCGGTTATCCTTATTGGAGCTGGTACGGCTTTAACAGCCGTGTGGAATGGTGCGCCTGCTTTGTATCTTGGTGCTATGGGCAGGCAGGGCTATCCGAGCCGAGATTTGCGGCTTGTCAATCACAGGGGGTTGCTTGGTTTACCTCTCACGGACAATGGGGAGCGCGGGGCTATGAGAATATCGCACCCGGCGACGCCATTTTCTTTGATTGGGATTTAGACGGAAGCGCCGACCACGTCGGACTTGTGATAGGCACAGACGGAAGCCGCGTTTACACC
>OJJV01000619.1_pt1 | contig 20775 bp, 20 predicted proteins | sample 1596391 | NCBI WGS metagenome assembly OJJV01 (sample SAMEA4350164, study PRJEB24818) | metagenome | biome: human; feature: gut; material: faeces | place: Denmark | collected 2013-09
CAAAACCCTCTTGCGTGACCTGTTCGACAAGACTAATTTCAATGATGTCAAAGATCTATATAATCCCATTATTCCGGGGCTATTTGATTAATTGTTTAACTCGTCCCATTTTAACGGGACACTAATGAATTGTACAATATGAAAAGAACATTTCTATTCGTAGCATTACTATTGATATTTTCAGGGGCGGCATTAGCCAAAAAAGGCCCTAAAAATATTATTATCATGATAGGCGACGGCATGGGAATAAATCAGGTACAGGCTGCATATACCTCTAATGGAGGCTATCTGAATATGACCGACCGCTGCCCCTACTCAGGATTGAGGCGTACAAATTCGGCAAGCGACTACATTACCGACTCGGCAGCCGGAGGTACAGCCATAGCAACAGGAGTAAAGACCAAGAACAATATGGTAGGCATGTCCCCCGATACAGTACCTTTGAACTCTATCATACGTTTGGCGACACTCAAGGGCCTCTCTACCGGAGTCATTGCCACCCACTCCGTGACAGACGCGACACCGGCATCATTTGTCGCACATCGGCCCCACCGGTTTATGCACGAGGAGATAGCCGCCGATTATCTGGCAAGCGACATTACTCTTTTTATCGGAGGCGGAAAAATGCACTTTGAAAAAAGAAAAGACGGGCGCGACATCTCTGAAGAACTCCGGGCAAAAGGATATGAAATAGTATATTCATTGGAAGAGGCCCGGAAAACAACCGGGGACAAATTAGGGGCTTTAATAGCCGAAGACGCAGTAGAGCCTGCCTCTCGGCGCGACCCTGACCTGCTGGCAGATGCCACACAATTGGCTATCGACAAGTTGAGCAGTAACAAGAAAGGGTTCGTGCTTATGGTAGAAGGGTCGCAGATAGACAAAGGCGGGCACAAGAATGACCAGAACTATATGATTAGCGAAACATTGGACTTTGACAGGGCAGTAGGCAAAGCACTCGACTTTGCCCAAAAAGATAAAAATACGCTTGTCCTGATTACCGCCGACCACGAAACAGGAGGAGTAACCGTTGCCGAAGGACACTATGGCAAGAAAAAAGTGGTCGTAAAATTCAATACCGGATGGCATACCGCATCGCCTGTGCCCTTTTTCGCTTACGGGCCCGGAGCAGAACTCTTCTCCGGATTCAAAGACAATACAGCTCCTTTTACCTGATGAAGGACTTATTGAAGTTAAAATAAATACGCGCGTGCCTCCCTCTCCTGGAAAAGCAGCAGAATGCCGTGCCGGAAAAGAAAAAAAACGAATTATATCATGAACAGGAAAAAGATGAGAACGAAAAAATATATCACCGTTATACCCCATGCGCCATTCATTACTATGGTGGCACTGCTCTTGTTGTGTACAGGAGCTGCAAAAGCAAAAGATTACCATATGGGGACATACAATATCCGTTGCATAAACGCTACCTTGACCGGTCTGCGGGACTGGGACAACCGGAAAGAATACGTTGCCAAAATCATTACAGACAACCGCTTCGACGTCATCGGATTACAGGAAATCGCCAATGACGACCAGGAAAACGACCTCCGGCAATTATTACCTGAATATTCGATGGTTACCTGGGGGCGTGAAAGTGCCGAGAAGAACGAAGGAGAACGGTTGGCAGTAGCTTTTAAAACCTCTGATTTTAACCTTCTGGACTGGGGGTATTATTTCCTGACTCCCGACCCGAAGGTGCCCGGACTGGCTTGGGACGCTGGATGTAAGCGGATATCTGTTTGGGCAAAACTTCAGGATAAGGACACCGGAGAGATATTTTTCTACTGCTCCACCCATTTGGACAATGACGGGGTTATTGCCCGTAAAGAAGGCACACGCATCAATGTAGAGATGATGAATAAGCTGGCAGGAGACTACCCCGTGTTTATCGTGGGTGACCTCAATGCCAAAGCTTCTGAAAAAGGCGTACATGCCGTGATGGGAGCCTACTATGACGACAGCCGGCTCACGAGTGGCCTTGACCTCTCGGCTTCGGGGCCCGAAGGAACATATTCGGGGTGGAACCCCGGGCGGTCAGATAACAAACGCATCGACTATGTGTACAGTCGGCATGCCGATGTAAAAAGCTATAAAGTTATTATAGAAGATTATGGAAGAGGGGAGACACCGTCCGACCACTTTTGCGTAATAGTCTCCTTGACACTGAGGCAACCCGCTCTGCCGCAAAACATATATGTCTGCGGAGAAGAAGGAGACGATAATGGAGACGGTACTCTTCAGTCTCCCTTTAAGACTATCGGCAAAGCGATAAGTATGGCAAGCTCCTGTGACACGTTGAGAATTACCGAAGGCCGTTACCTGACGGAAAACCGGGAAAATATCGACCGGACAAAATACCTCAAAGTCAAGAGAACACTATGTATTATCGGAGGGTACGATAAGAAATTTGAGAAAATTACCGGATATACGACGATAGACGGAGACTTCAACGGAAATGACCGGTACGACGATGAAGGGAAAGTCATCGGGGGGAATGAAGACAATTGCAAACTGCTTGTGTACGTATACAGTCCCGCGCTTCTGCATATCGAAAATGTTAAGATATGCAATGCCTTCCTCGATGATAATACCGTGACAAGAGGAGCCGGAATTTATAGCATCGGAGCCGGAATCAAAATGAAAAACGTGATTTTTATGAATAACATCTCAAAGGCATCCGGCGGAGCTGTCAAGGCGACGACCGACATAGATGCGGAAAACTGCACGTTCTTCAACAACCGGGCAGCATCGGGAGGAGCAGTTTATGTATCGGCTAAAAACTGGTCGGCGACATTGCGGAATTGTCATTTTGAAGCAAATGTCGCAGAGTCGGGGAGTGCCTTGCATATAGACAAGAATACGACCCTTTATGCCCGGGGGAACAGTTTTATCGGCAATCATTCATCCCGGTACGGTTGCATATCCGTAATCGGAGAAGCGATAAGCAGTAAGTTTACATTCGTCAACAATACATTCGCTGGCAATGCCCTTGCATTTGAAGGTGAAGTCGGGGACGATATTCCGGGAGGAAGTGCCATATACTTCCGTGCCGGAACGGATGGGAAAATTTCGTTGGTGAACAATACCATTGCCGGAAATTTCTGTGAAAGTGCAGGAAACGCCTCCGGCTTCAAAGGTGCGGCAGTACAATTGGTTTCGGGCTGGGTCTTTATGTATAACAATATAGTAGCCGGAAATCACTCGACAGGCGGTATCGGTGATATATGCTACGAAAGTGCCGGTATAAAGAACTGTATGGGGAAGCACAACCTGTACACATCGGCCGACAATATCGTGATGAAACAATCCGGTACGGATATAATGGCAGCAGACTATGGCACGGGACTTTCTTGGTTGGCGCAGACCCTGGATGGGACGGTATCGGGCGACCGGTTCGAAGCCAGTCCCAAAAATGAAGGAAACGGAACCTATACGGTCGGGGTATTGAATCCGCAATATGGGACTACACCGATAAATAACCTGGCAAAAAGAGATTTGAACGAATACTATATGACCATGACCGATTTAGATGGCGGTCTCAGAGACGAAGCCCCCTTCACGCTTTTGGAGCAAGACCAGACAGGGCGTCCGCGAGACATGGAAGGGCACGCCACAATAGGAGCATACGAATATATCGGGACAATCGGTATCTGCGACCGGGCAGTTTCGGAAGCAAGAGCATACTACTTCGACGGACAAGTACGGTTTGCCGAGAAAATTGCCGGAGATTACAAAATATATGATGCAGAAGGCAAGTTAATACAAGCAGGACGGGTCGAAGACGATAAAATACCGGTTGTTGTGGGAAAATCACGAGGCATTTGCCTTTGTATCGTGAAAACAGAAGCCGGATATCGGTTTTGTAAATTTTTAAGACAAGAGTAGATAGGTTAGATAGGTGTATAAAGTTGTGTTTCTTTAAGAGCCGGTCTGGGTTTTCCAATTAAGGAAATATTATCAGGTCATTTTCTTCCGCTTTTTTCCCAGTTTTCTCTCGTCAGATAGCCCGCTATCATCCCCTTGACAACGGAAAAATATCCGCGAAAGAAATTCCCGACCCTGACTCGGGCAAAATCCAGGCAGGCACTTAAAGTTTTTTAGGAATAAACTCATTTCGGATTTTATTATAAATAGTGTGTGTCAATTAGATATCGTCCTCGCAAATGTATGAACCATACCGGAGCGAGGACGGTTTTTTTTACATGCCACTTACCATCACTTGCCTGTTCTTTTAATTATTGCAACTAATTGATTATAAATAAATTATCACTACTGTCCACTAAAAATGGACAAGGTTAAAAATTAAATAAATTCAGTTCACTAGAATCATATCGGTCTTTGACATTTTTGAAATTCGATTTGTCAAACAAGTCACAGAGATGTGTTTTGTCGGTCAGAGAGATTCCGAGAATTTGGAGAACTTCATAGATGCTGCGTTCTAATTTCATATCGTGTTGGACTATTGCTACCAAACAGTAAGTAATTATCGCACAATAGATTTGTATGCGTACTGCGTTTTCCGATGTTCCCCAGAACTTCTTAATCCTGAGGTGTTGTTTTATCCATTTGAAGAACAGTTCAACACTCCATCTGTTTCGATAAAGCGATGATATCAACTCCGCAGATGCGTCAAGATTGTTTGTCAGGAAGATATATCGTGTACCGTCTTCAGGATTCTCAACGATGAGTTTTCTAAGTTCCTCGGGATAATCCTTAGAACTTTTATAAACCGTAAAGCACCCGATTACATCCGAAACTACACCTTCCGGCAATCTTCGTTTCCAGGTTTTAGGCTTGATCCGTACGTTTGTTTTGGCTCGTACAACGAAGAAAGCACCTATACGATTTATCGTATTAAGGTTGCTGAAATCGTTATATCCGCGGTCGAATATGTAGTGCGCTCCAGATTCGTATGGTATCTCAGGCATAGCCTTTGAGTCGTGAATATTGGCAGGTGTAATATGCACAAATGCAGGCACTTCCGCTTCAACATCATAGAGCGTATGCAACTTTATTCCGCCTTTGTGTTTGCGAAATCTGGCCCATTCAAACACCGACAGGCACAAATCAACCGTTGTAGAGTCAAATGCGTAAGCATGACCGTCAAGTTCGAATATTTTATTGATTCTACGCTTGCGGGCCTCGGCAATCATGAATGTTGCATACTCCTCGAAAATACGGTAATCACGTTGCTCATTAGCTTTACTGAGATTGCTTCGTGTTACAGATTTCCCGATTCCGAGATGGTAGAGTTTCCCAGCGTGTGCTTCCATAGCCACAACCAGATCCCGGAGGCTCTCTCGATTGGATAGCTGACCGAACATCATCGTAAGCAACTGATTCCAACAGGTATAGCTTTTGATATACTTGTTGCCATTGTATTTCTTCACAATGTATTTGAATTTCTCGTAATCAAGGAATTTAACTAATTGAGAGAAAACGTACTCGTCTTTAAACATAACGGTCTGATTTTGACCGCAAAGTTAAATTCAAGTCTCGGGAATCTATAATTGCCTATAACAAATTGAATTTCAATAACTTCAAAGAACTTCTATGTTTTTTTAGTGGACACTAATGATAAATTATAATAACTTCACATTCTTTCCATAGACAAGGATAATTGTATTTTGCTGAATTTCAAAGTTTTCCAGTAAATAAGTTACAAGGAAGAGGTATTTTTTACCTCTTTTTTAGTGGTGTAGCATATTTATCAATGGCGTGTAATATTATGCAAATAGAATACGTATTTTCGGGTTGTCTTTAAATCTTTGTGAAGTGAGATAATATGAAGATTGACGTTGATTTGTATCGATTTTTTGTATTGATGGATGGACTGATATTTTGATTAAATGATTATATCTTCTGTGGTTATAATAAATTCGATAAAATAGATATTAGTTTTCAATATTTACATGAATGATGTAAATAATTAAATCTAATTTGTAGGTTTGGATATTTAGTTATATTTTTGTGAAAAACAGAGATTATATGATAGCAGAAATTAGATTTAAGAATATGTTCTCATTTAGAGACGAGGCTATATTAAGTTTTGAAGCTGATAGAAGTAAGGATATGGAATCATATCATGTCGTTGAATTGGGGGGTGATGTGAGGCTATTGAAAGTGGCTGTCATCTATGGAGCAAATGCTTCGGGTAAGAGTAATATTATTAAAGTTTGTGATTTCATCAAGTCATTCATTACTTATACTCCACTTAATAAGGCAGAACAAATTCAAATAGTCCCGTTTCTTCTGAATAAAACAAGTTCGAGGCAGTTATCTGAATATTCGATTTCGTTCTATTTGAAGAATGAGGAGAAAGCTGTTCGTTATGTCTATTCTGTAGCTTTAGACAGATGGCACGTAGCAAAGGAAAGTCTAATCTATTATCCAAGTCAACAGCCTGCTACTATATTTGAAAGAAATACTGAGAATAACGTATCTGTTATTAAATTTGGACAGAAAATCAAGATGTCGCAATCTGTCAAAGAGGAAATAACATTGAAGTGTTTGCATAATATGTCAGTTTTTGCTGCCTATATGCAGGTGAATACACATATTGTAGAACTAGAGACGGTTCTTCAGTATCTGGCCAATCAGGTTATGCCGGCTATTGTGCCTGCATCATCTTTAAGTCGTTATGCCGAAGAATCAATCAAGAATGAGTCTGCAAAAGATTATATTTTGAGGTATCTGCAGGAAGCAGATTTTAATATTTCAAATATTACTTCCAAAGAACAGGAAACGCATAAGGGTTTGATTAATTATACTATGTATCAGCATAAAGTTTCATCTGATGATGGTAGCAATGATTATTATGAGTTCCCGGAACTGTTTGAATCGGACGGTACTATCCGTACATTTGGCTTAGCTGCTCAAGTGCAAAAGATTCTTGAAAGAGATGCTTTTCTCGCAGTTGACGAGATTGAATCTTCTCTTCATCCGAAATTGATAGAATACATCATTGAACGTTTTCTAAAGGAATCAGAGCAAGCCCAGTTGTTGTTCACTACACATTATGATGGACTGTTAGGAGAGGAAGATTTGCTTAGAAAAGATAATGTTTGGTTTACTGAAAAGAATCCGGATGGATCAAGTATATTGTATCCTCTGACAGATTTTAAGGGATTGAATAGGATCAGTTCTCTCCAAAAGGCATATAAGTTCGGTAAATTCGGTGCAGTTCCTAATCTATAATCATGTACTTTTATGAGAAAATCGAGAAAAAATACAGCGACCAGACAGGTTATTCATATCGTCGGTGAGGGTTTGACTGTTCAGTCATTTGAAAAAAATACTTGGTTATAGATACTCTATTTCTCCTCGTTTATTTGAAAACAATAGTATTGAGAAAATAGAAAAGAAAATAAAGGAACTTTTGGATGAAGATGTCTTTGTAATATGTGTTTTTGATGCTGATGTTAGCAGGCGTTCTGATGCAGAGAATAAAAAAATGGTGTCGCTCAAAAAGAAATATGAAAATAATTCCAATGTGATTCTCTGTGATAGCTTACAGTCAATAGAATATTGGTTTTTACTACATTTTGAAGATACGTGTCGATATTTTCGAGATTCAACAGCAACAGAAAGAGCATTAAAGCAATATCTGCCAACATACGATAAAACTCGGAAATATCTTGAGAAGGATAAATGGGTCAAAGAAATGCTTGCAGACTCAAAAATGGATAAAGCATGTGAACTGGCTGAAAAATATAAAGGTAGAGATTCTTATAGCGAGATTTATAAGGCGATTAAAAAAGTTAGTGAATCGTTGTAATAAATATGAATTGATGAAAAAAAGATTTATATGTTGTTTTGGGAATCATAATTAGTGGAATTGCTATTGCATTTATCATTAATACGCTGTTGACATATGGTAATGTTATCAAAACAAATCTTTCAAATGACTCATGGTTAAATTTTGGGGGAAGTTATAATCCGAGAAGCTGGAGACTGCATTTTCCGCTTGATATTTCATAATGTTGTTTTTATTTAAGGTTATACATCCTTGCAAAATAGCTGTTCACTTCAGGGATCCTTTTCTTGTAATAGGGCTGGTTGTCCCTGCACCAGTCCGCCAGTTCCTGTTTGTTCCTGAAAGGTTCCCTCCAGCTTTGCCCGCTCATGATCATTTCCACCTGCGGGGCCAGTTCCCTGATGAACGCTCCGACAGTCCATCCTTCCCAGACGTATCTGTCCATATTGATTTTTGTTGCCATATTGTCTTTCGTTTCAAGAGTTTCCTTTTGTATTTTCAAGTTGAAGCCTTACTGCTTCGTACATTTGATTAAGCCAATCAATGTTGCTGGCTCCGAGTTCGAAAGGACTCTGACAGAAAACCTCTTCCATACTGTCCTTTATTGTTGTCAACACGGTAATGTGCTTGTCAGTAACCTCAATTCCTGTAACATAACACTCGTATGGTTCTGCATTATCGTCAAACCAGATGATCCATACAGGGTCTTCTTCGTTGTCGGTAAACGTGATTTTTTTCAGGCCGTGCGCATCGAGCAGTTGCCTGATGGCTTCGATTATGTCCTTTCTCAGTTCTTCAATCCTGTCGCTGAAACACATGGACGTGTATCTGACCTTGCCTTTGTCAACCCGTTCCCTGAAAGAAAGGATCTGCATGTCAGGGTGACTGCTGAATCTCCACTCTGTCACCTCGTCATCATCGCGGGTAGTGTGGATGTTTCCGCCCAATACCAGACCGCACTCTTCCGTTACCATTCTTTTCGCCTCGCCGCGGTCTTCTGCCACGACCTGGTAGGTACCCTCGAAGGCGTACCTTACTCTTACTTCGTACTTTTCCATAATTCTTATGATTCTGATTGTTGTATAAATGAATTGTTTATGAAGCGACAAGAGCTATCCTTTCACCGAAGAAGGAGTCGCATACCCCATACACTCGCTTGATGGAACATTCATATTCTGACCACTCGCTGTCAAGCCGGAAGCGGAATCCGTGATAGTCCCTGATTTCCAGTTTCAGCCGGACATCCTTTTTGAGCTCCATTTCCAGGAGGCTTCCGCCACCGTACATGGAGCTGAATATGCCGCAGCAGTTGCCTTTGGGGATAATGACTTCCCCGAGCGAGAATCCGGCGTCATAGAGTTCCGTCAGGCTTACCTTGCCGATATAGGTCAGTAGGTTGGCACCGCAGCAGGAGTTGACGAGTTCCTGGTAGAATTGTTCGTAGGATACCTGTTCCTTGCCGTCTCGGTATTTTTTGTCGGGGAAACAGCCGTACACCGTGTAACCATTCTCCACCAAAATTTTCTTCACCTTGGCAGGATTGAGATTCAGAGCATCGACCATGTCCCCGAAATAGGACTCCTTGTACCGGTAGCCTTCCTGCGATTCCAGCCAGTTGGAATTGATGCAGTCGTAGTTGGACAGCATCTCGACACGCACGGGAATGTCATCCGTGTTCTTAATCAGTTCCTTCAAGATGTCTGTATCGTTTCGATTGTAAATTTCCTCCCTGATTTCTTCCTCATGTTCCTCGAAGACCTCTTCCACCTCCTCTTCTTCAAAGCCGTGGAAGCCGGTGCATTCATCCTTCAGCTTTGAGATGATTTCATGGACTGCTTCCCATTCCGCGTCATCGTACCACTCGTCCACTTTCTCCCATAGACTTTCACAACTCCTTTCTTCCAGACACTTCTGAATGGTGTCATGGCAGTTGTCGAAGTTGTCGTTATAACCCACCCACACCAGTGTGTAGGACTTGTCCATAAGCGATTTCACGAATTCCATGGTCAGTCTTTTCTGTTCTTCCATATTCCGCTACCTGTGTACGGCAGGATTCCATTTCCCGTACATGTGTTTATTTTACCGTTGTTTTTCTTTCAGTTTGTTTTTGTCTCTTTCCCGTCGCCTTTCGCCGCCAAAACACCGAAAGGCAGATCGAGTATCCTGTGGTTGAAACACAGCGTTGAATTGTAGTCCGTGCGTTGCCAGAGCGTGAAGCGGTCTCCGGCGAACGACCATCTGAAATAGCCTGACAGCGAACCAAACTGTGGATTGACGTTCCTGCTTATGAGGAAGCGGTTCACGTCCACGATGTGTCCTGCCGTCAAAATGATGTTCAGTATCTCTACGAATGCCAGCTGCGAATACGGGTCGATGGGCATTACAGGTCCTTTGAAGTTGATTTCCATATCTTTTGTCTTTTAGTCGTAGTTGTCATCAAATATTTCGTACCGGAAGGGAAGCGTGTCGCAGTAGCAGCTCGATACACCCGTGTATATCAGGGCGTCTTTTCCTATGTCCGCGTCTTCTTCCGCTTCCGTGACGGTGTCCCCGTACAGGTCGTGGTAATGTGATACCATCATGTGCGGGTCATCCGTGGTGATATCATAGCCGTAATGCCTGCTCCAGTTTATGAAAAACTCCGTTTCTTCCTCTTCGAGCCTTTCAAGAGCGTCCCTGATCTCGAAGAAGTTGGGACAGAACCATTCACGGCTGATCAGCGTGTCCGGGATGTTCTCCCATCTGGAATACCGGTATTCCGGTTCCTTTTCCCCGGGGAACAGGTCGGAACAGGCGCACAGGAACTCGCCCATGTCGCTGTAGTCGGACAGGTGCAGCCAGTAGTCCCTGTAATCTTTTATCTCCATGAGATGCTGTGTGGTCACGGCAACCTCTGCATTGTTCAGATCCATATTCTTTTTCTTTTATGTATGTGGAGCCCGGGGGTTCCATTCCTCCGACACCCCAAAGGTGCCGTGTCCAGGCTGTGCTGGGTTTTTCGGGGAAATACCGCAGCCACCGGCAAGGGTGATTTTCCCGAAAACCGCCTGCGGCATGACCTTGCTCAGCCGAGTGGGACGCGGACTACCTTTGTCGGTGGAAATGGGACTTCCGGGCATCTCCATACGGTTCATGTTCATTCGGTTATTCGCTGGCTTCCCCAGCTGATGTGTATTTTGCCTTCACTGTCCTGCGTGCGGATGAGCAGGCTGTCGATGACAGACATTGTGATGTCGAACTCCTCGAAGATTTCTGACTGTTCTTTGACCTCACCGGTCTTGATGAATTCGTTCAGACGCTCCTTGGTCAGTACCAGTGCCATCAGGTTCTGTTCGACCGAATCTTCGTAGGTGACATAGTGGACATCCTTCATTTCTTTGGAATCGAGACGGATGAAACGGAAGTAGAACTGTTCCATACGGGGGATGTTCCACTGCAGGGATTCCAGTATCACGTCGTTGCAGGTAGGTATGTTCACGGAGCTGCTCAGGCTCTGCTGTGTGCATATCAGGATGCCGTTGATGGTGGAGTCGAATTCGGTCACGATGCTCTGTCGTTTCTTAAAGGCTACATCTCCCTTGACCACAAATACAGGTCTGTCGGGAAAATGTTCCCGGATATAGCTCTCGTAGAGGTCGAAGGCCGCCAATGTGGTACATCCGATGGCAACCTTACCCGGTATTGTCCTTATGAGCCTTTCAATATAGCGGGTCTTGGAAGGATAACTGTCACCGTAGTATCCCTCTATCAGGTGAGGTACCGAACAGGCTTTGATAAGCAGTTTGATCTGCCTCATGAGTCTCAGTCCTGCATCCTTTTTCGTGTCTCCCGTGCTGTTGTAGTACAGCTCACAGATGCGGCAGAATTCCTCGATGATGACACGGTATACCTCGTGTTCTCCTTCCGAGGGACGGACGGTATGTGTCCGTATCTGGTATTTCTCTCCTGCGAAGTCCCTGAATTTACGGGTGATGACCGTCTTGCCGATAAGTTCGGAGAGTTCGTCCTTGTTGTACACGTCCTGGTTCTGTTTCTCGATGCCGAATACAGTGGCTTTCCCCGGACAGTGGCAGGCACGGAAAAGGACATGCCCCCTGAAGGCGGGGAACGGTGTTCCGTAATCCGGGTTGTTCTCTTCCTCTATCTCGTGGCCCCTGTTTTCGTGGTAGACCTGCGGGCTCCAGCATATCATGTTTACGGAGTTGTTGTAGAGTAGTTCGAACTGGCTGTACAGTTCCGCGATGTTGTTGCGGGTGGTTGTTCCCGTGTCGAGGATCTTGTACCTGAGCCTCCTGAATATGCACAGGATGTTTCTTGTACGCTGCGATGTGGGATTGGTGATTTCGTCCGACTCGTCGAAGACAAGGCACAGCTTGCCGGAAGTGCGTTTCACGAAACGCATTAGTCCTCTTTTCAGTTTCCGGAGCATGGAGGTGGAGACGACAAGGAATGTCCCTTCCGGTATGTTGTTGAGGTCGCCGGCGGTCTGTATTGTACGGAAGCGTTCCTTGTTTATGGTAAGGAACGGTATCCAGGTCATGTTGGTGGCGATGGCCGGGGCAAGTATGATGACGTTCTTTGCCTTTCTGAACTTGAGCAGGTATTTCGCCCTGTGATAGACGGCGGCAGTCTTGCCTGAACCCTGCTGCCAGTTCAGCAGGGCGTAGCGTTTCTGCAACACGAGGTTCAGGTCGTGTTTCTGCAAGTCCGTGAATTCGCAGACTTCACCGTCCTTGTTGATGAATGTGGTGCGGTCCAGGTATTCCTTCAGGCCGGCATCTTCCCGCATTTCCGCAAACTGGAGATTCTGGGTCTCGTATTGCCTCTGTTTGCGCCGTATCAGTTTACTGGCGGCACGGATCTGCCGCATGTTCTTTTCTGTGACGTTTTCCGGCATCGGGAGTTCGGCCCTTCCGAGTATGAGGTCGTTGATGCCTGCGGCCTTGTGCGTGACCTTGTCAAGCAGACGTGGGGCATATTGCTTCAGCTTGAAGCCGTAGGATGTCTTCACCAATGCCACTTCCTTGCGCTGCACCACGTTCTGCGAGGTGATGTACCTGCGGATGATGCCGAGAACCTTGCCGGTGGTCAACTTCTTGCGTTCCCATTCCTTTATCTGTTCCCGGGTGGCATTTTCCGGCGGTTTCTGGTTGCGGAATTTGGACACCAGCGCCTCCGCCTTTTCGACATGCCTGTTCAGCACGGCATGGGCTTTCAGCTCGTACATGTATTTGGCGAGCCTGTACTCGAACTGTTCCAGCTCTTCTTTGTCTATATGGTTGCACTCCCGCATCAGCTGGAGGCGCAGCCGGTGTTTCATTTTCCGCACTTCGGCTATGCGTTTCTTCAGCTCATCCATGCTGACAAACTCTTCCGCGTTGTACGGCTGCATTTCAATATGGAGGGAACGGCGGAGGAATACCATGATTTTTGTTGCGAAATTCTGCACGCCCACCGTAGAGAAAGCTGAATGTTCCAGCCTGGTCTGGCCGATGAAGGAGAAATTCGAGTTGATTTTCGCCACGCGTGTCTTTTCCCAGAACTCGTTCTGCATGAAGGAGAGAGGGACGATGACCATCAGGATTCCGGCAGGGTTGAGCACGTCATAGGCCTTGTCCATGTAGAATTCCTGCGACAGCCTGTAATCAAATTTCAGGTTGAAGGGCGGATTTCCGACAATGATGTCGAAACGCTGTTCGGGATTGTACAGCTGTATGTCGCATTTCTCGATATGAGCTTCCGGGTAGAGGTATCTGGCAACGGCCACCGCCTTGCCGTCAATGTCGAATCCGTAGGCATTGTGCAGGTTGGGCAGATGGTTGAAGAAGTTGCCCATGCCGCAGCACATGTCAAGTACCATTTCCGCCGATGTCGGAGAAAGGGTCTCCACCATGCTTCGGCATATGTCGTGCGGGGTGAAGAACTGTCCCATCTCGAATTCCTTCTTGGCCTCGGCGTATTCATGGTAGCTGGTGAAATCCGCCTGCCTGAGGTTGTGCAGTCCTCCGATTCCCGTGTAGCAGTTGTAGATGCTTTCCTTCGGAACGAGGTCCTTGCCGGAGTCTATGGCGAATAGGATTTTCTCGTTGATCTCGGCACGCCTGTCCTGAGGAATCTGTTGGGGTATGATGGCATACATGTCTTTTCTTTTTTAATGGTTGGAAACGAAGACACCCCGCAAGGATGTCTTACGGGGTGTCTGAATAAGTATTTCATGAATCACTCTTCTCTGAGTGTGATTTCATCCAGCCGCAGCCTTCTGTAGCAGTTCTCTGCGGCCTGACTGTCCTTGAAGCGTACGTCGATGCGTCCGTTCTTGTAGAACTTGATCTGTTCTGCGTTGCTCAGGGTGAGGTTGTACCATTCGGTTATATCCACATCGCGTCTGTCAAGGCCGATGACCATACCGCTTGAACCGTTTATCACGTCATCTGCTCCGTATGCGATACCTTCGCAGAAAATGTCCACTTTCCTTCCGCAGTCATACGAGAACTCATATTCCCGGTGGTATTCCAGATGGATGCTATCCCAGGATACGATGTCAGGGAAAGTTATCTTGTCCTTTTTCAGTTCGGGCTTCACCTTGCTCCAGCGGGAAGGCTGTACCGTTTTCAGGAAACGGGCCAGCAGTTCTTCCTCTGCGGTCTCACGGAAACTTTTTCCGCCGAGGTGTTCAATGACCATGTCCACGTAAGTCTGGTAGACCGGACGGAATCCCATGCGCATGGCCTTCTCGTCGATTACAGGAATGGGTACATCTACATTGTAGGTCCTGTTGAAATAGGAAATGATGCGATTCGCGAAATTCGCGTTGGCATTGCAGTTGTTGTCCGCAAGCTTGTTGATGAGGTCAAACGGTTTGAATTCGTTGTGGGTATAGTCATCCTCCCCGCTGTTGTTGAAATAGAAATTCCGTATGGAGACCTTACCGTTATCCTCATACTTGAAGCTCTTGATTTCCCGATACCGTTCCGCTTCTTCCTTGAAGATGTCATACCATCGGTCGATACGGTCAAGTGTCCTGTAGAGCTGGTCCTGCTGTAGCTGGCAATACTGCCGGTCCTGTTCTGTAATCTTGTCCTCGTTCCTTACTTGCACGTTCAGGATACCTGTAAGCAGGTCAGTGTGGCTGCCTGCTGTTCTTGTTGCTGTTGTCTGCATAACTGTATTGTTTTAGAGATTGTCAATTTCGGGTTTGATACGGTAACAGTAGGTGATGTGGCTGTCCATGTCCTTGACCAGCTTGACCTGTTCGGGATGGAAGTTGAGACGCCGTTCCATGGCCGGGGCATCTATCTTGTCCCATTCGTGCTGCGGCAGGAACCGGTTTTCATGTCGGAAACACCAGAGTACGATCTGGTTTTCCCAGTTGCCCTTGAACACAGTCCCTTCATAGTCCTTCAGGAACTGCCGGAAGTTCTCTTCGGTCCTGAAAGCCTTTTCGAAGCCCTGGTACAGGTTGCGTGCGTCCGGACCCGTGTCCTTTGTCAGATAATACTGTCTCCATGTTTCCGTGGTGAAATCGCCGTAGAGAGGGTCAGGTTCGGAATAGGACCATAACGCCACTCTTGCCGTGAATGTGACGGCACCGTTGGCACACGCTCCGCAGTTTCCCCAGTCCTTGAATGCACCTTCCGTCCATCTGACGAATTTCAATTGCTTGGGGTCAATATGGTGGAAGGCCCCTCCGCTGACGCTCAGCCGGATATTGGCGTCCTGCTCCCATACAAAGGGAATATAAGGTTCTTCACAGATGGAAATCCGACCGCTCTCTTCATCATTGTTTTCAATAAGGGCATTGCCGTAATATTTCCCGTATCTGTCCACATAGATGAGTCTGTCACCTATCTGTGGAGTCTTTTCCGAGCGTGTCCTTTCTATCAGTTCCACATAGCCGTTGGCCATATCCACGTCCTGCTGTGTCAGCCAGTGTTCATGATCGTACAGAATGTTCAGTGGTTTGAGTGTTTCCACCGTGTACTTGTTCTTTGTTGCCTGTAACATAACATTTGATTTTTTGTTAGTCCGGCTTCTGGGGCCGGAGTTCCCATAACTACAGGCCTAAAAAGGTCGTGTTCCGTACATGCAAGGCTTCGGGAAAAAATACCGCAAGCCCTCCGGGGCGAGGATGATTTTTTCCACGAACCCGAAGGGCTTGGCCTTGCTTGTACGGGAAGAACACGAATTACCTTTGCCTGTGGTTATGGGGACTCGGCTACGGTATGCTCGTTTTTCCCGATATGTTTTTATTCCGTAAGATTGCAGCCGTTTATATGGCCTTTTCAGAAAGAAATGTTATCTTTGCAAGTGAGATAAAGAGTTATTTGAAAGCATGAGAAATATGGCGGTTCGGAACAGTCCGGCTTTTTCTTATCCATTGCCCGTTCTCGTGCGAGTTTTATCCAATCTGTTGATAGTCAAATAAAACCTACCTGATTACAACAAATATACAAATTTGAAAGCGAATCACAACTTATCCATTTCATGATGTAAGGGACAAGCAGCTGTATTTAATATGTCAAAGGTACGGATTTGAAATTAAATCATAATTATTTTAGTTGGATTTTAAACTGTCAATTTCTTATGTGTTGAGAATACCACGGATAAATACTATTGAATTATAGAGTCGGTAGATGTGTTTTGTGTGGAAAAGCGTATCTTTGATAGCTCAATCAAAGGGATAATGAATGTATGAGACCGTTGGGTATTTGTCGTACGACTTTTTATGTGTCTAAAATGGTCATGTGTGCCGTACTTGTCGTATTTTCATTGAGAGGCAGAGCGCAGAGCAGTGTAATGATGGAGAAGGAGACTTGTGCGTTTCTTCAATCTTTGCCTGCGGGTTTACAAAAGACACAGGCCGATGCCGTGCGTCGCGCCATAAACGGGGATTGTACCGCTTTGATATCTGTGCGTAATTCGCGTGATACGAAACCTGAATCGAAAAGTGAGGTAGTGACAAAGGATATCGGAGGGTGTTATCGTTTGTATCGCCCTGCCGGATTCGATACTATTCCGTTGCCTGTGTTGATTTACTTACATGGGGGGGGCTGGTGTTTCGGGAGTGTCAATAGTTGCGCTCATTTTTGTGCGGAGTTATCGTATCGGGCAAAGATTGCTGTGTTGGCCGTGGAATATCCCTTAGCACCCGAACATGCTTATCCTGCCGCCCTCAATGCTTGTACCGAGGCCATCGCATTCGCTTTCGAGCATGCCGGGGAGTATGGCTTTCTTCCCGATCGGATATCTATCGGCGGAGATAGTTCGGGCGGGAATCTTGCTCTTGCTACGGCTCTTAACCTAATTCTTGCAAAGGATTCTCACTCTTGCCGCATGGACAGTGGAACGATGAGCTCTTCACTTTGTTCGCTCGTGTTGTTTTATCCGGTGACAAAAGTTTGGGCAGACGGTTCGTCTTCATGGAAAAACTATGCCGAGGGATATGGTCTCGATGCCCAATTGATGGAGGCTTTCAATGCCGCATACATCGGTACGGGAGATGCTCGCCAGCCTCTTGTCTCGCCGGGAGTAGCCGATGACAAGCTACTGAAACAGCTACCGCCGACGCTTATCGTCAATGCCGAGCGGGATATTCTTTTATGTCAGGGGAAGGAATTGGCGGCCAGACTTTCCGGGCTCGGCGTTGCCGTGAGCCATACGGTTTTGCCTCATACGGTGCATCTCTTTATCACCGTGCCGGGACAGCCTGCGGCATTCGGGGAGTCTGTTCGTTTAGCCGCCGACTTTCTCACGTTAGAGTAGGGGAATCATTCCGTATCAGAGAGGTGGCTTTACAACTATATCGGGATTGAGACTCCTTAGATGATCGATGAATGCTTGCCTCTGTTTGGGAGACAAGACGAGAGTCTTTTTGTCGGCGAAGCGGATTTCTATCCTGTCCATCGATAAGGCCGGTGCGCTTAAACAACTATTGGTTTTCGAGATTTTCGTTATTCGGTCGATCGGGAAAGAGGACGACAAGAATATGCCGCATTTGATATGCAGCGTGCCGTTGTCTATGGTGTAGCTCGTGTTACAGAACGGGTCGGCAATGAAAGCGGCCGTGACGACCAATAAGGCGAGGGCTATCCAAGAGAATTCGAACAGGAGCGGCAGGTAGGACAGAAGGACAATTGCTATAATGGCGATTAGCAAGCCTTTATCGACCTTTGATTTGTAAACAGTTTTCATTGTCTCGTAGGAGATTAGAATATCCCTCCACCAAGCATAAGGCGCAGTATACCCAAAACGATAGATACGATGCAGAGGGTTTTGCCATTGTCTGATTTGAGAATGGCACAGATGATGAGGAAAATGACCGATATGGGTATGGCCACCCAGTTGAGAAATCCCAATAGGGGAATAAATGCGACAAGGGTGATGAGCAGTGCTACGATACCTAAGAATGTTCCCATTGTTTTATGCTTTTTGTCGATTAACAAATGTATTTTGTGATTTGTTCCGGGGGATCGATGTCTTGTCAATCCATTCGGGTTTTATAGTCGTAGTAGTCGTATTCCCGCCAGATTTCCGCTTTCCCGTCGCTTTTGAGGCAGGCTATGGAGGGGTGGGGGATTCCGTTGAACATGGTTGTCTTGACTGTCGTATAGTGAATCATATCCTCGAATATGATTCGGTCTCCTATTTGCAATTCGTGGTCGAAATGCCAGTCTCCTATATAGTCGCCGCTCAGACAGGAGTTTCCTCCCATACGATAGGCGTATGTGCCGAGAGCGGGTTCTACCGAGCCTCGTATCGCCGGTTTATAGGGCATTTCGAGACAGTCGGGCATGTGACAGGCAAAAGAGACGTCGAGAATGGCTGTTTTGATACCGTGGTTCTCGACTATATCGACTATGGTGGATACTAATGTACCGGTCTGCCAAGCGAATGCGCTGCCGGGTTCGAGAATGATTTCGAGGCCGGGGTGCCTTTGTTTGAAGCCCCGGAGGAGGTTAATCAAATGTGCGGTATCGTAATCTTTGCGGGTCATGAGGTGACCGCCTCCCATGTTCAGCCATTTGATATGGGGGAGCAGATGCCCGAATCGGTCTTCGACCTGTGCCAAAGTCTTTTCGAGGTCGTAGGAGGTGGACTCGCAGAGGGTGTGGAAATGAAGCCCCTCCACTCCCTGCGGAAGTTCAGGCAGCTTGTCGGCGGTTATTCCTAAGCGGGAACCCGGTGCGCAGGGATTGTAGAGGTCGGTTTCTACTTCGGAATATTCGGGGTTGATACGCAACCCGCACGATACCCGATTGCCGTCGGCTACTACTTGGGGGTAAAACCGTTCGAATTGAGTCAGGGAGTTGAAGGTAATGTGGCTGCTGTATTTGAGTATTGTCGGGAAATCCCGCTCGGTATAGGCCGGTGAGTAGGTGTGTGCCGGACTGCCCATCTCCTCGAATGCCAGCCGTGCTTCGTGTATGGAGCTGGCTGTGGAGTGCGGAATATATTCCCGTATGACGGGGAATGATTTCCAAAGGGCATAGGCTTTGAACGCCAGTATAATATTTACTCCGGCGGCTTCTTTGACAGAGCGAATGAGAGCGAGGTTGCGGCGCAATAGTTCTTCTTCGAGAACATAGCAGGGCGATGGTATTTGCGATAGCGTATCGTGCATGACGTATGAAAATTATTCTATGATTGTGAACTTGGCGAATTTGAGCAGGAGCTGTTTGCGCCCGACGTTTTCAAATTCGACGGTTATTTTGCAGTTGTCTCCCGTATCTTCTATGGCTGTAACGGTTCCGTTTCCGAAGCGGGCATGGCAGATGAGTGTTCCTATTTCTACCTGCCCGGCAGCGGTCGCGACTGTGGATTGTGTCGTAGAATGGGTTTCACCTGTGGGTTTAGAGTCTATCTTAGTCAACCGTTTGCCCGGAGACGGAGCAACGAATGGTCTCGGTGCAGGTGTGCGATCTGTATTTTCTTCGTTCCATCGGGAAGTTTTGTGCGGTCTTTCCGTATCGAATGGAAATCGGTTCCACGATATGGTTTCTCTGGGAGACTCTTGTTTGGTTTGTACCGGCATATCGACGTATCGAGAATCGAGGTCTTTGATGAACCGGCTTGGTGAAGGGAAGACTGTTTGTCTGTGACGATAGCGGGAGAGGGCGTACGTGAGGGTGCAGTTTTCTCCTGCGCGGGTGATGGCCACATAGAGCAGACGTCGTTCTTCTTCGATTTCCCGTTCACTGTTTTTACTCATGGCCGAAGGAAAGAGGTCTTCTTCCACTCCAACGATGAAAACTTGTTTGAACTCCAACCCTTTCGATGCATGGACCGTCATCAAGGTTACTTTATCTTGCTCGGTTTCATCGCCGTTGTCTTGATCTGTCGCCAGAGAAATTTCGGCTAAGAAGTCGGATAGGGAGGTTTGTTCTTTTCCGGCTTCTTTGCGCCCCACGCAAAATTCACGGACACCGTTCAAAAGTTCTTCGATGTTCTCTTGCCGGTTGATGTTTTCGGGGGTACGATCCGAGGAAATCTCACCCCAAATGCCCGACCGCTTGATAATCGTTTCCGCCAGTTCCGGTGTGTTCTTTTTATCGGCTTCGTAGCGTAATTCGTCTATGAGGTCCTTGAAGGTTTTCAACTTGTTCAATGTGCCGTTATTGACTGCCAGATTGTAGCCTATGGGGTCGGAAATCACCTTCCATATACTGGCTTCTTGCGAGTGTGCCCGTTCGATGAGTTTCGAGAGCGTGGTGTCTCCGATTCCCCGTGCGGGATAGTTGATGACTCGTTTGAGCGCTTCTTCGTCATCGGGGTTTATCGTCAATCTGAAATAGGCGATGGCGTCCTTGATTTCTTTCCTTTGGTAGAACGACATGCCTCCGTAGATGCGGTAGGGTATGTTACGCTCGCGCAGAGCTTCTTCCAATACACGGGACTGTGCGTTCGTGCGGTAGAGGACAGCGAAGTCGTTGTAATCACAGTGAGTCGTGAGACGCATTTCGGCAATACGGTTCGAGACGATAAAGCCTTCTTCAAAATCGGAATAGGCACTTATTATT
>OJJV01000622.1_pt1 | contig 20685 bp, 15 predicted proteins | sample 1596391 | NCBI WGS metagenome assembly OJJV01 (sample SAMEA4350164, study PRJEB24818) | metagenome | biome: human; feature: gut; material: faeces | place: Denmark | collected 2013-09
GAATGGACAGGTTGGTGCGGCCATCGAACATGGTCAGCAGCACGCCCTCGATGTCCAGCCCCGGGTTCATGCTGCGCCGCACGATACGCACGGTGTTCATCAGGTCGCTGAGTCCCTCCAGCGCGTAATACTCGCCCTGCACCGGCACCAGCAGACTGTTGGCGGCGCACAGCGCGTTCAGCGTCAGCAGCTCCAGCGAGGGCGGACAGTCGATGAAGATGAAATCATAGCTGTCCGCTACCTGCCGCAGCGCAGCCTTCAGCAGGAACTGCCGGTCCTCCATGTTGATCATCTCCACGCCGGCACCGGCCAGCGCCTTGCTGCTTGGCAGCACGTCGCCATAGGGCGTGGTCACGATCAGCTGGGCCGTCTCTGCGCCGTTGATGAGCGCGTCATATACGCCGTTGCTGGTGGTCTTGTCCACGCCCATGCCGCTGGTGGCGTTGGCCTGGGGGTCAAAATCGCACAGCAGCACCCGCTTGCCAGCGGCTTTTATGGCAGCGGCCAGGTTTACGCAGGTGGTGGTCTTGCCCACGCCGCCCTTCTGATTTACGATCGCAATGATTTTCGCCACAGCAAATTCCTCTTTCTGTCTGAGTTCATTATGATAGTATATACCACCTGCATGGAGGGTTTCAAGAGGGAAAATGCAAATTTTCGCCCTTTTGTTTCACGTGAAACATAAAGGGACAAAAGTAGGGCGGCTGTTTCACGTGAAACAGCCGCCCCGTTCCTCATATCAGTATCACGCCGTCCAGCGGCGGCAATGTCAGGTGCGCTTTCCCGTCGATGACCAGAAATCGCTGTCCGGTCAACGCGTCCTGCGCGGTGGGCGCGTTCCAGGCCAGCGTCAGGTCTGCCGGCGCGTCCCCGGCGTTCAGCGCCGTTACCGTGCGCTCGCCTCCGCGCTCACGCTCGATGGACAGAGCGCCGCCTCGGGCCAGCAGATAGCGCAGGGCGCCCGAGCGCAGGCTCTCCCGCGTTCGCCGCAGCTGTCCCAGAGTGCGGAAGAAGTCCGTCAGCGCCGCGTCCTCGCTGCCCCAGGGGAAGGCGCCCCGGTTCAGCGGATCCTCGAAGCCCTGCACGCCGGCCTCATCGCCGTAGAAGAGGGTGGGAGAGCCGGGGAAGCTGTAGAGCAGCATTCCCGCCAGACGGAGCTTTGCCAGGCCCCGGGCCAACTCAGTGGGGGAGAGGCGGTACGCCGCACGCTCCGCCTTGGTTTTCGGTGTGCCCTCCGCGCCCAGCAGCGTCAGAATGCGCGCTGTGTCGTGGGTGCCCAGGAAGTTCATGGCGCCATAGAAGGCGAAGGGCGGGTAGTTCTCACGAATTGTCTCCATGCTGTCGCGGAAGACCGCGGCGTCGCCGCCGGCCAGCCAGTTCAGCAGGGCCGTGCGGAAGGGGTAGTTCATCAGGCCGTGGACCTGACGGCCCAGCAGGTATCTGCGCCGTTGGGAGTAGGCGATCTTGTTGCTGCCGTCCTCCCAGACCTCGCCCAGCAGGTAAGCCCCGGGTTTTTCCGCGTCGATGGCCGAGCGGATGCCCTCGATAAAGTCGCCGGGCAGCTCGTCGGCCACATCCAGCCGCCAGCCGTCCGCACCGCAGCGCAGCCAATGCCGGACCACGCTGTCCTGATCGCCGAAGATGAAGTCACGGTAAGCCGGCTGCGCCTCATTGACGGCGGGCAGGGTCTTCACGCCCCACCAGGCGTCGTAGTCCGACGGCCACGGGTGGAAGCTGTACCAGTTGTAATACTCTGAATTCTGGCTCTGGGCCGCCCCCGGCTCCGGATAGTAGCCCTCGGCGTTGAAGTACCGGCTGTTGCTGCCGGTATGGTTGAACACGCCGTCCAGTATCACACGCATCCCACGCTGATGGGCGGCGGTGCACAGGGCACGGAAGTCAGCCTCTGTGCCCAGCAGCGGGTCGATGGCCCGATAGTCGCCGGTGTCGTAGCGGTGGTTGCTGGCGGCCTCAAAAATGGGGTTCAGATACAGTGTCGTTACACCCAGGCCCGCCAGATAGTCCAGCTTCTCCGTAATGCCCTGCAGCGAGCCGCCAAAGAAGTCGCGGTTGGTGATCTGCCCGTGCTCGTCCGGAAGGAACACCGGCTGCTCGTTCCAGCCGCGGTGCAGCCACCGGTGCCCGGGCATATGGCTCACGTCCGGCATGGATACACGGCGGAACCGATCCGGGAAGATCTGGTACGTCACGCCGCGCCCGAACCAGTCCGGGGCGGGGGAGGGCTCGTATACCGTCAGCTGCCAGCGTGCCGCCTTCTCCGGCGCGTCCTGCACGCCATTTTTGCCGTACCACACGCAGCGCCCGTCCACGTCCGTCAGGCGGAAGCAGTACCAGCACAGCTCACCGCCAGCCGGCGCGGTGTATGTGCCGGCGAAGCCGCCCTCCGCCGGCGGCAGGGCGCACGTGTCCTCCGTGCCTGCGAACTCCCGGAGCACCAGCAGCTCGCAGCCGTAGTAGGTGTCGTCCGCCAGCGCAAAGCGCACTTCGGCGCCGCAGGGGACGGCGCCGAAGGGGTCTTTATAATGTTTGTCTCTCGAATTGAAATAGGGTCCCATGTGTGCCTCTTGTCTTTATAACAGATTTACCGCATCAGCGCGTCCTCGCCGGCGGCGGTGGCGCCGGTGCCGTCCCGGGTGAACCAGGCGTTGATGATGTCCACGGCCGCATTGGCCAGCAGACTGCCGCTGCCGCCCTTCTCCACCACGATGGCGATGGCGATCTCCGGATCGTCATAGGGGGCGTAGGCCACAAAGGTGCCGTTGGCGATATCCGTACCCACCTGGGCCGAGCCGGTCTTGGCGCCGGCCTCCACCACACAGCGGGAAAAGGCGCTCCGCAGGGAGTCGTAGGTCAGATCGTGCATACCCTTGGTCACCGCCGCCATGGTGCTGTCCGAGATGTTCAGGTCGTTCAGCGGCCCCTTGCCATATACGCCGACAACTCGTGAATTATCATAAGATTTTACGTTTTTCAGAAGATGTGTCTCATAGTGCTCACCGCCGGATACCAGCGTGGCCACATAGTTGGCCAGCTGCAGGGGGGTGAACAGGTTGTAGGACTGGCCGATGGCTGCCGTGATGGTCTGGCCGTCGGTCCACTCCCGGTCGTGGGCCTCCGCCCACTCCGGGGAGGCCAGCACGCCGCTGACGTCACCGATCTCAATGCCCGTGGACTGCCCCAGGCCGAAGGCTGTGGCGTACTCGTCCAGCTTCTTGATGCCTGTCAGCCGGCCCACCTCGTAGTAGAAGTAGTTGCAGGAGTCCACGATGGCCTGACTGACGTTGATGCGCCCGTGGGTGGTGTGGGCCTGCCGCCAGATCCAGCACATGGGCTGCGGGTCCACATAGTAGGTGTAGATACCCTTGTCTTCGATAATGGTGCTGGGGGTGATGATGCCCTCCTCCAGCGCCGCCACGGACGTGCACAGCTTGAAGGTGGAGCCGGGGGCGTACACGCCCTGGGTGGCCCGGTTAAACATGGGCAGGCGTTCGTCCTTCACCAGCTCATCATAGTCCTGGTTGAACGTCTCCAGATCGTAGGTGGGGTAGCTGGCCATGGCCAGTACCTCGCCGGTGCCGACCTGAATGACCGCCGCCGCGCCGCCGCGCTCGTTGCTGTCCTTGTCGATCATGCCCTGAATGGTACTGGCCAGCGTGTCCTCCACCACCTGCTGCAGGTCGATGTCGATGGTCAGCGCCACGGTGCCGCCGGGCTGGGGCTCCCGGGTGTACAGCTCGCCGGTGATCTTGCCGTTCTCGTCGGTGGTGATGAGCCGCTTGCCGTCATTGCCGTGGAGATATTCCTCAAAGGCCTTCTCCACGCCGTCCTTGCCCACCAGGTCATTCATATTGTAGCCCTTGTCGGCGTAGCCCACATAGCCGGTGCTCTCGTCGCTGCGCCACTCCTCCTGCCATATGGCGCCCACGGTGCCCAGAATGTGCGCCGCCAGCTTGGTGTTGTACACCCGCGCCGCCGCTGTCTTGATGGTCACGCCCCGGTACTTTCCGTCGGTGATGCGGCCCAGCAACTCCGTGGATACATCCTCGGCAAAGGTGTAGCTGCTGCGCCCGTCCAGTTCATACCGCACGCCCACGATCAGACGCGCCTGCGCGTCGGTATAGCTGTCATCGACCTTGTAGAGCTTCCGCATGGCGGCCAGCACTTCCGCGCTGCCGCCGTCCGTGGGCAGCTTGTTGTCGTCCAGATACTCCCGGAAGCTCTCGTTCAGGCTTTTGCTGGTCAGCTGGGGAGAGGACCCTGTGGTCATGGGCAGGGTGTCGTTCCATGTGACGCCCTGCTCCTGACACAGCTGTATCAGCTGCCAGATGGCGTTGTTCAGCGCGGCCTCGTCCTTGCCGAAGCTGCTCTTGTCTACCACCAGCGTATAGGCCAGCCGGTTGCTCACCAGCACCTTGCCATTCCGGTCGGTGATGATGCCCCGGGAGGCGGTCACCGTTTCGCTGGCGGTGTTGCTGGTGATGGATCTGGCCCGATTTTCGCTGCCGTGTACCACCTGTGCGTCATACAGCACCGCAAAAAACAGCACCAGAAACGCACAGAAAAACCCCAGCAGCACATATACCCGCCGCCGGGAGGGGTGAGGATTTTTCATCATAGCTTGGTTCTCCTATGGTCATTCGCTCAGTGTCCGCCGCTGTGCCCACCGGAACAGCGGGTGCGCCGCCGCCGCGAAGGGCAGCGATACCGCCAGCTCTCTGCCCAGCAGCAGGCCCGCCGCGGTCAGCCCCGCGCCGCTGTGTCCCGCCAGCACCGCCATGTGCAGCAGTCCGCAGAGCAGCATACATACGCCTGTCACCACCAGCGAGCACACCACGCCCGCCATGATGACCTGCCCGCTCAGCAGCCACGCTGCCGCCGCGCCAAGCAGGAACGCCAGCGCGTAAAAGCACGGCAGGCCCGCCACCGGCGAGAGAAGGTCGCACGCCAGCCCGAAAAATACCGCATACAGCAGCGCCTGCTCGTTGCGCTCCAGCGTGGCCGGTATCACCGCAATGGCCGGCAGCAGGAACGGGTGCACGCCCCATACCCGCACGTATACCAGCACCAGCCCCTGCAGCAGTGCCAGCGCCAGCGCGCACAGACAGTACAATATCCACTTCAGCAGTATCGCCCGCCGTGTCATAGCCGTCCTCCGTCATTGGATCACGTCAAAATCCGTGATAATAAACATCTCCTGTATCGCCGCCACATCGCACTTGGGCGAGAGCACCGCGTACCGCGCCAGCCCGCCGTCATCCGTCTGCACGGACTCCACCGTACCGATCACCAGACCGGCGGGATAGTAGCCGCCCAGCCCGGACGTGACGATCACATCGCCCTTGATCAGGTTCGCGCTGTCGCTGAGGTATTGCAGCCGCAGCCGGCCTTCGGCCATCAGCGCCAGGTCGCCGCCGGCCACCGCCGTCTCGCCGGTGCGGAATACCCGCGCGCCGAACTGGGAGTCCGTGTCCAGCACCGTGGACAGCCGGCACCAGTTCAGGCCCACGTCTGTGACCACACCCACCAGGTTCCCGGCGCTGTCCACCGCGCAGTCGCCTATGGCCACACCGTGCTGACTGCCCCGGTCCAGCACCAGCGTGCTGGCCCAGTTGGACACGTCGCGCTGGGTGACGCGGGCCGCCTCGAACACCAGGTCGCTGCGCTGCTGCCGCAGGCCCAGCAGCTGGCGCAGCTCTTTATTCTCGGTCGCCGCCGGCTCCATCTGCCGCAGCTGCTCCTCCAGCTCCGCGATCTGCTGCCGCAGCTCGTCGTTCTCCTGCTGCAGGGTCTCCACGTCCTCAAACCGCTGGCTAATGCCGCCGACCCAGCCCGCCACGGCGGAACCCGCCGCCCGGAAGGGCGAGGCGATCACGCCCAGGGCGTTGTGCAGCAGCCCCGTTCCGGAGCTCAGGGCCGACACCACGCACAGCACCACCGCGATGGTGGCCGCCGCGGCCAGCAGCCATATTCCCGTTTTCGTAAAAAATCGCTTCATGTGTCGTTTGTTCCTCTCTGAAGTCTCCCCCGGCAGGGGAGGCGGCAGCGCACCCTCTCAGAGGGAGCGAAAGGGGCATTATCCCAGCAGCTGTATCCCGAATTCGCCCAGCATCTCCGCCAGCAGCACCACCGGCAGCCCCATCACGTTGAAAAAGTCGCCGTCGATGCGCTCCACCAGCAGCGCGCCCTGTCCCTGTACGCCGTAGGCCCCGGCCTTGTCCATGGGCTCGCCCCCGGCGATGTAGGCCTTCAGCTCCCGCTGTGTGGCCGGACGGAAATACACGTCCGTGTGCTGGGCGCGGGTCAGGGCTTTCTTCCCCTGCCGCACCGTCACACCGGTACAGACGGTGTGGCGCCGACCCTGCAGGGCCGTCAGCATTTGCAGGGCCTCCGCCTCGTCGGCGGGCTTGCCCAGCTTCTTGTCGTCCAGAAACACCATCGTATCCGCCGTGATGACGATCTCGTCCGCGTCGGACGCCACCGCCTGGGATTTCTCCCGGGAGATGTAGCACACCGTCTCCTCCGGCGTCAGCCCGGCGGGGAAGTATTCCTCCACCTCTGGCACCCGGACGGTAAAGTCGGTGATGCCCATCCGACGCAAAAGCTCCTGCCGCCGGGGGGACCCGGAGGCCAGCACGATCTTTGCCATATACGTCACCTGCCTGTGGAGCCGAAGCCGCCGGCACCCCGGTCCGTCTCGTCCAGGTCCTCCGCCACCGTCACCGTGGGCTGCACCACCGGCACCACCATCAGCTGGGCGATCCGGTCCCCGGGCTGCACCGTGTACGGTTCGCTTCCCAGGTTCACCAGTCCCACACCGATCTCGCCCCGGTAGTCGCTGTCGATGACGCCCACGCCGTTGGAAAGGCACACGCCCTTCTTGATGCCCAGCCCGCTGCGGGCGAACACCAGCGCCGCGTAGTCCGCCGACGGCAGGGCGATGGCGATGCCGGTGGGCACCAGCCGCCGTTCCCCGGCTGCCAGCGTCACCGCCTCGTCGATGCAGGCACACAGGTCCATGCAGGCCGCGCCGGCGGTGGCAAAGCGGGGGAGGGGTATCTCCGTCCCGATCTTGGGGGACAGGGCTTTGATCTTCAGCTCCATAGTAACACCTTTTTTTCCTGAAATTGAATACGGTTTGTAAATTATAACGAGTGTTATACCATTTGTTTTACTCTACGCCCCGGTAGAACAGCCCGCGTGTGCTGTTGTCACCGGCGGTGACGGTCCCGGCCCTGTGGGCGCGGAGAAGCGCCGCGCACTCCGCCGCCGTCTCTGTGGTAAACCGCAGGCGTCCGTACCGCAGGCCGCACCGGAACACCTCCGGCTTGTCCGCCAGCACCAGTGTCTTTCCGTTCTCGATCTCGCACCGGCACCCGTAGGCGCACAGCACCGGGAATTGCTCGCCCCGCCGGTCGGTCAGCACGCTGCCCGCCCCATGGGCGCAGCCCACGCTGTTCTTCGTCACGCAGTTTTCGGTGATCATCAGCGGCAGGCGGCCATAGACAAGGGCCTCGCAGTCCGCATATTTTCCCAGGTCCCGCACCTGCTGCCACCGCAGCTCAAAGCTGGCCGTCACGGACGACAGCCCCTGCTCCTGCCAGAAGCGCACCGCCCGGCTGTTGTACACGTTCAGGCCGAAGTCGCCGCGGAGCGTTTTGCCCAGTCCCTTCACGATGGCCAGATGGCCCAGGTTGCCGATGGCCGCGGAGGCGACCTCCGGGTGCCTCTGCAGAATATCCCGGAACAACGGTTCGTCCGCCGTGCGGAATATCCGGGGCAGCACCGCGCAGAACTCCGCCTGCCCGATATAGGGCATCAGGTCCATCTTATCCAGCAGCTCCGCCGGGATATACACGATGGCGGGGCGTTCCGCCAGCAGCTCGGCCGTCAGCTGATCGGGACTGCTGATGGACACGGTAAAGTCCAGCTCCGCCGCGCCCGCCGGGGCCTCCGGCAGGGGAGAGGCGGGCAGTTCACGGCGCTTCGGAGTGTCCATCCGCCGATCCGCCAGCTCGTCCAGCAGCTCCCGCCGCAGCGCGTTCACCGCGCTGGCGGACACCATCAGCCCCTCGTCCAGCTCTATTTCGATCTGATCCGCCGCGAACACCGTGCCGCCGGTCTTGGTCAGCCGCTGCCGCAGCTCCTCCGCCGTCACCGCCCGGTTCCGGGCTTCTTCCGGCGCATCGCCCGTGGCTAAGGCTATGGTCACGCCGTTCCGGACGGCGCACGCGCCGCTCAGCCGCACCGGTTCGCCCCGGCGTACTGTCAGACGGAGGTTCACCGGTATTTTCCGGTTCTCTTTTCCGTTTTCATAGGTCTCACGGGCCGCGGCGAACAGCGCCTTCGGCTCCGGTACGTTCTCCGGCCGGGTGCCGAACATGGCTCTGCCCTTTTTACCAAGCCAGTAGCCGTCGGTGAAGCCGCTGCGGGAGAAGGCCTGCTCCAGCGCCCGGGACTCCTCCGCCGTGGGCAGCCGCCTTTCGTCCAGCAGGCGGCGGTAGATGCCCGTCACTACGGCCACGTATTCCGGCCGCTTCAGCCGTCCCTCGATCTTCAGGCAGTCCACGCCCATAGACGCCATATCCCGCAGATAGGCGGACAGGTTGGCGTCCTTCAGGCTCAGGGGATACGCGCCCCGGCAGGGGCCGTTCACGCCGTAGGGCAGACGGCAGGGCTGGGCGCAGGCGCCCCGGTTGCCGCTGCGCTGTCCCAGCACGGCGCTCATCTCGCACTGGCCGGAGTAGCACATACACAGCGCCCCGTGGCCGAACACCTCGATCTCCGCGCCGCAGCCGGCGCAGATCTCCCGTACCTCGTCCCGGTCCAGCTCCCGGGCCAGCACCACGCGCTCCATGCCCAACGCCGCGGCCGCATTGGCACCGCCCAGCGTGAACAGGCTCATCTGCGTGCTGGCGTGAAGAGGCAGGTCCGGCACGATCTCCTTTGCCAGGGTCAGCAGGCCCCAGTCCTGCACCAGCACCGCGTCCACGCCCATGGCGCTGGCCTTTCGCAGCGCTGCGGCCGCCCCGGGCAGCTCCCGGTCGGTCAGCAGGGTGTTCAGGGTCAAAAAGACCCGCACGCCCCGCAGATGGCAATACCGCACCGCCGACGCGAATTCCTCGTCGGTAAAGTTTTTCGCGCTCCGCCGCGCGTTGAACGCACCGAAGCCCATATACACCGCGTCCGCGCCGTTCTGCACCGCGGCGGTCAGTGCCTCATATCCCCCCGCGGGGGCCAAAAGCTCCATCATCACCGGCGGTTATTCTGGTTCTGGGCGTTCTGCAGCTTCCGGCGCAGCTCAGCGGCCTCGTTCTTGGCGCGGCTGGCCTCGTCCAGATAGGTCTTTACCTGCCGGCGCAGATTTTCCGCGCCCTCCTGCGCCTTGGTGAGCTGGTCCGCCAGATTGACCGCCGCCAGCACCGCCGCCGCGTCACGGCTCATGTGGGCGCTGTCCATCAGCTTCTGCATCTCCGCATCTACCATGTTGCCGATCTTCTCCATGTAGGCGGCGTCCTCCTCCGCTACGAGGATATACTCCGTGCCGCAGATAGACATCGTTACCCGGTTCGCCATGCCAAAACCCTCCTTAATTCATTTCGTTGGGTATATATACTTATACAAATAGCATTATACCACAAAACCCGCCGGAGAAAAGTCTATTTTGGCGAAAAGCGGAAATTTGTAAAAAGTTGTCCCGCCCCGCTTTACGCCGACCCCTTTTTCGTGTAGAATGGAGAGCACGAATGAGAGGGGAGGTCATCGCCATGGACGGCTATATACTTCGGAACAGGCAGGAGCAGCTGACGCTGCCCGCCGATGCGGTCGACAAGCTGCTGCAAAGCGGGCAGGGCGACGCCGCCCTGCTGTATCTGGCCCTGCGCCGCTTCGGCCGGGGCGTCACACCGGAGGAGCTGGAAAAGGTCCTGCCCATCAGCCGCCTGCGGATCGACGCGGCGGAGAAGGTCCTTCAGGACCTGGACCTGCTGCCTCGACCGGCCCGCCAGGCACCGCCCGATCCGGCGGACGAACGCCCGGTCTACACCGCCCAGGACATCGCCGGACTGCTGACGGACAACGAGGGCTTCCGCCTGCTGGTGCCACAGACGGAGCAGCAGCTGGGCAAGAAGCTCCGCACCGCCGACTTGCAGATATTGGCCGGTCTTTACGATGACCTGGGTATGCCCGCCGACGTGATCTATCTCCTGGTGTGCCACTGTGTCGAACGGGCCCGCAGCCAGTGGGGCGAGGGTAGACGCCCAACCATGCGCCAGGTGGAAAAAGAGGGATATCGCTGGGCACAGCTTGGCATATTTGACCAGAATTCTGCCGCGGTATACCTGAAAAAATGGGCAGAGCGCAACAGGAAGTACACTTCCTATTTGTCGAATTTACGAATTCTTAACAGGCCGCCGGTGGAGGCCGAACGCCGCTACATCGACCAGTGGATGGACATGGGCTTCCCACCGGAGACGGTGGCTCTGGCCTATGAGCGCACGGTGTTCTACAAAAAGGACCTGAACTGGCGCTATCTTAACGGCATCCTGCGCCGCTGGCACGACGCCGGCTGGCATACGCCCCGCCAGGTAGAGGAGGGCGAGGCGGCCGGCAAGCGGCCCGCTGCCGCCGGTAAGTCCGCCGCCCCCGCCGGGGACAAGGACGCCTGGATGCGCCGCTATATCAAGAGGTGAGAGTATGTCATACGACGGTATCATCATGCAGCGGGCCATTGCCCGCTTCGACCAGGCCCGCCAGCGTCGGGAGGCCGAGCTGGACCAGCGCCGCCGGGAGGCCTTTGCCCGCCAGCCCCGCCTGCGGGACATCGACCGAACCCTCCGCACCACCATGAGCCGCATCGTGGCCGCCGCCGCCAAAAAGGGCGAGGACCCGCTGCCCGCCCTGCGGGTCCTGCGGGACGAAAATCTCTCCCTGCAGCGCGAGCGCGCCACCCTGTTGGAGGACATGGGCTATCCCGCCGACTATCTGGAGGACAAGCCCGCCTGTCCCCTCTGCGGCGACACCGGCTATACCCGGTCCGGCGTCTGCGCCTGCCTGAAGCAGTACTATGCCCGCGAACAGCTGGCGGAGCTCTCCCGGCTTCTTCCCTTGGGCGAGGCCCGGTTCGACACCTTCCGCTTCGACCTGTACGACAGCGCCGTGTGGGACAGCTACGGCGTTTCGCCCCGGGCCAACATGGAGCGCAACTTCGACGTCTGCCGGGACTTTGCCCGCCAGTTCTCCCGGGGCAGCGGCAGCCTGCTGCTCTCCGGCGGCACCGGCCTGGGCAAGACGTTCCTCTCCGCCTGCATCGCCCGGGAGGTCAGCGACGCCGGCTTCTCCGTGGTCTACGACACCGCGATCAGCGTTTTCTCCCGCTATGAGGACGCCAAATTCCGCCCCGACGAGGTCAGCGATGCCGACGTCCGCCGCTGTGAGAGCTGCGACCTGCTGATCCTGGATGACCTGGGCACCGAGATGACCACAGCCTTTGTCCAGAGCGCCCTCTATCAGATCGTCAACGGCCGTATGCTCTCCGGCAGGTCCACCATTATCAGCACCAACCTGGCCCCGGAGGAGCTGGGCCGCCGCTACGGCGCGCCCATCCTCTCCCGTATCGAGGGCGCCTACCAGATCCTGCCCTTCTTCGGCGAGGATATCCGCACAAAGCAGTGACCGCCGCACCCGTCCCGACAGGGGCGGGTGCATTTTTTTATTTCCCGACGGTCTTCACCCGCTTTCGACAGGCCTCCCGCCGTACAATAGGCGAAAAAAGGAGGCGACCGCCATGAAAAAAGACCAGAAGACCGATTTCCTCTCTGCCCGCGTGCGATACATACCCATCAACGATATCCGTCCCAACCCCCAGCAGCCCCGCCGCCGGTTCGACTCGGAGAGTTTGCAGGAGCTGGCGGCCAGCATCGCCGCCTACGGCATTCTGCAGCCGCTCACCGTCCGGCAGCAGGGCGCAGTCTACGAGCTGGTGGCCGGCGAGCGCCGCTGGCGGGCGGCGCGGATCGCCGGGCTGCGGCAGGTGCCCTGTCTGCTGGCCCGGGTGGATGAGGAGGACGCCGCCCTGCTGGCCCTGATCGAGAACCTCCAGCGCCGGGACCTGGACTACATGGAGGAGGCGGCCGCCATCGCCCGCCTGCTCCGCCGCTACGGCCTCAGTCAGCAGCAGGCGGCGGAAAAGCTGGGCCGCAGCCAGTCCGCCGTGGCCAACAAGCTGCGTCTGCTGCGGCTGGAGGAGCCGGTGGCGGAGGCTCTGCATCACTACGGCCTGACCGAGCGCCACGCCCGCGCCCTCCTGCGTCTGGAGGACCCGGAGCAGCGCCTTGCCGCCGTCGAACACATCGGCAAAAACCAGCTGAACGTCGCCGATGCCGAAGGTTACATAGACCGTCTGGTCGCGCAAAACCAGACAACGCAGCCCCGCCGCCGCAGCGCGTATATCATCAAGGACGTCCGGCTGTTTCTCAACAGCGTGGACCGGGGCGTCCGGCTCATGCAGACCGCCGGCGTCGGCGCCAAAGTCTCCCGCCGGGATACGGAGGACGCCATCTGCCTCACCGTCACCATTCCCCGCGCAAAGCCGCAGAAAGAGGTGTCGTAACGCTTTTGTAACCCATTCCTTGACAAACCGTGATACAATGCAGTAACGGCACGGCATTTTGCCGGTATTGCCTAAACCTGATGATACAAAGGAGGGGACACCATGAGCGACGAGTTGAATATGTCCTCTGTTACCGCCGATCCCGCGCCGGAGACGGCCGGCAAGCGCGCGGCCCCGGAAGAAAAGCCTCCCAAGACCCCCGGCAAAAGAGCCGGACTGATCATCGGCATCGCCGCGGCGGTGCTGGTGCTGGCCTACGCGGGCTGCTGTGTGGCCGCCAACGCGCTGTATTCCCACACGGCGTTTCCCAACACCTCCGTGCTGGGCATGGATATGTCCGGCCTGTCGGCGCAGGAGGCCGAGCAGCGCTGGACGGAGCAGGGGAGTGCCCTGCTGGGCGGCATGACCATCCGCCTGACCCGTGACGGGCAGGAGATCGGCAGCACCACCCTTTCCGACCTGGGCGTCACCGTTCTGCCCGTCTATGTCTCCAAGGCTGCCGGCTGCGACGTGCAGGACCGGGGCTGGGGCAGCGATGTGACCGCGTTCCTCCGCGGCGGCTGGCGCTTTATCGAGAGCTGGTTCAGGGCTGTGGATGTCACGCCCCAGCTGGACGTGGACGAGGAGAAGCTTACCGCCGCCTGTGAACAGCTGTCCGACACCGTGGGCTGCACCGTAACGGACGGCGGCTACCGGCTGGCGGAGGGTGAGGGCCTGTACATCACCAAGCCGCAGGACGGCGAGAAGCTGGACGCGGCGGCGCTGCGCGCCGAGTTGGCGCAGCGCTTCGAGAGCCGCGACCTGTCCGCGGCAGCCCGGTCCGTGGAATGTGTGTTCGCGGCCCACACCGCCGCGCCCATGGACGTGCAGGCGCTCCACGACGAGATCGCCGGCACCATGGCCGCCGCCATCTGCGACAAATCCACCGGCAAGCCCACCCAGTCCCGCGTGGGCGTACAGTTCGATGTGGAGACGGTGCAAAAGCAACTGGACGCCGCCCAGCCGGGCGAGGAATTCCTGGCTGACGCCCAGGTGCAGTTCCCGCCCGCCGCCACCGAGGAGTTGGAGCAGGCCATGTTCCGGGACGTGATCGGCACCTGCACCACCACCTGCGCCGGCCCCTGGGGCCGCCGCCAGAACATCAAGCTGGCCTCCGCCGCCATCAACGGCCGTATCTATAACCCCGGCGAGGAGTTCTGGTACAACGCCACTGTGGGCCAGCGCACCGAGGCCCGGGGCTTCCAGCCCGCCGCCGCCTACTCCGGCGGCAAGACCGTTACCTCCATCGGCGGCGGTATCTGCCAGGTATCCTCCACGCTGTACTATTCCGCCCTCATGGCGGACCTGCAGATCGTCTTGCGCTACGCCCATATGTTCGACCCCGGCTATATGCCCGTCACGGGCTGTGATGCCACGGTCAGCTGGGGCGGCCCGGACTTTGCTTTCCGCAACAGCACCAACTACCCCATCAAGATCACCACCAGCTACAACGACGAGACCAACCAGCTGACCATCACCCTGCTGGGCACCAAGACCGACGACCACTATGTGGAGATGACCAACCAGTTCCTCTCCTACTCCGAGCGCAAGACGGTCTATCAGGAGTCCGAGTCCGTGGCCCCCGGCACCACCGAGGTGGAGCAGTACGGCCACAACGGCTACGCCGTCCAGACCTACCGCAACGTCTACGCCGGCGACGGTACGCTCCTCCGCAGCACCAAGGAGGCGTACAGCGACTATGACCGGGCCGACAAGATCATCCTGGTCGCCCCCGGTGAGCTGCCGCAGTAAATAAAGAAACAGCCCCCTGCCGGGGGCTGTTTTCTGCTTTCGCTGTGTCTTCGCCGGGAGCAGACAGAGAAAAAGACCGGCGAAAGCCGGTCTTTTCTTTCTGCGTATCATTCTCTCCGCAGGGCTTCGATGGGGTTCAGCTTCGATGCCTTCATGGCCGGCACCAGGCCGAACACCACGCCGATGACCATGGAGAAGGCCACGGCGATGATGCACGCCGGTATGCTGATGGCCACCGGTGTCCCCATGATGTGGGACATCATCTCCGCCAGGCCGATGCCCGTAGCCACGCCCAGTATGCCGCCCATGCTGGTCAGCACCGCCGCCTCCGTCAGGAATTGCCAGAGGATGCGGCTCTGCTGCGCGCCGATGGCGATCTTCAATCCGATCTCGCGGGTGCGCTCTGTCACGGACACCAGCATGATGTTCATCACGCCGATGCCGCCCACTACCAGCGAGATAGCCGCGATCCAAATCAACTGCTTGTTGGTGCTCTCCGACAGGCTCTGCAAATCGCTGGCCTGCTGCAGAAGGTCCTTGGACTCGTACTTGTACTTCGTGGTCCGGATGGCGTTCTCGTTCAGATACTTGGCCACATTGTCGCCGGCGGCGGTCATGTCGTTGGTGCTGGTGGCCCGCACCGCCGCGTACTGGGGTTCATCATACCGGTACGGCACCGACCAGCACACGTCCGGGATGAAAATGGTCCCCGCCGTGCTGCCGGCGTACATCTGATAATCCTTAAAGTTGTTGATCACCGGTCCGCTGCTGGACCGGGAGGACACCACACCCACCACGGTGAACGGCATCCCGTTGATCTCGATGGTGCCGCCGATGGGGTTCTCGCCCTGGAACAGCGACTTTGCCGACTTCGCGTCGATCAGCGCCACATTCCGCCGGTTCTCATAGTCCGCCGCCGTGAAGGAGCGTCCGTAGTTCACCGCGTAGTCCACGGCCGTCAGATAGTGGTCGTCCACGCCGTACAGCGACCCGCTGAACGCCGTATTGCCCACGTACACGTTGTCGCACCAATCCCGGGAGTAGTACATACTCACCAGCGACACGCTGCCCAGCTTCTCCATCTCATCCCGCATCTCCCGGGTCACTGGGTCGATACCCTCCGGCAGCGCCGAGTAGTTCAGGTCGAAATAGTTTTGGCTGTCCGTGGCGCCGATGGTGACGCGCACCACGTTGTTGCCCGCGCCGATCAGGTTCTGCTTGATCTGCTCGTTGGTGCCCTGAATGGTGGACACGATGGTGATGATCGCGGCGATACCGATAATAATGCCCAGCATGGTCAGAAACGACCGCAGCTTGTGGCTCCACACGCCCTGAAAGGCGAGATTTATATTTTCCAACATATGGTTATCCCGCCTCCTTTATATGCCGTAGTTGTACAGCTGGTCGGTCGTGGCCTCCTGGGTGTGGGCACCCTCCACCACGTCGCGTCCATAGGGGAACGCCACATAGTCGTCGATGGTCAGCCCGCCCCGTATCTGGGTGTAGCTGCCCCACAGATCCCGGCCGGTCTGTACCCACCGCTGCTCCAGTCTGCCGTCCTCGCCCCGGGCCATCACATAGCTCTTGCCGTTGTCGGTCCGGATGAACATGCTCTGCAAATACAGTGAGCTGCCGCTTTCTTCCGCGCTGGTGTCCTTCTGGTACTGTATATCCACATAGTCATTAGGCTGCAAATTCGCGTCCTCGGTGACAAACACCTTGAAGGGGTAGTAGGACACGTTACTGTTGCCGTCGCCCCAGTTGTTGCCGTTGCTGGTGGGATAGTCGTCGATGGACACGATGGTGCCCTCGCAGGCCGCTCCGGTCATCCAGCTGCTGATGGATACGCTGTCGCCCACCTGCACGCTGCCCAGATCCATCTCGCTGAGGGTGCCGGTGACGTAATATCCGCCGCCGCCGGACAGCTCCACCACGGCCTCGCTGTTGTTATAGGCCGCGTCCGGGTCCCGCACGGCCTTCACCGTGCCGTCGAACTCCGCGTACACGTTGCCGTCGCCCAGCTCCGCCAGCTTCTTGTCCAGCTTCAGCTTCGCCACCTTCAGGTTGACCTCCTGCTCCTTTACCGCCTGAGCCTTCTCCAGAATGGCCTTGTTGATCTCCAACTGGGTCATGGAGGACTCCAGCAGCTCCTGAATTTGGGCAATCTTCCGGGTCAGCTCTTTGTACTTGTCGCTGTCGTAGGTGCGCTCCGGGTCGATGTACTCCGGCAGATCGCAGAACAGGAAGGAAATGCTCACCGTGCCGGAAATGGGTGCACCCTCAACAGGCTGCTCTGTGCTGTCCGGTGTAAATGTCTCTGTTATCAGCAGGCCGCGGCTGGTGGGCATACCGCCCATCTTATCCTTGTCCCGGGACACCAATACCAGATAGGTGCTCACTGTCGGGGTCTTATCCATAGGTGTGGCCCGGTTTATCTCCGTACCATGCAGGAGGTTCCGCAGCACTTTATCGCTCAGAGGCTCGTCGGTCAGCCAGTAGTAGTAAATGGGCTTATCCTTGCTGTTGCCCGAGCCCTCGGCCATAGGCGTCACCAGTCCGGGCTCCACGGCCTTCTCGGGGTCGTACCCGCCGGCGCCGTCCAGCCGGCTGATCTCCGCTTGCAGCTCCGCCTCCAGCTTCGTTTTTTCCGCCTCCAGCGTCTCCTTGTTCTTCGCCTTCTTCAGCAGCTCCAGCTCGTTTTTCATGACCTCCAGGTTCTCCGTCTGCCGGTCATAGTCGATCTTGGCGCGCTCCACGGTGGCCTGTGTCAGGGTGGAGTCATAGCTCACCAGCGCCGTGCCCTTCTTGACGCTGTCGCCCTCCTTGACCCACACCTTCTTCACCGTCTGGCTCTGGGAGATGTAGATCTTCTGCAATTTGTCCGTGGTCACCATGCCGCTGGTGTTGGAGGTGTCCCCCCAGTAGTCGGTCATGGCGCACTCGTTGACGGCGTATACGTTCACGTCGCCCCGCTGGGCGTTCCGGGCGATGGTCAGTCCGCCCCACACCGCGCCGCACACGCCCACCACGCAGGCGGCGGCGATAATGCCCTTTTTCAGCTTCTTGCTCATGCGCGGCTTTTCACCGTCGGGGCGCTTTTCGCCGATATGCAGCTTTTCCCGCAGCGTCAGCTTCTCACTCATAGTCGTCACCTCCCGACAGTACGCCGTCCCGTATGGTCATGACCTTGGCGGCGTGGTTGGCGATGGAATGGTCATGGGTGATCATAATAATGGTGGAGCCACTCTCGTGCAGCTGCCGGAACAGCTCCATCACCGCCGCGCCGCTTGCGCTGTCCAGCGCGCCTGTTGGCTCGTCGGCCAGCAGCAGCTTCGGCTTACCCACAATGGCCCGTGCGATGGCCACCCGCTGGCACTGTCCGCCGGACAGCTGGTCCGGCCGGTGCTCCACCCGGTCGGAAAGCCCCACTGTCTCCAGCGCGGCCCGGGCCCGTTCCAGCCGTTCCGCCTTCTTCACCCCGCCGTACAGCAGGGGCAGCGCCACGTTTTCAAGCGCCGTCAGCTTCGGCAGCAGATTAAAGCTCTGGAACACGAAGCCCAGCTCTTTGTTCCGCACCTCCGCCAGCTGCTTGTTGTTGCAGGTGGTCACGTCCCGCCCGCCCAGCAGATAGCTGCCGCTGGTGGGCACGTCCAGACACCCGATCAGGTTCATCAGCGTGGTCTTGCCGCTGCCGGAGGGACCCATGATAGCCAGGTATTCCCCCTCCTCCACGTCAAGGTTCACGTTTTTCAGGATATGTGCCACGGACTTTCCCATGGGGTAGTCCTTGCATATATCGCGCATTTCCAAAATCATGCTCAGCCCTCCATCGGCGGAATGACCGCTGACGCGGAGGCGGCCTCGCCGCCGGGAATCACGGCTGCGGTGCTGCCGTCGTCCGTGACGGTGTCGTTCTCAGCGGGCATATCGCCGCCGTCCATGCCGTCCATGCTGCCCGTGCCGTCCATATCCTCCATGCCGTCCGTGTCAACCATGCCGTCTATATCTCCCGTGCTGCCGCCGGCGCTGGGGTCAAAGGTGGCGTCGTCATAGGTGATGCACGTCATGCCCGCCTTCAGGCTGTCGTCGGGATAGGCGATGTAGTCCTCCGCCGTCAGGCCGTCCGTCACGGGATAGGTGTCCGTCTCCGTGTTGTACTCGCCCAGGGTGATGCTCCGCTTCTCCAGCTTGCCATTGCTGTTCTGAGCCCACACCCAGGGCTTGCCCTCGGCGTCGTTGATGAAGTAGCTGGGCAGGTTGATCAGGCTCTCGTCCTGGGTGTCCTCCTGACCGTAGTCCGGCTCTATGTACACGTGCTGGCCCATCAGCAGGCCCTCGCCGTCGCCCTCCAGCGTCACATAGAAGGGGTACTTGCTGGACATGGCCGTGTCGCTGTCGCCGTAGTCGCTGCGGCTCTGCTGGGCGTTGTTCCAGTCGATGGAGCTGATGCTGCCCTTCCACGTCTGGTCGCTGACCCGGGAACGGATGACCACCGCCGTGCCCTCGGTCAGCACGCTGGCGTTGTTTTCATTCACATAGCCCTTGATGCGGAAGCCGCCCGTCTCCACGATGGTCATGAACGGCAGGGCGTTGCCGGAGTTGTCCGTGCCGCCGTCCGGATTCAGGGACTGCACCTCGCCGTCCACCGGGGACTTGACGGTGCTGTCGGCGGTGTTGGCCTTCAGCTTCTCAATGTCCTTTTTCTTGGTGGCGATGTTGGCCTTCGTCTCCAGCACCTTCACGTTCTGCTCCCGCAGATCCAGGGCGTACTGCCGCTTGGTGGCGTCGTCATAGGTGCTGTCCATCAGCTTCTGTATACGCTCCAGCTCCGCCTGCTGGTCCTCCAGCGTGGCGTTCAGCTGCTCCAGCTCCAGCTGGGCCATCTCCAGGTCGGTGCGGATCTGGCTGAGGTCATAGGTCAGCAGCACGTCGCCCTTTTTCACGCTGTCGCCCACCTTCACCTTGATGGTGTCGATGGTCATGGCGTCGTTTTTCTTGATGGTCGTCTCGCCCAGCGGGCTGACGATGCCTGCGAACCGGTCCGCCAGACCTACGGACCCCAGCCCGCAGATCATAGACACCGACTGCACGGAGGCCTCGCCCTCCGCTGCGCCGCAGCCGGACACACAGCCCAGCAGCATCACCAGCGCCAGTACAAAAGCCGCTTTTTTCATGTCGTGTTCTCCTTTTTCCTTCCCGCGCGCCCGCGGGATGATTTGCCTATTTACTTAGACGGCAGAAATTGTCATTCCGTTCCGCCGCTGCCCCCGACAATATCATATCATGCGCCTGGCCCTCAAAATGTGAACAAATCGTGAACACACGCTTAAGACCTTACTAAGGTTCCGTATCAAAACGGTGGCAAAACGCCCCGCGGAATATTGACAGCGTGCGGGGGAGTGTCCTATTATTATGGTGTGCCGTGTCCATCCCGGACATCTTACCGGTGTACGGGCGCCTTTCGGCGGACACGGCCCGCGTACGATACCACCGGCAGGAGGTTTTGCCATGAACAAAAAACGTATCCGCCAGATGGACCTGGCCCTGCGCCGCCGCCTTTCCGACCGTCCCGCTGCGGACTATTTTGCCCCCGGGAACGCCCTGCTCCGCGCCATTGAGACCGAGGGCTATATGCAGCGCTTTGCCGTGCTGTTCAGCGGCGCGCGCCTCCGCTGCGCCGACGTGCTGGCCCTCTGCCGCCCGGAGCTGGAGACGCTGTGCCCCGGCGAACCGTCCGAGGGCTGGCTGGCCTATGCCTACGACTATGCCCGCCGCCTGCTCTACCCGGAAAAGACCGATGCGGAGCCCTTCGCCCCCGGTGCGGTGTTCCTGCTGTCGGTGCTGCAGGTGCTGTTTGCCGCCGAGGCGGAGCTGCTGCCCCACGACCCGGCCTGGACCTTCGATTTCCTGACCGATGATGAGCTGGCCGGCAGTCCCTGTGCCCCGTCCTATCAGCGCTTCCTGCGCCTGTGGAGGCGGGAGTTCGTCTATGAGCTGATGCGTTTGGGCCTGGAGGTCACGCCCTACCGCACCCTTGAGCATATCGCCGGCGTCCACCACATCGCCGTCACCGCCGCCCGCGCCCTGCGGAAAAGCGGCGTGGCCGTGGACGTGGCCCTGGTCTCCGGCGCCGCCGCCGGCCACGATCTGGGCAAGTTCGGCTGCCGCCCCGGCGAGCGCGTGCCCTACCTGCACTATTTCTACACCGACCAGTGGTTCCGCCGCCGCCGGATGACCGATATCGGCCACGTGGCCGCCAACCACTC